>Ga0335072_10008745_pt1 | contig 14647 bp, 13 predicted proteins | sample Lox_Sample_21_FD_206725 | JGI IMG/M metagenome (GOLD analysis project Ga0335072, IMG submission 206725) | Soil microbial communities from Loxahatchee National Wildlife Refuge, Florida, United States - Lox_Sample_2.1 | ecosystem: Environmental > Terrestrial > Soil > Wetlands | place: USA... | reverse complement strand
CGACGGCGCGGTGGCCGGGGTGCTGCGCGGTGCCCGCGCGGCGGGGTGGGTGCCGTTCGTGGTGACCAACGGCACCGTGGAGCAGCAGGAGCGCAAGCTCCGGCATACTGGCCTGGACCGGGAGGTAGCCGGGTGGGTCATCTCCGAGGGGGCGGGCATCCGCAAGCCGGACCCGGGGATCTTCCAGTTCGCGGCCGCCCGGGCGGGGCAGTCGCTGGATGGCGCGTGGATGATCGGCGACTCCGCCGAGGCGGACATCGGCGGCGCGCGCAGCGCGGGACTGCCAGGGGTATGGCTGCACCGCGGCCGCCCGTGGCCGCTGGCCGCGTTCCGGCCCGATCACACCGCCGGCAGCTTCCCGAGCGCCGTCAGGATAGTCCTTGCGGCAGGCGGCTGAGGTGGTGGCGGCTCACGGCTCGTCCGGGGTGAACACGCCCTCGCCGTCGGTGACGCCGAGGAGGAACCTGAACCGGGCGAAGTCCTCGCGCAGCGAGGCGGGGCCGTAGGCCGGGCTGCCGACGAGCCGGGCCAGGGAGGCCGCGAGGTTACCGTGGTCGGACTCTAGCCAGCCGCCGAGGAACTGCAGCAGCTCGGCGAGCTCGGCGGCGTCCCCGGCATCCAGGGCGATGGAAGGCGTAACGTGGCCTCCTGAGTGTTTCGCGGGCTGGTGAGCTCGGCTTCCAGCTGGGCGATCCGGCGGTCGGCGAACCGGTTGTTGGAGCGGGCGGCCTGGAGCCGCTCCTCCAGGGTTCGGTTGTCGGCGGTGAGCTGGCGGACGCGCTGCTTGAGGGCGGTGTTCTCGGTGGTGATCCGGGCGATGGCTTCCTTGGTCCACTCGGCTTCGAGGTCGCGGACCTGGCCGAGGAGCCCGCCGATGCGGGTCCGCTGTGCCGTGATCTCGGCGCGGGCGGTTTTCAGGGCGTCCTCGGCGTTCAGCGCCCGCTCCCTCCAGGTCGACTCCCGCTGGTCGTCCTGCTCGGCGAGCAGCTGGACACGGCGTTCGCCGGCTTCGGCCAGGGCGGCCGAGACGGCTGCCCTGGCCTCGGGGTTGTCATAGATGAAGCTGCGGGACACGTCCGCCCGGCGGGCGACCGCGGCGGCCGACGGGTGTGCTTTCTCCCGCTTGATCTGCTTGATCGCGTCGCGGACGCGGCCGAACGCGTCTTGCGCGGCCCGGCGTCGCGCGTCGGTCGCGGCGGCGGTCCGGGAGCGGGCGGGCGTGCTGTCCATCAGGCGTCCGGGCCGGCGTCTTCGTCTGTGTCCTTGCCGGCGGCTGCGAGGTCGGACGCGCGGAAGGCAGTACTCCAGACGCGGTGGAAGTAGTCCTGGGGCTTGCGCATGTCCAGGGCGAGCGCGTCATCGAGGAGCCCCAGGCCGGCGAGGGCCTTCTCCAGCCCGTCGATTGCGCGGGCGGTCGGCTCGAAGTACGCGTGCAGGTAGTCGGCGGTCGCGTCGTCGGGGGCGCCTTCGGCGAGCATCCTCCACTGCTCGCGCTTGCGCCGCCAGTAGAGCAGGTCAGCGCCCGACAAGACAAACTTGTCGCAGTTATGACAGTTCAGATTCCACGGACAGGCACCTCCGTCGACGACGGGCTGGAAGGTGCAGAACCCGCCCTCGGCCGGGGTGCTGCGCCGGGACAGGTCGATCGCCAGGGAGACGGCCTGTTCCCGGCTGAGCGGGGCGGCTTCGCCGGCCAGCAGCTCCCCGGGATTGGACGTGCCGGGACCGGCGACCCAGACCTGCTGCAGGACGTCTTCGAGGTCAGAGTGGGACAGATGGACGTAATGCTCCGCCATCCGGTCCGAGACCTGGCCGAGGTAACGGCGGATATGGGTGAGCGTCGCCCCATTGCGCAGGAGATTCGTGGCCAGGGTGTGCCTGGCCTGGTGGGGAACGCAGTGGCCGAGGTCCATCTCGTCCACCCAGGGACGGAACCGGCTGTAGAACCACTGGTGGGTCAGCGGCACCGTGCCGTCCTGGCTGCGGTAGATGGTCGGGAACAGCGCGAGCCTGGCACGCTGCTCGCTGTCGGGCCGGTAGCCGTAGCGGGCGGTGAAGAGGTCCAGGGTCTTGCGCTGCCGTTCGGCTAGCCGGCCGTAGAGGCGCTCGGGGATGCGGATCGCGGCGTCGTAGTTTCCGACCTTGGTCTGGTCGTGCCAGAACATCGCCAGCCCGCCGTAGCGTCCGATGCAGTCCCACCGCAGCTTGATCACCTCGCCGATGCGGCGGCCGGTAATGACGGTGGTCTCCCAGATGTCGCGGACGCCGCCGTCATTGACGTCATACTTTGCGGACAGCTCGGCCAGGCTGGCCTCGTCGGCGAGCGCGCGGGCGACCTCGTCGGAGAAGGGCCGCCGCGGTGTCCTGCCTGTGGTGGCGCCAGCCGTCGGGATCGCGATGATGAACTCGCGGTCCAGCCTCAGGCGGTCGGCGGCGCCGTTCTCGAGGGCGTCCCGCAGCAGCTTGCGGGCGTAGATGAACACGATCGACCGTGTGGTGACGGTGACGGTGCTCGCGGCCCCGCCCGGCCGCGTGACCGCCAGCGAGGGCAGGCCCTCGCGCTCGCGGTGCCGCTGGTCGGCGACGAACCGGTCCATGTGCTCGCGGCGCAGGACGGCAGGATCGTGGCCGCCGTCAGGAGCCTCCAGGTCCAGGAAAGTGCCCAGCTCTGTCGCGGCCCGTCGCAGGTCATCGACCGGGCTGGCACTGCGCGGGCATCCCGGCGACCGCAGCAGGCCGGCGATGTAGTCCCAGGCCAGGTCCCGCAGCCAGCGCTGCGGGATGCCGCTCAGGTCGATGTGGCTCATGCGGTGCGGGAACAGCACCCCGAAGTGCTCGGTCTCCAGGAACCCGGCCTGCTTCGCCTCCTCCGGGGTGAAGTAGACCAGGCGAAGCTCGTGCAGGATCTCCTTGACGATCGCCCGGGTCTGCTGCGTGCCGCAGTCACCGACCTGCAGGTCGATCAGCGACCCGGCGTCCTGCTCGCGGCAGGTGGCCGCCAGCGAGCGGATCCAGCCGATGTCCCGCCGTGTCGGCCGTTCCCGCTGCGTGTGGATGAACAGCCCCCACTGGATCTCGGCCCGCGCCAGCGGCCGGAGGCCACGGAGGTTGACCTGCCCGGGCCAGGGCTGGGCAGGCACCGTCTGGCACCACCGGCGGAAACCCGCCGGGCCGGCGCAGCTGACCGGCGCGGGCTCTGCGTGCTCCTCCAGTTCCTTCCACCATTTCTCGCGCAATGCGGCCCCGCCCGGGTTCCCGTCGCGGCGGTAGCGGGACGAGTGCCAGGGACACAGGCCCAGGGGCGACTCAGCCAGGTTCGGGCAGACCGCCACGGCGCACGGGCCGTAGCCGCCGAAAGGCTGCTCCTGGCTTGCCCACTCCGCGAAATCGGCTTCCCCGCCCCGCGTCTTCTGGTGATAGGACCACCGGGACAGGTGCTGCTGGCATAGCCGCAGCTCCAAGTGCGCGGCGGGCCGCTTCACGCAGATCCGGCAGAGGACTTCTTCCGTCCCGACGTGCCGCTCCAGGCCGAGGGCCCCGGCCACGAACGCCGCCCTGCCGGTGCCCTGCGCGCTCGCCGCAGCCCATCCCTGCTGGTGCTGGCAGCACAGGTCCGAGCCTCCCGTGCGGGTCCGCTCGCATGCGGCGACCACGCACTGCCACCGGTAGATGGGGTGGCCGCCCGGGATCGTGATGATGTCGTCCCGGAACAGCGGGTCGAATGACGGGCTGCCGATCAGGGCCGTCAGGATCTCCAGCCTGTCCCGGCCGACCCGGTCCGGCCTGTCCTCCAGCAGCGGGCGCAGGTAGTCCTGCCGCCTCACCGGCCCTCACCCCAGACCTTGCGCAGTGCCGCGGCGAACGCGGGATCGTGCACGTCGACATGACCGTAGACCTCATCGACCATCGCGGCCGACGCCCAGCCGCCGGCATCGCGGGCGATCATCAGGTTCCCGCCGGAGGCATCAAGAACCTCTGAGGTAAAGGAATGCCGGAATGCATGGGGTTTCACGGTCCCGAGGCCGGCGCGTTTCCCGGCGCGGGCGAGCATCCGGCGGGCCCCGACCGGTGCCCATGGCTGCCCGGCGGCCGGGCCGTGCAGCTGGACCAGCAGCATCCCGTGCCCGGCTCCCCGCGGGTACTCGCTGGTCATGTACTCGAAGTAGGCATGCACCATGGCCGGGCTGACCAGCTTGACCAGCCCGCCGACAACGGTGCCGTCCTCGGTCCGCCACGGGCGCTTGGTCTTGGCCTCGGCCCCGTTCGGGTTCCCAGGCCGGTGACACACGTGCAGGTGCGGCGGTCGGCACTCCCCGCAGCCGGCGTTCTCCCGCAGGTGCAGGTCAGCGAGGTAGAGACCGCACAGTTCCCCGATCCTCAGCCCGCCGTCGGCCAGCCAGGTCACCGTCAGCCGGTCCCTCGCCGAGTTCACTGCGGCCAGCAGCCCGTCCCGGGCACCGTCCGGGAGCATCTTCGGGTGCCGCCGGCGCGGCCCCCTCGGCGCGAGCGGGTTCGCCGGCATCTCCTTCTTCATGTGGCCCAGGAACGACCGGTTGCGGTCCGCCCGCGTCGGCAGCCTCGTCCGGCCGAGCGTCTCGCCTAGCACCGTGTTGATGCCGAGGGACGACTGGTGCAGGTAGAACCCCTTCAGGCAGGCCGCCGCCGTTGACAGCGCCGCCCGTCCGTACGGACGCTTGCCCACTCTCCACGGCTCGCCGAACGGCATGCGCACGTCAGCGCCGACGACGCCCATGTAACGCTCAAGATCCCGCAGCCGGACCGCGTCGAGAAGAAGGCACTCGCGTTCCAGCCACCGCAGGTGGTCGACGAGGTAGTACGCGTACGTCTTCTGCGTCCCCGACCCGTCGTGGACCCGCAGGAACCGGTCGGCCTTCTCGTGCACCGTGCCCTCGGGCCATACGACCGTCCACGACCGCAGCCCGTCCCTCCGGTCGATCCGCTGGACTCGCAGGTCCCCGATGACCATCCGCCGTGACATCTTCTATCCCCCCGTACCGACCCCAGGACATGGACGACGCCCCGGACCAGGTCGGTAAAGAAGCCTAGGACGCCCACCCCGCAGACCCAGGGCAACGACACGGACACTGTTTGTGGCGGTCGGTAAAGTCGATGATGAGGATCTTCGTCTCAGCGGTCAGGACGCTGTCAAGGGCACGGATCCCGAAGTCCGTGGCTGTTCCCTTGAATTGGCCGGGGTGGCCGTAGAACTCCAGGATCGCGCGGTTGAAGTCCCGCGTGCCGGCGTTGCTGGTCAGGCCGACCCGGCAGACGGGCCAGCGTTCGTCGCCGTTGTCGGTGAGCGCGCCGTTCTCCTCTATGTCCTGGCAGTGGAACTTGCGGGCGAGCGCCAGGACGGCCGTGGTCTTGCCGAGGCCGGGGAACGCGTCGATGCCGATGGCTCCCTTGGCCTTGTCGCCCTCTTGCTCTTCGTTGCTGTCGATGATGTCCCACATGTCCTCGTGGAGCGCGGCCATCTGCGGCGTCTGCAGCGGCCCCAGGTTCGCGTGGTGCCTGCGGCGGGTCTGGTTGTACTGGGCGAGCGCCTCGTCGCCGAGAGCCTTGAGCTGCACCCGGGTGAGCGCCTCTGGCTGGTGCGGGGCGGGCGCCTCCGCCATTCGGCGGAACCCTTCCTTCCGGGCCAGAGTCAGCCGGTCGAGCTTGGTCCTCAGGTCGGCCTCGCCGTCAGGTGCCGCCGGGGCGGCCTTGCCTCGCTTAGTCGTCATCCGTGTCCTTGATGGCCGTGGAGTAGAAGTCGTCGTCGGAGTCGCCGCCAGGATCCTGGCCTCCCGCTGCGCGGGGAGGGATGAGGTCCAGCTCTTCCGGGTCGTCGTCGTCCCCGGCCATGCCATCCCACGCCCTGGTTTGCGTCTCGCCCTCGCCTGGCGGCTCCTCGGGTGCATCGAGGACCTTCCGCACGGCGGCCAGCTGGCTGGCCTGCTGCTCGGCGCTGAGGTCGGGGAGTTCGATCGCGGCCTGCTCCCGGGCCATGCGCAGGGCCATCCGCCGTTCGGAGCGGGTCATGTCCAGGCCCAGGTTCCAGCGGTTGAGCAGGTCCCGCAGAGCCAGCCGGTCATCCGGGTACGTGTACTTGGCCGACGCCGCCCGGCGGGCGAACTCCAGGGCCTCCAGGCTGAAGGGCGCGTCGAGCATGGGGCGGTGCTCCCAGTCGAGGGCATGCCTCGTCCGCTCGCTGGGGTGGCGGAAGTAGGCGCGGGTGATGTCGTCGGGGTCGAAGTGGATCGGCCAGCGGCCGTCCGCTTCTCCCAGGTAGGGGCTGGTCTTGTCACGGAAGCTGTCAAGGGCGTTCCCGTTGTACCTGCAGCCGTTGAGCTCTACGCCGTAGTGGTGGACGGGCCGGTACTTCACGTCCAGGAACTCCAGCGCGAGGTGCGGGTCGCGGGGAATCTCGACGTACCCGGCCCGGGCGTCTCCGTGCTCGAACATCATCGCCGGGGAAACCGGCAGTCCGGGCAGGCGCGGCTCGACGAGGTCCCGGTTGGGCCTGTGGTGGTACACGACCGCGACCCACTCCCGGATGATCGCATCGAGCTCGTCGAGGAACAGGAACGCGTCGCCCTCGGGGTTGAGCCCGCGCGAGTACACGTCAGGTCCCTTGTATCCGGGGAGTGCCTCCAGCAGGCTCTCGCGCAGGGTGCGGAAGAACCGCTCGATCGGCCCCTTGGACCACATCGTCAACTACGCCCAGTCCGCATGATCCGTACCGGAAAGTGCGGGTGACGCATCCGTTCCACCCTTTGCGCGGGCAGGACTTCGAGTTCGTGGAGCACAAGCTCAACTGGGGCGAGGACCGGGTCTGGCTGCGCGGCGCGGACCGCGGGCTGTTCAGCATGCCGGCCGGGTGGACTGATGTCGTGGCGCCGGATCCGTTCACGGTGATCGCGGACGGCCGCTGCCCGTTCACTGCTGACGGCCTGCTCGCCGCCGCCGACCTGGTCACCCGGCTCCGGGAACCCGCGGACGGCGACGGGGCTGTAAAGGAAATTATGCCGTGAAAGTAAAGGGGATTATGCCGCCCTGTCGGCTGGCCGGCACTGTGCCAGCTGCGGTCTCATGGATAAGTTTCCTTGACATGCGGCATTATCGTGCGACACGCCGTGCCGTGGTCGTGGCCATTCTGGAGATCTGCGGCAAAATCATCCTGACAGCGTTGTCCGGGATGAGGAGGCGGCATGGCCAGGAGACGGGATCCCAAGGAAGAAGCGCTCGCGGAGGCACGCTGCCTGAACCCGCACCCGGAACAGGTCACCGATCCGGAGTTCCTGTCCAGCGACTTCTTCGACGCCCGCGACACGGTGCAGGTCAAGTACGAGATGGTGCGCAAGTCCGAGGCCGGCGGCGTCCCGGTGACCGAGGCCGCCGCGGCGTTCGGCTACTCCCGTCCCGCCTACTACGCCGCGGCCGCGGCGCTGGAGTCCTCCGGCCTGGAAGGACTGGTCCCGGCCCGTCCCGGGCCGCGCGGCGCTCACAAGCTGACCGACGAGATCTGCGCCTGGGCCGAGCAGCGGCTGGCCGCCGACCCGGCGCTGCGGCCGGCGCTGCTGGCCGGCCCGGTCGAGGACGAATTCGGGGTGCGCGCGCACCCCCGCAGCATCGAGCGAGCGCTGGCCCGCTACCGGGAGCGCCAGTCCAAAAGCCGCTGACCTGCCCGCCCGCGACAGAAAGGAGGACAGCGACCCGTCCCTGTCCCTTCTCCCGTCACCTGGCCACGCGGCTGCTGAACCGGGCACCGGCCCGGATGCCGGCCAGGCCCCAGTTCCCGGCAGCGGGCTGGACGCCCGCTACGAGCAGCTCCGCCATGCCGCCCTTCACGCGCGCGGCCAGGCGTTCCCGCTCGGCCTCGGCGTGCTCGCCGGCAAGGGCGTCATCGCCTGGAAGCGCATCGTGGCCGGCCTCGCCCCGGCCGCGTCCCCTGCCCGCCCGGCGGTCCCGCCCGTCCCGGTCCCGCCGGGCACCCTCGGCTCCGATCTCGTCAGCGCGCTGGCCTCCCTGGCCATGCCCGCCCCGTGAACCCCCGCGGAAGGAGCAAGTCCCGTGATCACCTCCCTGGCCGCGCCGTCCAAGGTGACGGCCGCGCACCTATCCCGCCCGGCGCTGCTGTATGTCCGCCAGTCGACGCTCAAGCAGGTCATCAACAACACCGAGTCCGCGCTGCGCCAGTACGACCTGCGCGGCAGGGCGGTCGCGCTGGGCTGGGCGGCGGACCAGGTCGCCGTGATCGACATCGACCAGGGCCACTCCGGAGCCTCCTCCGCCGACCGGGAAGGGTTCCGGCACCTGGTCGCCGAGGTGTCGCTGGGCCGGGCCGGGATCGTGCTCGGCCTGGAATGCTCCCGGCTGGCCCGCAACTCCGCCGACTGGCACCAGCTCCTCGAGCTGTGCGCCATGACCGGCACCCTGATCTGCGACGAGGACGGCCTCTACGACCCCCGCGACTTCAACGACCGGCTGCTCCTGGGGAAGAAAGGCCAGATGTCGGAGGCCGAGCTCCACTTCATCAAGGCCCGGCTCCGCGGCGGCGTCCTGTCCAAGGCCCGCCGCGGCGAGCTGGTCGTCCCGCTGCCCACCGGCCTGGCCTACGACGCCGCCTTCCACGTCATCCCCGACCCCGGCACCGCGATCCGCGGCGCCGTCGCCCACCTGTTCTCCCTCTTCGGGCAGACCAGGTCGGCGACCGCCGTCGTGCGGGCCTTCCGCGCCGAGGGCCTGACCTTCCCCTGGCGGCACCGGGCCGGGCCCCGCAAGGGCGAGCTGGACTGGAAGCCCCTGTCCCACCACGTCGTCCTGCGGGTCCTGCACAACCCCCGATACGCCGGCGCGTTCACCTTCGGCCGCCGCCGCGACCAGGTCCTGCCCGGCGGCAGGCACCGCAGCGTCAAGGTGCCCCGCGAGGACTGGATCTCCTTCATCCCCGGCGCCCACCCCGGCTACATCACGATGGACCAGTACGACGCCAACGTCGCCACGCTCGCGGCCAACGCCGCCGCCCGCGGCAAGGACCGGGCCGCAGGCCCGCCCCGCGAGGGAAACGCCCTGCTGCAGGGCATCATCATCTGCGGCAGGTGCGGAACCCGGATGACCGTCCGCTACCACCGCCGCCGCGGCGCCGAATGGCCCGACTACATCTGCCAGCGCGACGGCATCGAGAACGCCCGCCCCGCCTGCACCAGCCTTCCCGGCACCGTCGTGGACCACGCCGTCGGCACGCTCATGATCGACGCCCTCACCCCTCTCGCGGTCGAGGCGGCGCTCGCCGTGACCGCCGAGCTCGAGCACCGCGCCGCCGAGGCCGACGCGCCGCGGGCCGCGCACGTCGAGCGAGCCCGCTACCACGCCGGCCAGGCCCGCCGCCGCTACCTCTCCGTCGACCCCGCCAACCGGCTCGTCGCCGACGCCCTCGAAGCCGACTGGAACACCGCCCTGCGCGAGCTCAACGACACCCAGGCCGCCTACGACAAGGCCAGCGGACAGCACGCTCCCGCGCTCACCGCCGCCGAGCAGGGCAAGATCGCCCGGCTCGTCACCGACCTGCCCGCCGTCTGGAACGACCCCGCCACCCCCATCCGCGAGCGCAAGCGCATCACCCGGCTGCTCGTCACCGACGTCACCGTCACCCGCACCACCGCCACCATCACCGCCCACGTCCGCCTGGCCGGCGGCCAGCACCGCACCCTCGACCTGCCCATGCCCAAGACCGGGCCCGAAGCCCGCAAGACCCCGCCCGGCGCCCTGGCCGCCATCAGCGACCTCCTCGGCCAGCACACCACCGGCGAGATCGCCGCCATCCTCAACCAGCGCGACCTGGCCAGCGGCACCGGCGAGCCCTTCCACCGCCTCATCGTCGACCACATCATCCGCGCGCACCGCATTCCCACCCGCCGCCAGCGGCTCCGTGACCAGGGAATGCTCACCCTCGCCGAGACCGCGGCCGCCCACAAAGCCCACCCGCACACGATCAAGGCCTGGGTGTGCGTCAGATTCGTAGGGGTTCTGGATCGGTGCTGGCCGCGGGCCTAGTCTGAGTGTTATTAACACTCAGACTAGGAGGGACCGTGCCCGACGGGGCTGATGAGCTGGCGGAACTGGAACGCCGGCGTGCGGAGCTTTATGTGGAGCTGGGGCAGGTCGGGGACTTCCGGCGGGGGTCGCTGAACGGGGTGCGCAGGAAGTGCGGGAAGCCTAACTGCGCGTGCGCGGCACCGGATCATCCCGGTCACGGGCCGCAGTGGAACCTGACCCGGACCGTCGGCGGGAAGACCCGGGCGGTGCACCTGAGGCCGGGGCCGGAGCTTGAGAAGGCCCGCCGGGAGGTGGCCGAGTACGACCGGTTCCGGGACCTGGTCGCGCAGGTCACGGAGGTGAACGAGACGATCTGCGCCACGCGCCCGGCGGTGCCGGGCGATGCCGGCGAGGGTGCTTCTTCCGGGACGGGAGGGGAAAAAGGGGGCTCCGGGACGCGCTCGCGCGGGAGAAGGCCGCCGAGCTAGGACGGCTCGCTGGGGAGGCCGCCAGGGTCCTGGGCTGCGGCGACGCGGGCCTTGAGGCAGCCGAGCGGGTGATCCGCGCCGGGCTGCTGCGGCTGGGCGGGGCCATGCTGGGCGAGGTCCTGTCCGCCGACCGGGGCCACCGGGGTCCCCGCGTCCCGTGCGGGAACGGCCACGAGGCCGTGTTCACCGGCTACCGGGACAAGGCCTTCGACACGTCGCTCGGCCTGGTCACCGTTACCCGGGCCTGGTATCACTGCGCGCAGTGCAGGCACGGACTCGCGCCGCGGGACGCCGAGCTCGGCGTCGTCGGCGCGTCGATGTCGCCCGGCCTGGCCGCGATGAACGACCTGGCCGCGGCCGCCGGGCCGTTCGCCGGCGCCGCGCGCCTGCTGGAGGACCTGGCCGGGGTCCGGCTGACCGTTAAGCGGGCCGAGCGGGCGGCTGAGGCCAGCGGGACCGCCTTGGCGGCGGCCGGCCGGGAACGCGCCCGGCTCATCGCCGCCCGCAAGCTGGTCCCGCTGCCCCCGTCGCCGCTCCCGGACAAGCTCTACGCCGTCATCGACGGCACCGGGGTCCCCATGACCAGCAGGGAAACAGCAGGCAGGGACGGTAAGGGCGAGGACGGCCGGGCCCGCACCCGCGAGGTCAAGCTCGCGGTCTTCTTCACCCAGGACAAGTTCGACAAGGACGGGTACCCAGTCCGCGACAGGGACTCCGCCAGCGTCATCGCCGCCTTCGATCCCGCCGCCACGTTCGGGAGCCTCGTGAAGGCCGAGGGCATCCGCCGGGGCGCGGACCACGTCCGCCAGTTCACGATCATCGGCGACGGAGCGGCCTGGATCTGGGGCATCGCCACGGACAAGTTCCCGGAAGCGACCCAGATCGTCGACCTCTACCACGCCCGCGAGCACCTGCACTCCCTGACCCGCTCCCTGGAGTTCATGCTCCTGGACCGCAGGGACGAATGGCTCGCCGCCCGTCTCGAGGACCTTGACTACGGAGACATCGAAGGCATCGAGACCGCCGTCCGCAAGTACCCCCTCGAAGGCACCAAGAAGGACGAAGCCGAACGGGAACTCGGCTACTTCCTCAACAACGCCCCCCGCATGCGCTACCACTGGTTCCGCTCCCGCGGGCTGTTCGTCGGCTCCGGCGTCGTGGAAGCCAGCTGCAAGACGGTCGTCGGGCAAAGACTCAAGCAAGCCGGCATGCACTGGACCGTCAACGGCGCCGACGCCATCATCGCCCTCCGCTGCCGCGAGGCCAGCGCCACCTGGGAGGCCATCTCCAACAGCCCCCGCACTCAGACACTCACCGCCTAACCAGGGCCATGAAGATGATCTCCGGCACCTGCAAAATCGATGTCCACCCGTTCTCTCCGGCCAGGGCGCCGCCCGCCCGCCGGCACGCACCTAGGGGCTGGTACTTTCTCCCTCATCTCCGACAATTCCCGTTGTGGAGGGACACTGTTGGCCGTCAGCCTGCGTTCGCAACAACTTGACGACTTGCATCTGCTGACCGGCGGGGAGAGTCCCTTCGATGATTTCGGGCCGACGAACCGGCCGGAGCCGAGGCCTGCCCGGCTGGACGCCGATGGCGGGCTCGCTGTGATCGCTGACGATGGCCAACTGGCCGGGGCTGTGAGCTGGCACTGGACGCAGTGGGGCCCGACCGCGGGTTCGCGGTGCCCGATGATCGGCATCTGGCTGCGGCGCGAGTACCGAGGCCGCGGCATCGGAACTGCGGCACAAGCCCAGGTCGTGGAGTTGTTCTTCCGGCACACGACGGTCAACCGGGTTGAGGCGCACACCGACGTGGAGAACGTGGCCGAGCAGCGCGCACTGGAGGCTGCGGGATTCCGGCGCGAGGGCGTTACCCGCGGCGCCCAGTGGCGCGACGGCGCGTATCACGACGGCATCCTCTACGCCGTTCTCCGCGCTGATCCCCGTCCGTCTCTCCGCGTCTGACTTCGCCCTGCATCAAGCTCCCGGAGTGTAAGCCTTGGATGACAGGGACACTGGCCTAACGGCGCGCACGCCAAACATCGTCCTCCCCTGCAAGGAAGGCAGCAGCACTCGGGAAGCCATCTGCAACAGGCCCGCACTCAGACACGCACCGCCCGACCAGCACCAGCCCGAAGATGATCTCCGCCACCTACAAAATTGACGCACACCCCGGCCTGCCCCGATCATCGCTAGTGGTCGTGGCGGACGCGGCCGGCCGTGCGGGCGAGGTGCTCGCGCATGATGCGGGCGGCGTCGTCGCAGTCGCGGCGGCGGACCGCCTCGATGAACCGCTCGTGCTCCTTCGTCCCGAGGCCGCCCATCTCGGGGGCGACTTCCCTGGCTTCCATGAGCGACATCAGGATCGGCCCGCGGAACGATTCGACCAGCATCTCCAGGGCCGGGTTATGCGTCGACTGGGCGACCCTGGCGTGGAACTCGAGCGACATGTCCATCGTGTAGTCGCCGTTGCGCAGGGCCGCTTCGGACCGCTCGCAGATCTTCTCGAGTTCTGCGAGGTCGTCCTCAGTCGCTCGTTCGCAGACGAGCGGCACGATGCCCACCTCGAGGATCAGGCGGACCTCGGTGACGTTAGCCGCGCTGATCACCGACAGCGTGAGCAGGTCGGTCAGTCCCTCGCCGACCCGGTTGCTCGACGGGGCCGTGACGAACGCGCCGCCCCGCGCGCCCACGCGGATCTCCACCAGGCCCGCCGACTCCAGCATCCGCAGCGCCTCGCGCACGGTGACCCGGCTGACGCCGAAGCGCTCGCACAGGTCCCGCTCCGGCGGCAGGCGGTCGCCGGGCTTGATCTGGCCTTGGCGCATCAGCAGGCGGATCTGCTCCACAATGATCTCGGAGATCCTGCCAACGCTGACCCGGCTGAAGAGCTCTGGCCCCGTAGGTGGGGATGCGTCTCCCTCACCGGTGGGCGCTGTTCCTCCCGACCGGGGCATCTGCTTCCTCCTTGGGGCCGTTGACTTCTGCAGAGGACCCAACTATAAGGCATTATGGTTGGGCCAATAGCGAGAGTCACCGTGGCGTCGCGTTTTCCGCGTCTGAGATCTGCCAGATCTGCCGGGGATTGCCGTGGACCGTCCCGTCGGCCACGGCGCGCGGTCACGACATTTGGTCCAGCTGTTGCCCCGGCGTCCCCGGTGCTCCATAATGGTATGACCTTAGTCCGATTCGAAGGAGTCGAGTGTCGCACGATGCTGACGTTGACGCGCTGATCGTAGGGGCCGGCCCCGTCGGCCTGTACGCCGCCTACTACGCGGGCTTCCGTGGCCAGCGCGTAGCGGTGATCGCTCCCGGAGATCGGGGGCCAGGTCTGCGCCATGTACCCGGAGAAACTGATCTACGACATCGCCGGATTCTCCGCCGTCCGGGGCCGCGACCTGATCGCGGGGCTGGCCGAGCAGGCGGGCCGGTACGAGCCGCGGTACCTGCTCGGCCAGGAAGCCCGGTCGCTGGCCTACGACGGCGGCATGCCCGTCGTCACGACGTCGGCGGGGCTGCGGGTCCGCGCCCGGTTCGTCGTGGTGACCGGCGGGATCGGCACGTTCACGCCGCGGCCCCTTACGGCGCTCGCTCCGTTCGAGAGCAAGGGACTTGCGTACTTCGTGCCGCGGCCCGAGGAGTACCGGGACCGGGACGTCGTGATCGTCGGTGGCGGCGACAGCGCCTTCGACTGGGCGCTCACCCTGTCCCCGCTCGCGCGGTCGGTGACCGTCGTGCACCGGCGCGAGACGTTCCGGGCCCACGAAGCCCTGGTCCGGCAGGTCGCCGGCCTGGGCGTGCCGGTGATCACCAGCGCCGAGCTGGTCGCGGCGAGCGGCGGCGGATGGATCGAGGCCGTCGACGTGCACCGCAAGCGGACCAAGGAGACGACCCGCCTCAAGGCGCAGGCGGTCGTCGCCGCCCTCGGCTTCACCGCCGACATCAGCGCGCTCGAGTCCTGGGGCCTAGACATCGCCGAGCGGCGGCTGGTCGTGGACACGGCCATGGCGACGAACCTGAACCGCGTGTACGCCGCAGGCGACATCACCGAGTACCCCGGCAAGGTCCGGCTGATCGCGGTCGGCTTCGGCGAGGCCGCGACGGCAGTGAACAACGCCG
>Ga0335072_10008744_pt1 | contig 14648 bp, 10 predicted proteins | sample Lox_Sample_21_FD_206725 | JGI IMG/M metagenome (GOLD analysis project Ga0335072, IMG submission 206725) | Soil microbial communities from Loxahatchee National Wildlife Refuge, Florida, United States - Lox_Sample_2.1 | ecosystem: Environmental > Terrestrial > Soil > Wetlands | place: USA... | reverse complement strand
TGGCGTCGGGCATTTGGACGGCGTTGTCCACCGTGACCATGTCGATCTGCACCTTGTTCATGAGCATCGGGGTGATCACCATGAAGATGATCAACAGCACCAGCATCACGTCGACCATGGGGGTGACATTGATGTTGGAATTGATCTTTGAACCTTCGTTCCGAACTGCGATTCCCATGTGGGGACTCCGTGCGCCTTAAGTGAATTCCGGATCCGGTCCGGTTTTGCGGAAAACCAAGCGTCCCGCGCGAATCTCAAATCACAGGGCAGGAGAGGTGGTTTCTCCCGCCCCGCGCAGTGTCTCGCCCGAGCCAAGCCGCTTCGCTCTTAGCGCTTGTGGCTCTGCTTGATGAAGTAGTCGATCAGTTCGCTCGAGGAGTTATCCATCTCCACGTCGAAAGCTTCGACACGTCCGGTGAAGTAGTTGAAGGCCATGACGGCCGGGATGGCCACGAGAAGCCCGAACGCCGTGGTGACCAGCGCTTCAGCAATGCCGCCTGCGACCGCGCCGATGCCGGAAGTCTTCTGGGTTGCGATCTGCTGGAAGGCGTGCAGGATGCCGACGACGGTGCCGAACAGCCCGACGAACGGCGCCGTTGCGCCGATGGTCGCCAGAACCGAGAGTCCCCTCTTCAGCTTGGCATGAACGATGGCCTCAGCCCGCTCGAGCGCCCGGCCTGAGCTCTCGATGGTCTCCGCGGTAGCTGCGCCGGCCGAGATGCGGAACTCCTGCAGGCCCGAAGTGACCACCTCGGCAAGGTGGGATTTCTTGCTGCGGTCGGCGATCTTGATGGCTTCCTCAAGCTTGTTTTCCTTCAGGGCGCCGGCGACCTTGGGTGCGAATTCGCGCGATTGTCTGCGCGCCGCGGAGAAGTAAAGGTAACGGTCGATCATGACGGCCAGAGACCAGACCGACTCAATAAACAGGATGATCGCCACGGCGCGGGCCAGCCATCCCATGTGATTCCAAAGTCCCAGGGGGCTGAAGCTGACCGTTTGCTCTTCCTGAAAGAGCGCCAGGCTGTTGACGGTGTGCGAAGCAAAATGTGCGAGCTGAGCGAGAATCACTGAATCGTTCCTCCTAAGGAGATTCTTATGGACTGAGTTGAACCCGCCAAAGCGGGCGTTACGGCGGAAGGCGGTTTCTTGCGAATTCGCATTCCAGTCAAAAGCAGCGCTCCCTGCCCAAAAGCGGCAGGGAGCCGAAAACTACTTACCCACCCAGGGTAAAGATCACGTTGATGGTGGTCTCGACCTCAACCGGCTCATTATTGAGCAGATAAGGTCGATAACGCCATTGTCTCACGGCGTCAAGCGCCGCCTGCTGCAACATGGCCGGGCCGCTCACCACCTTCAAGTCCTGAATGGTTCCCTGCTTGGAGATTTGGGCCTGGAGCACGACCGTTCCCTGCACACGCGCCGCTTTGGCGATCGGCGGGTAGACAGGTATGGTTTTCTGAATCAGCATACCTACAGCCACGCCGGCCGAGATATTCACCTTCTTGGGAGGTGCAGCTTTCACCTTCGGGCCGCTGCCCTCGCCAAACAGGCTACCCATCACACCGGAGCCGCTACCGCCCATGCCCTCCATGCCGGCAACGCCGAAGCTCGAGGGCGGCGCTTCTTTCTCTGAAACCATTTGAATGTTGTGCGGAATCTTGGTCGGCGCCGTGAGCTGATTGTTCATCATCTCCGACTGCACATGGACGATGTGAACTTCTGGCGGCGGAGGTGGTGGAGGCGGCGGAGGTGGTGGCGGCGGCAGAGTTAACACCGTTGCCATCAATTCTGAGGGGAGCGCCTCGGGGTAAATCAATGGGATGAGAACCAGGAGAACAAGGATTGCAAAGTTAATGCCGCCTGTAAGCAGCATCCAAAACTTGCTCTTGGTTTTGATCCTTTTTGCCGATTCGAATGTGGAGTCCTCAAACATAGGCTGCCTCGGAGATCGGGTTTGTTACTCCTATTTTAGACACCGGAAGAATCGTAATTGTTCCCGGTGGCAAAATATTGCCATTCAGGAGCGAAACCACCTTAACAGAAACTCTGCGCGGCCTGCAAAAAATGCTGCAAAAATGGTGCAATATATGGGCGCTCGCCGGGGCTGACGTTCCCGGTTCTCCGGGCCGCGTCAGGCCCGTTCCAGCGGTCGCGGGCAAAGGATTCCGGGAACCGGTTTCTCTCTCTCATTCCGTTTGCGCTGTTCCGGCTCATAGTCTTCATCACTTCGAACGTTTCGCCGCTGGCAGCGAAGCGTTCTTTCCCTTCCCTGCGCGAAACTGTTGCCAGGCTACGAGCATGGGTGAAGCCACCGCGATCGACGAATACGTTCCGATCAGAATCCCGATAACGAGAGCGAATGAGAAGCCGTTCAACACCTGGCCGCCGAAGACAAACAGCGATAGCACGGTGAGGAATGTCAGGCCCGACGTGAGCACAGTCCGGCTCAAAGTTTGATTGATGCTCCGGTTCACCAGGTCAGGCAGCGCCTCACGGCGGCTGATGCGCAGGTTTTCGCGGATGCGGTCGAAGACGACAATCGTGTCGTTCATCGAGTAGCCGACCAGTGTGAGAATGGCGGCGATAACGGTGAGGCTGATCTCTTTGCCGGCGAGAGCGAAAGCCCCCACCGTAATGAGCGTGTCATGAAAACAGGCCACCACGGCGGCCACGCCGTAGATCAACTGGAAACGGAACCAGAGATACACCAACATGCCGGCCATCGAATAAAGCGTGGCCAGGGTTGCCTGTTTCTCCAGTTGATGGCCTACGGTGGGTCCAACCACGGCCACGCTCACGCCTTTGTTGGGGTCGAAATGATTGTTATAGCGCGCCATGAGCGCCGATTCGATTTCCTGGCGGCCTGAGTCGAGCGAAGCCTCGCTCAAGGTGCTTTCGGGCAGGCTGATCAGCACCTGGTGGTTGGCCGGATCGCCATAATTCTCGATGCTGGCGCCCTTGATCCCGCTGCCATCGATGGCGCGGCGAATCGCTTCAATGTCAGGGGGATTTGAGAACGTCACGTCCACCTGGGTTCCGCCCTGAAAATCGACGCCCAGGGGAACGGGGCTCCCAATGTGCTCCCAGTTCCAGCTCATCTTCACAATTCCGGCCACACTAAAAATCATGGAAAAGGCAAGGAAGTACCACTTCCACCCTAACCAGTTCACATTTGGGTTGTGAAAGAATTCCACGTTTTTCTCCCAGCTCCTGGCTTCCAGCTTCAAGCTCTCAGCTCTCAGCCCTTAGTCCCGTTAAATCGATACCATCTCGCCCGGTTTCAAATTGTTCAGATGCGCCTCAAAGATCACGCGCGAGACAAAAACTGCGGTAAACAGGTTGGCGGCCAAGCCAACCGTCAGCGTGGTGGCAAATCCCTTCACCGGCCCGGTTCCGAACATGAACAGAATCGCCGCCGAAACAATGGTGGTGACGTGGGTATCAATGATCGTCCTGATCGCGTGGTGGAAGCCTTGATCAACAGCCGCGGAAGCGGCCTTGCCGGCGCGAATCTCTTCGCGGATGCGCTCGAAGATCAGGACGTTTGAGTCCACGCCCATGCCGATGGTAAGGATGACGCCGGCGATGCCGGGCAACGTCAAGGTAAGCACCAGACCACCCCCTCCCGAAGCCGAGGATAAGGCGCTGGAAAGCCCCATGATGCCGAGCAAAATGATCAGGTTCAAAATCAAGGCCAGATCGGCGTTGATGCCTGAGCCCTTGTAATAGACGAGCATGAAGATCATCACCAGAGCAAAGCCGACAATGGCCGCCGTGATACCTTCGCGGATGGAATCTCTGCCCAGCGTGGCGCCTACCGTGTTTTCGTTAATGTAAGTGAGCGAAGCAGGCAGCGCGCCGGTGCGCAGCAGCTTGGAGAGCTCCATGACTTCGTTCTGGCTGAAGCTGCCCTCGATCTGGCCGCTGTCGCGAATCGCGCTTTTGATGACCGCCACTTCACGTACCGTTCCCCCCATCATCACCGCCATATTGCGGCCGACGTTGGCGCTGGTAAAGGCATAGAACTTGTCGCCGGCTTCGTCGGTGAGGGTGAAATTGACAGTTCTTTGTCCGGTATTTGAATTCACGCCCGGCTCAGCGGAGCGGAAATCGGTGCCCGATACAATCGGAGCACGATCCAGGATGTAGTAATCGGTCCCGCTGGAACCGGCCAGCTCGCCGGAACTCGGGAGAATCTCCTCCTCGGGCGGGAGGGCGCCATTCACGCTGGCCAAGGCCGCCTCCTGGCTTGGAAACGGGCCGCCATCGACGGCATGGATTTCAAGCCGCGCGGTGGACTTGATGATGGTCTTCACCTGGTCAAGGTCGCTGATACCGGGCAATTCAACCAGAATTTGATTCGCGCCCAGGCCGTACTCTTGGATCACCGGCTCGCTCACGCCCAATGCATTGACCCGGTCGCCGATCGTCTCAATCGCTTGATCGACCGTCCTCTTGTCCAGATCGCTCTCATAGGTCGGCTTCATCGTGAGCGTCCAGTTGTTGTCGGAGCCGCCGGAAAGATCGTACTCGTTCGCGTACTGAGGGCCCTGCAACAGGGCGCTCACCGCGTCAGATTGTGCAGGAGCGGTGCCTTCGACGCGGATCACATCGGGCTTCTTCGGATCGGGCTTGTAAACCTGCGAGAAGGTCAGGTTGGCCTTCTTCATGGCTTGCTCAATATCCTGGATCGTGTTGTCGGTCTCATCGTTGACGGCGTCGGCGACCTGCACCTGAAGAATGAGGTGCGCGCCCCCTTGCAGGTCCAACCCGAGATGAATGCGGCTGGAGATGGCACCCAGCAGGGCTTTCCCGCTCACGCCCGATGGGATTCCAAAGATGCCATACAGACAGAGCAAAAGAACGGCGACGATCAAGGCAATTTTGTTCTTAAGATTCTTCTTCATTGGTCCAATTCCCTGGTCCGAGTCCAAAACGCGGAGGGCGCTATGAGTTCGAAGCGGCCTCCTGCGTGGTAACCGAAGCGATCGCGCTCTTGGACAAGATAGTTCCGCGGATGCCGCCCGCGGTCGTCACCCGGTCGCCGGATTTGATTCCGCCCATCATCTGCTGCCACTGTTTTTGCCGCTTCTGCTGCGGGCGGATCAGCAGCAGATAGAACAGCGGAATGAGCAGCAAAATAGGCAGCATCAGGGAAAGACCGTTCGCCGCTCCAGCGGGCGCCGCCCACAATGCAATATTCGTGACTCCACTCATGATTTACTCGCGTCCTTCACTCGCCTTCGCGTCCGGCGCCACCTGGCTTCGGGCACAGGCACACCCGCTCATCTGCCGGCGCCTGAAAAGGAGATTTGTCTCCGGGAAATGTCCTCAGGCCTCAAGTCACCTCAGGCCCGGGCTCTGGAAGGAGGGTTGAGCTGCGCAGACTGGGAACCAGCGATCCCCGCCTGCATGCATATTCTCGCCCTACTGCCGCCAGCTTCCTGTTCGACACAGCAATCCTTTGCGATCCAGACCGAAAGAAACCGGCTTACACCACCCCGTTCTGCCTGGGTTGCCAAAAGAATGCCTAGAAAGATAAGAAATGTGCGGCCGCTCCGGTGTCAAGGTGCGGGGGTGCCGGGAGCGAGCCGCCCTATCGCGCAACAGCCGCCCGCTGTGGCCCGAAACAGGGGCATGAGAGGGACCGAAACGGCGCGATCTCGCGGTGGGGCAGGGTAAGAACGTCAGGCGCCGCGGGCACCCGCGCTCTTATAGAGCCCTTATGAATCCGCTACTCCTCCCTTATCGCCAAGGGCGTGGACTGGATACACCGGGCCCTCCTGCGTGGATCGAGAGAGGTCGCTCGCAGGGCGACGGAAAGGTGGATCCCTCTCGTGGCTGTAGACGTTCATACCGAAGGCCTCTTGCTGATCCCCGCAATTCTCGCCATCTGGTTCATGGTGTGGGCGCTTTGGCATTGGTGGAAAGAAGAAAAGCGATAGTGCTTCCCACGGAGCCTCAACCATCTCGCGGGGCCGGATGCCAGTAACGCCGCTCGGGATGCGCGCATGTAAGGCACAATTGCTCATCGTTGACGAGAACCATGCGGCCAAAGTTTACCCCCTCGCCGCAGCGCGCGCAGATCACGCGATTCCCTGAGGAACCGGGCAAATCGCTGGGATCGATGGTGACTCGTACCCATTGCTCGCGAAAGAGTTGCACATCGGGCAGTTCCCGGTAGGCTTGCATCTGCTTGCGGCTCTTCGAGTCCAGATGCGGATAATGGCGCTCGGCCAGTTCTCGCGCATCTTCAAGAGCGATGATGCGAATGGCGCGGCCGGCCTGCAAATCAACGAAGGTGGCCGCCATCTTGCCCCAGTCGCGAAACTTGAGTGCGCGCTTGCCCAGGCGGCAGCCGGTGACCAGGGAAATGGCGTCGGTGGCGCAGCGGTCGATTTCGACGTAGGTGATCAGGCGCTTGCGATCGACGCCATGCGGATCGGCGATGCCGAGCCGGGAGAGCCCGAGCAGGGCCATGCGCACACCCAGGATCTGTCCCGCGCAAAGATGCCCATGCGCTGCCTCAGCCTGCCGCAATAGCTCATCGAACAACTCCATACTTTGTGCTTTCTTGCCGGCTTGTTATGGAATGGGTCCGGCCGCTACTTGGCCGCGGCTGGCTCCGGGGTTTCCTCTTCGTCGCCCGTCTCTTCTACAAGTACCGCCGACCCGGGGACAAAGTTGTAGCTTACTGCATCCTGGCCCGCGGGATGAAACGTGATGCGCAGCGGATCGCGCTGCCAGTCGGGCGGAGTGCAGGCCGGATCGGGATGGTTTTCGGCATCGAAGGCCGCGAGTTTTTTGGCCAGCACCGGTTTGCGCACTTGTAACTGCGCCACGACGGCATACATGCTTTTGCCGCTGGCTGTTACGCCGCAATAGGCGGCGTAGTCGCGAAACCAGCTCACCCGGCTCACGCCCGGATCGTAGTCGGGCAACTTCAGGGCCAGGATGTGGCCGCTCACGCGATCCACGAGAAGCCACGGGCCGCGCTGCCATACCCAGCGCTCCAGATTCGTGCCGGGGCCGGGCTTGTCTCCCGGCAAGGCGTCGTTGAGCCGGATCGCGCGCCGCACCACAAAGCTCCGGTCGGTCACATCATGCGGGTCGCCTGTTGTCCACTCTTTCAACAGCCCATCCACGAGGAGCGCGCGAATTTTGAGCTCGCTTTCGCCCGCGGCAGCACCGGCCGGATCACCCGTCTGGGAATAAGGCACGTGCTTCACCGCGCCCAAAACCACGCTGTGCGTCTTGCGCGCGGCTGCCCGCGCAGAGACTCCAGAACTCAAAAGCACAACCAACACTACAAAGGCGAACCCCGAACGCTTACCCATGGCCTCTTGCTCTTTCTGACCCCCGTATTAGCTTTGCGCCTCCTCTACAGCTCGCGCCACGCGGAAGGCTGTGCTTTCGCGAAGGTGGCTAGCCAGAACCTGCATGCCGACCGGCAGACCCGCGCTGGTAACGCCGCATGGCACGGACACACCGCAGATACCCGCAAGACTGGCCGTCACCGTGTAGATATCGGCGAGGTACATGGCCAGCGGATCGTCCGCTTTTTCGCCAATTTTGAATGCGGGAAAGGGCGAGGTGGGCGTCACGATAGCGTCAACTTCGGCAAATGCGCGCAGAAATTCTTCCGCCAGGATGCGGCGGACCTGTTGGGCCTTCATGTAGTACGCGTCGTAGTAGCCGGCGGAAAGGGCGTAGGTACCGAGGAGGATGCGGCGCTTGACCTCGGCGCCGAACCCTTCGTCGCGCGAGTGCGAATACATATCGGAAAGCGTTGCGGAGCTGGGTGAGCGGTAGCCGTAGCGCACGCCGTCAAAGCGTGCCAGGTTGGCGCTGGCTTCCGCCGTGGCTACCAGGTAGTACGTGGGAACCGCGTAACGGGTGTGTGGCAGGCTCACAGGCTTCAGCTGGCAGCCCGCGGCTTGCAATGCGGTAATTCCCCTCTCAATGGCTGCGCCGACCTCGGGATCGAGCCCATCGCCGAAGTACTCGGCCGGAACACCGATGCGCAGGCCCGCCGCAGGCTGATCACTTTCCGCGGCGTAGTCGGGCACAGGAGCCGGAGAACTGGTTGCGTCTTTGGGATCGTGGCCGGCGATCACGCTGAGCATCGCGGCAGCATCGCGCACATTCGCGGCAAATGGTCCAATGCGATCGAGTGAAGAAGCGAAAGCGATGAGGCCGTAGCGCGAGACACGGCCGTAGGTGGGCAATACGCCGACGACACCGCAAAAGCTTGCCGGCTGGCGCACCGAGCCGCCGGTGTCGGTGCCCAAGGTGGCCACGGCCAGGTTGGCCGCGACGGCTGCGGCTGAGCCGCCGCTGGAACCACCCGGGACGCGCTCTGGATCGACAGGATTGCGCACCGGACCGAAGGCGGAGTTCTCATTCGACGAGCCCATGGCGAACTCGTCGCAGTTGAGCTTGCCCAGCAGCACGGCGCCGGCAGCTTCGAGCCGGGCGACGGCCGTGCAATCGTAAGGCGGCTGGTAGCCTTGAAGGATTCTGGACCCGGCGGTCGCCGGAGCGCCCCGCATCACGAGCACATCTTTGATGCCCACCGGAATGCCGGCCAGCGGAGGAAGAGGATCGCCTTTGGCAACCATCGCGTCAATTCGTTCGGCCTGCGCCAGGGCGCGGTCTTTGCTCAGGCTGAGATAGGCATTCAACTGCGGGTTGATCTTCTCGATGCGCTGGTAGTAGCTCGCGGCGAGATCGCAGGCTTTCGTGCGACCCGCCGCAATCTCCGCGCGCAACGCGGCAAAGGTCTGCGGCGTCGCGACGTACCTCTCTCCTGTTTTCGGCTCGCTCGCCAACGAAAACCTCGTCCTTCTGTTCTCTGTCCTCTGTTCTCTATCTATCAATCACCTTCGGCACTTTGAAGAAAGCCCCGTCCGATTCCGGGGCCTGCGGCATGACGGCATCACGCTTGAGCGAAGTTTCAAGTTTGTCGGGGCGTGGCGCGCTCGGCCCAGCGGCCTCGCTCAGCTCGCTTACCTGCGCCAATGGGGCCACGCCCGCCGTGTCCAGTTCGCTCAGCTCGGCCACGTAGTCGAGGATCGCGTTCAAATCGCGCAGCATACGGCCGGTCTCATCAGGCGTCAGCTCAAGGTGCGCAAGCTCGGCAACGCGTTCCACGTCCTTTTCAGTGACTTTTGCCGGCATTCTCTGATTCTCTCCACGACGGTGACGCTCGCGAACCTCAATGCGGATCCGCCGCCGGTTGTCGAAGCTCAAGTATATCCGTTCATCGATTTCTGCTCCGAATGCGCCCGGGCCCCTCCCGCGTTCAATCGACGGTCAGCGTCACGCTCAGCGAATGCGTAATCCCCATTGAGGTGACGTTCACTGGAATGGTGTAGGTTCCCGCCGGCGTACCGGAGCCTCCGCCCTGGCCGCTTGATCCATCACTTGAGCCCCCTCCGGAACTGGTGCAACTGGTGATGCCTGTGGCCAGCAATGCCGCCAGCAACACCAGCAGAAGCATCCTGCGCCGCCTGCGAAGGGCCACCGGCAGCAGGATCAGCCCGCACGCCAATGGCAGCGCATGGCGCAAGAGGGGCCGCTCCAGCCGGGCCTGCGAACCGGTGGTAGAGATCTCCACCTCAACGTTGCCCTGAACGCCGGAGCCCAGCGACTCGGTAGTCGGATTGAAGAGGCAGAGCGCATTCGAAGGCAGCGTTCCGCAGGTAAAGGTGAAGGCCCCGCTGGAGCCGGTTGGCGAGATCACCAGCGTGTAAGTGGCTTGCTGGCCGCGAGCCACGGTCTGGCTCGATGGGCCGGAGAGTGAGACGGCGAAGTCGAAGCCAGTGCCTGAGAGCACGACCGTCGCAGGCATAGCCACTGCGGCAGAGCTAACGGTGAGCGCGCCGGATGCCGATCCGCCGCTATTCGGCTGAAAAATCACCGACGCTGTGCAATTTGCCCCCGCAGCCATGCTCCCGGTGCAGGTGTTCTGCGTAACGCTGAATGGCGCCGCGGCCGTGACCGTAACCGAGCTGATGGCGTAATTCGACGAGTTGGTCACAGTCACCGCCTGTGCGGTGCTGGATTGGCCCGAGGCCACGACCGGGAAAGTGAGCTGCGAGGGATTTGTGGCCAGCCCCGCTGCGAGCTGTCCGGATCCGTTCAACGGAATCGAAACCGCCGTGACGCCGCTGGTCGAAGAAGAGATGGCGAGCGCGGCGGCGATGGCGCCGGTGGCGGCGGGCGTGAAGACGATCTGCACAGTGCAACTGTTTCCGCTGGCCAGCAAAGCGCCGCACGTGTTGCCGGCGATGGAATAGCTGGCGGCAGCGGCGCCGGTGATCTGGAAGCCGACGTTGGCCATCGGCGCCCCGCCGCTGTTGGTGATGGTCAGCGTTTGCGCCGCGCTCGGCACTCCCGGCTGCTGATTGTTGAAGGTTAAGCTCGCCGGATTCGCGCTGAAGGCCGGCGGCGCCAATCCGGTCCCGGTCAGTGCCACAGTTTGCGTGCGCAAGGCGTCTGCGATCGTCAACGTGCCCGTGATTGCGCCCACCTGCGCCGGAGCGAATTCGACGCTGATGGTGCACACTGCTCCCGCTGCCAGTTGCGTGCCGCAGGTGCTCGACACCGGAAACTGAGCCGTGGCGGAAATTGCGATCGCGGTGAGCGGCAAACCGCCGGTGTTGGTAATCGTGACCGGCTGTATGGCAGAAAGCTGGCCCTGGGCGGTAGCCGGAAACGCGAGCGATGCGGCATTCAGAACGTCGGTGGGCGCGGCCAGGCCGGTGCCGCTCAGCGCTACGGTCTGCGTTCCTGCCGCATCGTTAAGCGTGAGCAGCCCCGCCGCCTGACCGGGCTGCGTGGGCGCGAACTCCACCTGCAACTGGCAGTCAGTGCTCGCCGCAAGGCTGCTCGTTCCGCAGGCATTGCTGCTGAGCACAAACGGCGGCGTAACGATGATGCTGCTCACAGCAATTGCGCCGGCGCCGCTGTTCTCGGCGGTAATCTGCAGAGGCGCTGACGTGGTTCCCACTTCCACCTCGCCGAAGCTCACGCTGGAAGGTGCCAGGCTGACCGCACCGGCAGGCGCTCCCGTTCCCGTCAGGTCCACGGTGAGCTGGCCGCCGTACACGTTCGCAAAAATGGTCATTTCGCCCGAAAGCGAGCCCGTTGCCTGGGGCGTGAACGTAACCTGAATGGCGCAGCTTGCGCCGGCTGCCACACTCGCGTAGACGCAGTTGTCGGTCTCGGCGAAGTCTCCGGTCACGGAGATGGATGTGGGTGTCAAAGCGAGGCTGCCAGTGTTTTCGAGCGTGACGGTCAGCGGGCTGCCGGCAGTGCCAAAGGCCTGGCTGGGAAAGGCGAGCGAGGCCGGACTGGGCGCTGCGCTGGTGAGGGCTGTTCCCGCGCTCCACAGCGGAGTTTGCCAGATACCGCGGCCGTAGGTGGCTGCCACCAGCACAGGCTGCGACGCCCCGGCAGGGGCAGCGCTAAGGGCGACGGCCGGCGCAGGGGGCAGCCCTGCGCCGAAGGCCGACCAGCAATTGGACAGAATCTGCGTGCAATTCGCTACTTCCGTGGTGAAGTAGACTCCCTTATCGGTGGCCAGGTAGACGGTGTTGGCGTTTTGCGGGTCAACAGCAAGGCTGTTGGCGGGCGCGGGCGGCAGGTTGGCGGTGATGTCAGTCCAGGTGGCTCCGCCATTGGTCGAGCGGTACACAACCTGGATCTCCTGTTGCGGATTTTCCATGCCGGCGACCGTCACGTACACGGTATTGCCGGTCGCGTCGTGCGGGTCGATCGTCAAGCTGGAGATGTCGAGGGCGTAGTAATTCAACGGGTGTGTGTCGTTGCTGACTGGGCTGAGAGTGAGATCGTTCCACGCGGGCGCTGCGCCGGAAGATGAATCGAAGACCGCGCTCAAAACATGGCCTGGAAGGTTCGCCCCGTTCGTCGCCAAGCCATACGTGCCCAGGTAGATGATCTCGCGGTGCGGTCCAATGGTTGCAGCAGCCATGGAGCGAACGAGGGAGTCACCGTTGCAGGGTACCCCTGTGGCGCCGCTGTCTAGAATCGAACTGATGGCGTTCGCCGCGCTCCAGCCGGCGCTGTTGTTCGCGGGGCCGCGCCACACGCGGCAGGTGCCGATGAGCAGTTGGGTGGGGTCGAGGGGATCGACGAGGAACGGCGCCGGCGCGGGCATGGCGTCACCATCGCCGCCTACATCAGCGTCTGTGACGACGGGGATCGAGCCAAATGCCGCCGGCGTGCAGGGCGCAGACTGCGAGCAGCGATAGATGGAAACGCCGGGCTCGTTGTTCGCGTACCAGGTGTTGCTGTTGGTGGGATCCACGGCAACCGGGCCACCGAAGCCGGAAAGAATCTGCGGCCAATCTGCAGTGGCGGCGGTGCCTTTCACGCCGGCTGTGCCGTTTACTCCCAGGCCGGCCATCATGATGTAGGCCGAGGTAGCGACAGGGGAGATGCTGACCACTTCAGCCAGGGAACCCAGGCTCCCGTTCAGATTCTGGAAGTGCGCGGAATCCGATGACGAGCAGACCGGTCCGGTCTCTCCGATCGCGTCCATCGATCGCCACAGGCCGCTGTCGTTGCCCACAAAAATTTCCTGCGGATTGGCCGCGTTCCACGCCAGCGCATGCTGAAACTCGCCGACCTGCGCGCTCATGCAGGTGGTGGAGTTGGTGGTATCGCGCCAGGCGCAACCCTGCGAGACAGGACAGTTCGTTTGCCAGAGGTCGTTCGCGCCCGCCAGAACCATGGTTTCCTGCCCGGAAGGCACCGCAGCCAGCGCCAGGTTATAGTCGCCGTCGGCGATGGTCGCGGCACCTTCAAGAGTGCTGGTCTGGAGCGCGGCAGTACTCCACTGTCTGGCGAACGTAACGGTTGCGTTGGTGCAGTTGCCGCCGCTGATGGTGCATTGGTCCTGCCATAGCCCCTGGTCCTGATTGTCGAGGTCGACGGTCCATGCAAAGGTGTCGCCGGTTTGCGGATTTACAGCCAGCGCCCCCCGGTAGATGGGGCACGCAATCGAGCCGATGTTGCCGGTGTTGCTGGGGCACATTTGCGCGGTGAGGCCCGGAGCCGGCTGGGCCGCAATGCGCGTCCAGGTGACACCGTTGGGCGACTGGTAGTAGCCGTGAAAGCGCACCGCGGCGATGAAGAGTTGCCGAATCGGGTTCCAGACCACAGCCGTGGCGGCGTTGCCGGATGGCGACTGAAACTGGTCGAGCGGCCCCTGCACATCTTTTCCGCTGCCATCGGTAATCGCGGCCAGGTGCCAGGTTGCGCCGCTGTCAGAGGAATAATACAGACCCTCGTAACTTGCATTGGCCGAGCCCGCATCCACCAGAGTGCCTTCGTAGGCCTGTGAAACCGCTGCGACGACGACCTGCGGATTGACGGTGCTCCAGGCAAAGCCGGCGAAACCGTTTCCGGCAAAGCTATAATCCTGTGCGCTCAGGCCGTCTTCCAGGTCGGTGGTCGTCTGGATCAAGCTCCAGGTGTTTCCACCGTCGGTGGAGCGCAGGATGCCGGCGCCGTAGGAGGACTCAAGCACGTCGTTGGGGTCGCCGGTGCCGGCCAGGATCACGCCGGTTGCGCCGGGCTGCACAGTGAGCGCGCCAACGCTGATGGACGCGTCGGCCGCTCCACCCAGGGCAGCCACATTGTCAGTGAGCGGGGTGAAGACGATAGAGGCCGGTGTGGAAACCGCGGCATTGTTTGCCAGCCAGACGCCGCCGCCTGTTGTTCCGACGTAGAGGCGATTGCCGGTTGCATCCGATGGGTCGAGCGCCAAAGCGGAGATGCGGCCTGTGACGAGGCCGAAGTCAGAGGTTTCGACCGCGGCGGGCCCGAGGGGCTGCCAGGTAACGCCCGATGTTGCGCTCGCGGCGGGCTCAGGCAGCGATGCCGCTCCCGCCGCGATTCCCGGAAACTGGGTGGGCGGCACGCGCAGGGCAGTCGATCGCGGAGTTACGCGACGCCCCGGTGGGAATCCACGCTGGTGAAGAAAGCGCTCGGCCTCCGCGACACGCGGAGGCATGCGGCGAGACTGAAATGCGTGTTGAGGGGCTTGAGGCTTGGGGTCAGAAAGCGCTTGTTGCGCGGCGGCCGGCGGGTTGAGGAGAATCTGCGTCAGGAAACACGCTGCCAGCACCAAACGCGAGCACACCCGGCTGCTTCCTGAGCCAAGCACAGAAGGGGTATGGCGGCTTTTGCCGACGCTCCAAGAGCGGCCCCTGTCCTTTTTGTCGAACATTGGATTCGTGATGCGTATCCGGAATCCGATTCCGGCCTCCCCATTTCATGAAAATCTTCCAATGGGGATGAGCGCGGAATCCACCAGATAACGCTCAACGAAACACGCAACTTCCGGGAATGAAATTGTGGCCCATTATAGGACAGCCTGCATTGGGGCCGGGTGTGATGCCGGATACAAGGGGGAGCGGGATTGGCAGAGTTGGCGGAGTTAGCGGAGTCAGCAGAGTCAGCAGAGTTAGCGGAGCTTGTCATTCTGACGGATGTAGGCTTCCGCGTCGAACTTGCGCGCGATCGATGCACCGGTCATGGTGCGGATCAGGCCAAAGATCGGGCGATTGAACCAGGGCCGGTCGAGCTTGCCCACGATCGCCCACGCGATGCCCGCG
>Ga0335072_10008743_pt1 | contig 14648 bp, 11 predicted proteins | sample Lox_Sample_21_FD_206725 | JGI IMG/M metagenome (GOLD analysis project Ga0335072, IMG submission 206725) | Soil microbial communities from Loxahatchee National Wildlife Refuge, Florida, United States - Lox_Sample_2.1 | ecosystem: Environmental > Terrestrial > Soil > Wetlands | place: USA... | reverse complement strand
CTACACTGCGCAGCAGGTTGCGGCGCTGATGGCCGCGGGCATCGCCCCGCAGACCACTGGCGGCTTCAACGCGCTCCCGCGCCTCGACCCGCAGGTGGCGTTCGGCCCCGGCCTGCCGCTGATTCCGGCAGCGATCGACCCGGTGCGCCGCGACTCCGGTCGACCCGAACCGCGGTTCACCGACTACCCGGTCAGCGTCAACCTCCCGGGCGTCACCGACAGGCTGGTGCCGTGGAAGGTCTTGCGTGACGCCGCCGCAGCCGGAGGCATCCCGCGGCGCTGCATCCAGATCCGCAAGGACGAGATCACCACCCTCGAGTGGGCGATCACCATCACCAAGGGTGCGGTCGCCAGGGCGCAGGCGGAAAGCCCGCACTCCTCGCGCAGCGACGTCGAGGCCGACCTGGCGAAGCGACTGGGTCCTGAAATCGCACGGTGCTCAGCATTCTGGGAACGGCCCGACCCGGGCCAGGACGAGGACTGGACCGACTGGATCGGCAAACTGCTCGAAGAGCACTTCGTACTCGATGCCGTCGCTCTATACCCGCGGCGCACCTACGGCGGAGACCTGTACGCGATGGAAGTCCTCGACGGGACGACCATCAAGGTCCTACGAGACTACCGGGGCGGCAAGCCGCTCCCGCCCAACCCGTCATACCAGCAGATGCTGTGGGGCTTCCCCCGCGGCGAATACATCGCGGACGTAGACGCCAAGGGTCGGATCCTCAACGCGTACGCTCCCGACACGCTGATCTACAAGCGTCGCAACGTCCGCACCGAGACCCTTTACGGCCACTCCGCCGTCGAGCAGTGCCTCGAAGACCTCGACGTGTGGCTGCGGCGCCGAGCCTGGATCCGCAGCGAGTTCACCGACGGCACCATCCCCTCGGGGCTGCTACGCAACACCGCCGCCAACGGCTGGACGCCACAGCAGGTCCTCGAGTACGAAACCGCGCTGAACGACGCGTGGAGCGGGCAGACCCTCGAGCGGCACCGCATGCGGATCCTGCCGCCCGGCTTCGAACTCGAGACTGTCCCCGATGTTGCCGAGCGATACAAGCCGGAATACGACCTGTTCCTGCTCAAGCAGCTCGCAGCGCACTTCGCGACAACGATCGCCGAGCTGAACTTCACCGAGCCTGGCGGTTTGGGCAGCAGCGGGTATCACGAGGGCCAGGCGGACATCAAAAACCGCAACGCCACGATGCCGACCTACCGGTGGATCCAAAGCCTCATCACCGGGATCTCACGGCGGCACCTCAGGATGCCGCCCGAACTCGAATTCAGGATCCTCGGTCTCGAGGACGAGGACGAGGCGGCAGCTGACGCGGTTGCGCAGGAGCAGGTTGCCGGCGGCCGCATGACCCTGAACGAGGACCGTGACAGGCTCGGCAAGCCCCGGTACGCGTTCGCGGAAGCGGACATGCCGATGCTGATGACTCAGCGCGGCATCGTGTTCATCGAGGGTGCGTCCGTAACGTCCGCGCCTGGCGTACTGGTCGGGCCGGTTCAGGCGCCCAAGGATGGACCCGACACCGACTCGGATGCGGCGCCTGGCGAAGACGACGGCCAAGGCGACGGCGATGATGCCGACGGGGCGAAGGCTGACGATGTGGGACGCAACGAAGCAGTGCGGTCGGAGCTTGCCGCATTCGACCGGTGGGTCCGGCGCAACCCGGAGCCGCGTCGGCCGTTCCAATTCACGGTCCTGACCAAGGCGGACGCGCCTCACCTCGCGGCCGATACTCGAGCACTGTTCGCTGCGGACCCAGAGGCTCAGCCGCCCCCAAAAGCCGTCGCGCCGCGCCCCTGGCCCGGACGTGAGCGCGCGAAGGCCACTGCGAAATCCTGGGGACATCGCGTCCTCGAGGAGATCAGAGGCGCCGTCGACTTCGAAGTCTTAGCGCGCGAATGGGCCCGATCCGAGGTTCCTGAGGCGCGCGCCTTGGGTGCGAATGCCGAGTACTCGGCCGCGGCGACCCCCGTCGCCTGGTACGTCGCGAAGAGCGATCAGGGCGACAAGGCCCGCGACGAGTGGCGTCTCGTGCTGATCCTCGACTGGCTGCGGCGGCAAAACCTCGGCATCCACGCCGCGGTGAACACCACGCTGCGCGGGCTCTGGTCGGAGGGCTACTCCCTCGGCGTCCACGCCGCGCAAGCCGCGGTTGCGGGCCACGAGCCGAAGTGGACGTGGAAGCCCGGCGACGTCAACGGCGCCCGCAGGTCGATGAATGCGCAGCAGCGCACCGCCACGGACACGTGGATAGCTGAGAACGCGCCGTGGGTCGACTCGATCACACGGCATCGACTCGAGGTGCTCGCCCGCGTCCTGGCCGACGCCCAAGGACTTACGCCGGCCCGGTTGGCTGCGGAGCTCAAGCGCGCGCTCGCGGACCCCACGTGGGCCAACACGGTTGCTTCGACCGAACTGATTCGCGCAGCGATGGCCGCCACGAACGCCGAGTACTTCAAGGCCGGCATCCCCGCGGTCGAGTGGGTGACCACGAGCGCGAAGCCCTGTGCGGCTTGTCAGGAGAACGCTGACGCCGGGCCGCTGCCGATCGGATCAACCTTCCCATCCGGAGACTCTGCAGCACCGATTCACCCGGGCTGCTCATGCGAGCTATGGGGCACCGTCGCGACACGGTCGCCGGCGCGCTGACCGTCGGCTACGCCCACTGACTACCAACCCAAGAAGGCGCCCGTCGGGTGCCTCTTTCGCGTACCTGGAAAGGAGGCGGTCCGGCGCATGTCCGTCTCTTACGCCTGGACGCCGATCACCAAGTCGGAGAAGCAGGACGACGGAACGCTACTCGTCTACGGCCCCGCAGCCACATCCGCCCTCGATCGAGATCGCCAGAGGCTCGACTCGGGCTGGTTGGACGAGGCGATGCCAAGGTGGATGGCGAGCGACGGCGGCGGTGGCGCGGTCCGCGAACAGCACGACGGCAAGAGAGCCGTCGGCGTCGGCGTCGGCCTGTCGAAGGCACAGGACGGCACCCACATGCTGACCGCTCGGATCGTCGATCCGATCGCTGTCAAGAAGATCGAGTACGGCGTGCTGAAGGGCTTCTCCGTCGGCATCAAGAACCCGCGCATCGAGATGGGAAAGGCCGACGCGCCCAACGGCCTCGTCACCGGTGGCGACGTGATCGAAGTGAGTGTCGTCGACCGGCCCGCGAACCCCGAATGCCTGTTCCAGATGGCCAAGGCCGATGGTGCTGGCTCGCTCGCGCTCATCGACGAACCCTGCGTGGTCGAAAAGGCCGACGCTGCGACCTTCGGACTACCGACCGAGCTCTACGACCGGCTGCCGTCGGCTGCCAAGCAGGCTCTCACCGACCTCGCCGCATCGGGCGCGCAGGTCGCCGCCGAGGTCGAGCCGCCCGTGGGCACTGAGCCTGAGTCCGCGAAGTCGGACGCCCCTGACGCTTCGACCCCCCTGGTGGTGAATGTGACCGTCCGAGCCGAAGCCGCAGAGGCGCCCGGGGCCGCTGAGCAGGTCGAGGACGCCGACGAGGAGTACCTCGACCTCGCCGAGGACGCCGACTTGTTCAAGACCGACTTCACCGCCGCAGAGCGCAGGAAGTACGCGGCATCGGGCGTCGCGATGCCCGACGGGTCCTTCCCGATCCCCAGCAAGGCGTACCTGCGTAAGGCGATCCGCGGTGTCGGCCGCGGCAAGGGCGATCGCGAAGCCGTGAGGCGCCACATCATCAAGCGGGCCGCGGCCCTCGGACAGGAGGCCCTGGTGCCTGACAACTGGAATGCTGACGGCTCGCTCAAGGGCGCGGAGGCGGCCAAGGCGCTCCTCGCCGACCTGGAGGGGCTCGGCTTCACCCCGGAGATCACCAAGGCTGACGGCGACGACGATGCCGGCGCACCGCCCGCGCAGGATGTCGCGGATGCGAAGTCCGCGATCGCGATCCTCGGCAAGCTCATCGTCTCGGAGGCGAAGTCTCTCGCGGTCGGCAACCTGAACGAGGCCTGCGACATCTCGCTGCTGCTTCAGGCCGTCAACGCCCTGAAGTGGTTCATCAACGCAGAGAACCGCGAGCCGGTCGACGCCGACGGCGATGAGATCAACCTCGCCGACGAGCCCGACCTCGCCAAGGGTGGCGCGAAGAACGGCGGCACGCTCGCCCCGCCGTTCAAGAAGAAGCCAAACTCCGAGGACGACCCGGCCAAGGACGCGGAGGACTCCGCCGACGACTCGACGGATGAAGACCCCGACGCGCAGGGCGACGGCACCGCGGACAGCGACGACGACGGCGAGGACAACAAGAAGATGTCCGGCGGCAAGAAGGGCGCGGCCAAGAACAAGGCCGACGACGCGCCCAAGCCGGCTGCCGTCGAACCGCTGCTGACGAAGGCTGAGGCCGCGGAGGCCATCAAGGCTGCTGTCGCCGCAGCGCTGGCCACCAGCGAACCCACCAAGCAGGACGAGCCGGCTGCCGAGCCGGACACCGTGACCAAGGCTGAACTTGCGGATCTCGTGAAGACCGCTGTGGCAGAGGCCAAGGCCGCCGACGAGGAGCGCATCGAGGCGCTCAAGGCGGACCTGGCGAAGGCCAACGGCGACATCGAGGCCATCAAGAAGATGCCGATCCCCGGCGGCCCGGTGCTCACCCGCACCGCCGACCAGCAGTCCGAGGCCACCAAGTCTGACGCGCAGATCCTGCGCGCCCAGGCCGCCGAGCTGCTCGCGAAGGCCGACGCGTTCTCTGCGAACCGGGACCTCGCCCAGGGTTACCGCGATCGCGCCCGTGCACTGCTCGCGAAGGCCGACGCGTAACCCGCTCTACCTCCACGATCCATTCAGGCCCTGCCGTTTCGGCGGGGCCTTTCGCATGAAGGGAGCAGGGCGATGGCTCTGCCCGCGAACGTTGAACTGCTTTTCGGCGACGCGCCGGAGGCCCCCAAGCTGTCCAAGGCCGAGGTGTCGGAGCGTTTCGACACCCTGGTCAAGTCGATCCAGAACGTTCCGCAGCGCGAGCTGACCCGCGAGGACATCGTCACCTCGTTCCGCTCCGGCCAGCCGATCGACTTCGACCCGCAGCCGACCAGCGCGTACGGCTACATGGAGAAGGCGCTGCGGTCGCCGGAACTCATGAAGTCGATGTCGCCGGACGCGGTGGCGTCGGTGGCGCAGGCCCTGGAGTCGCTCAAGGGCCAGCAGCCGGACCTGGTCAAGGACATCAACCTGACCTCCCCGGTCGGCACCGGCCTGGTCGCTTTCGATCTTGAGGACCCGGCCAAGTACCTGGCACCGCGCCCGACCCCGGTGCGCAACCGCATGCCGCGCATCAAGGGCATGGGCACGTCGCACAGGTTCAAGGTGATCTCCGGCATCACCGGTTCGGGCACTGGCGGCGTGGGCAACATCCACCCCGGCATCCAGGACAGCAGCCAGAACAACTTCGCCCCGTCGGGTGCGAGCAATAGCCTGTACTACGCGCGTGGCCCGAAGATCGCGTACGCCGGTTACGACGTCGTGCTGCCGTTCTCGCAGTTCTCGATGTCCGACGAGGTCACCTGGTCCGCGCAGTACGCCGGCCAGGGCTACCAGGACATCCGGCAGCTCTCCCGCACCAGCCTGCTCTACTCGAGCATGCTGATGGAGGAGCGGATGCTGCTGATGGGCCGCGGCACTGCGAGCGGCTTCTCGGGCGCGCTGGCCGCGCCGACGAACGTGTCGCTGGTGGACAACACCCTCGGCACCGGCCAGGTGGCCCTGACCGGGTTCACCACGAACATCTACGTGTACGTCACCTCGGATGCGGGTGCGTTCGGCGAGTCCGTGGTCTCCTCGGTCGCGACCATCGCCCCGACCGCCGGACACAACGTGCTGCTGAAGCTCACGGATGTGCCGCAGGCCCTGGGCTACAAGGTGTACATCGGCACCGGCGCGTCGCAGCCGGCGAACTCGAGCTTCTTCTTCTACGGCCGGTTCCCGAACCAGTCCGCGAACGGCGGCGGCGCGGGCGGCACGGGCATCGTGCTGCAGGGCGCGATCCCGACCACGGGTGCGAACCCGCCCACCGCGGACACCTCGGCGTACGCGGCTGGCTACGACGGCATCCTGGCGTGGACGATGGGCACGCAGTCCGGCTACAACGTGAAGATCAACTCGACGTTCTCCACGACCCAGCCGGGCAGCGAGTTCCAGGCCGCGTTCGGCTCCCTGTACAACAGCGTGAAGGCCGACCCGGACCGGATCTTGATGAACGGCGCGGACCGCAAGCAGCAGTCCGAGGCGCTCAAGGCCGGCACCGCGAACAACTACTTCATGCAGGTCACCCAGGACCAGGTGTCCGGCGTGACCCTCGGCTCCGTCGCCGTCGCCATCATGAACGAGACGACGGGCAAGCGCGTCGACATGGAGGTCAGCCCCTGGCTGCCGCAGGGCGTGTGCCCGATCATCTCGGACACCCTCCCGATCCCGGACAGCCAGGTGTCCAACGTCTGGGCGGTGTGCAACGTCCAGGACTTCATGGGCATCGACTGGCCCGTCACGCAGTTCGCGTACGAGTCCTCGAGCTACTGGTTCGGCACGATGATCAACTACGCTCCCGGCTGGAACGGCTGCGTCAGCGGCATCACCGCCGCATAGTCATATGTCGACATGGATCGGTCCCCGGTGAAGTCCGGGGGCCGATCCAGGCGACCGCGACGTTGAATTCCGCCGCCCGACAGTGAAGCTGGCTGGGCCTCTCCCGTGAAAGAAGGTAAACCCCGTGCGGATCGCCGCGCCCGATGGTGCAGTCGCCGGCATGGAGGTCAAGGGCGCCCAGACCGGCCACGTGACCCGCTACAACGGCCGGATCATGGACGTCACCAACCCGCAGCACGTCAAGGCGCTGCTCGCCGAGGGTGCGTTCGCCGCGTCCCTGTCCGGTACGGCGCAGCGCACTGACGGCTACCGCTGCCCGGCGTGCAGCTTCGGCAGTTTCTTCAAGACGTGTGGCCGCTGCGGCGGCGAGTGTGAGAAGGAGGGCGCCTGATGCCCCCGCGTACCCGCAAGGCCGCCGCAGCCGCGCCGGACCCGAAACAGCCCGGCGGCGAAGTCACGGCCGACACGGCGCCCCTTGTCGCCGAGCAGGGCCCCGAGGCCGCCGTCTCCGAGGTGACCGGGCACGTGCGGCCTGCGGCCGAAGCGACTAAGTCCTCGGCAGCAGATACCGTGACCGGCGGCAACGTGAAGTCCCAGGAACCCATCGCCTTCGGCGACGGCGACCCCGAGGAATTCGCACCCGCGAACGTCACGTCCGGTCGACAGGGCGTCGCTGTTCCGTCGTTCCACTGGCAGACCCCCTCCGGCGCCCTTGGCACTCCCTGTCGCCTCTGCGCTCCTGCTGGACCCCCGGCCGGCGCAGGCTCGTTCGGGTGCGGGCACGGGCAATGGGTGCGCGTCCAAGACGCCGCCTGACCGCATCGCCGCTTACCTCGTAGTCCACTGGCCGATTCCCCGCGCTGAAGCGTGACAGCGCTTCCGCTTCTGGATAACGAGAGGCGGTCTGCGTGCTGACTCCGTATGTGTCGACGATGTCGTTCGTCGCGCACCCGACGTACCTCGACTTGGACGATCTGCGCTCCGGCGACGATTCCGGCGCGGATCAGACGGCGGCACTCAACGACTTGCTGCTGATGGCCTCGAGGTGGGCGGATAACCGTGCGGGGAACATGCCGCTCGCCGCACACCAGTACACGCAGAACCTGCGCACGTCAGCGGACCGGTACGGGCAAGTAAAGATCCACCCGGACCACATCCCGTTCATCTCAATGACCTCGTTCGGATACGGGTACACGCCGACGTCCCTGACGACGCTGGCGAACCCCTCCGTGTGGCCGGAGGACGACCGGAACCTGGTCGTCACGATCGGCGCGACGGGCATGACGTCGTGGGCCGGGTCGCTGCAGTTCGGCACTCCGGCCGCGGGCTCGCGCCTGTACACGCAGTCGGTGCTGCTCGCGGGGTACGTCGCGACGGTCCTCGGCGGCGCGGCCGACCAGGGCGACACGTCGATCACGGTGACCGATCCGACGGGGATCGTGCCGGGCGGCGAGTACCGCATCTGGGAGCCTGGCTCGGAGGAGTACGTCACTGTCGCGACGACGTACACGCCTGCGGCGGTAACGGTGCCTCTGACTCCGACGTCTATCCCGCTCGCGTCGCCGCTACTCAACGATCACGCCTCGGGCCATGACTTCTCCGGGATGCCGGAGGATCTACGTCTCGCCGTCATCAACTACGCGGTCAGCCAGCTGATGCGCCCGGACACGGCGGCCGAGGACTCCTACCCGGACACGAAGCTCGACTCGGGCACCAGGCAGGACGATCCACGCAAGGACGCCTCTGGGCTGGTCGCCGAAGCCGAACGGATCATCTCCACGTACGCGCGGCGCCGATGAGCACGGAGAGCGTCCTCGACGGGATTTGCGCCTACTACGGCGGCGCCTACGACGACAACCGGCGCCTGTACGTGACCTCCCCGGTGCCCGGGGTCGGCGTGGTCGGCCGCGGCTGGCCCAAGCGCGACAACCACGCGGATTTCTTCAACGGGATGCCCCCTGGAACGCGCACGGGTAGCCACATCACCGCGTTCATCCCGCATCAGGTTGAGTACCGGGAGAGCTTCGGCGGCGCAACCGGCGGCATGAAGCGGGTCCTGTACTGGGTGCAATTGTGCTGTTACCTGCGCTCCCGCAGCGAGCACGCCGAGGACGCGCAGGACGACATGTACGCCCTACGCGACGCCTTGGACGCGTACACGCGCGCAGACCGAACCCTCGGCGGCGCCGTGTTCCAGGCCGGCGAAGCGATCCAGGGCATGGGCGCCGCCGCCGCGATCAGCTTCGAGTACGGGCAGCCCGAGACGCGGGCCGAGCTCACCAAGGGCTTTCTGCTGATGAAGTTCGGCGCTGTCGAGTTCGTTTTCGCCTGACCCCCTTTCTTTCATTTTCGCCACCTCCCGATTGGAGCGAGGCCGATGCCTGCTGCCCGCGCGACGGCGCCCACATCCCCGCCGGATCCCGAGCCGGAGCAGCCGGCCGAGGCCGACTCGAAGTCGAAGTCCGAGGCGCCTGCGGCCGAAGCCGATGCGCCGAAGGAGCCGACGGCCTGGGAGTACACGTGGGGCGATCCCACCGCGTACTCGCACATCCCACTGACCGCCTATCCGCCGCGTCCCGCCGAGCCCGCGCAGAAGGACGCTGCGGGCGTCGTCGTGCGCGACGCGGTTCCCGCGCGACCGGCGACGGTGTTCGCGTTCGTCGAGCCGCCGGACAACCGGTGGCGCCCCACTGATCTGCCCATGAATCAGGCCAAGGACAACGAGGCCCCGCTGACCACGAAGGGGGCCTGACATGGTGGCGACTCCGATCACCTGGGCGCCGAGTAAGCAGTTCGTCGGCTGCGCGGGAGAGCCCATTCAGGGCAACCCGGTCGCGATGACGTTCACGCAGCTGCTCGACTCGTTCAAGCCGAAGGACGTCCCGGTTTTCGAGGACGACAAGGCGTGGCGCGGGTCGATGGCGACGGACGCGTTCAACGTCATCGCCGGCACGAAGAAGTCCACGCTGAGCCTCGGTGGCCCGGTGTTCATGGACGGCATGGGGTTCTGGCTGAGGAACATCCTCGGCGATCTCGCCGTGGTCGGGACACCGACGGGCACCGGGTCCACGACGATGTCGTCCGCCGCGGTCGCGGGTGCGACGAGCATTTCGACGGCGGCGTCGATCCCCGCTTCGACGCTGGTGCAGATCGGGTCGGGGGCGACCGCGCAGGTCGTAACGACTGGCACACCGTCCGGCGCGGGCCCGTACACGATCCCGATCACGACGCCGAGCACGGGCCTCGCTTATGCGCAGGCGTCCTCGACCGCGGTCGTCCCGGTGACGGGCCCGTATCAGTACGCGTTTTCGTTGCTCAACACGTCGGGTGCGTCGTGCCAGCCGATCAGCCACACCCTGACGCACTACCTGGGACCGACGGCGACGTCCGGCGCGCGCCAGTACCCGGGTTCTTGTCTTTCGGCGCTGTCGCTGATGGTGAAGCCGGAGTCGGCGCTGTTCACCTACAGCGCGGATGCGACGGCGTACCCGTCGGTGACGCTCGGCTCGACCCCGACGCCGAACGCGACGACGGTCAAGCCGATCGCGGCATGGCAGACCACCGTGGGCATCGGTGGCCCGGCGACCGGCGGCACCCTGGTTTCGACGACCGGGGACGCGCAGTTCGACATCAAGCGTGAGCTCGGCGTGTTCTACACCTCCACGGGCTCGCAGCTCCCGTACATCATCCAGCGCGGTGGTCTGACCGCCTCCGGGAAGATCAGCTTCCCGGCGGTGCCGGACGAGTCTGCGCTGCTGTACATGCTGAACAACACGCAGCCGCAGCTGCAGTACATCATCAGCAACGGTGGCTCGGGCACGAGCCTGCTGTCCATGCAGATCGACGTGCAGACCGCCGCGTTCGAGACGTCCGAGCCCAACACGTCAAAGACCGCCGTCGGCTACGACACCACGTTCAAGGCCGTGCTCAACACGACGAACGCGGGCGGCTCAGGCGGCTCCTCGCCGATCAAGGTGACGTTGACGAACAATGTCACGCCGAACACCTATTAAGGACACTGCTTTGACGGACGCCACGGACACCGAGGCCCCGGCCGTCGACACGGGGGAGCGCACCATCGCGCTCCCCTCCGGCAACAGCGTGACCCTGCGCGAGTGGGGCAGTCTCACGCGCGGCGACAAGCGCGCCATGCTCGAGTCGGTCCGGCGCGACCAGCAGGGCTCCGAGTACCGGTTCGACCAGTCCACGGGCCTGCTCAAGCTGCTCGTGGCCGGCTGGACGTATCAGCTGCCGCTGCCGTCGGTCGCTGCCGGGTCGCTCGACATGCTGCCCTGGGCGGACGATTCGGTGCTGCAGTCCGCGATCGACCCGATCCGCGACGCCCTACTGTCTGGCGACACGACAGAAGCGCCGCCCGATCTGACGGAGCCGGGCCCGCGCACCGTCAACCTGCCGTCCGGGAACTGGATCACCCTGCGCGACTGGCGCGAACTCACCCGCGCAGACAAGCGCGTGGTTTTCGCCGAAATCAAGGGCGGCCCGGGGCAGACTTCGGGCTACGACCTGACCAACGGCCTCCTGAAGCTACTGATCACGAACTGGTCGTATGGTCCGCCCATCCCGTCGGCCGCGGCGCCCGACTTGGACGTGCAACCGCTCGACGCGCTGCCGTGGGGCGACGACCCGGCGCTGGACGCCGCCCTGGCCCCCGTGCGCCGCGCCCTGTTCCCGCCGACGCCCAGCACCCCGGCGCAGCAGGCCGCGGCGGAGGCCGACCCGACCTCCCCTACAACGCCCGGCGACGCGTAGCAGCGCTCCTCGCCGGGAACCCGCTGCCCTACGACGGACCGCCCACCCCCGAAGAAGACTCGCTCATCTACGTCAAGTTCCTGAAGGAACACGACATGCCCGCCACGGTCCTGGACGCGCAGCCATGGTGGGTGGTTGAGCAGTATCTGCACCTCGGCCCGGTCTGGAACCGCACTCTCGCAGCGATGAGGGAGGCGAGCCGGTGAGCGTGGACTACTCGGCCTTCGAAGCCGCGGTCGACGCGTTGAAGGGTCGCATCCACGCCGCAACTGCGGCAGGCGTCGAACAGGGCGCCGACCTGGTCAAGGAAGCGATCCAAGAGAACCTCGCACGGCTGCACTACCCGCCCGCGTCGCCGCCCGGTGAGCCGCCGGCGATGCGCACCGGGTTCCTTCATGACGAGGTGTACGCCACGTCCGCGCCGAATGAAACCGGCGCGTCGGCGGAGATCTGGCCGAGCACGGTGTACGCCCGCATCCAGGAACTCGGCGGCGACGCGGGACGTGATCACCGCTCGCATTTGCCGCCCAGGCCGTACGTGGAGCCCGCGCTCGAGGCGAGCGCCGACCACTTCGGGCAGATCATGGCCCAGGCATGGGCCGAGGCGATCGGAGGCTGACCGATGCCCGGAGAGCAGTTGCCTCCCGTAGTGGCGACCCTTGACGGGGACGACTCCGCCGCGCTGGCAATGCTGGAGGGCTTCGTCGGGGCGGTGCGCTCCACTGCGGCCGAAGTCGAGGGTATCCTCGCGGGCCTAGACCTTGGCGCGGCGTTCGGCGACTCGTTGTCCGGGGCGAACCTTTCTTCGCTCAACACTGACGAAATCGCCCAAGGGTTGTCCGAGGGCATGGCGGGTGTCGGGGACGCGATCGCTGATGACCTCGGCAGCGAGCTGTCGCAGGCGCTTACGGCTGCGGGCGTGGGCGGCGGAGAGGCCCTCGGGGAGGGTCTAGCCGAGGGTGCGGCTGGAATCGGCGACGCGCTCGGCGTGGACGTCGGCGACGAACTCGCCTCCACCCTTGCGGCGGCGGGCTCGCGGGGCGGCCAAGCCCTGTCCGAGGGGCTGACGGCCGAGGCGGACACCGCGGGCCGTGAGATCACCGACCGTATCTCGGGGGACCTCGAAACGCTCCCGGGCGGCGTTGCCGCCATCGGTGCGCGCGCGGGCCATGCGCTCGTCGCCGCAGTGGACGCGGGGCTGCTTGCGCTCGGACCGGCAGGGCTCGCCGCGGGAGCGTCGCTTGTCGCCGGCATTGGTACTGGCGCGCAGGACGGCGCGTCGGACGCTGCGGCACGCGCTTCCCTGGCGGTACAAGCCGACCTTGTCGACGACCTTGCGGAAGTCGGCGCCGTCAGCGGCGCCGCCATGATCGGGGCGGTTTCGGATGCCGCGTCGGGAACCGCCGCGGACGCCGCAGCCATGATCGCCGACTCCATTCAGGCCGACCTGGCGGACGCGCTGAGCGAAGCCGGTGGTGCCGGCGGAGACGCCCTGATGGGCGCGCTCGCCGATTCGGCGAAGTCCAGTGCGCCTGACGTCGCGGAAGCGCTGAGCGAGGAGATCAGCGCGCCGCTCGACGCTGCGATGGCGTCCATGGGCGCCACGGCCGCCGACGCGTTGATCGCATCGATGAGCGCGTCCCTCGGTGGCAGTGGGCTGATCGCCGAGCAGCTTCAGCAGCGGCTCGGTGCGGGCACGGCGCCGACCGTCATCGAAGGTGAAGTCGTCCAGTCAGCCGTGAGCCCTTCACCGGCGGCTGCCATCGAGGTGCAAATTCAGGCCGAGGCGCCGCAGGTGCAGCAGCAGGTCGGCGACGGCTTGGGCGCCGCAGTATCAGCCGGGATCGAGGAGGCCGCAGCTCAGGGCGCGCAGGCTGCGACCGCGTACTTCGTGAACGTCGGCGACGAAATGGTGCGCGTCGCCATCAACTCCAAGGGGCTCATCCAGAACGCCTGGGGGGGCGTCCTCGACCTCGACCAGGTTGCCGAACTCAACCGGCAAATCCAGGCCACCATGGACCTCGAGGCGACGGCCGCCGCGATGGCGCCGTCGGCCGAATCGTTCACCAGCATGTCCGACCAGGCGGTCGGCCGGTGGCTCGCGGCGATGCGCGACGAGGTCGAAGCGTCCGAGCCGGAGCTTGCGGAAGCATTCAGTGCCGCCATGGAAGCCGCGCTCGGCGGTCTCGACTGGGAGTCGTTGACTGTTGCGCAGCGGGCCGCGTACAACGCCGCGGTCTCCGGCGAGTTTGACGACTACGCCGCTGAGGTCGCCGCGCATGCGCCGCAGGTCGCCGAAGCGATGACGCAGGTCGGTGAGGCTGGTGGCGAAGCGCTTGAGGCAGCCCTCGAAACGCAGGTGGCGGAAGCCGGCATCGCCAACGCCGCAGAAGAGGCGCTCGCTGAACTGCCGGAGGTCGCGGCCGAACAGGGTGGCGCGTTCGGCCGGTTCTTCTCCGGCGCCGCTTCCGGCGCGCTCGCAGTGTTTGCCAAAGAGGCCGGGGAGGCGGGGGACGAAGCCGGCGTGTCGCTTACTGGCCGCTTCTTCGACGCAGTGGAATCGATCTCCACGTATCTTGAAGCGCAAGCGGAGTCGGCGGGCGGCGCGTTCGGCGAGTTCTTCTGGGGTGGCGCGGCTGCGGCTTTGGGGGTTTTCGCCGCGGGTCCTGCGCAGGAAGAGGGCGCGGCGCTCGGCGAGGCCCTTGCCGAGGGCATCACGGAGGCCGAACCGGAGGTCGCCGCAGCCGTCGTAGGCTTGGGCGACGTGTTCAACAGCCTGTACCTGCGTGGGCAGGGCATTTCGGGCGAGTTGGCGACCGCGATGACCGAGGCGTTCGGCGAGATCGAGGCGAGCACTCAGGCGTTCGTTGGGCGCGAGGCCGAACTGTGGGCGGAGTTCAACGAGGAGATCGATACCAACGGTATCGATTCCGCGATCAGCCGCGCGCAGTTGCTTGCACAGCAGATCCAGCGGCAAACTCCGGAAGCGTCCAACGCGATCGATGAGAACGTCAGTACTCTCGGCGCGCCGCTCAAATCGGTAGAGAGCGAGGCGAGCGGCGTCGAGGACGCGCTCGCCGGCGCGGGCAAGGCCGCCGAGTCCGCGGGTAGCGCGTTCGGCGGCTTGGGCGCGGCGATGACCGGGCCGGCCGGCATGGGCGCGATGATGCTGATGTCGGTTCTCCCGATGGTCGGGAGTTTGTTCGACTCGAACAGTGTGTCCGCCGCGACGTTCACGGCGTCGCTGCAGCAGGATTCGAACGCG
>Ga0335072_10008740_pt1 | contig 14650 bp, 10 predicted proteins | sample Lox_Sample_21_FD_206725 | JGI IMG/M metagenome (GOLD analysis project Ga0335072, IMG submission 206725) | Soil microbial communities from Loxahatchee National Wildlife Refuge, Florida, United States - Lox_Sample_2.1 | ecosystem: Environmental > Terrestrial > Soil > Wetlands | place: USA... | reverse complement strand
TATCTGGGCGCTCGACACGTCGCGGGCGCTGGCCGTCCCGGGCGTTCGCGCGGTGCTCACCCACGAGGACGTCCCCGGTCGCAAGCTGTACGGCATGGAGCGCGCCGACCAGCCGGTGCTCGCCTGGCAGAACGTCCGCTACCAGGGCGAGCCGATCGCGATCGTCGCAGCCGAGGATCCGGAGTCAGCCCGGCGCGCTGCCGACGTGATCGAGGTCGACTACGACGTGCTGGAGCCGCTGACCGATCCGGAGCGGGCGATGGCCGCGGATGCGCCGCAGCTGCACCTGTCGGGGAACATCCTGCGCCACGTGCGGATCAACCACGGGGACGCCGACGTGGACGCCGACGTCGTCGTCCCCGGTGAGTACGAGGTCGGTATGCAGGACCAGGCGTTCCTCGGCCCTGAGTCAGGCCTCGCGGTCCCCGACGGCGAGGGTGGCGTCGACCTCTACATCGCCACGCAGTGGCTGCACGTCGACCGCGACCAGCTCGCGCTCAGCCTGGACCTGCCGCCTGAGAAGGTGCGCCTGACGACGAGCGGCGTCGGCGGGGCCTTTGGCGGGCGGGAGGACCTCTCGATGCAGATCCACGCCTGCATGCTCGCCCTGCACACCGGGCGTCCGGTCCGGATGGTCTACAACCGCGAGGAGTCGTTCTTCGGCCACGTCCACCGCCACCCGTGCTGGATGCGCTACGAGCACGGCGCCACCGCCGACGGACGGCTCGTTTACGTGCGCGCGCGGATCGTGCTCGACGGCGGCGCGTATGCCTCCAGCTCGACGGCGGTGTGCACGAACGCGGCGTGCTTCGCGGCTGGCCCTTACGACATCCCCAACGCGCGCATCGACTCCTTCGTGACGTACACCAACAATCCACCGTGCGGCGCGATGCGCGGGTTCGGCGCCGTTCAGGTCGCGATCGCACACGAGGCGCAGATGGACAAGCTTGCCGCGGCGCTGGGCATCGACCCCGTGGAGCTGAGGATTGCCAACGCGATGAAGCCCGGCACGCGCATGCCGACCGGCCAGGTGGTCCCCGGGCCGGCGCCCGTGGCCGAACTGCTCCAGCGCGTACGCGCGATGCCGTTGCCGGCGGCTCCGGCCGACGCGGACCGTGATCTGCGCGAGCTCCCAGGTGGCGTGTCAAACACCACGCACGGCGAGGGCGTCCGGCGCGGCATCGGCTACGCGGTCGGCATCAAGAACATCGGCTTCTCCGAGGGATTCGACGACTACTCCACTGCCCGCGTCCGCCTGTCGATGGACCGCGGCGAGCCGCTCGTGGAGGTACACACGGCGGCCGTCGAGGTCGGCCAGGGCCTCGTCACCGTGCAGGCACAGATCGCGCGCACCGAACTGGGGGTCAAGCGCGTCGCCGTGCTCACGGCCGACACGCGGGTGGGATCTGCCGGGTCCAGCTCGGCCTCGCGCCAGACGTACGTGACCGGCGGCGCGGTGAAGGCGGCGTGCGAGGCGATTCGTGAGCGGCTCGGCGCCGATCCGCGGACGATGACGACCGACGAGCTGGGCGCGGTGCTGGGCGAGGACGCAATCGAGGAGACCGTGGAGTGGCGTCACCGCCCGACATACCCCCTCGACGAGAACGGCCAGGGCGACGCTCACGTGCAGTACGCGTTTTCCGCGCACCGGGCTGTCGTCGACGTCGACCTCGAGCTTGGTCTCGTCCGCGTCGCCGAGCTCGCGACGGTGCAGGAGGTCGGCAAGGCGATGAACCCCCAAGCGCTCGAGGGCCAGATCCAAGGCGGCACCGCTCAGGGCCTCGGCCTGGCGCTCCTGGAGGAGATCCAGGTCAAGGACGGCAAGGTGCTGAACGCGTCGTTTACGGACTACCTGTTGCCGACGATCCTCGACATGCCGCCGATGCAGATCGAGGTGCTCGAGCACGGCGACCCAGAGGCGCCGTACGGGCTCAAAGGCGTGGGCGAGCCGCCTCACATCTCAACCCCGCCTGCGATTGTCGCCGCGCTGCGCGCCGCCAGCGGCCGCGCGCTCACGCGGATCCCGGTCCGCCCGGAGCACATCGTCGGCGTCGAGCCGGCAGGGCTGTCCGTGTCCCTGGCCGAACTTGGCACGCTGTTCGAGCACTCGCCGTGGGTCGCCGCGGCGGCGTGGCGCCATCAGCCCTTTGTCACTGTCGCTGAGCTCGAGGGCGCGCTCGAGACGGCGATGCGCCAAGCGCCCCGCGAGCGTCAGATCGAGTTGCTTCGGGCGCACCCCGAGCTCGCCGGCCGCGAGGCGGAGCAACGCACGCTCACGCCCGAGTCCACGCACGAGCAAGCCTCGGCGGGGCTGGATCGACTGTCCGCGGACGAGCTGCAGGCGCTCCGCCAACTGAATCGGTCCTACCGCGAACGATTCGGGTTCCCGCTGATCGTCTGCGTGCGCGAGCACACGAAGGACTCGATCATCGCCTGGGGGGCCGCGCGACTCGAGAACTCGCGCGAGCACGAGATTCAGGTGGCGCTCGGCGAGGTCACGAAGATCGCCCGGCTGCGCCTTGCCGACCTGCTCGGGGAGGCGCCTTGAGTCCGATCACGACGCACGTGCTTGACACCTCACGTGGCCGTCCAGCCGTGGGCATGCCGGTCGTGCTCGAGCGTGCGGGCGATGCGGGCTGGCAGCCCGTCGGTCGCGGCACGACCGACGCCGACGGTCGCGTGCGCGACCTGCTCGCATCGCCGCCTGAGGCTGGGCGGTATCGGCTGAGCTTCGACACCGACACGTATTTCCGCGCGGTCGGCGACGTGGGCTTCTATCCCGAGGTCTCGGTGGCGTTCGTCGTCGGGCACGGCGACGAGCATTACCACGTCCCGCTGCTGCTCAGTCCGTTTGGATACAGCACATATCGAGGGAGCTGACGGATGTCGATCGTTCTCAGTCAGGCCGGGTACGGGAAGTCCGAGATTCACCTCGTCAAGGTGTCGCGGCGGGCCGGCGGCCACGACCTCCGCGACCTCACGGTCGACGTCGGGCTCGACGGCGACTTCGACGCCGCCTACACCGCGGGGGACAACACCGGCCTGCTTGCAACCGACACGATGCGCAACACGGTCTATGCCCTCGCCAAGCAATATCCGATCGATCCCATCGAGCCGTTCGGCCGGCGGCTGGTCGAGCACTTCCTCGCGGCGGGGGCGGGTGTCACGCGTGCGCGCGTGCACATCGTCGAGCACCCGTGGGCGCGGCTCGAGGTCGGCGGGCGCCCCCACGAGCACGCGTTTCAGCGCGACAGCGGTGGCAACCGTGTCGCGACGGTGGTCGGCGACGGCGGCGAGCCACAGATCGAATCCGGGATCGACGACCTGCTGGTGTTGAAGACCACCGGCTCGGGATGGGAGGGGTTCCTGCGCGATCGCTACACCTCGCTCCCCGAGACCTCGGATCGGATCCTCGCGACGATCATCACCGCACGGTGGTCCTACGGCGAACGCGAGATCCCGTTCGAAGCCGCGTGGCGCGACGTGCGCGGCACGATCCTCGAGGCGTTCTGCGACCACTACAGCCCGTCGGTCCAGTTCACCCTGCACCACATGGGCAAGGCCGTTCTCGATGCGCGCCCGGAGGTGCAGCGGATCAGCTTCTCGCTGCCCAACAAGCACCACCTCCTTTACGACCTTGAGCGCTTCGGGCTCGAGAACGAGAATGAGATCTTCCACGCCTCGGCTGAGCCCTACGGCGTGATCGAGGGCACGGTCGAGCGCTCGGCGAACGACGCCCGATCGTGATCGGCCGACAGTTGCACCGATAGCATCGCGGCGTGGCCGAGAGCCGCGACCTCGCCGCCGCGGCAGCCTGACCGTGAGCAGCATCAGCGGAAGGATTCGGCGTGCGCTCTCGCCCACGCCTCGAAGCTGCGAGGTGGCCGTCCCTTGACCTCCTGCACGGTCGGCAGAAGCGCCGACTCGTCGAGGTCGAGGTCGCCCGCCGGAGCGGCGCTGCTCGACAGGAGCACGACCCGCTCAACCCCGCGCGCCGCATGTTCGCGAGGATCTCCTCGAGACCGCGGACAACGGCGCCGGCGGCATTTCCCGTCGCGCCGGTGACCAGGATCACGGCTCGTCCAGGGCAGTCGCCTCGCCGACAGCCCGCCAGGCGGCGAGCTCGTCGGCGACGCTTTCCAGGCGTCGCTCGATGTTCCCGATCGCGTCCGCGCCCAGGACGAGCCGCAGCGGTGGCTCGTCGGCGTCGAGGGCGGCCATGATCGCCTGAGCGGCCTTGGCCGGGTCGCCCGGCTGGAGGCCATCGTTGTCGCGGACGTAGCTGCGGGTCGGGCCGACGGTGTCCGCGTACTCGGACATTGCCTTGGACTCGTAGGCGGCTCCGGGGCGAAACAGCCCGGTGCGGAAGGCGCCCGGCTCGACGATCGATGTCCGGATACCGAACCCGGCGACTTCGTCATGCAGGGTCTCGGTAAGCCCTTCGAGCGCGAATTTGGTCGCGCAGTACGCACCGAAGCCAGGAGCGGTCGTCTGGCCTCCGACGCTCGACATCTGCACGATCGCGCCGCCGCTCTGTCTGCGCATGTGTGGCAGGACCAGGCGCGTCAGCGCCGCGGGTGCGAAGAAGTGCAGCTCGAACAGCGACCGCAGCTCGTCGTCGGTGGTCTCCTCGACGGCGCCGACCTGAGTCCGGCCGGCGTTGTTGACGAGCACGTCAACCCGGCCGAACCGCTCGATAGTCGCGGCCACGGCAGCCTCACGCTGATCGGAGGCGGTGACGTCTAGTGCCACCGGAATTACGCCGTCCGGCAGATCGCCGAACGCCTCGGTGCTGCGCGTGCCGGCGACGACCGAGTCACCGCGGGCGAGGGCAGCCGCGACGATCGCCCGACCGAAGCCGCTCGAGGCTCCCGTAACCAGCCAGACTCGTGTGTCGCGGTCGCTCGTCAACGTAGTTAGCCAAGCTAGCGAGCGCGTCGCTCACGACCAACAGGACTTCCTTGCTTCAGCTATCGGCCAGCCCGAGAGGTCGGCTCGATGCGGTTTCGCCGCTACGGGTTTAGGCGATCCGCGAGGTCCGCGGCCCACTCCTCGAGGACGTCGGTGACCGCGTGCACGACCGGGGGGACCGCGCCCCGGCGCGTGATCAGGGCGAAGCTGTCAAACAGCGGCTCGGCGAACCCGACCGTCGACAGATTGGCGGGAAAGGCGGGGCTGCGAGTCACAGCTCGCGCCGCGATCGTGTCCCCGAGTCCCTTCGCCGCGAGTTGAAAGGCGGTCTCGGGGTGTTCGACCTCAAATCTCGCGATCAGCGACACTCCGGCCGCCTGGGCGCGTGCGGCGAGCTGGCGGCGCGTCGGATCGGCGAAGCCGACGGTCGCGTCGTAGAGGATCATGGGCGCGGTGGCGAGGTTCTCGATCCGAGCACGGCGCCGGGTGCGGGTGGGATCTGCGCTGACGAGCAGGACCTCGTCGCTGAACAGAGGACGGACCTCGAGCCCCTCGGGGTCGACCGGCAGGATCACGAGTGCGGCGTCGAGATCACCGTCGCGCACCGCCGCCGCGACGAGCGCCGAGTTCTGTCCGGGGAGCCGAAGCTGCAGGTCGGGGATCGCCGCGATCGCGCGCGCCACGAACTCGTCGATCGGGTAATAGGGCGCGTTGCGCGTCAGCCCGAGGCCGACGACGCGTGACCCTCTGTCCGTACGGTGGCCGACACAGTTCGACGCCTCATCGGCGTCCGCGAGAACCCGCTCGGCGTGGACCAGGAAAGTCTGTCCTTCGGCAGTCAGCTTCACGCCGCGGCCGGTGCTCGAGACGAGCGTCGCGCCGAGTTCGGCCTCGAGCCGCCGCACGTGGTCGGAGACCGAGGGCTGCGACAGCCGCAGGCGGCGGGCGGCGGCGCTGAACGAGCCCTCGTGCGCGGTGGTGCAGAAGCAGGCGAGTTGCTGGAGCGTCAAGTCGTCCTCGTTTCAATCCATAGCTCTGTCCTATAACTGCTAAAGGAAATCTAGCCCTAGTCTTGAGCGTGGTGGGTGACTTATCGTCGCCTGACATGGGCGCGACGGTTACGGCCACCGACCACCTGCTTCTGCACTTCGCGCGCAACGGCGGGGCCCGCGACGGAGCCACCGAGTTGCTCGTGCTCGAACGGGGCGAGGGCGTGTTCGTCGTCGACAGCCTCGGGCGGCGCCACCTCGACGGCCTGTCGAACCTGTTCTGCGCTCAGCTCGGCTACTCGTTCGGATCCGAGATGGCCGAGGTCGCCAGTCGGCAGCTGATCGAGCTCCCGTTCGCGACCAACTGGGGCGTGGCCCACCCCGCGGCGGTCGAGCTGGCGACGAGGCTGGCGGAGATCGCGCCCGGCTCGCTCGATCACGTGTTCTTCACGAGCGGCGGATCGGAGTCCGTGGAGGCCGCCTGGAAGCTCGTCCGCCAGTACCACCTCGCGCGGGATGAGCCGCAGCGGACCAAGGCGATCGCGCGCGATCGCGCCTATCACGGCGTGACGCTCGGCGCGCTCGCCCTGACCGGCGTTCCCGGCTTCAAGGAGCCGTTCGGCCCACCGGCGATCGAGACCTTCCATGTCTCCAACACAAATGACTTCCGGCGGCCGGAGTCCGGGCGTGAGCTCACGTCCCTGCTCTTGGGCGAGGTCGAGGCGGTGATCGAACGCGAAGGCGCGGAGACGATCGCGATGATCATCGCCGAGCCGGTGCAGAACGCCGGTGGCTGCCTGCAGCCGCCGGAGGGCTATTGGGCCGGCCTGCGCGAGATCTGCGATCGCCACGGCATCGTGCTCGTCGCCGACGAGGTGATCACGGGCTTCGGCCGGCTGGGCGAGTGGTTTGGCGTCAGCCGGTTCGGCGCGGTGCCCGATCTGATCACTACCGCCAAGGGCCTGACGTCGGCATACGCCCCGATGGGGGCCGTGCTGGCGTCGGACCGGATCGCCACTCCGCTCTACGACTCCGGCCGGACGCTCCTGCATGGGATCACGTTCGGCGGTCATCCGCTGTCGGCCGCGATCGCTTTGAAGAACCTCGAGCTGTTCGAGCGAGAGCAGGTACTCGACAACGTCCGGGAGCACGAGGCCTATCTGGCCGGCCTGCTCGAGTCGCTGCGGAGGTTGCCGATCGTCGGCGACATCCGCGGCAGTGGCTACTTCTGGGCGGTCGAGCTAGTCCCCGACGGTCCCGAGAGCCGGTTCGATGCCGAGCAGCGAGAGGAGCTCCTGCGCAAGTGCCTGCCGGGGGCGCTGATCCGAGCGCAGCTGATCGCCCGAGGCGATGATCGCGGTGACACGGTGATTCAGATCGCGCCCCCGCTGATCTGCGATCGTCCGCTGCTGGACGATCTCGTCGGGCGCCTGGGCGACGTGCTGGTCTCGCTCTCGGAGCACATGGGGATCCCAACCGCGTGACAACAGGAAGCGAGCCATGACCCATACCATCCTGATCGCCAACGGAACGGTCGTCGCCGCCGACGGCGAGTTCGACGGCGACGTGCTGATCGAAGGGGAGAGGATCACCGCGGTCGGTCGTGTCGCCGCTCCCGAGGGAGCCGACGTCGTCGATGCGACGGGGTGCTTCGTGCTGCCGGGCCTGATCGACAACCACACGCACCTGTCGATGCCGTTCATGGGAACGATGTCGTCTGACGACTACAACACCGGCACGCAGGCGGCCGCCGCCGGCGGTGTGACGTGTCTCGTCGATTTCGCGATCCAGGCGCACCCCGACGACCTCCAGTCCACGCTCGACGAGTGGCGCGGGCGCGCCGACGGAGCCGCGCACGTGGACTACGGCTTCCACATGGCGATCACCAGCGCCAGCGACTCCGTCCTCGACGACATGGCCGCGATGTCGGAAGCCGGCGTCTGCTCGTTCAAGCTGTTCATGGCCTACAAGGGCGCGCTGATGGTTCGCGACGACGAGCTCGCCGCTTGCATGGAACGCGCGCGAGACCTCAACGCGCTGACGATGGTGCACGCCGAGAACGGCGACATCGTCGACATGCTGGTCAAGCGCGCGCTCGCGCGTGGTGACACCTCCGCGATCAACCACGCGCTGACCCGGCCCGAGTACGTCGAGGCGGAGGCGACCGGACGCGCCGCCACGATCGCCGAGCACGTCGGCGCGCCGCTGTTCGTCGTCCATGTCACGTGCGCCGCCGCTGCCGCCGAGATCGAGGCAGCGCAGCAGCGGGGCGCGGCCGTCACCGGCGAGACGTGCTTCCAATACCTGACCAACGGCATCGACGATCTTCGCCGCCCGGGAGTCGAAGGCTGTCGCTACATCTGCTCGCCGCCGCTGCGCGACGTGTCAAACCACGAGCCCTTGTGGGGCTATCTGCGGCGCGGCGTCCTCGAGAGCGTCTCGACCGACCACTGCCCGTTCAACGACGAGCAGAAGTCGCGCGGCCTCGACGACTTCAGCCTCGTGCCAAACGGCCTGGCGCTGATCCAGCACCGCCTCGCGAAGCTTTGGGACGAGGGCGTCGTCTCGGGCAGGATCACCCGCTCGCAGCTGGTCGACCTGACCAGCACGACGATCGCGCGGCGGTTCGGCCTCCGGGAAAAGGGCGCCCTCGCGCCGGGGAAGGACGCGGACGTCGTCGTGCTCGACCCGGCGACGCCTCGTCCCTACGGCAAGGCGACCTCGTTCATGAACGTCAACTACGACCTCTTCGAGGGAGAGACGGCGAGCGCGAGCGTGCGGCATACGTTCTCGCGCGGGACGCTCGTGTACGACCGGGGTGAGATCAAGACCGAGCCGGGCCACGGTCGCTTCGTACCTCGGTCCCTCGGCGCCTCGGTCCAGGTCGCCGCGTGACCGACGTACGGCTCGACCCGCAGGCCGTCATCTCCGACCTCGACGAGCTTGCCGCCAACAGTGGCGGGCGGTTCGCCGGGGCGAAACGGCTTGCGTGGACGCCGCAGTGGCTCGAGGCACGATCGTGGCTGCGCTCCAAGCTTGCCGACATCGGCCTGGAGCCCGATCGCGACGAGGCCGGCAACCTGTGGGCGAGCGTCGACGGCGCCGACGCGGAGCACTTCATGATCGTCGGCTCGCACATCGACGCCGTACCCAACGGCGGCTGGCTCGACGGTGTGCTTGGCCTGATGACTGCTCTCGAGACCGTCCGGCAGCTTGCCCGGACCGGTTCCAAGCCGCCGATCGGGGTGCGATTCGTCGATTGGGCGGACGAGGAGGGCGCGCGGTTCGGTCGCAGTCTGCTCGGCTCGTCGGCGTGCGCCGGCACGCTTGACCCCGACGAGGTCCGCGACCTGCGCGATGCGGAGGGCGTCACGCTGGCCGACGCGCTCGCGGCATGCGAAGTGGACCTCGACCGGGCGCCGGGTGCTGCGAAACGACTGACCGGAGCCGTCGCCTATCTCGAGCTTCACATCGAACAGGGGCCTGTGCTGCTCGACGGCGGTCGCCTCGCCAGCGCGGTCAGCGGAACAGTTGGCGTCGAGCGGCACCTGATGACGTTCACCGGTCAGGCGGCGCACGCCGGATCGACGCCGATGCGGCTGCGTCAGGACTCACTCGCCGCCGCCGCGCGCTCCGCGCTCGAGATACGGCAGAGCGCAATCAATCACGGAGGCGTCGGCACGGTGGGGCGGATGCAGTCGGTTCCCGGTGTGATCACGGCGGTCGCGGGCAGCACCGAGATGCAGCTGGACCAGCGCCACCTCGACCCCGACGAACTCGCCGCGATGTCCGCCGAGGCACGTGACGCGTGCCGCGCTGCGGCAGAGGAGTTCAACTGCACCGTGGAGCAGCGCGATGTCTTCCGCGCGACTCCGACGCCGTTCGACGCGACTTTGGTCGAGCTCGCCCGGACGAGCGTGCAGGAGGCAGGCGGCGACGGGGGCGAGCCGATCCCGAGCGGACCGCTGCACGACGCGACCGAGATCGGACGCGTGGTTCCGACGGCGATGATCTTCGCGCAGTCGGACCCGCCGATCTCGCACGCCGCGATCGAGGATTCGCCACAGCGGGCGCTCGAGGTCGCAATCGGTGCGTACGGGAGGACGGTGGGCTCGGTGCTCACAAGAGCGGGCTAAATGACGTCAAAGGGAGCCGCATGAACTTCGGAGTCGTCCTCCAGACCAACCCGCCGGCGGCACGTGTGATCGAGCTCGCTCGCAGAGCCGAGACCTACGGCTTCACGAACGTGTGGACGTTCGACTCCCACCTGCTGTGGGAGGAGCCGTTCGTGATCTACAGCCGCATCCTCGACGCCACCCACAAGCTGACCGTCGGCCCGATGGTGACGAATCCGGCAACCCGCGATTGGACCGTCACGGCCTCGCTGTTCGCGACGCTGAACGAGATGTACGGCAACCGCACCGTGTGTGGCATCGGCCGCGGCGACTCGGCGGTCCGGACGATCAACGGCAAGCCGGTGAACCTCGCTGACCTGCGCGACTGCGTCGAGGTCGTCCGCGGCCTCGCCAACGGCGGCACCGTGGAGTACAAGGGCAGCACCCTGCGGTTTCCGTGGAACCCGGACAGCAGGCTGGAGATCTGGGTGGCGGCCTACGGGCCCAAGGCGCTGAAGGTGGCCGGCGAGGTGGGGGACGGTTACATCCTTCAGCTCGCCGATCCGGACATCGCGGCGTGGAGCATTCAGGCCGTGCGGGATGCCGCGGCCGCCGCCGGCCGGGACCCGGACGCCTTGACCCTGTGCGTCGCTGCTCCCGCCTATGTGACCGACGGCAGCGACGCATCACGCGCACACGCCCTCGACCAGTGCCGCTGGTTCGGCGGGATGGTCGGCAACCACGTCGCGGACCTGGTGGCGCGGTACGGCAGCGACGGTCGCGCGGTGCCGAGGAGCCTGACCGACTACATCGCGGGGCGCCAGGGATACGACTACAACGAGCACGGACGCGCAGGCAACCCCGACACCGAGTTCGTGCCCGACGAGATCGTCGAGCGGTTCTGCATCATCGGACCGCCGGAGACCCAGGTCGCGCGCCTGACTGAGCTCGCGGGCCTCGGCGTCGGCCACTTCGCCTTGTACCTGCAGCACGATGCTCAGGAGGCGACGATGGCGGCGTTCGGCGATCAGGTGATCCCGAACGTAGGCGAGCATCTGCTCGCGCGCAGCTGACGGTCACAGCACGAACGGAATCAACATCTTCGTGTGTGCCTTGTACCTCGCGTACTCGCCTGGGAACGAGGTCGTCATCAGTCGCTCCTCGACGGTCGCGCTGTAGGTGAAGTAAGCGCCAAGGAACGCCAGCACGATCAACCAGTAGAGGTTGGTGGCGAGGGCCGTTCCGAGCAGCGCCAGCAGGATCCCTGAATAGATCGGGTGGCGAACGAAACGGTACGGCCCCGAGGTGACGAGTTCGGGCTCGGCCCTCTCGGTCATCGGCATTCCCCAATTACGCCCCAGGTAGATCCGCGCCCACACCGCCAGGCCGAGACCGAGGGCGAACAGAATCAACCCCACGACATGCAACACCGGACTGCTCACCGCCAGGGTGCCTGGCTTCAACAGGCGTACCAGCACGACCGCGACGAGGACCACGAGGCCGGGCGAGCGGAATCGTGAGGTGCGAACGCTGCGCTTGGCACCTGCGGCCGCGAGCACCCAGCAGATCCAGAACACCGCCCACACGGAGAACACAACGGTGGTCAGGGTCACGTCTGCGAACCGCGCCGGACGTTGACCGCAAACATAACGGTCAACGTATGACGCGCGCGGCGCCGGCGTAAGTGGCGTCCGGCCGAAATCGCCCATGACATTTGTCATCGGCGGACCGGCCTGAGTTGCGAACCTAGTTCTCGGCTCGTTGGAGAAGACCCAAGCGAATTGCAGCCGCGGCGGCCTGACCCCGGGTGGGGGCGTCGAGCTTGCGCAGGATCGCGGAGACGTGGTGGTCGACGGTCTTGCGGGTGACGATCAGCCGCTCGGCGATCTCCGCGTTGCGCAGTCCCTCAGCCACCAGCGCGAGCACCTCGAGCTCGCGCGTGGTGAGACCGGCGGGGTTCTCCTGCGTACTAGGTCGCGGCCCGCGCGGCACCCCACGCACTCCCAGCGCGCGCAGCCGCCGCGCGACGATCGCCGCAGCCGGTCGAGCCCCGAGCTCTCGCAGCTCCTCGAGCGCTTGCCGAAGCGCAGGCTCCTCGTCGGCGCCGCCCAGTGCCAGCGCGGCCTCATACGGGCAGCCGATCTGCCTCCAAAGCTGCGCCGCTGCGGCCCAGTCCCCGGTGATCGACAGCCGGTAAGGCTCTGCGAGCAGAGCGGTCGGCAGGTCGTCGTCGACGCCTGCCTGCCAGCGCCAGTATGCGAGTTCGCCAACGACCCAATCGATTCCGCGCGCGATCCCGAGCGTGAGCGCGGGCTCGGTTACGCGTTTGACCGTGGCGTTGGCGCCCGCGAGCCATGCCAGCTCTGCGCGTGCGGCAGTTTCCGGCGAGATCTGCATCAGCTCGCCCGCCGGCCCGGCGTGTTCGTGCGCCTCCGCCAGCGGCTCCGATGCATCCGGGTCGCCCCGCCGCGCCCTGATCAGACCGCGCGTGGTGAGCGCCCAGACGCGAGCCACGCGCGCGCTCCGGGGATGGCGCAGCACAAACTCGGCCGAATCGGCGGCTGCGTCCCATTCGCCACGCGCGAGCTCCAGGCTGGCGCGGCAGGCGAGCAGATACAACCGCCATGTGTCGAGGCCCCGCTGCTCGCAGAACTCGAGGCCCTCCTCGAGATAGGTGCCGATCTCGCTGTACTGCCGCATCCGGATCGGCCACATGACGAGCCCGTTGAAGGCACGCCCTGCATGCTCGTCGAGTCCGCTGGACCGCGCCAGCGCGAGCGCTCGGATCAACATCTCCTTGCCGCCATCGATCCCCACGTCGGCCTGGGCCATGCCCATGTTCGTGAGCGCGTAGACCTGGGCCTCGATGTCTCCCAGCCGCTCGGCGAGTTGCAGCGCGCGCGTACCCCATTCGATCGCGGCGTCCCGTTCGTCGACGACCATCCGCCGCTGTGAGATGTTGCCGTAGGCAATCGCCAGTTCGTGGCCCGGCGGTCCTCGCTCCAGCAGGTCGACTGCCTCCAGCGCGATCGGCTCGCCCTCGTCCGTGCGTCCGGCGAAGAACAGCAGTCGCGACAGTGCGCGCAACGCATTTCCCTCCGCCACCCGGTCCCCGAGCGTACGGCGAATGGCAACCGCCGCTTGCTGGGCATCGATCGCCTCTTCGAGCTCCGCGGTCAGGTAGCACTCGTCGGCGCGGCGTTCGAGCAGGGCGGCGCGCTCGCCGGGCGGCGTCCCGCTCGTGTGACGCAGCGCTCGCGCGTACTGGGCGGCGGCCTCACGATGCGCCCCGGACGCGGCCGCCCGCGTCGCAGCCAGCGTCGCCCAGTGGAGCGCGCTCTCGCTCTCACCCGCGAGCTCTGCATGATGCGCGAGTACCGCGGCGTCTGCTTCGCCGATCGGCCCTGCGCCGAGGACGCGCAAGGCGCGGCGGTGAAGCGCCCGCTTTCGGTCGGCCGGGACCGATTCCTCGACCGCGAGCCGCGCCAGTTCGTGTCGAAACGCGACCCCTTCGTCCACGGCGGACACGATCCCCGACGCCGCACACTCAGCGAGATGCTCGACCTGCTCGCTCGCCAGCTCGTCGAGAAGCCAGAGCTGACATCCGCCCGGGATCACCGAGATCGCATCAAGCAGGGCCCGCGCTCCGTCCGTCAGCCGGGCGGCCCGCGCGAGCACCGCATCCCGGACCGTCGCAGGGACCGTCTGACCGTCGGTCGCCAGCACCTCGGTGACGAAGAACGGGTTTCCGCCGGTCCGCGCGTACAGCTCCTCGGCATCAACATGATGCGGCGCCGCCAACTCGGCTACGGCTGCCTTGGAGAGCGGATCGACGGTGATGCGTCCGGGGCTGCGGACAACCTCGCCCAGCACCACGCGCAGCCGGTGCGTTCGGTCGAGTTCATCGTCGCGGTAGCTCGCGAGCACCAACGCGGGAGCCATCGTGATCCGGGCGCCGACCAGCGCCAGGACGTCGATCGTGGCCTCGTCGGCCCAATGCAGATCCTCCAGCACGAGCACCGTCGGCGGCCTGCGGCGAAGCTCGCGAAGGAGGGCCGTCGCGACCTCGTACGGACGTTCCGCCGCCGCGACGGCGCGCTCGAACTGACCTCCGATCGTCTCGGCGACGTCGAGCAGCGGTCCCAGCGGACGCGGCGTTTGCAGCGGCGCGCACGCGCCCCACATCACGCGGCTCGAGCTGCCGACGTCGTGGCAGAAGCGCTCGATCATCGCCGTCTTCCCGGCCCCGGCCTCGCCGCCGACGAGCACCAATCGGCCGCCCGAGCCGGCCCGGACGTCGCTCAGCAGCTCTGCGAACGCGGCAAGCTGCGGATCGCGCTCCAGCAGCGCGCTACCGAGCCGAGCCGGACCCCCATTGACCATGACCGCGGACAGTCTCGCACCCACGGATCTGGTCGCCCGGGCCGGGAGAGGTCCCCCCGGCCCGGCGCTCGAGTCAGGCTGTGGCAACGCGGCGTGTGCGCCGGCGACGGATCGTCGTAGCCGCTCCGGCGCCCGCGCCGAGAAGCACGATCGCGCCGGCCGCGCCAATACCTGCGTCGTCCCACTGGAAGCTCGCCGAACCGTTCGCTTCGGGCTCGTGCACGACGGTCGCCACCCGCGCGGGCGGGGCTG
>Ga0335072_10008739_pt1 | contig 14652 bp, 13 predicted proteins | sample Lox_Sample_21_FD_206725 | JGI IMG/M metagenome (GOLD analysis project Ga0335072, IMG submission 206725) | Soil microbial communities from Loxahatchee National Wildlife Refuge, Florida, United States - Lox_Sample_2.1 | ecosystem: Environmental > Terrestrial > Soil > Wetlands | place: USA... | reverse complement strand
GGTCAGGCGGATGCCCTCGTACACGACATCCATGCCCGCATCCCGGGCTCGTACGGCGATCTGCTCGGCGCCGTTGGAATGCCCATCGAGGCCCGGCTTGCCGACGAGGATCTTCGGGCGGCGGCCGAGCCGCTCGGTGAGCGCTGAGACCTGCTCGCGCAACTGCTCGATCTCCCCGTCGCCCACAGCGGGAGCGGCCTCGCCCACGCCGGTCGGCGCGCGGTATGAGCCGAACACCTCGCGCAGCGTGCGCGCCCACTCGCCGGTGGTGGCGCCCGCCCGCGCGGCCGCGATCGTGGGGAGCATCAGGTTGTCCTGCGGGCCGGCCTGCTCGGGTGAGAGCGCGGCGACGCGCGCGAGCTCTGACAGGGCCGCGTCCACCGCGGCCTGGTCACGGTCGGCGCGCCAGGCGCGGACCGCCTCGATCTGCTGGGCTTCGACCGCGGGGTCGACCACCAGGATGCCGCCATCGCCGCCCGCGGTCAGCGGCGAGTCCTCTGTCTCGGTGAAGCGGTTCTGCCCGACCACGACCTGCTCGCCGGACTCGATCCGCTGGATGCGCTCGCGATGGGCGTCGACCAGCGCGGCCTTCATGTAGGGGACGGCTTCGATCGCGCCGCCGTGCTCGGCCACGACCGCCATCTCCTCCCGCGCCCCGTCGAGCAGCTCAGCCACGAGCGCGTCCATCACGTGCGACCCCGCGAAGATGTCGGGGTACTCGAGGATGTCGGTCTCATACGCGAGCACCTGCTGGATGCGCAGCGACCACTGCTGATCCCACGGACGGGGCAGGCCGAGCGCCTCGTTCCAGGCGGGCAGCTGGATCGCGCGAGCACGGGCGTCGCGCCCGAGCGTGACCGCGAGCGCCTCCAGGACGATGCGCTGCACGTTGTTCTCCGGCTGGGCCTCGGTCAGGCCGAGCGAGTTGACCTGCACGCCATAGCGAAACCGCAGCTGGCGCGGATCGGAGACTCCGTAGCGCTCGCGCCCGAGCTCCTCCCAGAGGATGCCCATCGCGCGCAACTTGGCGTGCTCCTCGACAAAGCGCACGCCGGCGTTGACGAAGAAGGAGATGCGCGCGAACACGCGCCCCATCAGCTCTCCCGACTCCTCGCTGCCCTCGCCGTGCGCCTGCTCGACGCGCTGGCGAGCGGCGTCGAGCACGGCGATCGCGTTGGACATCGCGTAGGCGATCTCCTGCACCGGGGTCGCGCCGGCCTCCTGCAGGTGATAGGAGCAGATGTTGATCGGGTTCCACTTGGGGACGTGCTCGACCGTGTAGGCGATCATGTCCGCGATCAGCCGCAGCGAGGGCGCGGGCGGGAACGCGTAGGTGCCGCGGGCGAGGAACTCCTTGACGATGTCGTTCTGTGTGGTGCCCTGCAGCTGGGCCTGATCGACGCCCTGCTCTTCGGCGGCGACGATGTACAGCGCGAGCAGCCACGCCGCGGTCGCGTTGATCGTCATCGAGGTGTTCATCTCCGAGAGCGGGATGCCGTCCATCAGCGCGGCCATGTCGCCGCGATGGCTGACCGGCACGCCGACCTTGCCGACCTCGCCCCGAGCGAGCTCGTCGTCGGGGTCATATCCCGTCTGGGTGGGCAGGTCGAACGCCACCGACAGGCCGGTCTGGCCCTTTTTGAGGTTGCGGCGGTACAGCTCGTTGGACGCCCGCGCCGTGGAGTGGCCCGCGTAGGTGCGCATCATCCACGGCCGGTCGGGCTCGGGTAGGCGGGGGCTGGAATTTTCGTCCATGCACCCATTGTACGGACGGGCGGCGCCCATTATTCTCTGCTGCCATGAGTCAGACGATCGAGTTGCCCCGCACCGGCCTGCCGGGAGGCGGGCTGGGAGAATCATGGAAGGTGATCGTGCGCAACGACGATCACAACACCTTCGATCACGTCGCCCGTACGCTCGCCCGCTACATCCCGGGCACCACGCTGCAGCGCGGGCACGAGATCGCCAACATCATCCACAACGCGGGCAAGGCGGTCGTGTTCAGCGGCCACCAGGAGCGCGCCGAGCACTACTGGGAGCAGCTGAAGGGAGCCGGCTTGACGATGGCGCCGCTGGCACGCTGAGCGGGGCGTCGCTGCGGATCAGGCGATGTCGCCGACTGTGGCGTGGCCGTTGCCGGCGGCGGGCGAGGCATCTGCGTCCGCGCCGTTCGCCGCCCCGTCGGAGGTCTGCTCGAGGACGCCTCCGCGCGCGGTCAGGTCCCACCAGCCGTAGAGCACCGGCACCTGGTAGGCGCCCGAGAAGCGCACGCGCATCGCGGTCATCTCCGGCCCTTCCCAGTAGCGTTCCCATTCGGTTTGGCCCTGGAAATGGGCCAGCTGCTGGAAGCGATACTTGTCATCGCGCGCGCGGTAGACCGCGTAGGAGTCAGCGCCGTAGCGCAGCGCGACCGGCGCCACGTCGTTCAGCGCGGCTTCGATCGCGTTGCCCTGAAACCCGGTGGCGTACCAGGGGATGATGACCGTGCCCGGCCTGCTAGGACCGCCCGCCATTGCTCACGCTCCTCGAGTTGTGTTGTGACTGCGCCCATCATGGTCGGACATCAGGGCCATGCCTGGGGACGTCAGGGCCATGCCTATGGACATCAGGCCCCAACCTCTGCATGGATGGGACATCAGGCCCCAACCTCTGCATGGATGGCGCCCGGGCCATCCACGGTCTTACCCTGACCCTCAGACTCGGCGCCGACAAGGATCGAGATCTTGCCGAGGTGCTTGTTTTCGAGCATCAGCTGGTGGGCTTCGGCGACACCCTCAAACCCCAGCGTACGCCACAGTACCGGGCGGATCTGCCCTGACTCGATCAGCTCGTTGGCCTTCATGCACTCATACGCGTTGGCGAAGTGCGAGCCGAGGATCTCCTTCTGGCGCATCCACAGGTAGGCGACGTTGAAGTCCAGGTCGATACCGGTGGTGCCGGCGCAGATCACGATTTTGCCGAACGTCTTGGCGGTGAACACCGAGGTGGGAAACGTCGCTTTGCCGACGTGCTCGAATACGATGTCGGGGGCGTCGCCCAAGATCTCCTTGACGCGCTTGGCGAAGCCGAGCGAGACCTTGAAGCGGGCCTTCTCCTCCTCGGGAGTCTCGGTGCCGGTGCGCATCATCCCCGCGAACTCGCCCCGGTCGATGTAGTCCACGGCGCCCAGGCGCTTGACCAGCTCGCCCTTCTCGGCGGATGACACCACGCCGACACAGTTGGCGCCCGCGGCGGCGCACAGCTGGGTGGCGAACACGCCGAGCCCGCCGGCCGCGCCCCAGATCAGGACGTTCGCGCCGGCCTGCATCTGACAGCGGGTGATCAGCATGCGATACGCGGTGAAGTACACCAGGCCGTAGGAGGCGGCCTCCTCCCAGGTCAGCGAGTGGGGCTTGGGCAATAGCTGCTGGGCCTGAACCTTCGTGAACTGCGCGAACGAGCCCCAGGTCGTCTCATACCCCCAGATCCTCTGCGAGGGCGCCGCCATCGGATCGAGGCCGTGGACCTCGGGGTCCTCGTAGGAGGCCATGTTGCAGTGCACGACGACCTCGTCGCCGACCTTCCAGCGGGTCACGCCGGCGCCGACCTTCCACACGATCCCAGAGGCGTCGGAGCCACCGATGTGGTGTCCGTATTCGGGGTGGTCGCCGTACTTCATCACCGACACGGGCTTGCCCAGCGCCGCCCACACGTTGTTGTAGTTCACGCCGGCGGCCATCACGCGCACGATCACCTCGAACGCACCCGGCTCTGGAACCTCGATCTCCTCGATCTGGAAGGCGTCCTTGGGCTCGCCGAAGCGCTCCTCGCGAATGACCCAGGCGGCCATCGTCGCGGGCAGCTCGCCCGGCTGCACGTCAACCTCGGAGACTTGTTGCATGTCGATTGCCACGGTGATCTCTAACCTCGCGTGTCGGGGACTGGCACAGGGGCAGGCATCCTATCGGGAGCGGGCTCTTGTGCGCGCTCGGCGGTGGCGGCTCTTTGAGTGGCGGCCGGCTCCTGTGGGATCGCGACGGGCTGCTGTGGCGGCGCCGGCTTCCGCGCGGCCAACGGCTCCGGTGGCGCGGTCGGTTCCTGCGTGCGCACGTGCGCGGCGACCAGCACCCATGCGAGCAACGCGCCCAGCAGCGCCAGGCCGCCGGCGACGTACAGGGCGTTGGACAGCGCGTACACGTAGGTCTGACCCATCACGGTCTGGATGTGGGCGGGCAGGCCGGCGCCGCTTGCCCCCGAGCCGAGCGCGTTGGCCAGCCGTTCGCGCGCGGCGGCGGGCACGTGCGGCAGCGCGGTCTGCAGGTGCGTGCGCCCGAGCGTGGCGATCACCGCGCCGAGCACGGCCACGCCGAACGTCGAGCCGACCATCCTGGTCATCGACAGGATGCCCGAGGCGACGCCCGCCTTGGCGACCTGCACCGAGTTCATCGCGGCGGTCGACATCGGCGACATCACGAGGCCCATGCCGACGCCCATCACGATGAAGCTGACGCTGAGATACCCGTAGCCCGTATGGGTCGTGATCCCGGTCAGCCAGAACAGCGCGAAGGAGACGAGGATCAGGCCGACGGTCATCAGCGGCCGCGAGCCGATGCGGTCGGCCATGCGCCCGGCGATCGGAGCGACGATCATGATCATCACGGTCGAGGGCAAAAAGCGCACGCCGGCCTGCAGTGGGGAGTAGCGCAGGACGTCCTGCATGTACAGGGCCAGGAAGAAGAACATCGCGAACATGGCGAACGAGACGATGAACGCGACCACGTTGGCGCCGAAGAACGAGCGCGAGCGAAAGAAGGAGAAGTCGACCATCGGCGCGCGGCTGCGGCGCTCGACGTAGACGAACGCGCCCAGCATGACCACCGCCACAGCGAACAGCCCGAGCACGCGCGCCGAGCCCCAGCCCCATTCGTTTGACTGGATCAGCCCCAGCACCAGTCCGGCCAGCGCGATCGTGAGCGTGGCCACGCCCGGAATGTCCACCTCGCGGGTCGCGGTCTCATCGCGCGACTCGCGCGCGGCCGCCAGCGTGACGATGATCGCGAGGATCGCGACGGGCACATTCAAAAAGAAGATCGACTGCCAGCTGACTTCCTGCACGAGGAACCCGCCGACGACCGGGCCGATCGCCAGCGCCATCGCCGAGACCCCCGCCCAGGTGCCGATCGCGCGGCCGCGCTCGCGGGCGTCGAACGTGTTGGTGATGATCGACAGCGTCGCCGGCATCATGAAGCCCGAGCCGATGCCCTGGGTGGCGCGAAACACGATCAGCCACACATCCGACTGCGCCAGGCCGATCAGAAAGCTCGAGGCCCCGAACACGGCCACGCCGAACAGGAACATGCGCCGGCGGCCGTAGATGTCGCCGAGGCGCCCTCCCGTCACGAGCGTCAACGCGAACGTGAGCGTGTACGCGTTGACGGTCCACTCGAGCGATGAGGTGCTCGCGTTCAGCCCGCGCTGGATCGAGGGCAGCGCGACGTTGACGACCGTGTTGTCGAGCATGATCATGAACAGGGCAAAACACATCGCCCCGAGCGTCCACCAGCGGCGGTTCTCGTCGGTGATCGTGGGGAGGGGTAGGGTCATGGAAACGGCAGCTCCACTATCTGCGCGCTCGCATTCGACTCGCCCACGCCAACCGACATCCCTGGCTCGGCCTCGCGGCGCACGAGTGCGAGGCCGATTGGACCATAGGTGGGGGAGACCACGGAGCTGGTCAGGCGGCCCACGGTGCGCTCGCCCAGGCGCAACTCTACGCCCTCGCTGCCCAAGACGTCCTCGGTCGTAATGGGCTCGGACAGTCGCAGCCCGCGCAGGTGGCGGTTGGGTTTGCCTCGGTAGTACAGCCGCGCGACCGTCTCCTGGCCGACGTAGCAGCCCTTGGTGAAACTCACCGCGCGCTCGTTCAGGCCGGCCTCCTGGGGGATCACGGTGTCATCGAGGTCGATTCCATAGCGCGGGCGGCCGCGCTCGACGCGGATAATCTCAGCGGCGTCTGCGGACACGGGGATCGCGCCACGCGCCAGCAGCGTCTCTGTCAGTGTCGCCGTGTCAGCGGCGTCGCAGACAAGGTCCACGCCGACGTCGGTGCGCACGGCGATTGCGGGGATGCCGTCGATCTCGACCGGCGCGTTTGTGTGCTCGGCCTCGGCCAAGCGCTCCTCGACGCCCGCGACACGCGCTGAATCGGGCCCGATCAGCGAGATCAGGCCGCGCTCCAGAGTGCGCTTGTGCAACTGCACGTCGTAGCCGATCTTGAAGCGGCGGATCGTGTCGAACAGGGCTTGGAGGGTCGGGCGCTCGGTGTCCAGGAACAGTTCCATGTCCGGGATCACATCCGGGGCCACGCCGTCGGTGGTTAGCCCGTCGGGAGCTGGGCTGTCCGGGACCAGGCTGTCCGGGGTCGGGTCGTCCGGGCTCAGGTCCAGCACGCGCAGGTCGCCGAGCATCTTGCCCTTGGGCGTCAGGAACGCCGCATAGCAGCCCTGCCCGGGCTGCAGAGTCTCGATGTCGTTGGTGGTCTGGCCGGCGAGGAACTCCTTGGCGCCGCCGCCGGTCAGCGCGAGCTTGCCCCGCTCGGAGCGGTCGAGCAGGCCGCAGGTCTCCGTCAGCGCCCGGTACTCGGCGCTCAGCCGGTCGGTGTCGGTGCTGGTTACGGCCACCTATTCGAGGATAGCCACGCGCATGTGCCGTCCGGGATCGATCGCGAGGCCCGCCGGGATCGATACCCTTCGCGGCGATGGGCTTGGCCGATGACTTCCAGCGGATCGTGGATTCGCTCCCCGACGACTGGACGGACCTCGAGCTCGACATGCGTCTGGCCGACGAGTCGCGCTACGTCGAAGCGGCGGTCTATCTGGTGACGTGCAACGCGCGGCCGTACTCGCACAACGACTGGCACTGGCGGCTGATCGTCGCTCATCGCTTCGGGCATGCGGCATCGGCGCCCACCACACACGGCACGCTCGCGCTGCTGGACGACGCCGGGATCGAGGGCGAGCTGGTCGTGCGCGAGGTGCGCTCGGGTCGCGCGGAGATCAGGGAGGGATGGGGCCGCCCGGAGTCCGCGCGTGAGGAGTTCCGGCGCCTGCGCGCGCTGTGATTCGGGTTCTGGTGCTTACGAACGACCTGTTGTTCGGGTCGCGTATCCAGGGCGATCTGAGCGCGGCAGGCAACGAGGTCGAGCTGATCGCAGATGAGGCGCGGTTGCGGGCGCGGCTTGCGAACGCGGAGGCCGAGGTCGGTGAGTCAGCGCTGCCGGACGTTCTCGTGGTCGACCTGGCCGACGCTCAGCTTGACGGCGCCGGCGTTGTGGAACGACTCGCGGCGGAAGGTGCGCTCGAGTCGGTCAAGACGCTCGGCTTCTATTCGCACGTGGACGTGGCCGCACGCGAGCGGGCCGAACAGGCCGGCTTCGATCTGGTGGTGCCACGCTCGCGCATGGCCCGCGAAGGCGCGGCTCTCGTCAGTGCTTTGGCGGACTGATATGCGGAGTCGGCGAGGGGGGCTTCGATCGGAAGTGGTCCAGTCGGATGCCGGCGCCGGGCGGAGCCAGCGTGCGCCAAGCCCCCAACCCTGCGAGGAAGACTCCGGCAGCTGTGTACCAGCCGGGGGCTGCGTGCACACTGGCGAGAAACACTCCAGTGAGGGATCCCAACACACACATTGCGACAGTGGCCACGAGGAGCATCTTTGCTAGCTGCATACGGGACATCTTAGCCTCTGCTCACTAGCTCAGCTGGCCTCCGGCGCCGGGGTGTCGCTGAGCGCGGCCAGTTCCTCGGGCGTCGGTTCCAGCGGCACGAGGGCGGCATTGGGGACGCGCTGGCCTTGGGGCAGCCAGTGCCCGACGCGCACGGACAACGCGGCGCGGATGACCATGCCGTGGCAGACCACGAGCGCCGGCAGCTCCCCCCGCTCCACCGCTTCGATGGCCGCGCCCACGCGCACCTCCTGCTCTGCGAACGACTCTCCGCCGGGAAACGCGAACGTGGGGTCGCCGGTGAAGAACTTGGCGAACAGCTCGGGCGACTGCGCCTGCACCTCGCTGAACGGCCGGTCGGTCCAGTCGCCGGCGTTCGTCTCCATCAGCCGCTCGTCGTACTTGGGCTCCAGGCCGAGCTTCGCCGCGACGACCTCGGCGGTTTCCCGCGCGCGCAGCAGCGGACTCGACCACAGCGCCGCAAACCCGTGCTCGGCGGCGCGCTGCGCCAGTTGCGCCGCCTGCGCGCGGCCGGTCTCATCGAGCGGAATCGCCTGCTGCCCCTGAAACCGGCCCTCGGCGTTGTAGGCCGTCTGTCCGTGGCGGGCGAGGTAGACGTCGTGCGCGGTGTTCATTGCCCGGCGAGCGTACACACCTGGTCCAACCCCGCGCCCGGCCGCCCGCGTGGCGCTACGTCCGCACAGCGCCATGCACGTGCTGACCGGCGCCGCGCGCTCGTGAGTTGGGCCCGCGCGTTCGCGGCGTTTAGAGGCCGACCTCGCGGCGTTCAGGCCCCGGCCCGCGGCGCTCCCGCCGGCCTCAGCTCGCGCTGGTATCGCTCACGCCGGGCTCCAGCACGCCCGACGCCGGCGGGCCCTCGGGCTCGGAGGCGGATGGGCGCAGGTACAGGAACTCGTACAGCAGCGCCGCGACCGCGGCGCCCAGCACCGGCCCGACATACCAGACCCAGCCGTTTGACCAGTGATCGCCCACGAGCTGGGGTCCGAACGCCCGCGACGGGTTCATCGCGGCGCCCGTGAACGGCCCGCCGAACAGCACGTCGATCGAGATCGTCAATCCGATCGCCAGCCCCGCGACCGCGTTGAACGGACCGCGCGTGTCGACCGCCGCGCCGAACACGACCAACACGAGAAAGAACGTGAACACCGCCTCCAGCAGCATTCCCGAGGTCGCATCGACGCCGTTTCCGAGCGCGGGCACGCCGAGATGTACGGCTTCGGTGGTGGCGCGCGGCAACAGCTCCTTGACCAGCAGCGCGGCCAGCGCGGCGCCGCCGAACTGCGCCACCCAGTACACGCCCGCGAGCGCGGGCTTGATCCGGCGGGTGATCAGAAACCCGAACGTGATCGCGGGGTTGAAGTGCCCGCCGGAGATGTACCCGAGCGCGCACACCATCACGCCGATCGCCAGTCCGTTGGCGATGGCGACGCCGATCAGCGTGGTGTCGTGGGCCACGCCGGCTGCCGCGGCCGCACCGGCGCCGACGAAGGTCAGTGTGAACGCGCCGATCGCCTCGGCCACGGCGCGACGCAATGTGTCTTCGGACATGCCCGGGAAACTACGAATTGCATCGGACGGACCCGCGATTGACCGGAGGTCGCCGCCCCATGACTTTTGAATGCTGATTGGGCGGACCACGTCGTATGCGATGTCGCCGTTGGCGCGTGCGCCAACGGAAGACGGCCGCATGCGGCCGGTTACGACCCGTGCATGCGGGGGTCGGCGACTGGGACAACATCAGCTTTCTTAAACATGTGCGGCTCGCCTCTCTCGGGAAATGCGCCAACGGACAGAATCATCGGGTCATAGAATCAACCAATGCGCCGCCGGGTCACGTTCAGCCGCAACCTGACGCTGTCGCTGTCGCGCACGTGCCAGTGCTACTGCAAGTACTGCGCGTTCGCCACCCACCGGGCGCATCTGTACTCGCCAGACGAGGTCATCGACATCCTGGATGGCGCGAGGCGACGCAACGTCAAGGAGCTGCTGGTACTGACGGGGGAGCGACCGGAGGTCAACGGCGAGGTGGCCGCGCGCCTGCACGAGTACGGACACGAGGACTTCACCGCGTATGTCGTGTGGACGTGCGAGCGGGCGCTCGAGCGGGGGCTGTTGCCGCACACCAACCTCGGCGTGCTCGCGCGCGAGGATCTGGCCCGCCTGCGCGAGGTGACCGCCTCGCAGGGCCTGATGCTGGAGTCGGTGTCCGAGCGGCTGATGCAGACCGTGCACGCGGGCTCGCCCACCAAGCACCCCGCGCGCCGCCTGCAGACGATCCGCGACGCCGGCGAGCTGAGGATCCCGTTCACGAGCGGCATCCTCGTCGGCATCGGCGAGACCGAGGACGAGCGGGTCGCCTCGCTACAGGCCCTCGCAGCTGTACACGCCGAGTACGGGCACCTCCAGGAGGTGATCCTGCAGAACTTCGTTCCCCACCAGCGCTACTACGGTCAGGAGCCCGCCGAGATCGCCGACGCGGCCGCGCGTGAGTACTGGCGCACGGGTGTCTCCGATCATCGCCCCGACTTGTCGCTGCCCGAGTGGGCGTGTCCGGTGACGATCGAGGACATGAAGCGCTTGATCTCAGAGACCCGCAGGCTGATGCCCGATGTCGGCATCCAGGTCCCCCCGAACCTGGCGGACTGGTGGCCCGAGCTCGTGGCGGCGGGCGCGACCGATCTCGGTGGGCTGAGCGCGAACGGGGATCACATCTCCCCCGAGCATCCCTTCCCCTCGCCGCATCGGGTGCGCAAGCGGCTGCAGGCCGACGGTGTGGCGCTGAGCGAGCGGCTGTGCGTGTACGGGCGGTACATCGACCCCGAGTGGATCGCGCCGGCGGTGATGGACACGATCAAGGTCGCCTACTGGTCGTTCATCCCCCGGCGGGGGTCGGGAGGCCCGTCCACCGGTCCGCTCACCCGCACTGACCCGGCGGCGTACGGCCTGCCGCCGATCCGTCCCGACCTCGTGGGCGGCGCGATCGAGAAGGGCCGCACGGGCCATTGGCTCAGCCCGGAGGAGCTGACCGCGCTGTTCGCCGAGACCCGTCCAGAGGCGATCGAGCAGATCCGTCTGGCGGCGGACGAGCTGCGCTGCGAGCTGGCGGGGGAGACGGTCACGTTCGTCGTCAACCGCAACATCAACGTCTCCAACGTGTGCACGGTCGGGTGCGCCTTCTGTGGCTTCGGCCAGGGCAAGCGCTCGCCGGACGCCTACGAGCACGACGAGGCCGAGTTCACGCGCCGCGTGCTGGAGGCGATCGCCTACGGCGCCACCGAGCTGTGCATCCAGTCGGGCATCCATCCCGACTGGGCGCTCGAGGACTACGAGCGCTGGCTGGCGCTGGCCAAGCGCGTCGCGCGCGAAGCCGGCGCGGAGCTGCACCTGCACGCGTACTCGCCGATGGAGATCGCCCACATGTGCGACGTCTCGGGCCTTCCCCCGTCCGAGGTGTTCGCGCGCCTGCGCGACGCCGGTCTCGGCTCGACCCCCGGCACGGCGGCGGAGGTGCTCCACGACGGTGTGCGCGAACGCATCTCCCCGAACAAGCTGCCGGTCGCGCGCTGGGTGCAGATCGTCGAAGCCTCCCATCGTGCCGGGCTGCGCTCGACTGCGACCGTCATGTTCGGGCACATCGAGGAGCCGTGGGAGCTGGCCGAGCACATGCGGGTCGTGCGCGAGCTGCAACAGCGCACGGGCGGGATAACCGAGTTCGTGCCGCTCTCCTTCATCCCCTTTCAAACGCTGCTCGGCCGCACGCACGGGGTGGAGGAGATCTCGCGCGATGAGAACCTCAAGCACACCGCCGTGTTCCGTTTGGCCCTCGGGCGCACGGTCCTCAGCCTGCAGGCCAGCTGGGTCAAGATGGGCCTCGACGCCGCGACCGAGTCGCTGCGCTGGGGCGTCAACGACCTCGGCGGCACGCTGATGGAGGAGTCGATCAGCCGCCTCGCCGGGTCCTACCACGGCGTGAAGCTCGACCCCGACCAGCTGATCGCCGCCGCGCACGCGGCGGGCCGCCCGGCCGCGGAGCGCAGCACGCTGTATGAGATCCGGCGGCGCTACGAGTTGCCGGCGGTGGTGGCGGCGGCGGGGTTCTGAAGGCGCCGGGGTTCTGAAGGCGGGGGTTGCAGCTACGAAAAGCGTCGTTAACGCGCGCGCGTGCGTACGCACGCGTTAACGCCGTCAAAACAGCAGGTCGATCATCGGCGGGCGAGGATTGGCTGAGGAAACGTCCGGCCGCCTGACGGCTCGTCGAGTGGCTATCGGAACAGATCCTCGTCGAGCGGGCGGATCAACGCCGCCGCGCCCGGGCCGTCCTCGGCGGTGACAAACCGCTCCAAGCCGTCGATCACGACGACCGGCTCGCGCGAGTCCTTGGCACGAGCGAGATCCGCGGCCGCGGCCGCGGCGTCTGCGACTGCGAGCCAGGTGGCGCGCAACTCGTGGCCCGTGGAGTCGGCGCGTCCCCGCCAGTCGTCCAGCGGCGCCATCCCGGCGCACCCGAGCGCCACGTCGCACTGTCCGTGGCGCCAGGCGCGGCCAAAGCTGTCGGTGATGAGCACAGCGGTGCAGGCGCCGGTCAACTCGCGTATGCGTGCGCGCAGCGCGCGCGCGGAGGCGTCGGGGTCGCTGGGGAGCACGATCAGCGTGTCCGGATTGGGCGAGTTGGAGGCGTCGACGCCGGCGTTGGCGCACACGTACCCGTGGTGGGTGCGGCAGATCAGCACACCGTTCGCCGCGCGCACGATCTCCGCCGACTGGTCGAGCACGACCTGCACCACGCGCGGGTCGCGCTCGCTGCCATCGGTCGGGGCCAGCGGCCCTGCTGCCAGCTCGCGCGCGCGCGAGCCCGCCAGCACCTCGCTCAACGCGACGAGCGCGCCCTCGGACTTGGACACGACCTTGTGGGCGATCGCCACGACCTGGCCGTCGCGCAGGGCGCCGCGACCGGCCTCCACGATCAGCTCCGCGAGGTCGTCCCCCGGGACGACCTCTGAAAGCCCGGTCAGGCCGCGGGCCGCGAGCGCAGACAAGGCTCCTCCGCCAGTCTCAGCCGAGGCTCCCGCGCCAGTCCCAGCACCGCGCGCGTGCGTGGCGCCCTGACCCGCTCGCCGGCCAGCCGCTCTCGCAGCGCCGCCAAGTCCTCGCCGGTGTCGATGTCGAGCAGCAGCGAGGCCGGCCGCTCGATCCGACAGGCCACGCCCGCGTCGACGGCGAGCCGTTCGTGACGCTCGCGGCTGCCGGGACCGAAGCTCGGCGCGATCGCGTCGGGGGGCGAGAGCACCAGCCCGTTGGTGCCGGTCCCGTGGCGGTCGGGCACGATTGCCACGCCGGGTCGAGCGTCTTTCGAGCGGCGCCCAGCGTCTCCCTCCAGCAGCGCGTCGATCTCGGCGGGGTCGAGCGCCGGGCAGTCGCCGGGTACGCACAGCACGCGCTCGAACCCCTCGGCCACCGCCGCCGCGATGCCGAGGCCGACCGCGGCGCTCTGCGTCGGCTCGGCGGTGTCCTTGACGACCAGCGCGCCCAGGTAGCGAGCTGCCGCCGCGACCGGCTCCTCGGCGGTGACGAGGATGGTGCGCTCGACCGAGCGGGCCTCGGCGAGCGCCACGAGCACATCGCCGACCATCGCTCGCGCCAGCTCACCACGCAGTGGGTCGGCCACGCTCGCGCCGAGTCGCGACTTGGCGCGGTGCAAGCGCTTTACGGGCAGGATCGCGGCGGTGCGCATCGCCGCAGACGATAGTGGCGGCGATTTGGGTCGGCCTTCCCGGAGGGCGCGGCCTCGCGCGGCCTCGCGTGGGCGCGTGTCGGGCGCGTGTGTCAGCGTGAGCCCGCGCTCACCACTGCAGCAGCATCAGCCCGAGCGTGACGCCGGGGCCGACGGAGACGATCAGACCGAGCTCGCCCGGCTGGGGCTCGCACTGCGCGATCGTGTTCTTGAGCACGTACAACACCGACGGGGTGCCGACGTTGCCGTGATCGGCGAGCGATCCCCAGCTCGTGGCCAGATCGTCGTGGGTCAGGCCGAGCGCGGAGCCGATGTTCTCGACGATCCGCCGCCCGCCCGGATGCGCGATCCAGTGGTCGATCGCCGAGCGGTCCAGGCCATGGCGCTCCAGGAAGGAGTCGGCGACCGCGGGCAGGCCGGCGCCGGCCAGGTCGGGCAGTTCGCGCTCGAGGTGCAGGTAGCTGTCCTGCGCGCTGCACTGCAGGCTGACGACCCCGAGCGAGTCGGGGAGCTGGTGGACCTGCGAGGCGAGGATCGCGGGTCCCTGCGCGCGCGGGTCGCCGGAGAGCAGAACAGCGGCGCAGCCGTCGCCGAAGATCGCCGAGCCGACCGTCTTGGCACGCGGGTCCTGTGGGGTGGCGCGGGTGAGGATGCCGCTCATGCTCTCGGCGGCCACGACCAGCGCCTCGCGGTCGGGGTGCGCGCGCATGGCCTGCTCGGCCAGGCGCATCAGCGGCACTCCGCTGGCACAGCCGACGCCGCTGATGTGGTACTTGTCGGTCGCCGGGTCCATCCCGTAGTGCTCGACGAGACGATGGGCGAGGGTGGGGCAGCCGAGCGTGTACAGACTCGAGCTGAACACGGTTGCGATCCGCTGCGGGTCGATTCCCAGCGCGTCGACGGCCTGCACCGAGCGGGCCATCAGCTGCTCGTCGATCTGCTGCGCGCGTCCCTGCAGCGTGCGATCGAGGAACTCGTCGCTCAGTTCCAGGTGCCGGCGCTGCACGCCGCAGCGCGCGAAGATGCCCTCGGCGAACTCGTCGCCACTCAGGCCCAGCCGCTCGAGCACCTCATCCTGGGAGTAGGTCTGCGGCGCGTCGGCGACCGCCAACCCGGCGATCCGCGGCCCGAGGCCGGCGATCTGGGCTCCGTCAGGGCGTGACTGTGCGGCCGCTCGCGCCGGACGGGCAAGCGCCGCTCG
>Ga0335072_10008737_pt1 | contig 14653 bp, 9 predicted proteins | sample Lox_Sample_21_FD_206725 | JGI IMG/M metagenome (GOLD analysis project Ga0335072, IMG submission 206725) | Soil microbial communities from Loxahatchee National Wildlife Refuge, Florida, United States - Lox_Sample_2.1 | ecosystem: Environmental > Terrestrial > Soil > Wetlands | place: USA: Florida... | reverse complement strand
CGGTTTTGGCTCGCAGAGCTCAGGCTCAGGAGCGGCTAACACAGGATCTGCCGCGGCCGGTGCGGGCGGCATTGTCACCTCGACGCTCGGCGCCGGAACCGCGGTCAGCTCCTTTGATCCCTACCTCACGTTCAAGGGTTTCACCGATCACTCCGTCACAGAGGAGGGAAATGCCTTCCAGTACGGCGTCCTCACCTTCAAGCAAAATGAGATTCAGGGCCAGGGGAATTACTCGGAGTCCTTTCCCTTGGGAACGAACGTGAATGTCAACTACTTCAGCCAGCGCAATGCGAATAACAGCCCGTATGAGGCGATTAATCCCTCGCTGTATTCAAGTCTCACGATACAGGTCACGCAGAATTTCCTGGCTGGTTTCGGCATCTCAACCAATGAACGCTACATGCATATCGCCAAGAAGAATCTTCTCATCACAGATCTGGCCTTTCGTGCTCAGGTAATTGCCACCATCACCCAGGTGGAAAACATCTATTGGGATCTCGTGAACGCCTATGAGGATGAGCAGGTGAAGGAGCGCTCGCTGGCCTTCGTGCAGCAGAATCTGCAAACGGACGAAAAGCAGCTTCAGCTCAAGGCCATTCCTGCAATGCAGGTCATCAAGGATCAGTCAGACGAAGCCGCCAGTGAAGGCGACCTTACCGTTTCGCGCGCCAACCTGCGCCTGAATGAGCTCCTGATGAAAAACGCGATCACCAAGGTTGACGACCCGGACATCGACGAAATGCCGGTCATTCCTCTTGATCGAGTCGGGGCCGCCGATCCAAATGCCGCCAAGCCGATTGACGATCTGATTACCGAAGCGGAAAAGAACCGCCCCGATGTGAAGCAGGACGAGATCGCAATGGAAGTGGCGCAGATGAGCCTCAAATCCATCAAGAGCGAGTTGCTGCCCAGCTTGAATGCTTATGGTTTTTATTCTGGAAATGGAATTGCAGGCCCGAAGAACCCGAACTGCGATCTTTCACCCGCGGCAGAGTGCGATTCCGGCCTTCCGACGGGCTTTGGCGGCATGCTGGGAAACACGTTCAATTACTCTTCGCCGGAGTATCAGGTGGGCATGACGCTTTCGATCAATCTTCGCAATCGCGTGGCCAAGGCTGACCAGTTTCGCGCGGCGCTTGAGTACCGGCAGCGCCAGATCACCTTTGAAGAACAGAAGAAGAGCATCCGCTTTGATGTGCGCAACTCGCAGTTTGCGCTTCAACAGGCCGAGGCCCGGGTGAATGCCGCGCAGAAGGCGCGTGACCTGGCGCAGCACACATTCGACGTCACCGCCCAGGAGCAGAAGCTCGGCGCCATGTCCAGCTATGACACGCTGGTGGCGCAACACAACCTGGCCACGGCTGAGTCTGACCTGGTGGCTGCGCAGACAGCGTACGAAAAGGCCAAAGTGGACATTGACCGCGCCACCGGAGACACGCTGGAGCGAATGGGCGTCTCGATTGACGATGCAAGATCAGGAGTGGTGACGCACGAGCCATAGAGTTGCGCACGCTACAGGCACGCGTGAACACAGGACGCGGATGGCATTGGATATCATGCAAAGAGTGCTGCAGCCCGGCGGGATAGGATCCGGTTGCGCTCAAGCCATATCCTGGCGTGCCGCGTGATCAATTACGGGACAGGTGTATCGGAGGACAGTCATTCCCAATAAGCAAGAGCGAATCCGGGTTCTGGTCGCGGACGATCAGCCTTCCATTCTCGAAGCCGTGGAGCTTCTGCTGTCGCCGCAGGGCATCGCGGTGGACTGCGTCCGCTCGCCGCAGTTGCTCTTGGAAGCGCTGGGGCAGAGCGACTATGATGTGCTGCTCATCGATCTCAATTACACGCGCGACACCACCTCGGGCCAGGAAGGACTGGATCTGCTGGCGCGGATTCATGAGTATGATCCGCGGCTGCCGGTGATCGTCATGACCGCGTGGGGCAACATCGACCTGGCCGTCGAGAGCATCAAGCGCGGCGCACGCGACTTTGTGCAGAAGCCGTGGGAAAACGAGCGGCTGCTGTCGATCATTCGGGTGCATGCGGAGCTGCACCAGGCGCTGCGGCGGGCACGGCAGCTCGAGCTCGAAAACCGCCTGCTGCGCGCCGAAGGCATGCCGGAGTTTGTGGCCACCGCGCCGGCGATGCACCCTGTTCTCGAACTCATTGCGCAGGTGGGCCCGTCGGACGCGAACGTGCTCATTACCGGCGAGCACGGCACGGGCAAGGAAATTGTGGCGCGGCTGCTGCACTCGGCGTCCCCACGCTCGCGCATGGCGCTTGTGGCTGTGAATGCCGGCGGACTGCCGGAAGGCACATTTGAAAGCGAAATTTTCGGGCACGTGAAGGGCGCATTTACCGACGCGCGCACTGACCGCGTGGGCCGCTTTGAGCTGGCCAACGGCGGCACATTGTTTTTGGACGAGATCGCCAACGTGCCGCTGCGCCAGCAGGCCAAGCTGCTCCGCGTGCTGGAGACGGGCGAGCTGGAGCGCGTGGGCTCGTCGCAGACGCGGCGCGTGGATGTGCGGATTCTTTCGGCCACCAACGCGCAGCTTCACGAGGAAGCGGCGGCCGGAAACTTCCGCGAAGACCTGCTCTTCCGCATCAACACGGTAGAGATCCATCTGCCGGCGCTGCGCGACCGGCGCGAAGACATCCCGCTGCTGGCGCAGCATTTTCTGGCTCGCAACCGCACCCGCTACCGTAAGCAGGTGAACGGCTTTTCCCCTGCGGCGATGCAGCAGATGATGCAGTATCCGTGGCCGGGCAATGTACGCGAGCTGGAGCACACGGTGGAGCGCGCAGTGCTGCTCTGCCGTGGCGAAGAGATCGAACCGGCCAACCTGGCCATTGCTTCAGCGCGCTCCTCGGTGCCATCGTTTGAGAACATGAGTATCGACGAGGTAGAAGCATTGCTCATCCGCAAGGTGTTGCGCCGCTGCGATGGCAACATCTCGCAGGCGGCCGAGGCGCTGGGCCTGAGCCGGGCCGCGCTCTACCGGCGCATCGAAAAATATGGCCTATGAGAAGCACAAGCGAAGGCACAGGCACTCGGCAATAGGCCGCGTGTGGCTCTATTCCCTGCTGCTCTCGCTTCCGGCGCTGGCCTTTACGGCGATCTTCTACTTTCAACATTCGATCGGTCTGACGGCGGCGCTGGTGCTTGCCGGGGCACTGCTCATTTATCTCGCGCTGGTTGCTTCCGCGCTTGTGGATACGCTGGTGCGGCCGCTGCAGACACTGTCGAACGTCGTATCGTCGCTGCGCGAGGGCGACTACTCGTTTCGCGCGCGCGGAGCCGGTGCTCCCGACGCGCTGGGCGAGCTGGCCACAGAGATCAACGCGCTCGCTGACCTGATGCAGAAGCAGCGCGTGCGTTCGCTCGAAGCAACGGCGCTGCTGGCGCGGATTCTTGAAGTGATGCACGCGCCTCTGTTTGCCTTCGACCGCGAAAACCTGCTGCAACTGGTCAACAATGCGGGATTGAACCTGCTCGGCCTTCCCTATGCGCGCGCCTTTGGCCGCTCCGCCCGCGAACTGGGCATTGAAGATCTGCTGGGCGTGGCTGACCAGACCATCTACGCCTTCACCGGGAAACCAACGCGCTGGCTGCTGCGCAAGACTGCCTTCCGGCAGGATGGCGTTCCGCACACGCTGCTGCTGCTGGCCGATGTGAGCCAGCCGCTGCAGGAAGAAGAGCAGATTGCCTGGAAGCGGCTGATTCGCGTGCTGGGCCACGAGCTGTCCAACTCGCTGGCGCCGATCAAATCCATTGCCGGCAGCCTGCTGGCGCGGGTGGACAACGTGGCAGCCGACGAGGATACGCTGCGCGATTTTCGCCGCGGTCTCAGCGTGGTAGAGAGCCGCGCCGACTCGCTGCACCGGTTTGTGCAGTCGTACCGGCTGCTGGCGCAGCTGCCTCCGCCCAGATTTCGGCCAGTGCTGATCGGACCGCTGCTGGAGCGGGTTGTGCTGCTGGAGCAACGGCTGGCCGTGCAGCTCGACGGCGGCCCCGCTGCCACTCTCACGGCCGATCCTGACCAGCTGGAGCAGATGTTCATCAATCTGCTGGCCAATGCGGTCGATGCTTCGCTGGCCAACGGCGCAAAGCAGGTGCGCGCAAGCTGGAGCCGCAGCGACTCGCGTCTCACGGTGATCATTGAAGACCAGGGGCTGGGCATAGCCAACATCGAAAACCTGTTTGTGCCGTTTTATACCACCAAGCCGACCGGTAGCGGCGTGGGACTGGCACTGGCGCAGCAGATTGCGCGGGCCCACGGCGGCGAGGTGCAGCTCGTCAATCGCGAAGACCGGCCCGGCGCACGGGCCACGGTGACGCTGCCGCTGGCAAACCGTCCGCGGGAAAACTAACAGCCGGATCGAGAGAGATCGCTATCGGAGCAGTTCTTCCAGCGTAGTGCTCAGGTCAGTTTTGTCGTCGCGATATTTCACGATGACTGCCGCATAAAGGCTGAGGCCCCACTCCTGGCCTTTGCCCCTGGTCACGGCACGCGAACCGGGGACAACGACGGCGTTTTCAGGAACGATCAGCGGCAACTCAGCCGTTGCGCGCAGCACTTCGCCCGTAACGAGATCGAAGACCGGCGTGCCCCGGGTGAGGATGGTTCCGGAAGCCAGCACCGCGCCTTTGCGCACGATGGCGCCTTCGTACACGCCGCAATTTCCCCCCACCAGCACGTCGTCTTCAATCACCACCGGGCTTGCGTTAACGGGCTCCAGCACGCCGCCGATCTGCGCAGCGGCGCTCAGGTGCACGCGCTTGCCAATCTGCGCGCAGGAACCAACGAGCGCGTGCGAGTCAACCATGGTGCCTTCGTCGACATACGCGCCCACATTGATGTACATGGGCGGCATGCAGACCACGCCGCGCGCCAGATAAGCGCCGGCGCGGACCGACGAGCCGCCGGGAACCACGCGCACACCGTCGGCTGCGGTGAAATGACGCGCAGGGTAAGTATGCTTGTCGACAAACGAAAGTCCCGGCGCCGGCATCTCGGCCAGCGCGCCAAGGCGGAAGCCGAGCAGGATGCCGCGCTTGACCCACGCGTTGACGCGCCAGCCGGTGAGCGAGGCCGCGTCGGGTGATGCGGAGCGGATTTCGCCGCTCTCCAGTGCGGCGCGGAGCGCAAGAAACGCCGTCATGGCCTCGGGATCGCTGGACGCGGCCGGGCCGGCGGCAAAGTGCCGTTCAATCGATGCTTCAAGTTCCTGAATTGTCATTGCAATTCGAGTCTATCAACTGCAATGGCCGGGGTTGCCGGATGGCTGCCCGCCGGGAATGGGAAAAGCCGGTTTCAGCAGGCAATATGCGGATTCGGTGGGTCTCGTACCCGTATGCGATACTCAAAGCGGCATGTATAAACGGATCGTTCTCAAGCTATCGGGTGAGGCTCTGGCCGGTGAGCGCGGCTTCGGGCTGGATACCGAACGAGTGTCGGAGATCACCGGTGAACTGGCTGAGGTCCACGCGCTTGGCGTGGAGATTGGCGTGGTGGTGGGCGGCGGCAACTTCTTTCGCGGCGTGGAAGCGCAGGCCAAGGAGATGGACCGCGTGAGCGCAGACAGCATGGGCATGCTGTCGACGGTCATCAACGCCATCGCTCTGCAGGATGCGCTGGAAAAGCGCGGCGTGCAGTGCCGGGTGATGAGCGCCGTGTTCATGAACCAGCTCGCCGAGCCTTATATCCGGCGGCGCGCCGAGCGGCATCTGGAAAAAGGGCGCGTGGTGATCTTCGCGGCCGGCATCGGCAATCCGTTCTTCTCCACGGACACCGCCGCAAGCCTGCGCGCCATGGAGATCAAGGCCGATGTCCTGCTGAAGGCGACAAAGGTGGAGGGCGTCTATAACGCCGATCCGGTGCTGGTTAAAGACGCGGTGAAGTATGACGAGATCACCTATATGGATATCCTGCGTCAGGGTCTGAAGGTGATGGATCTGACCGCGGTAAGCCTCTGCAAGGACAACAACATGCCGATGATTATCTTCAACATGAATCAGCCCGGGAATATTCGGAGCGTGGTGCTCGGCGAAAAAGTCGGAACACTGGTGACCGCTTAAGGCCGCATTCTGCGTTTGCCGGCGTGGCCGAGCCCAGGTCCGCGCTTGCGGAATATCTATATCAGGCCATTGCCCGGAGACGTCTAACTGCCAGTGGAGATGCGCAAGCCAGCACGATTGAGTGCCCTCACGGGCTTGCGCTGCTTTGCAGCTCTCAATATTGTTTTTTTCCACTTCTCCAATCCTGAATGGTTCGGCATTCTGGCGCCCATCGTGAATGCCGGCTATGCGTCGGTGAGTTTTTTCATCCTGCTGTCAGGGTTTGTGCTGGCGTACAACTACGCGGCGCGGGCCCGTGCCGGCGAACTGGAGAAAGTGCGCTTCTGGGAGGCGCGGTTTACGCGGCTTTATCCCATTTATCTGCTCAGCCTGCTGCTGAGCTGGAAAGTGCTGCCGATCGAGTACACGGCGCATACCCATGTAAAGTTCTGGTGGGGCATGGTGCTCACACCGCTGCTGCTGCAGGGATGGGTCCCCGAGCTGGCGACGTTTCTGAATACCCCGGCGTGGACCATGTCGGCCGAATCGTTCTACTACTTCCTCTTTCCCTGGATGGCGCGATGGAAGCAGCCGGAACGGCTGGGGCGTCATCTGGCGAAGATGTTCGGCGTGTGGATGATCGGGCTGATTCCGGGAACGCTTTATGTGATCTACAATCCTGACGGCATTGCGCACGTGGACCGCTGGAGCTGGGGACCGTGGCTGCAGGCGCTCAAATATACGCCGCTGCCGCACTTGGCCAGTTTCGTCTTCGGCGTATTGCTGGCCAGCGTGGACGGGTTCATCGGGCGCACCAGCCGGCTGCGAACCGTCGTGGGCGTCTTCGGCTTTGGGGCCACGTTCACCATCCTCTCACTGGCTGCGCACATTCCCTACGCCATTCTTCATGATGGACTGCTGATGCCTTTCTTCGGCTGCATGATTCTGGGCCTCTCAGGCAACAACTGGCTGTCTGCGGCCTTTGGCTGGCGGCCGCTGGTGTTTGTGGGCGAGGCCAGCTACTGCCTTTACCTGCTCCACTTCAACCTGTGGAACCTGATCCACGATTCGCACATCCTGAACCGGCTCGATCTTGCCCAGTTCGATCCCTGGATCAGCTATGTGCTGCTGATCGCCATGGCGGTGCTGGCGCTGCACTTTGTGGAGAAGCCGGCGCAAAAGCTGTTGCGCAGCTCACTGAGGTTGTGGAAGTAACCATTCTGCCCGCTGCCTTCGATTGCATTGCTCTCGGGCCGCAATCCTGTTGAGCCGCCGGCCCCGCCCGCGCAGCAAAAAAGCCCAGCCTTCGCAGGCTGGGCTTTTCATTGCAGAGGCTCCCGCCGGTTACGGACTGACCGCCTGCAGTGCGTGGTTGCCGTGCGGCACCACAACCAGCGCGGTGGGCGCGGTTCCCGTGGGATAGGGTGTGGCCTGGGTCTGGGTAAGGACGCCGGTCTGAGGATTGAGACGGAAGCCCGAAACCGAGTTGCCCACACGGTTGGCGGTGTAAACGTAGCGCCCCAGTGCGGGGTCAACGGCGATGGCAACAGGCTGGGTGTCTGTTGCATAGACCAGGCTGCTGGTGCTGTTGACGATGGCAGCGGGGGTGCCCGTGGGCAGCGAAATGTTGTAGCCGGAGACCGCCGAGTCAAGCGAATCCGACACATAGATAAAGATGCCGCGCGGATCGATGACCACGCCGGTGGGCTCGTTGCCGGTTTTGAACGGGCCATTGACGAGGAAGTTGACGACGCCGGCGCTCTGCACTCCGTAGCCAATCATCTGGTTGGAGGCGAAATCCACGGCATAGATAAAGCGGTCGGTGGGATCGCAGGCCAGGGATACCGGCTTGACGCCCGCCTGATAGGGGCTGTTGGCAGCCGTAGTGAGCGCGCCGCCTGAGCCAACGGCAAATGCAAACAGCCAACCGGGATTGGCGTTGCTGGTGACGGTGCCGCCCGGATTGTAGGCCGACTGATCGTAGGCTGTGACATAAACGGCGGTGTTGTTGGGCAGCGTGGTCACCGCGGTGGGAACGATGGTGTCTCCGGCATAGCCGGGAACCGTGAGGGGTTCCGTCGCGGTGGCGGAGCCAATGGTGCCCGAGCTCAGCGCATATTCGGTGAGCGTGGCCGAGGTGGTTCCAGTGACGACGTAGAGATAAGTGCCGGCCTGGTTGACCGCAAGGCCCACGGGCTCAGTGCTGGTGGTAATCGTGTCTTTCTTGGTGAGCACGCCGTCAGAAGCGATGCTGAAGTGAACGACCGTGTCATTGCCCTGGTTGGCGACATACAGGTTGTAGTAGTCAGAACTGACAGCCATGGCTACCGGCGAGGTGCCGCCCGAGGAGACGACTGGCGGTCCCTGGCGCAGCGCGCCGGTTTCGGCGTCTGCCGCATAGGTGTAGATCTGTCCGTCACTGCCGGCCGTGTTGCTGGCTGATGCGGCCACAAATACGTAGTCAATGGTGACAATATTGCACGCAGACAAATAGGTGGCCAGAACCAGGCCGATCGTCGAGACCAGAAAGAGCTGGCTCAATTTGCTGAACTTCATGCGCTTCCTTCGTCATGGGCCCGTCAATTCAAAGCCCCGCAGCTTGTTTTAGGTTGCCCGTAGCTATTGTAAAAGCCAGTTACGGGGTGTTGCTAAGGTCTCCGGACCGATCGCCTTCTCCCTTACTGCTGAACACCTCCGCCGGTGCCGTTGTGAGGAATGGCGGCGACAGCGGTGGGCTGATCGTTAGACGAGTAGGGAGAGTACTGCGAACTTACAAGAGTGCCCGTGGTCGGGCTGAGCTCATACGCGGTTACGTTGTTGCCAAGATAGTTGGCGGTATAAAGAAAGCGCGCCGTCGAAGGATCGATGCCAATGGCCACCGGCTGCAGTCCGGTTCCGTACGTTCCCAGACTGGTGAGCGCTCCGTTACTCGCCTGGTAGGCCGAGATGGTGGCATCGAGCGAGTTGGTCACGTACACATAGGGATACTGCTGGTTAACGACAATGGCCGAGGGCTGGTTGCCGGCCGGGTAGGGGCTGCCGCTCAACTGCGTAAGCTCACCATGGTTGGACGCCGTGGCCGGCGCGACCGAATAAGCCAGCACCTGGGCTTTGGCGTAGTCGGTCACATAGACATAGCTGCTGGACTTATCACTGCCCACGGCTGAGGGATGCACTCCGACAGCAAAAGGCGAACCCGGAACCGGTGTCAGTGTCGTGATGGTTGCGCTCTGGCCGTTGACGGTGCAGGATGCCGACCCAATCAAGTAGCCATAGACATAACCGGTGTTGGCGGTCGAGTCATAGGCGGTCACATACAACGCCGATCCATCGGCAAGGATATTCAGTCCGGTTGGCACCACGATGTCGCTGGCCGCCGCGCCGGAGAGGGTGAGCGGCACATACTCCAGGCCGTCGCAGGAGTTGATGGGCAGGCCCGTCTGCATCGTTACCGGAACCGTGCTTGTGGCCGTGGTGAGCGGGAAGACGCCGATGGAGCCGGAACATGGTTCAGCCGTGGAGCAGGTGGGCAGCGGCTGGTAGGTATCCAGCATGAACAGATTTGCCTTGTTCGCGGCTATCGCCAGAGGATAGATTCCCTGGCTGTTCTCCGTATCCTTCGGGTAGAGCTTGCCATCGTTGCCGATGACGAACTGCACGATCGTGTTGTCGTCCTGGTTGGCGACGAAGAGATCCTCGTTGTCGGCTGAAACCGTCTCGGCGACTGGGTTACGCCCGGCGGAAGGAAACGGCGAGGCGGGAATCTGGCGCATGTGACCGGATTCGGAGTCGATCTCAAAGACGTTGATCTCACCGTAGCTTTGGGCTCCGGCGGCCTTGGACGAAGCCACGTAGACAAAATCCACAGTGAGCGTTTGCGTGATCTGGGAGCAGGCGGTCACCAGCGTGGCCGCCAGAAGGCTGGAGGCTGCAACCAGTGCAAGCTGGCTCGATTTGTTCAACTTCATGCGCATCTTTCGTCAGCGGGCCGGAAAAGAGAGCCCATCAAAAAAACGTTTTTTTAAATCCCGTTCCGCGGCGGCCATGGTTCACCGGCGGCTCAGCCACGGGGCCCGGAAGTTCTGCCGGGCCCCTTTTGTGGCAATGCCAGTCCGCGGCGTGCTAAGCGCGGCGCGTATACCTCATCATCCCGTACGCCCATTGATCAGGCACCATGTGGGCGGGCCCTGCAGCGTGTAGGTGCTGGTTACGCGCATGCCGTCCAGCTCGCCGGAGTTTGGATCGAGCACCCGGCCGGAGATGGTGGAATCGTACTGGTTGGCCTCGTAGATGAACTGGTCAGAGGGATCTTCCACGATGCACTGCGGACCGGAATCGGAGCCGAAGGGCTGGCCGGTTACGAAGGTGGTCTGATAGGGCGAAGTGGTGATGTAGTACGCCGCGAGACCACTGGCCGGATTATTTGTGCCGGTGGTGTCATTACCTTGGTTGGCCACGTACATGTAATGGCCCTTGGATTCGATCAGCAGCGTAATCGGGTTGGCAAGCGTCTGGTAATCCGGGATGACGCCGCCGGTCAGCGCCTGCAGATTGCCGTTGACCACGCTGAAAGGCAGAATCTGGCTGGGATAGGTGATCGTCTGGCCGCTGTTGGCGTAGTTGTTTACGGTGATGGGCTCGTTGTCCAGGATGTAAATGTCGCTGCTGGCGCTTACGATGGCCGTGCCCTGGCTGATGCCGAACGACTGCGAGCTGTTGGTGCTGAGGGTGAGCTGTCCGGTGGATGCGGCGTAGGTGTACGGCCACACCGTGCTGCCTCCGGTGTACGGATAGGAGGTGGGAGCCGAGGCGCCGCTCAGCGTGAACACGTTGCTCGAGCCCGCCATGACAAAGTCAACCGGATTGGCCGGAACCGGGAAGTAGGTGAGCGGACAGGGCAGAAGGTTGCTGGGGCAGTTGGCCTGCGTCACGGCAGCATTCTCCACCACGCTCAGGCGTCCGGTGGTCTGGTTGATCTGGAAGACGGTAATGTCGCCGCAGGTGGTGACCGAGCTGCCCAGAGCCGCCTGGCAGGCTGCGCTCGACGGAGCGTCATGATCGAGGGCCAGCAGGTAGGTACCGCTGCTGTCGCCGATCAGGCGGAAGGGATTGGTGCCCGCCGTCGAGAAGGTTTCCTGATAAGTAAGAATGCCGTTGGCGCCCACCGAGAACTGGGTGATGTTCGAGTTCAGGCAGGGATCGGCCGGTGTGCAGTTGCCGTTGCCTTCCGCATTGACGCCGCGGTTGAGGACGTAAAGAAAACGGCTGCCCGTAACCAGCACGGCGCGCACCGGGTTGGCTCCGTACGAGGAGACCGGCATGCCATTGATGGGGGACAGCTTTCCGGTGTTGTGGTCAATCTTGTAGCCGCTGATGATGCCGTTGTTACCAGACTGGGCCGTCACTGTACCCGTCACATACAAAAAGCCAACTGTATAACTCTCAACGCAAGACGTCACGCCGAAGATGGCACCCGCCGAAAGGGCGGCCATCAGAAGTGCCTTGCCGAATTTCGTAAACCTCATGCGATTCCTTCATCCTGGTCAGGCGTATGCCACCAAGTTTGGTCGTTCCGCAGCAGCGCTGGGTTGGGACGGGTCCCTGCTGCATTGTAAAAGCCAAGGCCAGCTTGTGCCTAGCTTCACACCGAGACTGGGCAAAAGCGCGCGCTTTCCATTGGATACCCCGTCCAGCGCGGCCCAGCGAATGGTTTGAATACCGGGACGATGTCTCTACTGAGTGCGATCGGGGTTTGGACGCCCGAAGAGCAGTAAAGGTCAACACTCGGGCGTCTGAAAAATGAGCAGTTTGGGGGTAGAAATGCCTGGATGGCCCCTACCAGACCCGGCAGGAGTTGACCGGGTACATGGGCTGCCCCTTCTTACAGCCAAATGCCTTGCCGAACTCGTCAAAGTTCTGCACGGAGCCGTTGACACGCCATTTGCCCGGGGAATGAGGGTCCACGAGCGAAAGCTGACGGGCCAGCTGCTCGGTCTGATTCTGGCACCAGACCTGGGCAAAGCTGATGAAGTAGCGCTGCGCCTCGGTAAATCCATCGATTTTTTCGTCAACGGACTTGCCCTCGCTGGCCAGCGCGTCCAGCAGAGCCATGTAGGCGATGCGCAGGCCGCCGTTGTCAGCGGTGTTCTCGCCCAGGGTGAGATGACCGTTCACATGCTGCGCAGGCGCGTCACCCTGCGCCGGAGCCGCCACAAAGCCGTCGTACTCCTTGGCAACGCACTCGGTGCGCTCGGTGAAGGCCTTGCGGTCTTCCGGCGTCTGCCACTCGCGCAGATTGCCGTTGCCGTCGAACTTGGAGCCCTGGTCGTCAAAGCCGTGGGTCATCTCGTGGCCGATCACCACGCCGATGCCTCCGAAGTTCACGGCCGGGTCAGCCTTGAAGTCAAAGAACGGCGGCTGCAGGATGCCGGCCGGGAAGTTGATATCGTTGAAGGCCCAGCGGTAGTAGGCGTTGACGGTGGGCGGCGTCATGCCCCACTCCTTCTCGTCCACCGGCTTGCCCAGCTTGGCAAAGTTGTAGTTGCGCTCGTAGACCGCGGAGTGATGCAGGTTGCCGACCAGATCAGTACGGCTCACCTTGACGCTCGAATAATCGCGCCACTTCTCGGGGTAGCCGATATTGTTGCGGATCATGGCCAGTTTCTGCTCAGCGGCCTGCTTGGTGGAATCGCTCATCCAGGGAAGGGTCCTGATGTCGTCGCCGAGGGATTTTTCGAGCTCGGCCACGAGCTTGTCCATGCTCTGCTTGGCCTCGGGCGGGAAGTTCTGCTTCACCCAGTCCTGGCCTACGGCCTCGCCCAGCGCTTCGTCGGTCATGCGGGTGCACATCTTCCAGCGTGGCTGCGGCTCCTGTTGCCCGGCCAGCGTGCGCGAGAAGAAGTCAAAGTTTTCATCGAAGAATGGCTTGGACAGGTCGCTGGCCTGGCCGTGGAGCACCTGCCAGCGCAGATAGCTCTTCCACGTGCCGAGGGGCTCGCTCTCGAGCATGCCGTTGAGCGCCTTGAAGAAATCCGGCGTGCCGACGTTGAGCGAATCGAAGTGGGCGATACCGGACCGGGTGAAATAAACGGTCCAGTCGAAGCCCGGGGTGAGCTTGTCGAGATCGGCCACGGTATAGATGTGGTAGCGGTTCTCGGGATTGCGCAGCTCGGTGCGGCTCATGGACGCCTTGGCCATGGCGGTCTCGATCTCCATGACCGCGGCAGCCTCCTGAGCGGCGCGCTCCGGCGTGTCGCCGGCCAGGGTAAACATCCGGGTCATGTGCTTGACGTACTCGGCGCGGACGTCGGCGTAGTGCTTGTTGTCGACCAGGTAGTAATCGCGGTCGGGCAGCGAGATGCCGCCCTGGTAAAGCTCGGCAATCTGGCTGGACGAGTCTTTTTCGTCCTGGCCCACTTCGAAGTCGAAGAATCCGTCGGGAGTTCCCTGATTTTCAAGCTCAGCCAGCAGGCCGGGGATCTCTTTGGCGCTCTTGAGGCGCGCAATCTCAGCCCACGAGGATTTGACGGGGCCGATTCCCTTCTTCTCGATGGTCGCCGTATCCATGCAGGCCGCATAGAAGTCGCCATACTGCTTCTGCAGCGGGGTCTTGGGGTCTTTGGCAGCCTCATCCAGGTCTTTCCAGAGCAGGTACCGGTTACGCTCAGCAACCTGGGAGAACGAACGGGCCCAGCGCACCTGATCGGAGGGAATGGGATTGTTCTTGACCCAGTTGCCGCAGGCGTACTGATAGAAGTCGGTGCAGGGATCGGCGCTGGTGTCCATCGCCGAGGGATCGAAGCTCTTGATCGCCGGCGGCTCAGAGGTCGGCTGCGTGTCAGATTGAGAAACTGCGGGCGACTGCGCCTGGATTGCGCCGGCTGCCACAAGGAAAACCGAAGCAAGGAGATATTTAGTCATGCATGATCCTCTCGGATAAAGGGTGAACCGGCTGCTTCGGATCGGCGCGGAAAGTGCTCGCGTGCAGTGCCTGCGCATCGATGCCGGACGAGACAGGAGCCAGTCAAAATAAGCAACAGCGTTGCAGATCAGGCTACCATACGCCGCCTGGCGGCCGGGTGCGTATGTGACGAGTGCAGCGGTTACACTGCCGAGTGAGCGCCGATCGAGAGATTCCGTTTTCAGGGAGACTTCAGATGTTGATGCGACCTTGCCTTCCGGCTGCAGGAGCGTTGCTTGCCTTGCTGTGCCCGTCCATATTTTGTACCGCGTTTTGTACCGCGCAGGATGTGCTCGTGCGCGTTTCGCCGGATGTGAAGACCGGCGTGGAAGGCACGACCGAGTTCCCGACCATTCAAATGGCGCTGGATCATCATCCGTTTGCGGGCATGGGCGCGGACGGCAAACCGGGACGGGTGTATATCGAGATTGCGCCGGGCGTCTATCACGAGCGCGTGATTGTGACGCAGAACCATACCAATATCACGCTGGTGGGGATGGGCAAAACGCCGTCGGACGTGGTGATCACCAACAGCCTGAACGCGAAGCAGGCCGGCGGCACATTCTTTACCGAGACGGCGGAGATCAACGGCGACGGGTTCGAAGCCGACAACCTGACGTTTGAAAATACGG
>Ga0335072_10008736_pt1 | contig 14653 bp, 13 predicted proteins | sample Lox_Sample_21_FD_206725 | JGI IMG/M metagenome (GOLD analysis project Ga0335072, IMG submission 206725) | Soil microbial communities from Loxahatchee National Wildlife Refuge, Florida, United States - Lox_Sample_2.1 | ecosystem: Environmental > Terrestrial > Soil > Wetlands | place: USA... | reverse complement strand
ACTCCGAGTCCTATACTTAGCAAACGGCTGGTTTAGGTAATCCGCAGTACTACAATCCGAAGTACTCCGAGTCCTATACTTAGCAGCTGGTTTAGGTAAACCGCAGTACTACAATCCGAAGTACTACGAGTCTATACTTAGCAACGGCTGGTTTACGTTGTTGAGTATCACGATAGCCCACCCGTCGCCTGTCGGTAGAACTAACATCTATCACCTGTCTCAGCAACTACTAAGCCCACAGTTTGCTAACTGGCATTTGTAGACGGAATCGAACTCTTGTGCTAGCACAACTGATGTGCTGGCACTCTGTCACGAAATGGATCGGAGACTGCGAAGAATGGACGAAACCAATCGATTGGTCTAGCTAACAAGAGGTTGAGCAAGGAAGGAAGTCTCTGTCACGAATCCTCTTAGTGCCCTTGCGGGGTCACGTGAAGATTCGTGACAACTCCTAGTGTGCTGGCACCAAACTCCTAATTGTGCTGGCACAAAATCGAACTCTTGTGCTAGCACAAAATCGAACGCGCTGGCACCCCAAATTCTAGTCTGCGCTGTTGACTTGTACAGTCGCGAGCACAATCGGTTTCCGGGTTTGCACTTCGATTTGTTCTCACCGCACGGTCCTCACGACAAGGGGGTTGCCTGCTTCGTGTTAGCTTCTCATACGCATAACTTCGTAATTAATCCCGGTTTTCAAATAACATAAGTAACTGAAATGATTCTATGAGCCAATAGAATCCTACAATAACAATAGTATATCATTTCCCGTTCGGTACGTGGTGTGGAGGAGAATTCGTGCATGCAGGGCGGTACCTTCGGGCAAGCAATTTTAACGCATTCGGTGATTCGTTACATTACGTCATACCCCGGCAGGGTAGCAGTGTCGCGCTGTCGCGCTAAAACGTACAGTAGAGTTGAGTTGGGTTGAGATGACAAAATGGTTCACCTCATACGATGCTTGTTGCTAGAATTGCCACGCATATCGCCTGAATAGCGTATTAAAAACTGTCTGAGCCTACTTATGACTGAAATTACGCTCTCTTAACTCTGCATACTCTTTCTCTGTTAGATGCCGTGGAATCGTGAACTCATAAAAATCTCCTGTTCTGTTTATGTCCAACCCCGGATCGCGTAGCTCTGGAAACTTCTGAAGTAAGAACCTGCGTGCCTCCTCCTCTTCCATTCCATAAGCAGATACAGTCTGATGGACCCATCGCGGACGGCTGGGATCCGGTGGGCTTCCCAATTCTTCTAGTGCCAGTCCTTGGACAATTCGTGCGATCTCTCGGGTGTACTTGCCATGCAGGACTTCTCGTGGCTTGAAGCCATTTGCTTTACCCTTCTCAGTCATCCATTGCGCAAGATCGTCCCACCCGCTTGATTTTGCCCAGAAAACGGAGGAGAAGCCACCGTCTAAGCCAGAACCATCTGGTGAAAACGGATTCGCTCCAGCCTCAACCAGAAGCTCGACCGACTTGAGCTGCCGACGGAAGCAAGCGACTTGAAGTGCTGTAGATCCGTATCTACCGCCAGGCTGTTCAAGATTCAGGGGCTTTTCGAATGAGAGGATTGCAGATACGAGCATATCGTAGCCGAAGGAGGCTGCATAGTACAACGGTGACGTCTCCCTGACCACATCCGGGGATAAGCCGCCGGCAATGAATTGGATCCAGAAGCCATAGTTGCCGCCATTAGGCATTCTCCTTGTTGCAAGAAATGTAGCAATTTGGCTCCAACATGTACCATCCGAACTCCGGATGTGAAGAGGCCAGCTATGTGCTGCATAGGCCAGGAATGGGTACTCCGAAGCCAGAGAAGTGTACGAGTGGATCGAGCGCCCGACCTCAATCTCGAAACATTTGAATCGAAGATAAGTGAGGCAGTTGCGCATGATCGTCCCATGTACCTCCAGCTCATCAAGAGCAAAGTTGGCGACACAACTCCTATGGATACTTTCGGAAGTGAGAAAGGTTTTGATCGAGGAATGGCCCAGGGTTATCAAACCCGTTGCTCTGTCGTAATCGAAGAGACCTTGGCCTAGAGAGAGCAGTATCTGCGGATCCCGCAGCCTTAAGTCGCTATCCAAGCCGGTGTCATCCTCTTCAACGACAATGGCCTCACTCAGCTCAGCAAGCCGGAGGGGACGAGTCGCAAAGCACAGCCAAAGGAGCGTTCTTCGCATGTACTTTTCGTAGCATTTTCGGCGGGAAGCTTCCGAGTTGAGCTGGCGAAGAATACGCTCATACGACTCGTTCAGATCATTCGGCATATCCGCCAGTGCCCTTCGTACATCTCGGCCAGTGAGCTGCGCGTTAACATAGTTAAAGACATGGTCAATCTGGGATGCTGCATATCGGAACCTGAAAACATCAGCGAAGGAAACACTGGAGAGTGTTTGCACTCACACTCCGTTTGCGAGTCCTAATATCACTTCCTTGATCTCTTGCCTGAGGGATTCGCTGAAAACTTGCAACGCAGCATTTTCGGCAATCTTATGGTCCACGTAGTTGCGGATATCTTTATTGACGGTCTTCGTGGCCATGCAGCTCTCTTCCAGATATACATTCGGAAAATCCGTCCACGTTTGCTTAGGACTGCTGGTACTTGAGATTAGCAGACGCAGATTTCTGCACGATTTTGCCAGATCCAAGAGCATTTTCTCCACTTGGTCCGTCGCTTCACTCTCGTTTATTGCGTCTACGATCAAAACACGTGCTCAAATCCCTTTGTGTGTCGCTGAAACATGTACTCCAGCTTTTGGGTATCAGCGGGGTATCCAAGACGCTTTTGTGCTGATGGCATGTATGTCTGGAAGAGCTCTTGATAGAGAGGGGGGATGATGACACTCAACTGCGCGAGAAGAGAAGCCAGAATGTTGACGGGGCTCTGCGAAGCTAACGTGTCGAAAGAGCAATAGAAGTATGCAAGACCGACTGAGCTCAAAGTCGAAAATTCGGCTCTCAGATGCTCGGTCGCAAAAGCCCTGCCCCAACGGTAAGCAAAGATAGTTCTTGACGGAACGTAGCATCAACTCACAACAGAAGTGTCTTTCCTGAGCCGGCTTAGTGCTCGCACGATGGTTAGTGCTGGATCTTTAACCCGAAAGGTTCGAAGAATGAACTGACATTTGCCTTGGACCCACAACACCCTTGCCCTTTTCTGGGAGTCTTCCTTGAAGGCCTTCAGTGGGCCGCTGAGAAACCAGGTACAGGTATCCGGCTGATGAGCTTTGTACGCTTTAGAGTGCATCGGTTCCGGTCCAACTGGTGCAAACCACGAGAGCAGGACTTCTTTTTCCTTCTCTATCCTGTAGTCAGCCATGGTCTTAGGAACAACCCTCAGCTCGATAGTTTACCGGTTGTGTCAGACTCGCGAGAGATCCGGTCTCTGGCTATATCCTGCTTCAACAGTGATAGTTCAGATAGGATCGTTTGGTTGTAGTTCCTATTCGAGCATCATGAGCCACTGCTTCGGCGTACCAGAGCGGCGGACTGCTCACAGACTGTCACCCATCATCACAGCCGCAAAAGCACTCTTCATCCTCTCAAGCCGTGCAAAGTGCTTTTCTACTTCCTTCTTTTTGTGAGTCCATGTTACCCGTTGCATGACATGCCCGAAAAGGCAATCCTTGGGTTGGAGCGCAAGCTGAAGGTCTTGCAGGACATCGCTGGTGGCTTCTACCAGGTGCAGAAAGTTAGATGATTCGTACTTGTATACATCATCGGACTTAATTGCCTGGACAGACTGAATGTACTCGAAGATGCCCTTAAGAGAGAGCAGGTCGGTGGCGTGACGCTGGATCTCGGTCTTTGCGTCTCTGACGTCGGTGTGGTACGTCACGAGCATCTCCACGATGGGTGGAATGGCCAAAATAAGACCTGCGATAGACACGCCGTCGGCCATATTGCAGGTTGTGCGGACTTATCTACCATCAAGTGAGCTGAGGGCGGGTGAGGTTGGCCAGCGGGAGCCCTTCAAACGAAAGAGAGGTTGGCGTGCGCTAGGTGGGGAAACATTAATTTTTGAGTACGATGGGTCTTGAATACTAAGTAATAGATTATTATTTAAGGATTCATATATCAACGTCAGTCCATTTGGCGGTTCTGCCCTGCTCAGAAATGAAAGTACCTCGAATTCACCCATCACACAGTACGTTCTATCACGTAGGGGAGGAGGTTAGAATAGAATGCAAGGTCTTCAGGAAAATGCACTAACCAGATTCGTGCATTAAGTCAATTACATGTACCTCCCAGCGTAGCGAACTTTCGTGTTACGCCAGACACAGCGTTATCACAATAGGGCACCACTGCGTGGCAGCCTCAGTAGTGACATCAGGGTTGGCAAAAATAAAATTATCGTTTAGTAAACAATAGATTATCGTATTTTACGATAAAATAATCGTCACGATATTAAACGATTATCGTATTTAGAACCCCCATATTAAAAACGCCTAGGTTAGGGGGAGCCCCTAAATTTAGTGGCGTCACCCTCCCTAAATTTAGTGAGGTATTTGTGAGCACGCCAGGCGTATTTCTATGCACGCACATTCTTGAAATTATTCTCTGAAACTTCACGATAAGCGTGCTTATAAATACGCCTGGCATGCTCACAAATACCTCACTAAATTTAAGTGGGAGACGCCACAAAATTTAGGGGCTCCTCCCTAACGTCTAGCAGGGGGGTTCTGTAGTGATATAGCTTACGTAAAACGATAATAAACGATAATTACGATACGATACGATAAAATACGATAAAAATCCGATAATCGTATCGGTTGTATCGGTTGTATCGTTAACAACCCTGAGTGACATGCTCGATGTTTTTCGGACAAGACTAAGCAGTACGGTACGTAAAGTCAGAGTTAATTACAGCCGCACTCTGTCTTGCACTAATACTGACTTGGTAGGTCCCTTGCAAGATGGACCGTGCGCTGAGAATAAATCAAAGTGCCCAACCGGAAACCGATTGTGCTCGCGATTGTCGCAACTGTAGTAGTGGTAGCCTGCATATCCCGAAGAGGGAGAGGTCAGGGTAAATGAATTCACGATCCATGATCCACGATCCACGACTGTACGCGTATATCTGTTATTCGCGTATAGTCAAAATTCTAGTCTGCGCTCCTGTTGACTTGTACGCGTATATCTGTTATTCGCGTATAGTCAAAATTCTAGTCCGCACTCCCGTTGAATTGTACGCGTAATGTCTCTCCCTGGGTCGCGAGACGCACTACGTGACGAGACACACTACGGGTACTTTGATATTAAGCCAATAGAAATTCTGACTGCTTCTTGATATTCTGGTAGTTCTGCTACAACCGTGTCCCATAACCAATCTTGAACATCATGACACTCACTCCTCCGAAAATTACCTTCGCATCTTCACCGCCCTCTTGATATGCGGAGAGCCTCTTTTTATGGCCAAACGGCAGCGCTCTGTCACAGCACCATTATGGAAGCTCCTTTCGCCTTTTTAAACTCATAGAACGGTTTGATCTGGGCTTCCGAGTCTATCCCCCCGTGCTAGGCGGTTATGGTCAGCAATGTGGCGGCAGTGGTGCGCTCTGTCATACGACGTCACCTCGATTGGTACCTCTGATCAAACGATCAGGGTTCCATGGTCAACTCGGCAAATCTCACATAATAATTACCAGGTAGTTACAATGCTTTGAATACCCGTAATGCGCGAAGTTAGTATCGAAGCCGTACCATTCGTACATACCCAGATATTCAAAGCATTAATTAGATTAGAATTTCTTATATACTATAGTTAATAGTGTAGAGACGCGTGGTGGCATTTATGATGCGGCGCTGAGTGGTGTAGGCATCGTATGGTATGGGCGTTGAGCAGTGAAATACGTTACTATAGAAGTCGATGAGAAAGCATTTTCTTTGCTATATTTCAACGCTACTCATCGTGGAGAACCAAAGTTGACAACAATGGACAAGGAGTTCTCCATGAAGATCTCCATGGGGAGCCGGTAAGCGCGGCTACGTTCCGACTAGCCGCTAGTAAGGTCTCATTGCGGAGTGCTTTAGTCTAGTTAGGAGCAGCGCTTGTGGCCTCTATGCGCAGGCACTGCGGCAGTGTGAATGAGGCGAATGACACTCACAGCGCTTGTTGCCTATACTCCCAGGCAAAGTCTTTCTCGCTTTGTCCTTGAATGTCGCGCCGACTTCAGTACGAGGAATACACCATCGGATGATGCGCGTGCTCCCCGTCGAGCTGGCTGTAGGGCAGGAGACACTCGATGAAGAGCACGAAGACCTCGAGCGCAATGAGAACAATGAGAGTCTATATTCCTTAGGTTCGATTAGAGAGCATGATGTTGTGATTGCACGCCTACTAGAAGATCTGATAGTGTCACGGAATAGCAAAGGAGAGTTGGAGACGCGAGATCGGGTGTGATCAGATCGTATTTCTACCTATGGGATAGCGTGATGCTCCAGGACATAGCAGTTGAAAAGTAAGGAGAGAAAGAAAAGAGTGAAGGACAGTGTAGTAGACTTTAGGACGAATGATGGGTGGCTTGTGCTTAGCACTGTTGCATATGGCAACAGGCCTGAGCCATTGGCGTGATCAGTCAGCTCATATCCAGTCATGGTGTCATGGAACTGATGCGGTTCCGTGATAGATAGGTAACAGTCGTACGGTGGTAGTAGCGACATAGATGAAGGCCACCTGATATGCCAAATCCCGTGCGCAAAGGAGAAGTCCCATCTCAAGCGACATGATCTCAAGACATGTCTTCTTGATGGACCTTGGAGTGACGGAGCATATTGTCCTTTCTGCCAAAGCCTTTGTTGCACACGAGACAGATATAAATGCGGCTACGGTCGTGAACACAGCGGATATGGCGGTCAAGGTCCCTCTGGGTTGAAAATGTTGCAGGACACTTGTCACATGTAAGGTTTTTCAAATGCTGCCGCTTATGTCGCCTAAACTGGTAAGCTAGAAGACCATGGCTGTTTGTTATACGGTTACGTACATCATATCTCGGTGAAGATCAAACACTTTGGCACACACATCGCATTGGTAGCCACCATTGGTCCTCGGGTGTCGTTTCCGACGATTCGCATCGTCATTTCGAATTTCAGGCGAAGGCAACGACTCCTGTAATGAGTAGGGGGTTGGTTCGTCGTTCGGGTGGGAAGCATTGAGACCGGCAAGTTCACTTGGTGGACCATCCAGATCTTCGTGTAGATACCAAGCCCCGGCAGCACTCTGCGCATCGGACCGGCACATGCTGAACTGATACGCTAGTTCCCCTTGTATGTCCAGTTGCTCATTGCTCAGCCCATTCTCATCTCCGGCGGCATATGATTCCTGGTGGTAAGGTTCATCAAAGCGCATGTGAGTCTGGGCTTGAGGAAGAGCCGTTTGAACAACGTTGCCCGTCACCGGCTCATCCAGATGAGGAATTTCGTCAAACTCTTTTGGAACCTCAATTCCCGAGAAGCTAGGGTAGACTTCCGCGCTGTACAGTGTTCCCTGGCTATATTGGGTCGAATGGCCACTGCTATTAGCCGCAATACCCTTGAAGGAATCACCCAAGCTTTCTTGCATGCCTTCCCAGCCTGGCAGCACTCCAGAATTGTCGACATGTTCAATCTCAAAACTAGTAGAAGGGGGTACGGGAGGAAGGCCAAGAAAGTAAGGGGAGGAATGAGAGGAGATATCGTCGTAGAGCGAATCCGATGCGTTGTAGTTGGATTCCATCGTGATCGACAGGCTTGGACGTAAAGTCTGGCCTCTCCTCGATTACCACGGACCGACTAAAAGGATATCCAAAAGTGTGAATGCCCAAATAACTTTGTGAAGTCGCCTGAGAAATTGTGATAGTAACGAAGTTGAAGTCGCGTAAAGAGTAGAGTGACGGATCTTGGTGCTGCAAGGTAGGGAGTTCCGGCGAGAAGCGCCAGACTCGACAATAGAAACACATGAGGTTCAACTTGCAGCGAGTCGCCCAGTCGCTAGCCGGTATACTGTGCACATTGATGCGGATGAGCTTTTGTGAGGCGTGAGGCCCGACAGAGTGGTGGTCTTGGCATGGCTTCCCCACCATGGAAGCCGCTGATTGCACAGTCAAATCTCGCGAACCTACCTAGCTGGGCATCAGCAACACCGATATTGGATCTAACAGATACTCGCTGTTCTCGTTGTAGTATGGTAATCTGGTTCCGTAATGCTGCTGTAGTCGCAGATAGTGCTCAAAACCCCGAGCGACCTCTTCATACCTTGGGAGCAGAGGTCGTCCAGTGAGGCCAGGTATAGCCAATTTAAGCGGCTGCGGCTTGCAATGAGACTCCGGAATCTTACATTTGACGTTCTCTCCTGATCGAATTGCGAAGTCAATGGAGACCAATATAGGGTTGCGACTGCTCCGGTAGGAAGGATGTTCTAGTAATCCGAGACGGTCGAAGACCATATCACAACCGAGATGCTGACAGTTCTCGCCATCGAAAGGTATATCTCCGTTGAAGTTGCGGACAGGGAAGGATATCCTCTGTAGTAGTGAGGTTGTCATTCGCAGCGGTGACATCCATGCCTTGGATCGATCCAGTCCTCGGTCCTAGCTCAGAGCTTAGCGCAGTGTGCCGAACTTGTTCATACAGCTTGGTTTCATCAAGGATAGTAGGAAGAGAGAAGGATGGCGAGCATCAAGGCCGGAAGCATTTGATTTTCTGCATGCACTTGTTAGCATCGAATGCTTCGGCTGGATGTTTTGCCTTACCGCCGACTGGCAAGTGAGTATCATTTGGACTCGTAACTACAGTAGTAATGTGTTCCAGCGAGTCAAGCTCTGTGTGGTAATCAGCATTGTGCCTCGCACGCTGAGACAGTGGAGCATCGGCAGTCCGTTTGAGGATTCCACGGCCAATAACCCCCGTGAGCTCAAATCTCTAGTGCATCTGCACCGTCACTGAAGATCAAGCATGTTTTCAGTGTATATGAATGCGGTGATATGCGTCCAAGCTGATCACTTCAGCATCAGGGAAGGGAAGTAAAGGTAGGTGGCGAGACGACGGTGCCGTCTTCGCTTGCGCTCTCTCCTACACCAGTTGCAGTGATTTGGAAGTAAGGTAAAAGTAGCGCAAAGAGTATACTGCAGCCTGAAGGTGCTAGTTGCCATAACAGTATTGGTCATGACCACCAAGCTCGATAGCGGGTTGGTGACTGGTGAATCTCACTTCATATCGGAGAGCCGAAGCAATATGAGAAACGTCGGGGAATGACTGGTGGCAGGGTTAATATCTGGTCTCCACAGTAAAAGATCAACGAATCTTGCGGATGGCGGCCACGCCATTGATGGTTACCAGCCCAGGGAGCTGACAGTGGTGGTTAAGAAAGCCTGCTGCTTCCGGGGAGAAGACAAGAGCAGTAATGTACGTAGGCGAGAGCAAGATCCAAGTCGAAGCTTGAGATTAGATGCCAGTTGGGTGGCATGGCTGCTTGTATAAAACCATAGCTTTGGTGGCCAGTGTCGTTGGTGGGTGGAGTGATGCAGTGGTTGGGCGAGACGAGAAGTGGGAGGGGACGGGAATAGAGAAAAGCGAAGAAGGGTGGAGGGTGAAGGGTGGAGAATAGCGAGGTAGTGGGCGCAAAGAGTATGAGAGATAGAGAATGATGGTGCGGGAGTGCAGTTGGGGATACAGGAAGATGGTTTGTCGCAGAAGAAGAGAAGGCCGATACCAATAGAAAGAATGCGAAGAGAGAAAGGAAACAGTGGTGGGAACCGTGGAAGACAAGTTGCGACACATGCTCGGTCCGCCTTCGATTTGGGGTATCCACAACCGCCGCAGCCTTGCTTCTCTTAATCTCATTCGCTGGTCTCCTTTTGCAACACCTCGCCAAGTCGCCCACTCTTGTACCATTGGCTAGTCTTCTTTTGCACTCGTCGCGATTTTACCACCTTTCTTAATCCGATTGGCTTCTCTGCTTTTGCAAATGCAGCCACAGCTGTACTGGGTTTTACAGCTCAATTCCGTGTGCATAGCCAACTTGCCGTTTCCGACCAAAACTCGCCAACTTGGGCCTTCTCTCACACAATGCACAATACGTTCTAGACTAAAATCTATGATGCCGCAGGTAGAAAATAGGTTATATTATTAGTTATGCGAATTTCAAAAAGTCCGAATCAAGTTTAGAACGTTAAATCTTGAGTTGAAGGCCCTGCTGGCGTTTTCTCTAACAATATAAGGCGCCTGGGCATGTACAGATCAAAATTTCTTAGGGAAACGCTTTCATAGTTCAAAACGCAAAACTTGATTCGGATCTCTTCACATTTATATGAGATATAATCTAGCATACCTGCCACGCATCAGAATTAAAATCGTATAAGCTGTTTTGACGAAGATATTTGTGCAACCCCTCTGATTGAAGCACATCAGGCGAATCCGCTTTTGAAGATCATCGCAGGGCATGTTGAAGGCAGGGCACAAACGGACCACAGGCTTGTACCAAGCAATGCTGAGCAGCGGCTGCAGCATTCCAAGCGGCAGTGGTTGACGTGAGATACAGTTGTGTGCAACCCAACCTGGGGGACGAAGAGGAGTACAGGCACGGCTAGCGATTGCAGGGTGTTTTGGGAAGTTTGGGAAGCAGCTCCTCTGTTGGCAAAGGTGCAGGTGGCCATGCCCGTACGGGCCTTTTTCCACCCATCTCATCATCGTTAGAGGAACGATGTAGTGAGCTCTTCTTGAGCGACTGATCTATACTCGGGCGTCCTGATATCCGTTAAAGTTGCCATGGTGCCTGCAGACCCTACATTCTCTTGATTTTCGGCCATACCTTCGAAGCTCCACAAAGGAGAATGTCTAATACACGCATCAGAATTAGACCTGCCAGCGCCGCTCCGGCTCTATGCGGTCCTGGGAGCTGTGGGGACAAGGAAGTAGTGGAGGGCCTCACAGCAAAGCGAAATCAGGGCCGAAACTGTCACTGCAGGCTCAGCGATAGGCTGGACGTTATGGAGAGCCTCACTCCCTTGCTGTCATTGGAAGTTCCCCATTCACGTGGTCAGAGCGTTGGCAGCCTTGGGCAATTGATGCAGTGGCGGTGACGCCAGCCTGATGGCAGCTTCCGCATACAACAACACATCTCTTACTCTCCACGATTTTGTAATGCTATTTTGTTATATTGCTCTGCTCTAGGCGGCACCGACTCAATGTCTATGCTTTGACTCAAATTCTACGGTCCTTCACCTGCAGCTCTACGGAGCATATTTGCTCTGAGATCATTCAAAAGCTCGGCCCAACCGGCCCAGTCCCTTCCCATCTCTGCACAACTTCGTTGCAACGCCAGCCTCCACCATCATGGACGCTCCAGAGCCCATGAAGCTGGATGTGCCAGATATAAGGATTTCCTTCAAAGAGAAATGGGAACTGTACAAACCTCTTCTGGAGACACTATACTTCAACGAGAAGTTGAAGCTTCCGAAGATCCAGCAATTCATGCGTATAGAAAAGGACTTTGACGCCGAGTAAGCATGAAACTATCCCACCACCGGTATTGGCATTTCCGAGGCTGATCAAAGCCAGAACGCATCAGTACAAATGGCAGTTCAAGAAGTGGGGATGGAAGAAGTCTATCCCCAGCGCGAAGAAGGCGCGGCTCCTCGAGATTGGCCATAGGAGAGCCCGCCAAGGCAATGACACAAGCATCACATACCAAGGAAGAACTCTAGATGCGAAGAAACTTCTCCGTTATGCAAGACGGAAAGAGGAGCAGGGAGCAATTCTTGCCTCCCAGGCTCAAACATCTTCCAGCAACCCCTATACCATGGCCAATCCTCTGTTAGGCAGCGGAAAGTGAGTCCTATGTCCGCCACTAAATATAATCGAGACTCACCATCAATAGTGCTTTCTACATATGGAATTTGCCGTACAATGCCTTGTTGCACTTTATGCCGCAACAACTAGACCGCCGGTCGCCCTCTCATACTCGTTCTACGCCCAGTGACATTCAGATAAGGAGTCCCACACCAAACGCCGTGTCTTCCCCAGTATTCTCCCATGCTGTCTCTCTCAATGCTTCCCGGAATAGAGCCAAACTGTTTGTTTCTGGGAAGTTCGATGAGCTGCTTGGGTCGCTTGACAGCGCAGAGAAGAAGTGGGTGTAGTCCCTCCTTATTGTGATAGAGCTAACTCCATGCCAAAGAATCCTCTCTAACTGGCTATACGAGTTTTGGTACTTTGGCTTCAAGACTGCGAAACACTGGGGTCGTGGCCCAGCTACTTGGACCGCCTCCAATCTCTGGCCGGAAGGCGTGCGCCGATATTCTCCAGGCATTTCCTCGCCCTCACCTGTCCCAGCGCAGGTTTTCAACAGTTCTGCAACTGCGGCTCAAATGCCAAACACGAATAGACTGCTACCGGTACCCATGCCAGAGCCTACAGAGCTTTGCCGATGGAGCATCCATCTAATTGACAATGTCATTTTTGATGAGTCTGAGGGTGAACCTGATTTTCAAGAATCGGTCGATATAAATGGAGAATGGCCTTCAGCGATGTTCAATGTGCCATTTGAACAAAAGCTGCAAGAAAGCCTCGAAATCAACAGCTTCAGCACGGCCGATGCTGCAACAATACCCGTCAACACCATCGACATAGCGAAGGCTGTTCAGAGGTCTCCTGAAGAACTATTCAAACAGAGTCTCGCCTTTGCTATCATAGGACGCAACGTGCTTCTCGTGGAGCAGCTATGCAGAGAGGCCGGGTCTAAAAAGATAGATTTCACGGATATACATCCATATCACCTTGCGACGACGTATCTGGACGGAGCGACATCGTGCTGCCAGATTCTACATTTGATCAGGAGGTTTCACTGTGATAAGATCCGTCCCAACCTTCTAGGACCGACTGGCTATACGGTTCTTGACAACCTGATGATCGCAATCCTGAGAAACCACTCCAGTACTTTACCAGAAACTCTGGACGATAACTTGAGAGGGGCGAAACGATTTGGAGGGGAGGATGTCGATATATGTGGCCGTTGGGACGCCGACTCAGATTGCTACCAAGCCCTTCTCAACAACGGAACCGGCGCGATTCCATTGAACTTGAAACACAAGTTTTGCCACACTTCCGCTCAGGTCGTATGCCACGTCATGATAGCATTACAATTCAACCCCTACAAATGCCCTCCGAGTGGGATATTCATCAAACGTTGCTTCACTTGCGGACTCAAGCTCCAACTTCCACCCATGCACACAATTGTTCTTACGGCATTCCATCTCGCTCAATCTGGCCTGAGAGATGAAGATTTGTTCGGCATGATCTGCTGCGTTCTATGCTTTACAGTTTGCAGCAAATCTACAGAGTTGGAGCTTGACCGAGCGCAGATTTCAATTGATTTGCTATTGGGAGATGACTCCAGTTCGCTCTGTACTCACGAATCCCTTACTGCAGCACAATTTGCGAAGAAGCTTTTGGCTGCCTCCATAGACAGCTTCCCAACGAGTGCCAGACCTGGGTGGTCAGTGATTTGTCAAATACTTCAGCAAATTGAGGACCAATATACCTGGGCAATGACTGGAGTTCCGCCAGCTGGCTATGAAGATGAACATGACGAGATTGAAAACGACTCTGATTGTGATTTCGATGACGAGGTCGACTATAGGAAAGCGATCTGGTGGAAGGAATCCTACTTGCTGCCTCGAGCAGCTCTCTGCGAGCATATAGAATTTGAAATTCCGAGGGCATTCGGAAGTAACCGTCTACTTGGGGAAATTTGGGCAGCATGCCAGTGCGAATTACTCACATACAGACGACTTCGAAAAGGAGAGCCTTGGACTTCGAAGCGAATCGACGTCGGCATCCTAGCCAAGTGCTTGGAATTGGAAAGTGCGGAGGAGATACCTTTTATTAGGGAAGAGTTATTGAATAATTACTGCGCCTGTGGACTGTTTGGTGGAATTGGTGATGAGCATTGCCGGCGAGAAAACGCTTGCACTGAATACTTTTCAAATCTTGACGATTGGGATCGCACCACGTTCCTTTACGACGGACTTATTTTTGAACGCTTAGCAGTGTAATAGACGATGGTATTGTTCAGATACAACTACGCGCTACAGTCGTTCTAGGAGGCTAATATGAGGGTATAATCGCGTTAAAATATAATACAATTTAATACGAACATTGTCAGCACGCTAGTGCACGCTAAGGCGCACTAAAATATTTCGCCACGTCGGATGGCGCTCATCAGCTTCGGCGAAACTTTCGGAATGTATAGTCATATGGCGGAGTCGCCTTTGAGGCTTGGAGCTATATTCCTGCCTTAAAAGACTCTCTTATTAGCCTACCGAACTTTGAAGAGACTCACATAGTCGCGATTGAGTAGGGGGAGTAGCTGAAGCGGTAATCAATGGCTGTCAACGAAGCGATCGATTGTATGACAAACACGGTGGTAGCTCTCGGTGCAGACTGGTTTCCTAGAGGACAAATGACTGAAGAACAATGATAGATCGACTATATATTCATAAATTTGCGAGGGAGGGACTTTGGAGACCTAAACTATGGAATCGTCTCGCGACGGCGTGCGTCTCTCGACCCAGGGAGACAACATTATATCTGTTATTCCCGTCTGACCACAAGGTGCCATTTTGGGACGCAAATGTGTTCAAGCCTTTCTCTCCAGAATATATTCCTCCAACGTC
>Ga0335072_10008735_pt1 | contig 14653 bp, 14 predicted proteins | sample Lox_Sample_21_FD_206725 | JGI IMG/M metagenome (GOLD analysis project Ga0335072, IMG submission 206725) | Soil microbial communities from Loxahatchee National Wildlife Refuge, Florida, United States - Lox_Sample_2.1 | ecosystem: Environmental > Terrestrial > Soil > Wetlands | place: USA... | reverse complement strand
CATGGTGGCCCGTGTCGGCTACTCCGCGACGACCAGTCGTGAACCCCGTCAGGGCCGGAAGGCAGCAGCGGCAGCGGCGATGTCGGGTGCCGGAGCTTTCGCTGATGCGGGCCGCCTCCATTTCAGGGCCAATCGATGACTGAGACCTACACGGCGCTGGCGCGCAAGTGGCGGCCGCGGGCCTTTGCGGAGCTCGTCGGCCAGGACCACGTGCGCCGTGCGCTCGTGAACGCGCTCGAGACGGGGCGCGTCCATCACGCGTTTCTCTTCACCGGCACCCGCGGCGTGGGCAAGACCACCATCGCGCGCATTCTCGCCAAATGCCTCAACTGCGAGACCGGCGTCACGCCGACTCCCTGCGGCCAGTGCGCCAGCTGCCGCGAGATCGATGCCGGACGGTTCGTCGATCTGATCGAGGTCGACGCGGCTTCGCGCACCAAGGTCGACGACACCCGCGAGCTGCTCGACAACGTCCAGTACGCCCCGACCCGCGGCCGCTACAAGGTGTACCTGATCGACGAGGTACACATGCTGTCGACGCACTCCTTCAACGCGCTCCTGAAGACGCTCGAGGAGCCGCCGCCGCACGTGAAATTCCTGCTCGCCACCACCGATCCGCAGAAGCTGCCGGTCACGGTGCTGTCGCGCTGCCTGCAGTTCAACCTCAAGCGGATTCCGCTGGCGCAGATTGCCGCGCACCTGCGGGTCATCCTGGAGAAGGAAGGCATCGGCTTCGAGCCCGCGGGTCTTGCGCTGGTCGCGCAGGCCGCCGACGGCAGCATGCGGGACGGACTGTCGCTTCTCGATCAGCTCATCGCCTTCGGCGGCGGCCGCGCGGGGGAGGCCGAGGCCCGTGCCATGCTCGGCACGATCGCCAGGGATCACGTGTTGCAACTGGCGGATCGGCTGGCGGCGGGGGACCCGGCGCAGCTGCTGAAGTATGCGCAGTCCCTCGAAGAGTGGGCACCCGACTATGCCCAGGTGCTCGACGAGCTGGCCTCGCTCCTCACCCGCATCGCCCTGAAGCAGGTCGTGAAGGACTTCGACGGTGATGATCTCCATGCGCCGGAGCTTCTCGAGCGCCTGGCGCAGGCGCTGCCTCCCGAGGACGTCCAGCTCTATTATCAGACGGCCATCGTCGGCCGCCGGGACCTTCCGCTGGCGCCTGATCCACGCACCGGATTCGAGATGGTGCTCCTCCGGATGATGGCCTTCCGTCCGCAGGCGGGCGCCGCGGGCGAGCTCCGCGCACCCGCCGCGCCGCAGAGCTCCAGAGGCGCGCCCCCCGCTCCCTCCGTCCCTTCCGGGGTATCCAGATCCGGCTCACGCCCGGCGCCGGTAGCGCTGTCCTCGCGCGTTCAGGCCGGCGATACCGGGCCCGGGTCCCGTGGCGGCGCCCAGGACTGGGCCGGGATCATTGCCGCTCTGGAGCTGCAGGGCGCGGCCCGCCAGCTCGCGACGCATTGCGCGCTCATCGGTCGCGACGGCGCGGTCGTGCGGCTGGCGCTCGACCCGCGCAGCAAGTTCATGCGCACCGCCGCGGTGGAGGAGAAGCTCGGCCAGGCGCTGTCCAAGTACTACGGTGAGCCGGTGCGGCTGGAATTCACCGCGGTGGCGCCGCAGGCCGAGACGCCGGCCCAGGCCGACCAGCGCCTCTCCCAGGAGGAGGCCGAGTCCGCGCGCCGTGCCTTCGAATCCGATCCGGGCGTACAGGGATTCCGCGACCGGTTCGGCGCGACGCCGCTTCCCGAGACCATCCGGCCGGTAAAATAGCGGTTTTCGCAAAACCCGGAGCTCTCTTACATGCCGAATATCAACAACCTGATGAAGCAGGCCGCGGCCATGCAGGCCAACATGCAGAAGGTCCAGGAGCAGATCGCGGCCCTGGAAGTGGTCGGCGAAGCCGGCGGCGGCATGGTGAAGGTGACCATGAGCGGGCGGCACGAAACCCGCCGCGTACAGATCGAGCCCGCCGTGATCGGCGAGGATCGCGAGATGCTCGAGGACCTGGTGGCCGCGGCCGTGAACGATGCCGTTCACAAGGTAGAGGCCAAGGTGCAGGAGAAAATGGCTGCCGTGACGGCCGGGCTGCAGCTTCCTCCCGGGATGAAATTGCCGTTTTGAAGCATTCCCCGCGTCTCGCCCAACTCATCGAAGCGCTGCGATCGCTCCCCGGCGTCGGGCCGAAGACGGCGCAGCGCATGGCTTTTCATCTCCTGCAGGAGGGACGGCCGGCGGCACGGGTGCTCGCACAGGCGCTCGATGGCGCGCTCGATACCGTAACGCGCTGCCGTCGCTGCCGCATGCTCACGGAGGAGGAGCTGTGCTCGATCTGCGCGGCGCCTCAGCGCGAGACATCGCTGCTTTGCGCGGTTGAGTCTCCCGCGGACGTCGTGGCCATCGAGCAGTCGGGCAGCTACCGGGGGCGCTACTTCGTACTGATGGGCCACCTGTCGCCGCTCGATGGCGTGGGCCCGGAGCAGCTCGGCATCCGCGAGCTCGAAGCCATCCTCGAGGAGGGCGCGGTGCGCGAATTGATTCTGGCAACCAACCCGACCGTCGAGGGAGAGGCCACGGCGCATTTTCTCGCAGAGCTCGCCACCCGGCGCGGACTGCGCGCCAGCCGGATCGCCCACGGCGTGCCCATCGGCGGCGAGCTCGAATACGTCGATGGCGGTACGCTGGCCCACGCGCTCGCCGGGCGGCAGACCGTCGTTTAACAGCAGGTCATCAAGCGGCCCGAGGCCGCACGCGCTGGCTCGGCTGCCTGCGGCGGGCGCCGCAGGCGACTTGCAGCCAATTCACCTACGCCCTTTTGCGGCTGTCAGGTCCTGCGCCAGCCGCCGCAGGCGCCGGTAGCTCTCGTAGCGCCGGGCGTCCATCGATCCTGACTCGACCGCCTCGCGCACGGCGCAGCCCGGCTCGCGCATGTGCCGGCAGTCCTGGAACCGACAGCCGGGGGCGAGGCGCGCCACTTCGAGGAACCCCAGATGCCGCGGCTCGAGATGATCGACGGCCGGCGCGAAGTCGCGCACGCCCGGGGAGTCGATCAACCTTCCCCCGCCTGCCAGCTCGTAGAGTCGGGAGACGGTCGTCGTATGACGGCCTTCCTCCTCGCGCATCAGCCCGCCGATCTCGGCTTCGGCGCCGGGCGCGAGTCTGCGGACGAGCGACGATTTTCCGACCCCGGACTGTCCCACCAGTGCCGCGGTGTGTCCGCAGCACGCCGACAGGAGCGTGTCGACGCCCTCGCCGGTGGTGGCCGAGACCGTCATGCACTCGTAACCTGCCGCCGAATAGACATCGAGTTGCGCCCGCAGCGCAGGGTCGATACCCAGCTCCGCCTTGTTGAGCACGGGCGTGGCGGCAATGCCCGCCGACTCCGCGGCTGCCAGGTATCGGTCCGCCACGAACGGATCGGGCGGCGGCAGCGGCGCGATGACGACCAACAGCAGGGTGAGGTTGGCGAGCACGGGTTCGCCCCCGCCCCGCGCGTTCGACCGGTAAAGGACCGTGCGTCTGGGCAGCACTTCCAGGGCGTGCACTTCCCCGTGGCGCGGGTCGTCGCGGCAGCGGACGTCGTCGCCGCATACGGCCCCGAGGCCCCGTCCGAAGGGACGCGCTCTGAGTGTTCGGCCGGACGCGTCCTGCACCAGTAAGTGCCGGCCGAAAGCGGCGATCACGCGCGCGTCGAAGGTTGCTACACTCACGGTATGCCGGGCGCCGAGAATCTGATCTGGATCGACCTCGAGATGACGGGCCTGAAGCCCGACACGGACTCTATCATCGAGATCGCCACGATCGTCACCGATAAGGAGCTCAACGTGCTCGCGGAGGGACCCGTCATGGCGATTCACCAGCCGGATGAGACGCTGGCGGCCATGGACGACTGGAACCAGCGGCAGCACCACTCCTCGGGCCTGGTCGCGCGCGTGCGGGCCAGCCGGATCAGTGCGCCGGAGGCGGAGGCGCGCACGCTCGAGTTCCTGGCCGTGCTGGTGGCGCCGGGCGCCTCACCGATGTGCGGCAACAGCATCTGCCAGGACCGGCGATTCCTCGCCCGCCAGATGCCGCAGCTCGAGAAGTTCTTCCATTACCGCAACCTCGATGTCAGCACCCTGAAGGAGCTGGCGCGGCGGTGGGCGCCGGACGTCGCGGCCGGCTTTGCCAAACAGAGCTCGCACCTCGCGCTGGCGGACATCCGCGAGTCGATCGAGGAGCTGCGCCATTACCGGCGGCGACTCTTCGCCCCGGCATACTCGGGCGCTACGAGCTAGCCGGCTTCCCCGTCTCCGACGCCAGGAAGAGCCAGGTCTCGACCACGGTATCGGGATTCAAGGACATGCTTTCGATGCCCTGATCGGCCAGCCAGCGCGCGAGGTCGGGGTGGTCGGAGGGGCCCTGGCCGCAGATGCCGACGTACTTGCCGCGTTTGCGACAGGCGGCGATGGCCATGGCGAGCAGGCGCTTGACCGCCTCGTCGCGCTCGTCGAAGTGCGGCGCCACGATCGCGGAATCCCGGTCGAGTCCGAGAGTGAGCTGGGTCAGGTCGTTGGAGCCGATCGACATGCCGTCGAAGTGCTCGAGGTAGTCGTCCGCGAGCAGCGCGTTGGTCGGCAGCTCACACATCATGATGACCTTGAGGCCGTTCTCGCCGCGGCCGAGGCCGTTCACGGCCAGAAGCTCCGTCACCTTTTTCGCTTCCTTGACGCTGCGCACGAAGGGAACCATCACCTGCACGTTGGTGAGGCCCATCTGTTCGCGCACGCGCTTCAGCGCGCGGCATTCCAGCTCGAAGCACGGGCGGAAGTTCTCGTCGACATAACGCGAGGCGCCGCGGAAGCCGAGCATCGGGTTCTCCTCGTCGGGCTCGTAACGGCCGCCGCCGATGAGGTTGGCATACTCGTTGGACTTGAAGTCCGACAGGCGCACGATCACCGGCTCCGGGGCGAATGCCGCGGCGATCTGCGCGATCCCTTCCGCGAGCTTCTCCACGTAGAAGGTGACGGGGTCGGCATAACCGGCCATCTGCGTGTCGATCTGCGCCTTGAGGTCATCCTCCAGCCGCGCGTATTCGAGGAGTGCGCGCGGGTGCACGCCGATCATGCGGTTGACGATGAACTCCAGGCGCGCGAGCCCGACGCCGCGGTGAGGGATCGCCGCGAAGTCGAACGCCCGGTCGGGGTTGCCGACGTTCATCATGATCTTCACCGCGATCTTCGGCAGCGAGTCGAGCTCGATCTGTTTGCGCTCGTACTCGAGCAGCCCCGCGTACACGTAGCCGGTGTCGCCCTCGGCGCAGGAGACCGTGACCTCCTCGCCCTCGCCGATGCGCTGCGTGGCATCGCCGCAGCCGACCACGGCGGGGATGCCGAGCTCGCGCGCGATGATGGCCGCGTGGCAGGTGCGGCCGCCGCGGTTGGTGACGATGGCTGCCGCGCGCTTCATGACCGGCTCCCAGTCGGGATCGGTCATGTCGGCGACCAACACATCGCCCGCCTGCACGCGCGCCATCTCGCCGACGTCGCGGATGATGCGCGCCGGCCCGGAGCCGATCCGCTGCCCGATGCTGCGGCCGGTGGCGAGCACCCGCGAGCGTGACTTCAGGGCGAAGCGTTGGATCGTGCGTCCGGCGCGGCTCTGCACGGTCTCCGGGCGGGCCTGCAGGATGAAGATCTCACCCGTGTCCCCGTCCTTGCCCCATTCGATGTCCATCGGCTGGCGGTAATGCTCCTCGATGATGAGCGCCTGGCGGGCGAGGGCGATGAGATCCTCGTCCGTCAGGCAGAAACGGGACCGGTCGGCGTCAGGCACCGGCACGGTCCGCACGCGCTCGCCCGACCCCGGCGGCGCATACACCATCTTGATCGCCTTGCCGCCGAGGTTGCGGCGCAGGACGGGGTGCTTGCCGGCCCGCAGCGCTGGCTTGTAGACGTAGAATTCGTCGGGGTTGACGGCGCCCTGGACCACGGTCTCTCCGAGACCGTAGGAGGCGGTAATGAAAACGACATCGCGGAACCCGGAGTCCGTGTCGAGCGTGAACATGACACCGCTCGCGCCGAGGTCGCTGCGCACCATGTGCTGCACGCCCGCCGATAGCGCTACCGCGCTGTGGTCGAATCCCTGGTGGACGCGGTACGAAATGGCCCTGTCGTTGAAAAGGGATGCGAACACTTCGTGCATCGCCTCCAGCACCTGCGCTTCCCCGCGGACGTTGAGGAAGGTCTCCTGCTGGCCGGCGAAGGAGGCGTCCGGCAGGTCTTCCGCGGTCGCCGATGATCGGACCGCCACGGCGATCTCCGCGCCGCCGCTCATCCGCCGCAGCTCCTCCTTGACCGCCTGTTGCAGGGCGGGAGGGAAGGGCGTCGCGAGCATCCACTGGCGGATGCGCGCGCCGGCCGCGGCCAGGCGCGTGACATCGTCGACGTCGAGCGAGGCGAGCTCCGAGCGGATGCGGCCCCCGAGCCCGTCCTGCGCGAGAAATTCCCTGAAGGCGTGCGCGGTGGTGGCAAAGCCGCCCGGCACGTGCACGCCGAGCCTGGCAAGGGAGCCGATCATCTCGCCGAGCGAGGCGTTCTTGCCGCCGACGCGGTCCAGGTCGCCCATTCCTAACCGCTCGAAGGGAATGACGTATTCGTTCAAAGGGAACTCCGGTAGTATCGAGCGCTGGATCCGGGCTCCAGCCCGGGGGGCATACCGTGAGCCGTCGAACCGTATTCTTCGTATCGGACCAGACGGGGGTGACCGCGGAAACACTGGGTCACAGCCTGATGACCCAGTTCGAGGGCCTGCAGTTTCGGCCCGTGACTTTGCCATTTGTGTCGACCCTTGACAAGGCGGAGGAGGCGGTCCGCCGCATCGACCGCGCCGCGGAAGAGGAAGGACTGCGCCCGATCATATTCAGCACCCTGGTGCAGGATGAGCTGCGCGACGTGGTGATGCGCGCCAACGGGCTCTTCCTCGACTTCTTCGCCGCTTTCGTCGGGCCTCTGGAACGCGAGCTCAACACCCGCTCCACCCATCGCGCCGGCCGCGCGCACGGCATCGCGGACCTGAGTGCCTATACGGCGCGCATCAATGCTACCAACTTCGCGTTGGCGAACGACGACGGTACGGGCGGCGATTATGGCCATGCCGATGTCATACTCGTCGGCGTTTCCCGCTCCGGGAAGACCCCGACCTGTCTCTACCTGGCGCTGCAATACGGCGTGTTCGCGGCCAATTACCCTCTTACCGAAGACGACCTCGAGTCCGGGCAGCTGCCGGCCCGGCTGGAGCCGCACCGTCGCAAGCTTTATGCCCTGACCATCACGCCCGAGCGCCTGCAACAGATCCGCAACGAGCGGCGCCCGCAGAGCCGCTATGCCTCCCAGCAGCAGGTGAGCTACGAGTTGCGCGCCGCCGAGGCGCTCTTCGCCCGCATGCGCATCCCCCTGCTCGACACTACGGAGTGCTCGATCGAGGAGATCGCCAGCCGCATTCTCAACAACACGGGGATCGAGCGGCGGCTGCGGCCCTAGACGGTAAGACAGCCGCAATCAAGCATGGAACTTGCAAGGCGTGAAAAGTTCCGGGACGGCCGTCGAAAAAACCGGCCCTGCACGGCTTGAAGTGTAACCGACGTACGTTATAGTCGGGGCGATGCTCGATGACACCCTGACACGAGTTTCCTGGCGCACGCGGCCCCGCAGCTTCGTCGCGCTCATGAGCCTGTACGAGAGCAATTTCATCCGCCTCGGCTGGCTCGCGGGTGATCTTCAGACGCTGGAAGGCCGGCACCGCTCGCAGGTGGCCGGCGATTGTGACCTCCTTCTCACCGTCACCGGCCGCTCGCCCTATACCCGGACGGCGCTGCTCACCTACGTATTGCCCGAAGCCGCCGGCGCCGTCGCCTACCCCGATATGCGCCTCTGCATCTACCATGACGCGCACCTGGTCGAGGCGCAGGAATGGGCCGCGGCCCACAGCCAACCGGTTCTCAGGACGCTGCGCACGCTCGTGGAGCGTGAACTGGATCAGCGCTGGGCGCGCAACATGATGTTAAACAAGTGGCTGGAATACTGCGCGGAGCGGGGGTATCGCTTCTCAACGGCTACGAGGCTCACCGCCGCCGAATGAGAATCGGCGGCCCGCCGCCGTTCGTCTCATGATGGCCCTTCGACAGCTCGGCTTCCTGAAGATCAATATCCGCCGCGAGGACTCCGGCGCGGAGGAAGACCATCGCGTGCTCGCCCTGTTCCGCAACCGCGCGGAGCTGAAGAAGGCGTACGGCGAGCTGCAGGAGGAAATCTACCGCCTGAAGGACCGCATCAAGCAGCAGGAGGGCGCCACGCAGCGCGTGCAGGAGATGCTGAGCGCGCTCGAGGGCCGTCTCGGCCTCGCCGAGACCTCGTTCCCCGCCCTCGTGTTCTACCAGCTGCGCCGGCTCTGGCAGACCGGGCACGAGCTCATCGAGAAGTTCGTCGCGGAGCTGGTCGCGCAACAGGACGAGCGCGAGCGGCGCCAACATCTCGCCGAGCACAATCGCCGCGTGTTCGCCAAGCGCCAGGGCGCGGAGCAGCGGCTGCGCAGCGCCGAGCAGCTCGCCGCGGAGGAGGCCGCGCGGCTGGCCGGGCTCGAAGGGCAGCGCGACCGCCTGCGGCGATTCTGGCACTACTTCAAACGCCGCGCGCTCGAGCAGACGATCTCCCAGGCGCGCGCCACGGCCGCGGCGGCCGATGCCGCCCTCACCGGTGCGCGCGAAGCGGCCGAGGAAATCGCGCGCGAGCCCATACCCGAGTTCCCGGGACTTTCGCTCGAGGCCCGCCGTGCGATCAACATCGCCGCGATCGCATACGCCGAGGTGCTCTGTCTGCGGCTGGCGCGCACCCAGCTCGTGATGCAGGCGCGCGAAGCGACGCGCCATCGCGAGGCCACCGACGAATACGGCTCACGCGCCGAATGCGAGGCGCTGATGACGCAGATCGAGCGCGCAGAGGATCTGCTGCGGGGACGCGCCAGCGTGGCCCCGGAAGTCAAACAGAGGTCGGAACGCCTGCAGCAGGTGGCGCGTTATCGCGCGGCAACCGACGCGGCGCCGATTGCGGAATCGCTCGCGTTCTCCGAGGGCGATGCCATGAGCGGGACGCCGGCCGGGCTCGCCGCCGCCCGGATGCCGAACGTCCTCGCCGAGGACACCTGGGACCTCTACCGCGTGCTGTTGCGTTGAGTCACGATCTCGGCGGGATGGCGCTCGCGGTCTTCTCGAAGGGCAGGCTCGAGTGGTCGAGCGCGATCATGTCGCCGACGATGTCCGCCGTCTGGTCCAGCACCACGTCCGGGATCCTGTCCTTGCCCTTGTCGATCTGCTCCACGTTGGTGAGCGGCGGCAGGCCGAAGGCGGCACGCCGCTTGTTGTCGATGGCCAGCAGCGACTTGTCCTCGCGGGCGCGCTCCTCGCGCCGCGTCGTGAGATTCAGCGACACCGTGTGCTCGGCACGCAGGCCCTCGATGGTGTCGATATCGGCGACCAGCCACTGATAGTTGGGATCACGGCTGGCGCGCGCCGTCTCATCGGCGGCGAGCTGTCCGATCGACGGCACGGCTGACATGCCGGTGCTGGTCTTGAACGGCACCCCGGTGATGCGGTCCCACGGCAGGGAATCAGGCTGATCGGCCTCGCCGACCTCCTTCGGATCGATGGGCGAAGGCAGCGTCACGTCCGGCACCACGCCGCGATGCTGCGTGCTCTCGCCGGTGACGCGATAGAACTTCCCGATGGTGACGGTGAGCTGCCCGTCGACCGGCTGGTCGCTCCAGCGGTCGAGCGGCACGAGGTTCTGCACCGTGCCCTTGCCGAAGGTGTTCTGACCGACGATCAGGCCCCGGTGGTAGTCCTGGATGGCGCCCGCGAAGATCTCCGACGCCGAGGCGCTGAAGCGGTTCACCAGCACCGCGAGCGGTCCGGCGTAGGCGGGTCCCTTCTCCGGGTCATCGAGCACTTCGATGTGCCCGTTGCGATCGCGCAGCTGCACGACCGGGCCTTTCGGCGTGAAGAGACCGGTGAGGGCGGTCGCCTCGGGCAGGTAGCCGCCGCCGTTGTCGCGCAGGTCGAGCACCAGTCCGTCGATGTGCTGCGCCTCGAGCTTCTCCAGCAGCCGCAGCACGTCGCGGGTGGTGCTGCGATAGTTGGGATCGCCGGCGTTCTCGGCGGCGATATCCTCGTAGAAGCTCGGCACCGTGATGACGCCGATCTTGTAGAGGTGGCCGTGCTCGGTCACGGTCTTCAGCTTGCTCTGCGCTTCCTGGGCCTTGAGCGTCACCTTGTTGCGGACGAACTCGAGGGTTCTCTCCTTGGAGCCGGGTGCCGCGCCCGCGGGCAGTATCTGCAGCCGCACCGCGGTACCCGCCTTGCCGCGGATCAGCTGCACGACGTCATCGAGACGCCATCCCTCGACGTCCGTCATCGACCCCGCGGAGCCCTGGCCGACGCCGGTGATGCGGTCATTCGGCTTCAGCACCCCGGAGGCGGCGGCAGGGCCGCCCGGGATGACGTTCATGACCGTGACGTAGTTGTCGATGAGCTGCAGCGAGGCGCCGATGCCCTCGTAGTTGAGGCTCATCTGAATGCGGTACTCCTCGGAGTTGAGCGGCGAGAAGTAGGTCGTGTGCGGATCGTACGTGCGCGCGTACGCATTCATCAGGTCCTCGAACACGTCCTCGGACTTCACCTGATCGACGCGCTGGATCACGGTCTGATAGCGCTTGCGCAGAATGTCCGCGGCCTGCGGCCAGGTCTTGCCGGCGAGCAACAGCGCCACGACGTCGTTGGTAACGCGCTTCTTCCAGAGTTGGTTCATGTCGGCCGCCGTCGCGGGCCATGCCGCATGGTCGCGGTCGAAGTCGTAGGTCGCGGTCGTATTCCAGTCGGGCTGGGTTTTCAGCAGGCCGATGGCGTACTCCATGCGCTCGCGGTTGCGCTGCTTGAAGCGGTCGAACATGAGGTACCCGGGCTCGACGTCCCCGGTGTGGATCATGTCGTCGAACTTGTCCCGGTAGACGGAGAACTCCTGCACGTCACTCGCCAGGAAGTAGCAGTGCTCCGGATCGAGGCCCTCCAGGTAGTGCTGGAACACCTGGCGGGAGAAGGCGGTGTCGATCACCTCGCCGCTGTAGTGGGTCTCTTCCAGGATGCGGCCGATCTTGCGCGCGATGGAGCGCTGATCGTCGGTGGGCGCCAGAGCCCCCGGAGGCAGGATCGAGGCGGCCCGGGCGGGCGTGTGCAGGGCGGCGTCCGTGGCAGTGAGCACGAGAGCCGAGACCAGGGTGAGGGCGAGCCATCCGAGCGGACGGCGGAGCGTCTTGAGCATCTGCATCTCAGCTTTCTATGACGGATCTCATGGGGTTTCAAGGGGTACGGGGCATCGTCAATCCCGGGGCGCGCGCCGCAGCAGGACAAGCCAGAGCCTCGCCAGGAGCAGCAGCGCCGCCGGACCGAGCGCTACCACCCAGTACCCCAGCCAGCCGTGTGCCAGCCCGGCGAAATAGTCGCCGTAGAGCGCCAGCGGGCCCAGGCCGCGGGGATCGTCGCCGTGGGTATAAGGGCCGAGGGCCCGGTGGCCGACGATCCAGATCAGGAGGGGGATCACCAGGAGGCCGACCGCGAGGGCCCCCCCGAAAAGCGCCGCTTCCCGCCGGGTGCGGGTCTCGACGCTGAAGGCCTGCGCCCGGGCGAGGGGTCCTGGGCTGCCGGAACGCTCCGTCATGGGGCCAGTGTAGCCGATACGGACTTCAGGTCTGGGCCATAATGGCAGGTTATGCGGAAGATCACGGCAGCGGTCATCGGCGTCGGCTACCTGGGGCGGTTCCACGCCCAGAAATATGCCCAGGCGGCTGGATGCGACCTCGTCGGCGTCGTCGACGCCAGACAGGAGGCCCGGGAGGCCATCGCGGCCGAGGTCGCCACCCGCCCCCTCGCTGACCACCGGGAGCTGCTCGGTGCGGTACAGGCGGTCAGCGTGGTCACGCCCACGCCGGCCCATTTCTCGATCGCGCGTGACTTCCTCGAAGCGGGCGCCCACGTGCTGGTCGAGAAGCCGATCACCGAAACGCCGGATGAGGCCCGGGAGCTGATCGACATTGCAGCGCGCCGCGGTCTGATACTGCAGGTCGGGCACCTGGAGCGGTTCAATTCGGCGATTCTGGCCGCGGAGCCCCACCTGAGAGCGCCTCGCTTCGTCGAGTGCCACCGTCTTGCCCCGTACCGTGAGCGGGGCACCGATGTCAACGTGGTTCTGGACCTCATGATTCATGACATAGACATCGTCCAGACGATCGTGGGGGCGCCCGTTAGAACCATCGATGCAGTTGGGACGGCGGTGTTCTCGGAGGACATCGACATCGCCAACGCGCGCATCACCTTCACCAACGGATGCGTCGTCAACGCGACCGCCAGCCGCGTGAGCTTGAAAACCGAGCGGAAGATGCGCATCTTCGAGGACGACGCCTACCTCTCCTTGGATCTGCAGCAGAAGATCCTGACGCTCATCCGCAAGCGCGGCCCCGGCGAGCCGCCGGGAGCGCTGCCGGTCACGATCGAGGAGCAGAGCCTGGATCAGGGTGATGCGCTGAAGGCGGAGATCGACTCCTTCCTGGGCTGTATCCGTGACGGGCGTGCGCCCGTGGTGACCGGTGAGGCCGGGCTGATGGCGCTGGAGACCGCCATGCGCGTCACGGAGCAGGTCCGCCGGTCGGCGGCCGAACGCAGAAGAATGGGAGCGCAGCCCGATGTCGCAGCAACCTGACCATTTCAAACACGCCCCGCGGCCGGTCACGCTCGCTACGCTGCAGATGGCGTGCGGCTGGGACGGCGCCGCCAATATTGCCAAGGCCGACGCGCTGGTGCGGCAAGCGGCCGCGCGCGGCGCGCAGATCATCCTGCCGCCGGAGCTCTTCGAGACTCCCTATTTCTGCATCGAGCAGGATGCGCGCCATCTGAAGCTCGCGCGCACGGTCGATGACAATCCGGCGGTGAGGCATTTCAGCGCCGTGGCCCGCGAGCTCGGGGTGGTACTGCCCATCAGCTTCTTCGAGCGGGCCGGACCCGCTTATTTCAACTCCATCGCCATCCTCGACGCGGACGGCTCGCGGCTCGGCGTCTATCGCAAGTCTCACATCCCCAATGGGCCGGGCTATCAGGAGAAGAACTACTTCAGTCCCGGAGATACCGGCTTCAAGGTCTGGCAGACCCGCTTCGCGCGCATCGGAGTCGGAATCTGCTGGGATCAGTGGTTTCCCGAAGCCGCGCGCGCCATGGCGCTCGCCGGCGCCGAGGTTCTGTTGTATCCCACGGCGATCGGGACGGAGCCGCCGCCCGCCTTGCCGGTGAATTCCCGCGATCACTGGCAGCGCACCCAACAGGGGCACGCCGCGGCGAACCTGATGCCCCTCGCCGCCGCGAACCGCTACGGGCTCGAGCGCTCGCTGCAGGATCCCGACGGGCTCTACATCCGCTTCTACGGCTCCTCGTTCATCACCGATGCGATGGGTGCGAAGGTGGCGGAGGCGGCGGAGGAGGGGGATGCGGTGCTCACGGCCTCGTTCGATCTCGAGGAGATCAGGGCCACGCGCGACAACTGGTTCGTCTTCCGTGATCGGCGACCGGACCTTTACGGTGCGTTGACCTCCCTGGATGGGCGTGCGAAAGCAGATGAGTGAGCGGCCCGGCCCAGGGGCGCCCGGTAACTCAGTGCTTCTCGATCCAGGCCAGCGCGTCCTTCAGTTCTTTTACGAATCGCGCGTATTCGCTACGTCGCTGCGCATCGTCGGTAACGCGCAGCAGGAAGGAAGGATGGATGGTCACCCACAAGTGCGCAGTCGCAGATAGCCGCGTCGGCGATCCTCGAAGCTGCGAGACGATCACGGGGTGACCGAGCAGCGCGCGTGCCGCGGTGCCGCCCAGCGCCATCACCAGCTTCGGCGCGACCAGGCGCAGCTCCTCGCCGAGCCACCAATGGCAGGCCTCGATCTCACTCGCGCTCGGCTTGATGTGCAGCCGCCGCTTGCCGCGCGGCTCGAATTTGAAATGCTTCACCGCGTTGGTGATGTAGACGGAGTCGCGGCCGAGCCCCGCATCCTGGAGCGCGCGGTCCAGAATGGCTCCCGCCGGGCCCACGAACGGATGGCCCTGCCGGTCTTCGGAGTCCCCGGGCGCCTCGCCGACCAGCATGAGTCGCGAGGACGCCGTGCCTTCGCCAGGCACACCCTGCGTCGTCGATTTCCAGAGCGTGCACCGGCGGCAGGCGTTCACTGCATCGGGCAGCTCCCCCAGTGATACCAGGGTGCGCGCGCCGGTGAGCCCGCCTTCGTCCTCACGGCCGGCCCGCACTCGCTTGGAAAGCGGCTCGGATTCCTCGGTCGTCATCGTCTCCGGTTAATGAACGACGGCCACGGTTGGTTCCGGCGCGCACCGAAAGGGCAAAGAAGCGCGCCTCGAAAAGCTCCTTCGCCGCCCGTTGCGCGGGGGTATAGCGACCGTTTCTCGGCGTGACCGTGAGATACTCGTCGAGCAGCAAGCGGCAGCGCTGCAATTTGTATGTGCGTAGATACATTGATATTTGCGCGAGGAGAGCCAGCGCCTGTCGGCTGGAGACTACATAGGCAAAATCGGCGAGGG
>Ga0335072_10008734_pt1 | contig 14654 bp, 14 predicted proteins | sample Lox_Sample_21_FD_206725 | JGI IMG/M metagenome (GOLD analysis project Ga0335072, IMG submission 206725) | Soil microbial communities from Loxahatchee National Wildlife Refuge, Florida, United States - Lox_Sample_2.1 | ecosystem: Environmental > Terrestrial > Soil > Wetlands | place: USA... | reverse complement strand
GATCTTCGCCACCGGTTCCAGGTCGACAATCACGCCACCGGGATTGGCCAGGCTCTCGACGAAGATCGCCTTGCAGCGCGGCGTCAGCGCGCGGCGGAAATTCTCCGGATCGGCCGGATCGACGAAGTGGCAGGTCCAGCCCAGCTTCTTGAACGACAGCCCGAACTGCGTCAGCGATCCCCCGTACAAATTCCGCGACGCCAGGAACTCGTCCCCCTGCTCCATCATCGTCGCAAACACCAAAAACTGCGCCGCATGGCCCGACGCGGCGGCGACCGCGGCACGTCCGCCTTCCAGGTTGGCGACGCGCTCCTCCAGCACCGCGACGGTGGGATTGGTCAGCCGCGTATAGATGTAGCCGAAATTATGCAGGTTGAAGAGCGACGCCGCATGGTCCACGTCATCGAAAACGTAAGCCGTGGTCTGAAAGATCGGCGTGGTGCGCGCGCCCGTGGTGGGATCGGGCGCGGCGCCGGCATGCACGGCTCGGGTCTCGAAACCATAGGCCACGTTGTGCGCCGGCATCGGCCGCGGGCGCGCGTGTCGTTCGGTCGGCGGCTCGGGCGCGCGGTTGCGGATGATATTGGAATTGACGCCGCTCCACGACAGCTCGCCGCACAGCCGGCCGTATTCGATCTTCGGACAGCGGTTCATCACCACCTCGATGCCCGCGGCTTCCGCCTTCGCCGCCGCTGCGTCGTTGCGGATGCCAAGCTGCATCCACACCACCCTGGCGCCGATCGCGATCGCATCCTCGACGATCGGCATCACCTGGTCCGAGGGGCGGAAGATGTCCACCATGTCCACCTTGCCGGGAATGTCGCGCAGCGAGGCATGGACATGCTCGCCCTGAAGCTCCTGCCCGGCGGCGGACGGATTGACCGGGATGACGCGATAGCCTTTGCCTTGGAGGTATTTCATCACGAAATAGCTGGGCCGGTTCCAGTTCGTGGAGGCGCCGACCATCGCGATGGTCCGCACGTCCGCCAGGATGCGGCGAAGCTTCGCGTCGGCGTAGGGAATCGGATCGACCGCCGTCATGGGAGCAAACTCCTGCTTGTCGCGGCGAGGCGCGTGACGCCGCGCGCTGACAATAGGATGCGCGATGCGCCCGCGACAGCGGGGCTACGCCAGCAGATCGTCGCCGAGCAATCCGACCGCCAGGGCGTAGAAGTCCGACGGGTTATAGCGCCGGATCGCCGCGAAATTCGGATACACGGCGAACGCCTCGCCGGCCGGGCCGTCGGGCTGCAGGATCGCGGTGCCGGTTTCGGCGGTGGCGCGCCAGCGCCCGTCCAGCGGACGTACGCCGAGCCGCGCCCAATCCCCCAGCGGCCGGTGCGCCGCGTGTCCCACATCGGCGGGATTGAACGCGGCCGGCAGCGTTACGGCCTGGCCCCAGCTCTGCCCCGAACGCCATCCGGATTGCTCCAGATAGTTCGCGATGGAGGCCAGCACGTCCGCCCGGTTGGTCCAGATGTTGCGCCGGCCGTCGCCGGAAAAATCCACCGCGTAGCGCAGGTAGCTGGTCGGCATGAACTGCGGCTGCCCCATGGCGCCGGCATAGCTGCCGGTCATGCCGACCGGCGTCACGTCGCCGTGATCCAGGATGCGCAGTGCGGCGAGCAACTCCGGGCGAAAGAAGCTGGCACGGCGGCCGTCCCAGGCGAGGGTCGCCAGTGCGTCCACCACGTGGAAATCGCCGGTCTGCGTGCCAAAGCTGGATTCCAGCCCCCAGATTCCCGTGATCACGGCTGGCCCGACGCCAAAGCGATCGCGCACGGCGCTCAACAACTGAAGGTTGCCGCGCACGGCGTCGCGGCCGGCGGTGATGCGCTTGGCGGTGATCAGCAGCGCCCGGTACCGGGCCCATGTCAGCGTGAATTCGGGCTGGTGGCGATCGCGTTCCAGCACCTTCTGGTTCGGCGCGAGCCCGGACAGTGCGGCGCGCAAGGTCGCGGCGGAGATCCCGGCGCGCTGCGCCTCGGTCCAGAGCCCGGCCAGGAAATCAGCAAAAGTGCCAGACGCAGCCTGGGCCTTTGCGGCAACGGTCGCGGGAAGCGCAGCCAGCAGCAGGCGGCGGGTCAACATGGCGCATGTCTGCCACACGGTGCCGCGCCGCGACAAACACTTTGGCAGGACCTTGCCCACGCCGCGGCTTGGCGCGGCGCGCGCCGCAGTGTCATAACCGCCGCATGCGCCTGCTGTATCACCTGCCGCTCTCACCGTTTTCCCGCAAGGTCCGCCTGGCTCTCGCCGAGAAGCGTCTGCCGCACGAGCTGCGCCTGGAGAAGGTGTGGGAACGCCGCGCGGAATATCTCGAGCTCAATCCCGCCGGCACGGTGCCGACCCTGGTGGAGGACAATGGCCTGGCGATCGCCGATTCCAACGTGATCTGCGAATACCTGGAGGAGGCGTATCCGGACATCAGCCTGACGGGCCGCACGCTGGCCGAGCGGGTGGAAGTGCGCCGCCTCGTCGCCTGGTTCGACGGCAAGTTCGCCGCCGAGGTCACGCGCAACCTGCTCGGCGAGAAATACATGAAGCGGCTGACCGCGCGCGGCAATCCCGATCCCGCGGCGATGCGCACCGGCTACCTGGCGTTGCGCTATCATGTCGAATACCTCGGCTGGCTGGCGGAGAATCGCAAATGGCTGGCGGGTGGCGCGTTGTCGCTGGCCGATTTCGCCGCCGCGGCGCATCTGTCCTGCCTGGACTTCATTGGCGATGTGGACTGGGCGGTGTCGGCACCCGCGAAGGAGTGGTACGCGCGGATCAAGTCACGGCCGAGCTTTCGTGGCCTGCTGTCGGATCGCGTTCCCGGCGTGACGCCGCCGGCGCATTATGCCGATCTGGATTTTTGAGGACGGAGCCGGCGGTCGCGCACGACAGCGGTGCGGTACTGCTCAGTTGGCCGGCGGGGCGAGGCTCATGGGTTCCTTCGGCTGTACCGCTGCATGAATGAACGTGCGGATCATTTTGCGCTCCGCGGCGGCGTCATCGTGCTGTGCCAATGGCGCCGCCATGTCCTGGTTCAACAGCAGGCGCGTGCTCAAATGACCGGGGAGGCTCGGGACGACCAGGAACGTGGCGACGTTGGCCGCGATCAGGCGGCCAATCGCCTGCATCACCTCGCGCGCCAGAATGGCGTCGCAGCCGCCGATCGCATCGAATACCACGGCGATGTTGCCGGCGTATCCGGGCGGCGATTCGTTGATGAACCGGATCAGGACGCCGGACCTGTCGGGCCGCAACGCTTCGCTCAGCCAGCCGATCTTGCGCCAGCCGCAATACCAGGTCCGGCACAGATGCGGCCGTGACTGGTAGATCGCGCATCCGCCCTCTGTCCGGCAGTGCTTGCAAAGCATGCGCGCCGGCTTCTGCAAATCCGGCTCGTCGATGCCAAGGTAATCGCAGCAGACGGTGCAGCCGCCGCAATTTCTGTCTGCCACGAGTTTCTGCCGGGAAGCTGCCATGCAGATACGCCTACGCCGCGGTTATGCCGGGGCGGCGGCGGCCGCGGCGACCGTTCCGTGTGCGAACTCGACCTTGCGGTGTGTGGCCATGGCAGATCCTCCCGCCGGTGCCGCCGGTTTAGCATGGGCTGGTTACGCCATTGTTACGCGGCCGCGGCGGGAGAGGTACGGCGGGGGGCGAATCAGGCTTGCCGGCAGGTGGTTTGGCGCGCGTTGCACGGGGACGGGGCCGATAGATGTTGCATGGTGCCGGGTGAGGGATTTGAACCCCCGACCTTCGGTTTACAAAACCGCTGCACTGCCACTGTGCTAACCCGGCATTTCAACGATTGGGGCGTGGTCCCGGTTGCACGCGTCTGCTGAACACGTGCAACCAACGTTATTCCGTGCGCGTTGTAGCCGGCCCATAGCCCCCTTGGCAAACGCACCGTCCGGCCGCAGGTAAACCGCAATGACCTCGCTGGTTCGGTGCCCGGCGATGGCGCGGATCTGGTTGTCGCTGCAGCCCGCGGCACCGAGGGCGGTTGCAAGGGTGCGGCGGAGATCACGAAAATTGCCGGTCGGCTGGCAATCCCGGCACCGCCCCGGTGCTCGGCGAAGGTGTCTGCAAATCGGGATCCTGTGGTAACATGCGCTACCCAGCGCACCTGTTCCGTATCAACCCGCCGGATTGACGACCCCGTAGCGTTGGTCCGTGGTGTAACCATAAGCGGCCATCTCTTCCGCGCATTCCTGCAAAAAAATCGTGATCATCTCCTGCGACCAACCCGTCGTGCCGAGAGTGAAGCGCCGCCCCGAGGTTCCCGGCGCCGTCTCTTGCGCGCGGGTTGCCTGCAATGCCGTTTCCAGCGGTGCCTGGTATTCTTGTCTCAGGCCAAGCAAGCGGACCAGGTCCCGTGCGACTTTCCCCGGCTCAAGCAGGATCTCCTGCTGCTCCACCTCGATGAAACTGTCGGCAGGAATTCCGCTTCGGACCGAGCGCCAGGCCGACATGTTCCGAGCCCAGTCGGTGCAATGGAACTCGAACGTGTGGTAGGGAAATTTGGCCAGTCTCGAAAGAATGTTTTCGATGCCGCGCCGCTTGGCAAAGACAAACGCACTGTCGGGCCAAAGCCGGCGCAGGACGGGAATCGCAAGAATCATCACCGGATTGCATGTTTTATCGAACCATGGATGCTGGTTGAGAGCCGACTGGGTTTCGGCAAGTATCTCCGCAACCCGCCATTTCAAGCTGTCCGCGTTGGCATGACTGACCAGTACCTGGGAATCATACGCATAGATACTGAAATGCCGATCGATCGTCTCCTGGATCGGCGTGATCATCGACATGAAGCTGCCTTCACGGAACCCATTGTAGCCGGCGTAAAGCAGCGCGTCGACCAATGCGCTCGTGCCGGAACGTGGCGAACCTACGATAAAGACCGGGCTCCGCATTGACCAATCCATTAACGTAACAGCGCTGCGGTGGAACTACAGTATAGGCGTGTTCCTGACAAGAGATTCTCGAACAGCTTTGCCTGCAGTCGACGGCAACGTTTCATCTGCGCGGCAAAGTGACTACTGTTAATTTAGTGTAACGGCGAGTAACTGGCAGTCTTCTGCATCGATCAGATCGGGGTGGCAACGCTGTGGACGGCCCGGCGGCACGGCCAAAATCGGCGCGGCCTGCGGCGCCAGGTTCGGCATCTCCGGTGATTCAATCTCCTCGGCGTTGGCGTAATGGCCCTGCTCGGCCGATAATGCCGCGAGTGCATTCCGTGGCGGGTGCATCCACGGCCATGGCTCGGTGTAGCCAAGGCCATCGTCCCGCCGACGCGCTCGCTCAACATTGCGAAGGCGGCCTGATAATTGCCGTCGTTGCCAGCCAATGCTCGCGCAACTGCCGGATGCCGCCTATGCTTCGGCACGCATGCGCTTGCCATGTCCGAACCGGATGCAGGAAGATTCCAGACCGTGAATGGCCAGGCGCAGCCGCGGTCAGGTAAATGCGATCCGGCCTGCGCGCGTGGCGGCGGAGCCGATCGTGATCGTCAGCGCGAACCTCGATGGCGGCGTTGCTTCTGTCCGGCCGGTGAGGGACATTCCAGGGGACGTACCGATGCCCGACCTGAGCAACGAGATTCGATGCGCGGCATTCGTCACCCATTTTCATCGTCCGCACACGATGCAATTCCTCGACCGGGTGCTGCGCAATCTATGCGAATTTCCGGTCGCGCGGATGCACGTGACGATCGTCACCAATACCGGGCCCGGCACGCTCGCTGCGCTGACCGGCAATTACTTCGCACCCGACCACGTTACCTTCGCGACGTGTGCCGATCCGCAACCGCCGCAAATGCTCACCTGGATGCACAAGTCGCTGCTGGCGCAGGCGGAGCGGCATGATTTCACGCATTTCCTCTACTTGGAGGACGATATCGGGCTGACCGCCGCGAACTTCCGCTATTTCCTGACGTCCGCGCCGGCACTGCAGCCGCTGCGGCTGATCCCGGGCTTCTGCCGCACCGAATTCTACAATGGCACGATCTACTCGGTCGATGCGCCCATGCCGACGGTCGCGCCGCGGCTGATCAGCGTGTCCGGCAAGACGTTCGCGGTGCCGGACTATCCGTTCTGCGGCTGCTTCGTCATGGATCGCGCCTTGCTACAGGAATACATCGCCTCGCCGGCGTTCGATGTCGAGGCCAGCAAATCGCTCTGCGACTGGCGTACGATGGAGCGCGCCGCGGCCGGGCTCGTCTGGCATGCGCCGCCCCCGGGTCACCGCCATCGCTACGTGCTGCCCGTCAACCAGGCCCTGCGCCCGCTGGCGTGCTGCCAGGTGCCGCACATGCCGAACTCCTACGCGCCGCGCCAGGACAGGGGCTTCGGCAAGCTCGAGATCGGCCGCGTGTTCATGCCGGGACCGTAGTTGGTGGCCGAGGCGCCGCCGCGGGCAAGTGCCACGTTCGTGGCAATGGCAAGGCCGCCACGGCCCCGAAATCATCGGACGCCTGGTGCGGCGTTCTTGACACTCCGCTACCCCCCCTGTAGCAAGCGCCCGCCTTCCGGCAAGCCGCTTGCCAGGAGCGAATATGAGCGATGATCCGGGCGAAGACGAAGGCCCCTCTTTCGAGGAGCGGCTGAAAGCAGCCCGGAGCAGGCGGGGGCTCGATGCTCCGCCGAAATTGCCGGGGTCAATGCCCGGCGATCTCGGCATCTCCCCGTGGGGGATTGGCCTGCGGGTGGGCGTGGAGCTGGTTTCGGCCCTGGTCGTGGCAGTCGCCATCGGCTACGGGCTCAGCCTGCTGTTCGGCGCCCGGCCTATTTTCATCGCCGTCTTCGTACTGCTCGGCGGCGCGGCAGGCGTGCTGAATGTCTGGCGCCTGTTCGCGCCCGGCAACGACAAGTGGATGCGGAAGCGGGTTCGCCCGGGACTGAATGACAGGGGAAGCAAGGACGGTGGCGGCGCAGGGATCAAGCATTGACGCGATGAGCCAGTTCGAACTCCACCCGGTGTTCGGACATATTGGTGCCGCGGTCGGTTTCAGCAACTCCAACCTGTTCATGATCATCGCCGCGCTGCTCACGCTGGGGCTGCTGTGGCTCGGCATGGGCCCGCGCGCCATGGTGCCCGGCCGGCTGCAATCCGCTGCCGAAATGGCCTACGAGGCCGTGATGTCGATGTGCGTCGACACCATCGGTCCCGAAGGCCGCGCCTTCTTCCCGTTCGTTTTCACCCTGTTCTTTTTTATCCTGTTCGGCAACCTGCTGGGCGTCTGGCCATACGACTTCACCTTCACCAGCCACATCGTGGTGACGCTGGCGCTGACGCTGGTGGTGTTCTTCCTCTCGACCGGCGTTGGCCTCTACTATCACGGCGGGCATTTCTTCAGCTATTTCGTGCCCGAAGGCGTGCCCGCGCTGTTGCTGCCCCTTTTGGTGCCGATCGAGGTGCTGTCCTACCTCTCGCGCATCATCTCGCTGTCGGTGCGCCTGTTCGCCAACATGATGGCCGGCCACGTGATGCTGGAGGTGTTCGGCGCCTTCGTGGTGATGCTGGCCGGCGCCGGCATCATCTTCTGGATTCCCTCCGCCTTGTCGGAAGCCGTGCTGATCGCGCTGATCGGCTTCGAAATCCTGGTGGCCACGTTGCAGGCCTACGTGTTCGCCATCCTCACCTGCATCTACCTGCACGACGCGGTGCACCTGCACTGATCCCTTCCTCCCATCCGCGCCGCCATCGTCACGGCGCTGACGACGCAACGAAAGGAACTGACTATGGATCTCGCTTCCGCCAAGGAAATTGGTGCCGGCCTCGCCGTGATCGCGCTTTCGGGCGTGGGCGTCGGCATCGGCTATATCTTCGCCGCCCTGGTGAACTCCGTGGCACGCAACCCGGCCTCGCGTGACCGGGTGTTCGGCCTGGCGATCCTGGGCTTCGCGTTGACCGAGGCCGTCGCGCTGTACGCCCTGGTCATCGCGTTCATCATTCTGTTCGTCTGAGGAACGCTTCCATGCGGCTGTTGCTCGCCGCGTCCGTGTCCCTTGGCCTGCTGCTTCCGGCCTCCGCCATGGCGGAGGGCATGCCGCAGCTCGACTTCGCCAACCCCCTGACCACGCATCAGCTCATCTGGGGCGCGGTGATCTTCATCGTGTTCTATTTCCTGGCGTCGCGGTCGGCGCTGCCGAAGGTGGGCGCGGTGCTGGAGGAGCGGGCGAAGAACATCGCGCGCGACCTGCAGAACGCGCAGGACGCGAAGGACAAGAGCGACAGGGCAGCCGAGGAAGTCGCCGCCGCCACGGCCAAAGCGCGCTCCGAGGCCCAGGCGGCGATCAATGCCGCGCTGGACAAGGCAAAGGCGGCTGCCGCGGCGCAGGCGGCGGCGTTGAACGAGCGGCTGGAAAAGCAGTTGCAGGAATCGGAGGCGACGATCGCCGCGGCGCGCGCCACGGCGATGGGCGCACTGCGCCAGGTCGCCACGGACACGGCCGCGACTGTCATTACCCGCCTGACCGGCGCGGCGCCGGAGCCTGCGCGGCTGGATGGCGCGATCGGCGCGGCACTGTCTGCGCGCGGCGTGGGCTGAGGGAAAGCGAACGTCATGGAATGGTTCTCCCTCACCGAAGGCCGCACCTGGGTCGCGGTCGCATTCCTGCTGTTCTTCATATTCTTCGGCCGGAAGCTGTGGGCCGCGCTGGCCGGCATGCTGGACGACCGGGCCGCGAAGGTGCGGGCGGAGCTGGAAGAAGCCGCCCGCCTGCGCCGCGAGGCCGAGGCGATGCTGAAGGATGCCGAGCAACGCCGCGCCGAGGCGCTGGCCGAAGCGAAGGCCCTGATCGAGGGCGCGCAGGCCGAGGCGACCCGTGCCGCCGCCGCTGCCACGGCCGAGGCGGAGGCGTCCGCCAAGCGCCGCGAGCAAATGGCGCTGGACCGCATCGCGGCCGCCGAAAAAGCGGCGGTGGACGAGGTGCGCCTGACGGCGGTGGACGTCGCCACATCGGCGGCGCGGGAGGTCATTGCCGAGGGCCTGACGCAGGATGCCGATGCGAGCCTGATCGACCACGCCATCACGCAGCTTCCGAGCGCCCTGGCGCCGCGCCGCGCCGCCTGATCTCTCCCGCAGACCTGTAACCTCTCCCGCTAGCGGGAGAGGTCGAGGCGCGGAGCACCGAGAGTGAGGGTGATCGGGTCGGTACACAACCATCCGCCTCGCCCACCCCGTCGCTTTGAGCAAGTTTTACCATGTGCTATCTGGCCAACGTCATGCAGGGTGCCTCGTTATGCCAATGCTGCAGGTCAGCGATCTTGACGAAGAGCTGGTTCAATTGCTCAAGCAGCAAGCCGCCCGCCATCATCGCTCGCCGCAGACGGCAGGGCGTGCCGCTCGTTACCGCAGACCGCCGCTTGTTCGACGCTGCTCGCCGTGACCAGACGTTACTGAACCTTGCCGTCTGGATCGGCGACATATAGGTCTATCGAACGCCGTAGCGAGGTTCAGCGGTGACGCCCGGGGCTGCTGCGACGCCATCATCGGAACGCGATGAGCAGAGGCGCGGGACGTCGCTGTTTTTGGCTGGGTCTCCGCCGCGGGTGTTTATCTGGACTGGCGCGAAAGACCCAGCGATTTGTCGGGGCCAGAATCGCGCGTTATGGCTTCCCAAGCTGGAGCCGCATTGAATGCACATCGCCACCTCCCCCGCCTTCAAGGACAATGCCCACCGCGCCCTGGCCGATGCCGGGTTGCAGAAGGCGCTTGCCCGCAGCGGCCCCAGCTTCATCGCCCGCCGCGCCGCCGCCGCCGCCGCGTTGCCGGAGTTCGAGCAACTCCGCGACACCGCCCGCGACATCAAGAACCACACGCTGGCGAACCTCGACTTCTACCTGGGGGAATACGAGGCCAGGCTCACCGCCGCCGGCGGCTGGCTGCACTGGTGCGCCACGGCGGACGAAGCCCGTGATGCGGTGCTGGAAATCTGCCGCGCCGCCAACGCCCGCACCGTCACCAAGGGCAAGTCCATGATCGGCGAGGAAATCGCCATCAACGACCACCTGGAACGCCACGGCATCACCCCGGTGGAAACCGACCTGGGCGAGTACATCATCCAGCTCCGCCACGAGCTGCCCAGCCACATCATCGCCCCGGCCTTCCACCTGAACCTGGAAGACTGGGAATCCACCTTCCGCAAGTCGCACACCGACCTGCCGCCGGACCGCACCTTCCACGAACGCCGCGACATCCTGATCGAAGCGCGCACCAAGCTCCGCGAACGCTTCCTCGCCGCCGATGTCGGCATCACCGGCGCGAATTTTCTGATCGCCGAGACCGGCAGCAGCGTCATCGTCACCAATGAGGGCAACGGCGACCTCACGCAGACGCTGCCGCGCGTGCACATCGTGCTCGCCAGCATCGAAAAGATGGTGCCCACGATCGAGGACTGCACCTCGCTGCTGCGCGTGCTGGCGCGGTCCGCGACGGGGCAGGATTTTTCCGTCTACACGACCTTCTCCACCGGCGCCCGTCGCCCCGGCGACCTGGACGGGCCGGACGAATACCACGTCGTGCTGCTGGATAACGGCCGCTCCGCCATGCTCGGCACCGAGTTCCAGGACATGCTGCGCTGCATCCGCTGCGCCGCCTGCATGAACCATTGCCCGGTGTATGGGGCGGTCGGCGGCCACGCGTATGGCTGGGTGTATCCCGGCCCAATGGGATCCGTGCTGACGCCGGCGCTGATCGGAGTCGACCAGGCGGGCCTGTTGCCGAACGCCAGCACCTTCTGCGGCAAGTGCGAGAGCGTGTGCCCCGTGCGCATCCCTCTGCCCGGGTTGATGCGCCACTGGCGCGAGCGCGAATTCGAGCGCCATCTGTCGCCCAGCACGATGCGGCAAGGGCTGGCGTTCTGGGCCTGGTTCGCGCGCCGCCCATCGCTGTATCGCCTGGCCACGCGCGTTGCCGCCTGGACCCTGGGCCGTGCCGGCCGCAAGCGCGGGCGGTTCGCGAAACTGCCGCTCGCCGGCGGCTGGACCTCAGGCCGCGACATGCCGGCGCCCGAAGGCGACACGTTCTTCGCGCGCTATGTGAAGCAGCAGCGGACGGGGCGGGCGCCATGAGTGGTCGTGCGCTCATTGGCGGCGGCGTGACTTGTCATGCCAGCATCGCGCGCTTGCCATGAGCCGCGCGACCATCCTCACCGCGATCCGCCGCGGCCTGCGTCGCGGACCGTTGCCGGCGGACCAGGCGGCTATGCTGCGCGGGCGGCTGGCGAGCCACCCGCGCCAGCTTATTCCCGCCCGCTCCCAGCTTCCGCACGCGGAACAGATCGACCTGTTCGTCCGCAACGTGGAAAAGGAATTCGGCAGCGTCGTCCGTGTGCCAGCGCCCGACGCGGTGCCTGAAGCGGTTGCCGACTACCTCGCCGCGCAGAACCTGCCCACCTCGCTGGTCATGGCGCCGCATCCGGAGCTGCAAGCCATTCCGTGGGCCGCCCGCCCGCTGCTGACCATCCGCGAGGGCCGTGCCGAGGCCACCGACCTGGTCAGCATCCAGCACGCCTTCGCCGGCATCGCCGAAACCGGCACGCTGATGCTGCCCTCGGCGCCGGAACGCCCGACCACGCTGAACCTGCTGGCCGACACCGAAATCGCCGTGCTGCGTGCCTCTCGCCTGGTCGGCGCCTATGAAGACGCCTGGGACCTGCTGCGTGCGGAACGCGACGGCATGCCGCGCAACGTCATGCTGGTGACAGGTCCGTCGCGGTCGGCCGATATCGAGCAAACGCTGGAACTCGGTGCCCACGGCCCGCGCCGGCTGCATGTGGTCCTGATCGAGGATCGCGTGTAGCGTTGCCGCCCGTCCAAGGGAGCCGTCCGCCATGCGCAACAGCGAAATCGAAATCCACCCGATCGCCGGTGCGGTCGGCGCCGAGATCCGCAACATCGATCTCGCCCGCCTCGACGACGACACCGCCGGTGTCGTCCGCCGCACCCTGTTCGATCGCGGCGTGGTGTTCTTCCGCGACCAGCATCTGACGCCGGAACAACACGTGGCGGCGGCGGAGCGGTTTGGTCCGATCGACGTGAACCGCTTCTTCACCCACGCCGCCGGCTATCCGATGATCGCCGAAGTGCGCAAGGAGCCAGAGCAGAAGAGCAATATCGGTGGCGGGTGGCATACCGATCACAGCTACGACCAGGCGCCGGCGCTCGGCTCCATGCTGTATGCGCGCGAGGTTCCGCCCAGCGGTGGCGACACGCTGTTCGCCAGCATGTACGCGGCGTACGAGGCGCTGTCGGATGGGTTGAAGCAGACATTGGAGGGGCTGCGCGCGCTGCACTCCAGCCGGCACGTGTTCGGCGTCAACAGCCGGCGGCCGAAGGACAGCGACCTGCAAGGACGGGTCGGCAACCCAGAGCTGGCGACGCAGGACGCGGTGCATCCGGTGGTGATCCGCCATCCCGGCAGCGGGCGGAAGGCGCTGTATGTCAATCCCGGCTTCACCCTGCGTTTCGACGGCTGGACCGAGGACGAGTCGCGCCCCCTGCTCGACTACCTTTATCGCCATGCGCAGCGGCCGGAATTCACCTGCCGGTTCCAGTGGGCCGAGGGTTCGGTCGCGTTCTGGGACAACCGCGCCACCTGGCACTACGCCGTCAACGACTACCATGGCGCGCGGCGGCTGATGCACCGCGTCACCATCGGCGGGTCGGAACTGGCGTGATTCGCCGCGACCGCTGACGGCGTCCGCATTCCTGCGGCCTGGTTCAGGCCCCGCCGTGGCGCCTGGGTCCGGCCGCGTCGCCCGCCACCGTTTTTTCCTGCGCTTGCAGGAAGTAGCGCGCCAATGCCCCGTACAGCGGCCGGCGGCACACGATACGCGACACCGCGAAGGCCAGGAATGAAGCCGCCAGCAGGGGTACGGTCACGCGCTGGTTGTCGGTCATCTCCATCACGATAATGGCAGCCGTGATGGGCGCCTGCACCACGCCGGAGAAATAGGCCACCATGCCCAACAGCACGACTGCCCCGGCCGGCGCCTCCGGCACGAAATGCGACAGCCACGCCCCCAGGCCCGCGCCCACAGACAGCGATGGCGCGAAAATGCCGCCCGGTATGCCGCTGATGTAGGAAATCACCGTCGCTGCGAATTTCAGCAATGGGTAATAGCCGCTCAGTGTCGTGGTGCCCTCCACCATGCCGCGTGCCTGGCCATAGCCGGTGCCGTAGGTCTGGCCGTGCGATGCAATCCCGATCGCCGCCAACACGACCCCGCACAGTGCCGCGAACACCACGGGGTAGCGGACCAGCCAGGCGCCGAACCGCCCGGTGAAGCCACGCGCGAATCGGACTAGGGCCGCGCTGAACAGGCCGCCGCTCAGCCCGCCGACCAGGCTGCACAGCACCACGGCGATCCAGCCCGGCCCGAAATCCAGCACGGCCGAGGTATGGCCGAAATAAGTGTAGTTCCCCGCCAGCGCGAGCGTGGTGACGCCGCCGATGATCACCGCGGTCAGCACGGTGCCGGAGGTGCGTGATTCGAAGGAGTGGCTGAGTTCCTCGATCGCAAACACCACCCCCGCGAGCGGCGTATTGAATGCGGCGGCGATCCCCGCGGCGCCCCCCGCCAGCACCAGGGCACGCTCCAATTCCAGCCGCGGCAGGCGCAGCACGCGGCCGAGCGCGTGCATGATCGCGGCGCCGACCTGCACTGTCGGTCCCTCGCGGCCGATCGAGGCGCCGCAGCACAGTCCCAGCAAGGTCAGTCCGATCTTGCCGACGGCGATGCGCGCCGACAGCACGCGGGCGATGGCGGTGCGGTCGGTCATGTGTTGCGCCGCGATCACCTGCGGAATGCCGCTGCCCTGGGCACCGGGGAAGACGTAGCGGGTCAGCAGGAAGGCCACGGTCAGGCCAAGAGGACATATGATCAGGGCGATCCAGGGGCGGGGCGCCTGCACGGCAACGAACCAGTTGCTGGCGCGGTCGGCGAGCATGGCGAAGCCGATCGCGACGACGGCGACGAACATCGCGCCGACCCAGAATACCAGCCGCCGTACCCACTCCCGCGGCGAGATCATCGGCAAGCGGGTCAGGCGGCGCAGCCGGACACGCGACATTCGGTTCAGGGTGAGCATGGGCGCCGCAACGTAAGCCAATCCGCCGCCGTGTCCACATCGTGCAACGTACGCAACAGAGCGATGCGGTGGCGGGTGAAATTGGCCACCGTGTCGGCCAGCGCGTGTTCGGTCGACCAGCGGACCGCGGCAAACGGCCGGGCAGGGCGGCGCGGCGACAGCGCGACCAGCCAATAACCGCCATCGGCGGCCGGCCCGAATGCCGCATCGGCACCGCCGAGCGCGCGGAACGCGGCCGCGAGGTCGCCGGCCTTCGCTTTGGGAATGTCGCTGCCGATGATGGCGACCCGGCGGTGCGGGAAGCGCCGGAAGACCTGCTCCATGCGCTGTCCCAGGTCGCCGCTGCCCTGGCCGATTCGGCGGATGCGCGAGGGCAGGCGCAGTCTGGCACGGTCCGGCGTGGCGGCAAGCACGGTGCGGAACCGCCGGTCGGCAGCCAGCGCACGCAGCAGGCGCATCAGCGTGCCGGTGTGGAAACGCAAGGCGGCGCGGTCGCCGATCTCGCGGGCGAGCCGGCGTTTGACCGTGCCGAGCCGCGGCACCCGGGCGAACACGACAGCGAC
>Ga0335072_10008733_pt1 | contig 14656 bp, 14 predicted proteins | sample Lox_Sample_21_FD_206725 | JGI IMG/M metagenome (GOLD analysis project Ga0335072, IMG submission 206725) | Soil microbial communities from Loxahatchee National Wildlife Refuge, Florida, United States - Lox_Sample_2.1 | ecosystem: Environmental > Terrestrial > Soil > Wetlands | place: USA... | reverse complement strand
GCCGGCAGATGTAACAGGAGAGGCATCGACATTGCAGATTACCGGGCAGGATGGATCGTGCAATGACAGTGCGCGGAGATCAGACGCCAGCCGATCCTGCGCCGGTTGCATCAACGCGCAATGAAAGGGTGCACTAACCGGTAGACTGATCGCTTTTTTTGCGCCGCCTTCGGTTGCGAGCTGGATCGCGCGGGTAAGAGCAGCGGCACTTCCGGAGATGACAATCTGCTCGGGTGAATTAATGTTGGCTGCCTGGCAAACCTCGCCTTGCGCTGCTTCCTGCGCTATTTCAGTAACCCTGTCGAGCGGCATGCCAAGAATGGCTGCCATAGCGCCGACTCCGACGGGAACCGCTTCCTGCATGTACTTGCCGCGATTGCGAACGGTCCGCACAGCGTCGGTGAAGGTCAGCGTGCCAGCGGCCACGTGCGCGGAATACTCTCCAAGGCTGTGGCCGGCCACGTAATCGGGCTCAAGGCCCTTTTCGCTCAGAACGCGGAACGCCGCGACAGAGGCGGTGAGAATCGCAGGCTGCGTGATCTCGGTGAGCTTGAGTTTTTCGTCGGGGCCTTCGAAGCAAAGCTCCGACAATTTGTAGCCGAGCGCCTCGTCAGCTTCTTCAAATGTCTGCCGCGCAACCGCGTAGTTTGAGGCCAATTCTTTTCCCATGCCGACTGTCTGCGAGCCCTGGCCGGGGAAGAGGAACGCGACGGGACAAGATGAGTTCGTCATATGGCATTTAAGGTCGGAGGTTAGAGGTCAGATTGCAGAGGCGAATGCAAGTCCGAATCGCCAATGATATGGAAAATTGTAACTCCGGAATTTGAAATTGACCCTTACCTGTTTATTAATTCACAGCTGCAACCGTCGCGCTCAATCCTGCGAGCTCGCGCTCGATCGTTTCGTTCACTCGAGCTTCGGCGAATTCGGCCGCCACGCGAACTGCGTTCTTGATTGCGTTCGTGTTGGACGAACCGTGCGTGATGATGCACACACCCTTTACTCCAAGCAGCGGAGCCCCTCCATATTCGGTATGGTCGAGACGTTTCTTGAAATCGGCGAAGGCGTCGCGCGAAAGATACGCACCGACCTGGCGCGTGATGGTCGCCCGCAGCGTCTCTTTCAGCACGGTGCGCACCAGCTTGGCCACACCTTCCGATGTTTTCAGCGCAACGTTGCCGACAAATCCGTCGGCGACAATCACATCGACATGGCCGTTATATAAATCACGTCCTTCAACATTGCCAATGAATTGAATCGGCAGGCGCTTGAGCAGCTGAAAAGCCTCGCGGGTCAAATCGTTGCCTTTACTTTCTTCTTCGCCGATCGAGAGCAATCCAACCCGCGGCCGCTTCATACCGAAGATCGAGCGGCAATAAATATCGCCCATCACGGCGAATTGTTCAAGATTTTGCGGAGTGCAATCAACGTTCGCGCCTACATCGAGCAACACGGCCGCGGTCGACAACACGGTCGGAAACGCCGCCGCGAGTGCGGGACGATCCACTCCGGGAAGCGAACCCAAGACAATCTTGGCCGTCGCCATGGCTGCGCCCGTATTGCCAGCAGTTACAAAGCCTGCAGCTTTTCCTTCCCGCACGAGCCGCAAACCCACGCGCAAAGAAGAATCGCGCTTGGCACGAATCGCTTCCACTTTATCTTCCATGGTGATGACTTCGCTTGCCTGGACGATCGAGACCGGCAAGTGGCGAGACCCGGGATAGCGCGCAAGCTCCGCGTTCAGAAGGGTTTCGGGGCCAACCAGCAGAACATGCAGTCCATGGTGGCGCGCCGCCTGAAGGGCACCTTCAACCTCAGGCTTCGGCGCTTTGTCGGAACCCATCGCATCCAGGGCGATTACGCTAGGCATGGAGGGTGAACTAAGACTTCTCTTCGACCTCGAAAACTTCACGGCCCTTGTAGTATCCGCATTTGGCACAGGCCCGGTGGGGTAGCTTCTGCTCATGACAGTTCGGACACTCCGAGAGCGAGTGTTTCGACAAGGAGTCGTGCGCGCGCCGTGTGGCCGTGCGCTTTTGGGAGTGTCGACGTTTTGGATTCGGCATGATGATTCCTTTGCTTGGCTCCAAGTCCCCCGTGTTGGCTGGAGCGTGGAGCCCGGAACTCGGATTTGGTTTTATTCCAGCTTACCTCGGATCTCTTTCAACGCGGACCATCGAGGATCTTCAACATCGTCCTCACAGGAGCACGCACCTTCATTCAAGTTTTTCCCGCAACTCGGGCAAATTCCCTGACAGTCGTCACTACAGACCGTCTTTAAGGGCACTGCCAGCAATACCTGCTCGCGCAACGTGTCTTCGAGCAGCAAGCCCTCACCTTGGTAGTAGCCGATCTCCGCCTCTGCGTCGGTGACGGAAAGTTCCTGGTGGCCGGCGTCGGTGCCCAAGGGACGGTAAAGCAGGTCAAAGCTGCGCTTCACGGGCACGACCACCGGGTCAAGGCAACGGGCACAGGCAACTTCAAGCCTAGTTTCCAGTTTGCCCTTCAGCCGGATGTCCTGAACCACCTCATGCTTGCCGTGATGCTCTTCAACGAGGTCGGCCCGGCCCTCGCTTTTGAGGATGCCCTGCTGCCGCAGGTCCGCACCAAGGTCAATCACACCAGCGCTGAACTCCTCCCGGAATTCGACGGGATGAATCTCCAACTCCTTGATTTCGATGAGCATTGGCACCTCCGCCGCCCCCGCCCGATACCGCGTAGGCCCGCGGAAGTACGCTACAGAGACGAAGGTCTCTCAGGGGCAATAACTAAGAATAAAGGCCGAAAATCGGAGTGTCAAGGAATGGTCTGGTCTTCGGCCAAGGCCGGCGCACTAAAATTCCTGTCACTGTCAGGGGTGCCTTCCCTCACTGACTTTGTGCAGCGAAACTCCTAGCCTTTGCGTATCCATTGCGGTCCGCCAGATCCTCGCGTCCCAAGCCGGACGCCCAGGAGGCAATCCATGCCGAGCTCATCTAGCAAGCCAAGATTATCCTTCGATACCGTCTTCTACTACGTTAGAGATATTGATCGCTCCATCGCTTTCTATCGTGACGCGCTGGGGCTGACCCCGATTTCACGAGATTTCGTCGCCCGTTTCGATCTTGATGGCGTGCTCATTGAGCTTGTACCGGCCCCGCGCGGAATGGTGCTTCCAGGGAACGGAAATGCGCGGCTCTGCTTCGCGGTTTCCGATCTCGAAGAAGCGCGAAAGCAACTCAGCGCTTCTGGGATTACCACGAGCCCGGCCACGCACAAAAATGGTGGTGAGCTAGCTTTTTTCAGCGATCCTGACGGGAACGAGCTTTGCCTGTGGCAGTACGACAAAGTTGGAGGGCCGGAAGAGGTTGTGAGAGCTGCTGAACTTCAGAGGTAAGGCTGCTTCACCCGCGACGGCATCCTTTACCCGTATCACTCTGGCGCTCACCGCTCGCGGCCAATCACCGCGATGTGGGGAATTCATCGCCTCTGTATCGCTCTTGTGTCTCCTGCCCAACCTGTGCCGGCACAAGATCGGTCGGATGGACATGTTCGTCCGCGCCAAACGGACAATACTACTCCGTTCCCTCTCCCGATTCGGAACGACACTCCCGAGATGGGTCGCAACTCCGCGCGCGGCGTTACCTTACTCACACGAGGCTTGAGCAACAGCCTCTCCTGTTCCCCGAGGATTCCATATGCAGCTTGCGAAAGCGCAAGACCTACGGCGTAGCTCACGAGTGCCGATTCACGTCCCCATTCACGTTACCAGCCTTGATCCGAACGCTCATTTCTCGGAGGTATGCGAAACGCTCGTCGTGAACGCTCACGGCTGCGCGCTCCGGCTACCGATTCCGCTCGACACCGGAAGCGAGTTGAAGCTGCATACCCGCGAGGGCCGGAACGCGACGGCTCATGTCGTGTTCTGCCAGCCCATGGGATCGGATGGCTGGACCCTCGGCGCGCGGCTCGACCAGCCCGAAAACTTCTGGGGACTCAATGCTTACCCCGATGACTGGCGAGTGATCGAGATGCCATCCGCCACGGCCAAGGAGTCATCGACCAAGTTAGCCAAATTGACTCAGCAAAAGGCACCGCCGCAGTCCTCGGGTAGGCCCGCGCAGGCAATCCTCGACAAGGTGGAAGAACAGCTCTCGGAAGAGCGTCTGCGTGGAATCCTAGCCAAGCTGATCCGGCCAATAGAGGCCGAGGTGACCGAGTTGCAGGAGAAGCTGGCTCGACACTCGCGCCAGAATCGCTTTGAGGTTTCGCTCGGGCATATTCCTCCGGAGTTGCAAGAACAGATCTGGCAGCGCCTGCGACAGGAGCTTGGACCTCGCGTTCTTGAGCATGCCAAGGAACAGACCGCCGAGATTCTCACCACGGCGAAAACGACTACTGAGCAAAGGGTCAGTGCGGCATTGACGGAGTTTCGCAATCGTCTCTCCGGTGAATTGCACACGATCGAGCAGCGGGCGCAGGCACTCTCAAAGGACCTCACCTCGACGGCGTTGCAGCGGGCACAGGCTGGCGTGGAGAAGATCGAGCAGCAGACTCTGGACGCGCGGGCTCAGCTGACCGCGCAGAGTGAGCAGCTTCTCAGCTCGCTTGAGGCCCGGCTGATCGAAACCCACAACGCGCACCGGCGCGAAGTTGACCAGATTCAGTCCGCGGCCTCGGCAAAGGCAACGCAGCTGCAAACCGACGTCGCCGACCTCGGCAAGCGGGTCGCGATGATGAACGAGTCTGTGCGCCGCCTGGAATCGAATCTCGACTCGCATCTAGAGCGGTTGGCAGGCGAGATCGTCACCAGTGCGCGGACCGAACTTGAGGGCGCGGTCGCGTTGGCGCTCAAGGACTTCCAGACCCGCGGCTCGAGTGAGGTCGAGACGCGAATCGATGAGGTGTGCAGCCATCTGCGCAGCATCCAAAACCGGATCGAGCATTCCTTCTCCGGGTCGCTCGAAGCGCAAGGCAACGAAGCCGCACAAGCCGTGGGGCAGCGCTTTGAGGAACTCGCCTCGCAGGCGAGTCAACGCTGGAAGGTGTCGCTGGCGAAGAATCTCAAGACGGTGGCGAACTCGCTCGGCGAACAGCTCAAGCAGGAGTTCGATGGGGAAGAAGAACTTCGGACCACAGGGTAGCTGGTTCAGCACTGATGATAATGGTGGCACACGAAGCCGCGGCAGCGCTGGCGAGGTTCTTAGGCTCTATTTCAGTCCTAAAGCCTTGAGCATTTGATCGTCGACCGTGGTCTTGCCGTCGTTCTTGGTAACGACGCCGAACTCGCCAGAGTAGTCCCACATCGTCCATCCGATGCCATTCTTCTCGAGCGCAGTGCGCACATCACGCAGCCACGCGGCGCGATCCTGCGGATCGGCGTATTTCCGGTGCACGCCGAATTCGTTGCAAACCAACGGAACGCCGCGCCTCGCAGCCCATCCCGCCGCTTGCTTCGTTTCGGCGTCGATGCGGGTTGCGTCCCAATGCTCATATCCATACCGAATCACGGCCAGTCGATTCACTTCGTCTGGCTCGAGCGCGGCAGCCCGATCGGCCGACTCAGGGCTGGACGGATAACTCAATCCGTGCAGCCAATGCCACGAATGTGCTCCCCAATTTGCCCCCTGGTGCGTAAAGATGTACGGCTCGTAGAAATGGAAGTTGTAGATGATGTTCGGATCGCGCAGCGGTTCCTGAAATACGAGTTCGTCGTCGTTCGACCAGCGCGCGCCCGCGGCGATGATGGTGTGGTTGGGGGCGCCTTCGCGGATGGCCGCCGCGAGCTTCGCCTGCACGCCTGGCCAGCGGTAGCGATCACTGAATTCCGGTTCGTTCAGGATCTCGATATACACGCGGTCGGGATCCCACGAGGAATAGTGCGCAGCCAGCGTGCGCCAGAAATCGGCAAGCTGCTCGACGAAGTCGTCGTCTTTGGTGAGCCGCGCCTTGAAGTCGCTGTCGGGATGCAGATCGATCACAACATTGAGGCCGTGATCAAGGATCATCTTGATGGCCGCATCGAGATAGCCGAGATAGTCCGCAGGAATCTTGTTTGGCTCATGCTCGGTGAACATGGGCTGCGGATTCACGCTCAACCGTACATGGTCGAACCCGAGCGACTTGATGAGCGCGAGATCGTCGCCGGTAACCCAGGTATCGAAGTGCTCCTTTGTGTATCCGCGCTTGTCAAAGACCTGCGCGAACCACCCACTGAGATTTAGCCCGCGCCTCAAATGCCGCGCGCGTGTGAATGCCTGCGCACTGGTGCAATGGCACGGATTAAAGGCCGAACCGCTGCCTCCGGGAACGCCCGTTTGCGCGGCTGCGGGAATTGCAAAGACAACCGTTACGATCAGCGCCAAACCACAAACGATCCTTCGTTTCGTTTTCCTAAACATCTTCGGCTCGCTCTCGATTGATACACTGAAGCGTCAACTAACCATGCTCCCCTGTCAACGCCATCTTTTCGAGATCCCTGATGATGTCGCCTATCTGAACTGCGCCTACATGTCGCCGCTGATGAAGGCCGCGACTGAGGCGGGAATCTGTGGCCTCAAGCGCAAGGCGCGTCCGTGGGAGTTGACAGCACCGGAATTCTTCACTGGAGCGGAAGAGTTCCGTACGATCGCAGCGGAGTTCTTTGGTTCGACGGCCGACTGCATCGCGGTTGTTGCTTCCGCCGGTTACGGCCTTCAGACGGCAGCGCGGAATCTGCCGGTCGGCAAGGGACAAAAAATCCTCGTCCTCGATGAGCAGTTCCCTTCTAATTATTATCCGTGGCAACAACTGGCGCGCAAGAATGGCGCGGCCTTGAAGATGGTTCGCTGGCCCGCGGACAACGATTGGACGGCGGCTGTCCTTGACTCGCTAACGTCGGATGTCGCCGTAGCGGCGCTGCCGAATGTCCAATGGACCAGTGGCGGGCGACTCGATCTAGTCCGCATCGGAGAGGCTTGCCGCAAGCTTGGCGCGGCGCTCGCTCTTGATTTGACGCAGTCGCTCGGCGTTCTCCCGTTTGACGTCGCTGCCGTTCAGCCAGACTTCGCGGTTGCGGCGACCTACAAGTGGCTGCTCGGTCCTTATTCGCTCGGCGTGCTCTATGTCGCACCCAAATGGCACGGCGGAAGTCCCTTGGAAGAGGGCTGGATCCAGCGTGACAATGCGCAAGATTTCTCGAGCCTTGTCTTGTATTCGGATGGATACGATACAGGCGCGAGGCGCTTTGATATGGGCGAGCGCGCGAACTTCGCGTCGGTTCCCGTAGCAGTTCGAGCGATGCAGCAGATACTCGATTGGGGGATCGAGGAGATCTCGGCGACCTCAGCGGCGTCCAACCAATATCTTGCCGAAGCGACGGCAGAGCTTGGATTCTCGGCTCCCAACGAACCATTGCGCGCGCCTCATTATCTTTGCCTGCGCGGCGCAGAGCCACTTACCTCAGAGCTGACTTTCACGCTTGCGCGAGAAAAAGTTTATGTCAGCGTGCGAGGAACTTCGATGCGCGTGACTCCACATGTCTACAACACCAGAGAAGATTGCGATCGGCTGATTGGTTGTTTGAAACGAATGGCAAAGTAATTCGGAAAAATAAGTTCGCGGCGCTCTACTTCAGCGCCATCGCACGGCGCTGTGCCAGCGATGCGACCTCGCTGGCCGGATTTTCCTTTTGAATTTGCTCGTAGATTTTTTTTGCCTCGTCAGGCTTCTGCATCGATTCGTAAAAACTGGCAAGCTCCAGCTGCGCGGCTGCTTTGCTGACAACCGTGGTAGGTTTGTCGATGACCTGCTTGTAAAGATCGATGGCCTGTGAACCTTTGTTCTCGGCCGCGTAGACCGAAGCCAGCGCAAATTTGCCGAGCGATGCCAGATCGCGATTCGAAGATTTGGCGGCCTCCTGCAGATTGCTCTCTGCGGCCGTATAGTCGCCCAACTGCGCCGATGTCAGGCCAACGAAATAGCGCGCCATTTTTCCTGTTTTCGTTTCGGAATATTTGTCTACGATCTGCTGAAACTGTTTGCGCGCGGCTGTCGCCCGTTCGGCGGAGGATTGGAAGGTCGGGTAGTCGGGCTGCGCAGGGGTACCGGGGGGGCGCAGGGGCAACTCGAAGGTACGGATGGCCGCGGTCAAGTCGAGGCTAGCCTTCTCGTCTTGGGTATTGACGTAATACCACCCTCCAGTGGCGATGGCGGCGATGACGATGAGGGCGACGGCGGCGACGATCAGCTTGCCTTGGTGCTCCTGGGTCCAATCGACGGTCTTTTCTGCCGCTTCAAGGGCGGCCTTGCTGAAGCGGTCTTCCTTTAGCTGGTGACGGGTCTCTGCGCGCACACGCTTCCTTTTAGGGTTATCAGTAGGATGGCAAAAAACCAGTTTATCAGGGCGATTTCCGGAGCGCAAAGCCAGCTCACTTCGGGTCGGTGCGATAGCTCCAGAACCTGGACATCTTCTCCTGCAAGACGTGGAAGGGAGCTTCCTCCGCTTTGGGAGCCGAAGCTGACGAGTTCTCGTCAACGAAGGCTTCGTCACGCACGGCGGCTTCGATCAGGTGGTGCATAGGCGCGAGTTCGCAGACGGGATCGGTTGCGGTCGCGTCTCCAGTCAGTAGGAAGGCCTGGCAGCGGCAGCCGCCGAAGTCTTCCTTGCGGCGATCGCAGGAGCGGCACGGTTCTGGCATCCAGTCCTCGCCGCGGAATCGGCAGAACGCCTCGGAGTTGGTCCATATCCACTCGAGCGATCGATCGCGGACATTGTCGAACCGCAGGCCGGGAATCACGCCGGCAGCGTGACAGGGCAGAGCGCGGCCGGCAGGATCGATGAGGAAGAGCTGGCGTCCCCAGCCTCCCATGCAGGCTTTGGGATAGCGGGCATGGTAATCGGGGACGACCATGTCGATGCGAACGCGGCCCTTCAGGCGCTGTTCGGCTGCGGAGACAACAGTAAGTGCGCGATCAAGCTGGGCGCGGGTGGGCAGCAAAGTGGCGCGGTTCCGGAGCGCCCAACCGTAATACTGGGCATGAGCGATCTCCATGCGGTCGGGATTGAGGGCTTCGAGCGCGGCGATCATCTGGTCGAGGTGGTCGATGTTCTGGCGGTGGACGACCAGATTGACGGTGAAGGCGAGACGGCGCTCGCGAATCCAGGAGGCGAGTTCGAGCTTGTGGGCGTGGGCACGAGCGCCTGCGATCCAGTTGGCGCTGGTTTCGTCGGTGTCCTGGAAGCTGAGCTGAATGTGGTCGAGGCCGGAATCGACAAGCTGGCGGAGGCGATCCTGGGAAAGGCCGACGCCGGAGGTGATGAGATTGGTGTAAAGGCGCGACTTGCGCGCGGCGGCGATGAGTTCGGCAAGATCGGGGCGAGCGAGCGGCTCTCCGCCGGTGAGGTGGAGGTGGAGCATGCCGAGCGCGCCAGCTTGCTCGAAGACTCGGAGCCAATCGGCGGTGGTGAGCTCGGAACTTCGAGCGGTCAGCTCGAGTGGATTCGAGCAGTAGACGCAGTGAAGCGGACAGCGATGGGTGATCTCGGCAATGAGGGCGAGAGGGTGAGTCATTGAATCAATAGTCGAGGATCCGTTTGGCGTGAAGTTTCTCGAGAAAGCTAATGACGTCGGCGCGGATCTTACCAGGCGGGGCGAGAATGAATTGCTGTTCGAGCTTCTGGACGATCTCGCCCACGGAGAGCTGGCCGGTACAGAGTTCGAGGATGACACGGCCGGTGCCCTCGACTTTGATGGCGCCTTCGGGAAAGAGGACAACCGGAGCTTCGGGAGTGCCTCCCCAACGGCATCCGGCAGCGAGTCTGGGAATACTGGAGTCGGTGAGGTCAGTGCTAACCGCTTCTGGTTTCGAGTCAGCCACGGACACCTCTGTCACTTCCTTCTTCGATGCGAAACGCGCCGGGTGATGGCCAGCCAGGCTCGACGTAAGCGAAATAGAGCGCATCGAGTTGGGCCCAGAGGATGTCGCATTTATCGCGGAGGGCCTGAATCACGCGTTCTTGCTCGGCACGCGTGTCGGCGTGATCGAACACATATTGAATGGCGAAGGCAGCGTCTTCGGGAGCTTCGGTTAAGCGGGCTTCGAAATAATCGAGCCCGTTCGAGAGCCATGGGTAGTGCTGGCGCAGCTTTTCCATGCGAAGGGCGATGAGGTCGCGCGAGAACAATTCGGTGAGAGAGCTGGCGACGCACTCGACGAACGGGCGCGTGCGGACGAGATTCAGATATTCGTTTCCGATGAAGCGTGTGGCGGGCAGAATTCCTTCGGCGCGAATGACGCGATCGCGATCGAGGCCGGTGGCTTCGGCGAGCTTGATCCAGCGGAGGATGCCACCGTTGCGAGTTTCGTCTCCGTCGTGGTCGAGGATGCGTTTGCGCCAGGCGCGGCGGAAGGCGGGATCGGTGGAGCGAGAAAGAATGATCGAATCTTTGATGGGAATGATGGACTGATAGTAATAGCGATTGAGTGCCCACGCCTGGAGCTGTCCGCGGGTGAGCTTGCCTTCGTGCATGAGCACGTGAAAAGGATGTTGGTGGTGGTAGCGCTCGGCTCCCACCTGGCGCAGCGCCGTTTTGAGTTCGTCGAAGGTGAGCTTCGGTGAAGCGGTGTCGACTATAGTTCCAGATGCCAATTGTCCTCCGCGATTTCGAAACCGGCGTCGAGCACGGCGCGATGCTCGGGCCCGGCTTCGTTCAGGATCGGGTTCGTGTTGTTGATGTGAATATAGATGCGGCGCCCGACATTGATATTTTTCAGCAGGCGCAAACTTTCTTCAACCGGGATGTGTCCCATCTGCTGGGCGCGCTCCGCGGCAGGGTCGTGACGGGAAAGTTCGTCGTCGCTCCAGAAGGTTCCGTCGATGAGTAGAACATCGAGGCCATCGAGTTTGGCGAGGAGTGAATCGTCGAGTTGGCCGACGGCGGGAAGATAGGCAATGCGCGCGCCCGTCTTCGAGGTGGCGGATTTCGAAGTAAAGAAAAGGGCCAAGGTCGCGTCTTCGGACGGGAGGTCTTTCGTGCGCACATATTTCGGATAGCGGCCGTCGAGAGGATAGAGTTCGCAACATAGGGCGAGGTCGTTGCCAGCGGCGTCTTGCAGGGGGAATGTCGTTGCGGGATTGATGGCGCTCCAGACGACTTGCGGGTCGGCGCGATTCAGCATGCTGAACATGCTGTTTTCTTCGCGAAGAATTCGCAGAATCGACGGCGCGGCATAAACGCGCAGAGGTTGCAGTTCGCGCAGCAGAAGCAATCCGAGAACGTGGTCGAGATCGGCTGAGGCGAGAACGACTCCGGCAATGGGCGAATCGCGGCGGGAGCGAGGATGGAGCGCGGGAGTAGCTTCGATTTGAGAGGCGAGATCGGGAGAGGCTCCGGCGAGAAACCAGGAGGAGCCGTCGGCGCTCAGCGCCAGCTGGGCCTGGGTGCGAGTTTTGGCGGAAAACGCGTGTCGCTCCTCATGCATGCCTACATCGCTGCGGGGATCAGCACTCGCGTTTTTACGGGCGTTGTCACGAGCGTTCTCACGCACCCCGGCGCAGTTCTCGCAGCCACAATTCCACTGCGGGAACCTTCCCCCGGCGGCCGAACCGAGGATGCGAAGGTGCATTGACGAGGGTTAGAGTTTCGCGCTTACGTAGGAGTTGATTTCGCAACAGAGAACGACTTCTTCGAAAACCGGCGTTGTCCAAGTCATGACAGATACCCTTTGGGTTAAATTCTCCTCGCAGGCCACCCCGGCCAACGTAGAGGGGGGTTCAAAAATCATACCATTGGATGCCCTGCGGGGGCGAGGAGAAAAGCGAATGATGATGGTCGGTCCAACCACAGCAGATTCAATTGGTTACGGTTATCCCAAGAGACACGAAGTCCCTCTCCTTGTCCTCACTCGGCCGGCCCAGACTTCGGCTGGGGATGACAAATGTGTCGAAGCACTTGCTCGATCAGGGCCGGGTGGGGACGCTCTCCACCGGGAACCTATTGGGCGGCCTCGAGAAGGCCCTGTTCAGCTTTCTCCTGACACTCGATACAGTGGCGGGTCCAGGGAACGGCTTCGAGGCGTTTGGAGTTGATTTCTTTGCCGCAGGAGACGCACTCTCCGAAGCTGCCTTCGCGGATGCGGGCCAAGGCACCTTCGACCATGTTGAGGAGCGCACGATCGTTGTTGCTCTGGCTGAAGAGAAACTCTTTGGTATAGGAACTCGCGGCGCGATCGGCGACATCTTGCGTGGCTTCGTCGTCGGCTGCGCGTCCATCTTTTTGATTGCGAGTGACCATGTGGCGCAATTCCTGCTGCCGGGTCTCGAGCCGCTTCTTGAAGGTTTCCAGTTTCTTTTTATCCATGATTGCTTCCGCTGCCAACCCGTGTCTCACACGAGAACTTTCCGGCCATAAAGTCAAACGAATATGGTATGCGCCGATTGGAACGGGCGTCAACTGGGCGACGCATGCCAAGAGATCTTAGATGCAGGAAAAGGAAATTCGCTGCGGAGGGGAATGCAAAGCGCGGATTGCGTTGCAGAGCGAATCTACCATGGAGGCACGGAGAAAATTATCAATTCTCCGATCATTCGGTCCACTGCCCAAGCCCCTGCAAGAGCTGCCTGGGAACTCCCAGGATCACTTTTGCTGCGCGACGTCGGTCAGGGCGGGAGCCGGATACTCGGGCAGCGCTTGTTTGGTCGCGGGGGTGCGCTTGACTTGTAGCTCGTCGAACAGAAGAGCGGGACTGACAATGCTGTAGGGAATGGATTCGATGTGATCCTCGATATCGGGCACGGCGCCAGCGGCGATGAGTTCACTACGCAAGGAGCGCACATCGAGGTCTCCGAAGACTGCGCCGCGAATTAACTCCTGGTGGCCGTCGCTGGTGTAGACGCGGTAAATGAGGCGCGGGTCAAGGCGCGGGCCCATGGTCTCGACGTAGAGCGCGTAGGGAAGGCCGCGTTGCTTGGCGAGGTCGATCAGTTTGCTCTTGAGGGCAGAATCGAGTTGGGGCTGGCTTGAAGTGAGAATCAGATTGGCGGGAGCGGCTGATGGGCTGGCGGTGGCTGGTCCGCGCGCGTGACCGTTGGACGCGGGGAAGTCGCGAATGGGCTGACGGCCCGTGAGGTAGGAAACGAGTTTGCCGTTCTCGACAAGGGAGACCCGTTGCGGCTTGACGCCTTCGTCGTCGAGAGAGTAATGGCCGATCACGGGACGGCCGGCGAGAGTCGAGATGGTCGGATCATCGACGACATTGATGAAGGCGGGCAAGACGCGCTCTTTGTAGCTGCTCGACCAAAAGCCAGTGGTGCGGCCGTTTTCTCCGAGACGTGGTTTTTTGCCGAGGAGATTGGGCTGAATCAGCTCGTTGACGACGGTGCAGGCGGCGTCGTTGGAAAAAAGAATGGGGCCGCGGTATTCCTCATCGGTGAGGGGCGCGTCGCGGAGAAGTTTCAGGGTCTCTAGCATGCGGGTTGTGGTCTTGAGAAATTGGTCGCGCGCGGGAAGGCCGGTGGGATCGACGGCATCATCCTGATGGGAGCGCTGGAGCCACTGACCGTCGGGAGCCTGGGTGGCGCCGGCGACGCCGATCGCATAATTCGTAGTGCCGGTGCGCGCGGTCAAGCCCTCGGAGTTCACGAGGTAAGTGTTTTGGGCGACGAAGTGAACCGAGGACTCGAGATTCTGCACGAGAGGGTCGGTACGATAGAGATTGGAAGATTCTTCGAGCAGGTTCAGCCAGGGCGCAAAATCGCTGCTGGATAAGTGAACGAGCGGCTCGATCAGCTCTCCGCTTCTGCCCGGAGTGAAATCGTCGACGGGTTGATCGATGGTCATCTGCTTGAGCGCACTTTGCTTGGCGGCGAGCGCCTCGCCGGCGGCCTTGTAGGCCCGGTCGGTTGCGAGCCAGAGGCGATGGCGGATGGCGTAGACATCGCCGTCGACCGGAACGATATCGACGGTGCCTTCGCCAGTTCCGTAGTAACTATCCTGTTTGTAATCTCCGATGCGAACGACGACGCGCAGATAGCGGCTGCGGGCGCGCTGCTCAGCGATCAATGCGCCAAAGCGGGCGCTGGCGTCGTAGACGTCGAGATCGGTGACGCGATACTCGACGTAGTACGGCGCGGCGACGGGATCCATCTTGAGTTTGGCCTTGGAGCGATCGAGTTCTTCCTGCATGGCGCGAAGGAGAGGATCGTCGAGGGAGGCGGCAGAAACAGGCAATCGCAGAGCAACAATGAAGATTGCGACCAGGAATGCAAAGGACCGGAAGATAGCTGGCCTCATTGTCCTCCTCCCGCTGGCTCAGCGCCAGGAGGTGGCGGAAGAATCGGCGGGCGGGTGTCGCCGTATTTACGCTTCTGTACTTCGATAGCGCTAAAGAGCATGGCGGGTGCAGCGGCCGAGACGGGGACGCTTCCGGACTCCGCTCCGCAAATGCCATTGAAAACGCTGGTGGTGTTGCCGGTGGCTTCGATGGAGGTCAGGACGGTGAGAGGCGTGCCGACAATGTCGACGCCGCGGACCAGTTCATCGGGGTGGCCATCGGGGTAGACCTTCCACACCATAACCGGCAGAACCTGAAAGGCCTGCGGAAGGTCGGTAGTGGTGAGGGTGAACCCTCCCTGAATGTCTTCGAAGTAGAGGCCGTAGGGCTTGCCCTGTTTCTTGATCTCATCAATGAAGCGGGA
>Ga0335072_10008732_pt1 | contig 14657 bp, 11 predicted proteins | sample Lox_Sample_21_FD_206725 | JGI IMG/M metagenome (GOLD analysis project Ga0335072, IMG submission 206725) | Soil microbial communities from Loxahatchee National Wildlife Refuge, Florida, United States - Lox_Sample_2.1 | ecosystem: Environmental > Terrestrial > Soil > Wetlands | place: USA... | reverse complement strand
ACCCATCTGGGCGGAGTTTTGTACGGCAGCGAGAGCCTCGGCGCGAAGGCGGGCAAACTCAGCTACCGGATTTGGGGCGGCGAGGAATTGATTCCCAAAGACGACGGTCAGTTTGCCGACCTGATCGCCGACGGCGAGGCGCCTCAGAACGCCATGACCTACGTGACGTTTGGCGGAGCCCTCCACTGGCTGACTCCGGTACGGGGTCTGATGCTCGGAGCATCGGACGGCAAGATGAACCGGACCACGGTCGACCTCGATGGAGGCGGAACCGACTACTTCGCGCCATGGAATAACCTGTCGTACTTCGGCAAGTACGAAAAGAACAAGATCATGCTGGCGGCGGAGTGGAACCGGCAGGCGGCGACGGGCTCCCTCAACCTGCCCGGTGAGGCGCCCAGCCCGCAGCCGGACGATCCGCGCGGCTGGTACGCGATGGCCACGTATAAGGTCACGCCCCGGTTCACGGCCGGCGTCTATGACAGCCAGGCCGTCGATCGCCAGGCACCCCTCGGGATCGATCGATACACAAAGGACTGGACCGTAGCAGCCCGTTACGACATCAACGAGTTTCTCTACCTCAAGGCCGAGGAGCATTTCATCGAAGGCACATCGCTCAGCTTCGAAGCCGCGAACAATACCGCGTTCAAGCCCAGCTCACAATTGACGGCCCTGAAAATCGGCGTCAGCTTCTAGCCGCGCGAAAGGAGAATGAACATGAAGAAGCTAATTTCGATCTTTCTTTTCGCGATAGCCACGGCAGTGTTCGCGAACGGTATTGAGGCCCAGGTGGTCGTGATCGCGAACCCGAGCGTCAAGTCGGCGCAGGTTTCGAAGAGCGATCTGCGCGACGTATTCAACGGCGCTTCCAGCAGTCTGGCGGGATCGCACGTCACGCCGGTGCTGCTGAAGGGCGGACCCGCCAACGACGCATTCCTGTCGGAGTTTATCGGGAAGGCGGACGGAGCCTTCAAAGCCGGGTGGCGAAGCCTGGTGTTTTCCGGTCAGGCTTCGATGCCGAAGACACTGGACACCGAGAGTGCGATGGTGGACTACGTAGCGCACAACGCCGGCGCGATCGGATACGTCGCCAAAGCGACGCCCCATGACGGGGTCAAAGTCCTGGAAGTGAGGTGAAGGCAATGTTTCGGCGGATGAAGGTCAGGACGATCCTTCTCGCGGTGCTGGGAGTGCTGGGTGCGGGCTATGTTTTGCTGCTGGGCGCCGTGCACCTCTCCACCACGGCCACGCACCGGCGCATGTCGCAGATATCGACGTCGCTGTTTCCGGCGGCGCTGCAGATCGAAGAATCGAAGGCGGCGTTTGAGCGGATGAAGAAGCACTATGGCGATGCCGTCGTGTTGCAGGACCAGAAGTCGCTGAGCGGAGCGGAGACCGACGCGGAGGCAACGGCTCAGGGCCTCTCTCAGGTGCGGGATGCGCTGGCCTCGGTGCCGGAGCTGGGTTCTCAGGCGGACACGCTGGTGCGGCAGTTTGCCCAGCTGCGCGCGCAGGATCGGGAAACGTACACGGCGCTGCTCGGCAGCTCCGGCGGCCCGAGCGACGAGCTGATGGGCCGCGTCGGCGATCTGGGGAAGCAGAATATCGCTCTCACCGACGGAATGAACGCTCTGGACAAAGACATCGCCGCGGCGTTCCAGAAGCAACTGGACGCGGTCGATGCGTGGTCGGTGCGCAGCCGGCTGACGGGACTGATCATGCTGGGATTCGTCCTGCTGTGCGGCGGTTTTGCATGGTGGGTCACGCAGGCGCGCATTGTGGCGCCCCTGCACCGGCTCGGAATGCACATGGGCGAGGTCGCGGAGGGGGATCTGCGCAACCGCATTCCGGTGGCAACGCAGGATGAGATCGGGGAGCTGAGCCAGTCGTTCAATATGTTTCTCGATAAGCTGCAGACGCTGATTCGCCAGGTGCAGGAGAATGCCCACCAGCTGGCCGAGGCCTGCGAAGGGATTTCAGCGTCGTCGGGCGAGATGGCGCGCGGGGCCGAAGCGCAGCAGATGCAGACCGCGCAGGTGGCGACGGCGATGCAGGAGATGTCGGTCACCGTGCAGGAGGTCTCGCAGAACTCGAACTCGGCCGCCGAGCGGGCGCGCGACGGCGCTGAGAACGCGCGGGCCGGCGGCGAAGTAATGGCGCGCACCATCGAGATGATGCGCCGGGTGACCGAGTCGGTCGACCGTGCAGGCAAGCAGGTAGCGGAACTGGGCAGCCGGTCCGATCAGATCGGGCGCATCGTGGGCGTGATCAATGAGATCGCCGAACAGACCAACCTGCTCGCGCTCAACGCGGCCATCGAAGCGGCTCGCGCCGGCGAGCATGGTCGCGGGTTTGCCGTGGTTGCCGGTGAGGTGCGCAATCTCGCCGAGCGAACCACCAAAGCCACCCAGGAGATTGCCTCGATGATCGCTTCCATCCAGCAGGAGACCAGGGGCGCCGTTGAGGCGATGGTGCGCGGCACCCAGGAAGTCGAGCACGGTGTTAAAGCCGCCGAGGAGTCCGGCGCGAAGCTGCAGGGCATTATCGAAGGCGCCGATGGCGCGGCGCAGATGGTGGCGCAGATTGCCACCGCAGCAACCGAACAGGCCAGCACCACCGATGAGGTCAACGGCAACATCAACGAAATTGCCAGGATCGCCAACGACTTCGCCTCCGGCGCGCAGAAGTCGGCGCAGGCGAGCGAGTCGCTGAACCAGCTCGCGGTAGAGCTGGATGCGCTGGTCACGCGGTTCAAGGTGGATGAGGATCGAGGACGCGAGGTCTCAGCTGCACGGCGCACCCCGGCTCGGCCGGAAATCCGTGTGGGGCGCAGCGCCGGGGCCGTGGCCTGATTGTTCCAGCGACTGGATCGAGCAACGATTGTGGGTGAAGGCCAGCTCGCAGGAGCTGGCCCTTTTTTCGTCAGTCCGGCAGCACCATCGCCTTGCCCGCGAGATCGCAGGCCCTCCACAGATACCAGCTGGCGACCGAGCGCCAGGGGCGCCACTTTTCCGCGCGGCGCTCGATCTGGTCGGCGCTGGCCAGCATGGTGGCGTCGAAGGGTTTGGATTTCGGCAGACGCAGGAAGGTCAGCGCAAATCCTTTCCGAACGCCGTAATCGGTGACGGGAAGAACGTCCGGCCGGCCGAGGCGGAAGATGAGCAGCATCTCCACCGTCCACGTGCCGATCCCGCGCACCTCGGTGAGACGGGAAACAATCTCGTCGTCGGGCATGCGGCGGATGGCAGCCAGCGTCGGCACGGTGCCATCGAGCGTCTTCGCGGCGAGATCGCGCAGAGCTTTGGTCTTTGACGCAGAGAGCCCACAAGCCCGAAGCATCTCGTCCGGCGCCTGGAGCAGGTGTTCGGGCGAGGGGTGCAGCTCGCCGAATGCCGTGAGCAGGCGTTTGAGGATAGCGGCAGCCGCCTTGCCATGGAGCTGCTGATAAATGATCGACTCGAGCAGAGCCTCAAACGGAGAGTGCTGGCTTTTGAGCTTCAGCGTGAAGGGAACGCGCCCAATGAGCTGGCCGAGTTTGGGATCCACGGCGGCGAGAGTCCTGCAGGCCAGGTCGGCGTCGTAGCGAACAGCGCGGCGTCCATCGATCATGAGAGACAGCCTACAGCCACTCCGCCACGCAGTTAAAGCACAACAGGCGATCGCACAGCATGATGCCCGCAGCGTACGCCTGGCAGAGATTGGCGTCTGCAGCGCAGGGCGTGCGTTGATTTCTGGTTAACAAAAATATTTGCAGACATGGGGGCACGGCTTGCATAGCGGTGGTTGTGCCGCTATAGTTTTTCTTTACCTGAATAATGTGATGTAGGTCACATTCGGCTGTGATCCAAAACACAATCAGCACAACGTCAGAGCGCAGGGACTTGCCGGAAAACAGAGGACGGCGCACTGGCACCAACAGAACAACCGCAGGACATGCCCGCTTCTTCTGAGGCCGCCGCCTGGCGCGTGATCGCGGCGACCTGATTCCGCAGTCTTCAAGCCATCGACCGCAGCGAACCATCGCTTCACAGCAACGAGGAGACGCAGGACGCATTCATGGCGCAGATCTTTGACCGCAGCTCGAACGCGCTGGCCCGGATGAGCCTGATTTTAACGGGACTGATTGTTATAGCTTTGGGGCTGACACTGGACGAACTGCAGCGGTCGCCATGGGTGACGCGTCAGGGGCAGCGAGCCGATCAGCCCGTTCCCTTCAGCCATAAGCATCACGTGGAAGGCCTCGGCCTGCAGTGCCAGTACTGCCACACCTCGGTGGAAAAATCGAGTTACGCGGGCATTCCCCCCACAAAGACCTGCATGAACTGCCACGCGCAGATCTGGACGAATGCGCAGTTGCTGGAGCCGGTGCGGCAGAGTTGGGCGACGGGCGAATCGATCCAGTGGATGCGCGTCCACGACCTGCCCGACTACGTCTTCTTCAATCACGAGATTCACGTGAACAAGGGCATCGGGTGCTCGTCGTGCCACGGCCGTGTGGACGAGATGCCCATCATGTACATGCAGAACTCGCTGCAGATGGAGTGGTGCCTGAACTGCCACCGCAATCCCGCGAAGAATCTGCGGCCAACCAGCGAGATTTACAACATGGCCTGGCAGGGGGCATCGGAGCTGCGCCCCGTCTGGTGCGCCGCCGAAGAGGTTCCGGCCGGATCGCCAACGGCAGGCGGTGTGACCTGCACCGAAGAGAATCCGGAGATGAATGGCGGAGTTCAGGTGGCTGCTTTGAGCCGGCCTCCGGCGGGATTGCACCTGCAGACGGCAACGGCGATTGGGAGCGAGGATACGAATCCGGTACAACTGCCGGCCGGAATGCACTACGCCAAGTTCACCAACCAGCAGGCGCTGGGCAAGTTCCTGGAGCAGCACTACGACATTCGCAATCCGCGTGAGCTCACCAGTTGCGAGGTTTGTCACCGATGAACAACCACGTTCAGGGCGAGCTCAAAGCGCAGGATGCAGGACCAACCATGGGCGACAACCTGGTGCAGATTGAGTCGAAGAAGCCAACCCTCGCCGATGTCCGGGCGAAGCTGGCGAACCAAAAAGGCAAAAAGTTCTGGCGTTCGGTCGACGAACTCGCAAACTCGCCCGACTTTGCCGAGCTGGTGAACAAGGAATTTCCCTCCCAGGCTTCCGAGTGGATCGATCCCGTTTCCCGCCGTAGCTTCCTGAAAGTCATGGGCGCCTCCATGGCGCTGGCCGGCCTTGCCGGATGCACCAAGCAGCCCGATGAGCCCATCTATCCCTACGTCACCGCGCCGCCCGATCTGACGCTCGGCAAGCCCGACTACTTCGCCTCCGCCTTCCCGTTTACCACCGGCGCTGTGCCGTTGCTCGTCAAGAGCGCGGCCTATCGGCCCATCAAAGTCGATGGAAATCCCGAGCATCCTTACATCCGCGGCGGATCGGATCCGATCACACAAGCGACCCTGCTCGACATGTACGACCCTGACCGCTCGCAACACATTCTGTATCGCGGCGAGACGCGGACATGGCCCGCATTTCTGGCGGCATTTCGCGCCATGCTGGCGGACAAAAAGCCGAAGGGTGGCCAGGGTCTGTATATCCTGAGCGCGACCGTGACGTCGCCGACGATGGCGGCGCAGTGGCAGCAGGCGCAGAAGAATTATCCCCAGGCGAAGTTTGTGCAGTACGACCCGGTGAACCGCGACAGCCACTATCGCGCGTCGCAGCAGGCCTTCGGACAATTCGTCGATCCTCAGTACAAGCTCGATCAGGCCGATGTCATCGTCTCCCTCGATGCGGACTTCCTGGGCGGCGCGCAGTTCCCCGGCTTCCACAAGCTCGCCCGCGATTACGCGCAGAAGCGCAAGCTCGACGGCACGGACCAGATGAACCGGCTCTACGTCATCGAGTCCGTAACAACCACGACCGGCTTCAAGGCCGAGCATCGGCTCGCGATCAAGCCAGGCCAGATCGCGGCCTTCGCGCAGTCGCTGGCCGGCGCGGTGGGTGCGGGCGGCGCCGCTGCCGCAAGCTGGAGCGATCATGACTCGAAGTATCTCCAGGGCGTCGCCGCCGACCTCAAAGCCAACTCCGGCAAATCTGTCGTCATCCCTGGCGAGTTCGCTCCGCCGGAAGTGCACCTCGCGGCCTTCGCCATGAATCAGGCTCTGGGTAACGTCGGCAAGACCGTCGTCTACACCGATACGGTGAACCCGCTGCCCTCGATCCAGGGCGACGACTTCAAGTCTCTGGTTGCCGATATGAACGCCGGCAAAGTCGACTGGCTCGTGATCCTGAATGCCAATCCGCTCTATGCCGCGCCTGCGGATCTCGACTTCGAAACCGCGTTCAATAAGGTCAGCACCGTCGTCCACCTCGGCTCGCACTGGGATGAAACCGGGCAGCAGGCGCACTGGCATCTCAACAACGCGCACTATCTCGAGATGTGGTCCGACGCGCGCGCCTATGACGGCACGGCGAGCATCGTGCAGCCGATGATCGATCCCATGTACGGCGGCCACTCTGCGCACGAGATTCTGCAGTCCATGCTCGACAACCCCGATGTCTCCGCCTACGACGCGGTGCGCGCGACATGGATGGGCAATGGCGCGCAGCTCTCGAAAGGCGATGCGGAATTCAACTGGCGCAAAGCCCTGCACGACGGCTGGATCGACGGAACGGCATTCACGCCGAAGACAGTAGCGCCGAAGGGCGGACTGGCGACCAGCGCCGGGACGGCCGCGGCGAGCGGTATCGAAGTCGCCTTCCGTCCCGACGCCCATGTTTACGACGGCCGCTACGCGAACGTCGGCTGGATGCAGGAGATTCCGCGCCCGGTGACCAATCTCTCCTGGGACAACGCTGTGCAGATGAGCTTCGCGACCATGGAAAAGAACGGCCTCGCGGAGAACGATGCGGTTGAAATCAGCGTCGCCGGGAAAAAGATTGTCGCCGGAGCGCTGTCGGTTCCCGGGCAGGCCGATGACGTTGTCGTCGTCACCCTTGGCCAGGGACGGCGCGTCGGTCGAGTCGCCGGTGGCGTCGGCTACAACGCGTATCTCATCCAGCAGTCCGGCGCGCCATGGATGCAAGCCGGCGCAACACTGCGCAAAACGGGCGATATCTACGACATCTGCGTGACCAAGAGCCACCACATCGATCAGCGCAGCGTTTCGCATGGCGGCGATGGTTCCGGCACGCATTCAATCGAAGGCAACGAGTCGCTGGATCGCGGGATCATCCGCTACGCGACCCTGGCCGAGTACAAGCAGAATCCGGAGTTCGCGCACGAGGGTGTTGCGCGCTGGACACCGGAGCCAAACGAAAGCATGTTCCCCGCGTATCGGTACGACAAAAACGCGTGGGGCATGTCGATCGATCTCAACTCCTGCATCGGCTGTAACGCCTGCGTGACGGCCTGTTTCGCCGAGAACAATATTCCGGTCGTTGGGCGTGAGCAGGTGAAGATTGGCCGCCTGATGCAGTGGATTCGTATCGACACCTACTTCGAAGGCGATCTGGCAGCGCCCCGCGCGCACTTCCAGCCCATGACCTGCCACCAGTGCGAGAATGCGCCGTGCGAGCAGGTTTGTCCGGTGGGCGCGACCGTGCATTCGCCGGAAGGCCTGAACCTGATGGTCTACAACCGCTGCGTTGGGACGCGCTATTGCTCGAATAACTGTCCCTACAAAGTGCGGCGGTTTAACTTCCTGCTCTACTCCGACTACGACACAGAGAGCCTGAAGCTGATGCGCAACCCCGAGGTCTCTGTGCGCAGCCGCGGCGTGATGGAAAAATGCAGCTACTGCAGCCAGCGCATCGAAGCGGTGAAGATCGAAGCCGACAAGCAGAATCGCGACATTCGCGACGGCGAAATTCGGACTGCCTGCCAGCAGGCCTGCCCGACTGACGCGATCATTTTCGGAAATATCAACGAAAAGACAAGCCGCGTAGCGAAGATCAAGACCAACGAGCGGACCTATGGCGTGCTGGCGGATATCAACACGCGGCCGCGCACGACTTATGTCGCCGGCGTGCTGAATATCAACGAGCAGTTAGCCCAGGATCTGGGTGAGTACACGAGTTAGGCAGGCAGTAAGGCGAGTTAGCAGGCGAAGTTCAGAGGAATCGGAGAAGGCAAAAAGACGATGGCGACGAAAGACGCACCCGTCAACAATCCGATGATCGATCCGGTCACGGAAGAATACCGGGTTATCGCGCCGGGGCACACGTTCAAGTCGGTGACCGAAGAGGTCTCGAGGATCGTGCTGACCAGCCACACGCCCCTGGGCTGGTGGTTCGGCATATTGCTTGCCGGTTCAATCGTCGGCATATTGCTGACAGCGCTCACATGGCTGTTCCTCCGCGGCGTCGGCATCTGGGCCATTACCATCCCGGTCGCCTGGGGCTTCGCGATCATCAACTTCGTCTGGTGGATCGGTATCGGCCACGCCGGCACGCTGATCTCGGCGATTCTGCTGCTCTTTAAGCAGGGCTGGCGCAACTCCATCAACCGCTTCGCCGAAGCCATGACGATCTTTGCCGTCGTCTGCGCCGGCATGTTTCCCCTCATTCACGTCGGCCGCCCATGGCTGGGGTATTGGCTGTTTCCCTATCCCAGCACCATGAATTACTGGCCGCAGTTCCGCTCACCCCTGCTGTGGGACGTCTTCGCGGTTTCCACCTACGCCACCATCTCAGTGGTCTTCTGGTACATCGGCATGATCCCCGATCTGGGGACCCTGCGCGACCGCTCGCAGTCGAAGTTTGCCCAGTTCTTCTACGGCCTGATGGCTGTGGGATGGCGCGGCTCAGTGCGCCACTGGGTGCGCTATGAGACCGCTTCGCTCCTGCTGGCAGGCCTTGCGACGCCGCTCGTGCTCTCGGTCCACAGCGTCATCTCCCTCGACTTCTCCGTAGCCCTGCTGCCCGGCTGGCACACGACCATCTTCCCGCCCTACTTTGTCGCCGGTGCCATTTATTCGGGCTTCGCCATGGTGCTCACGCTGGCCATTCCGATTCGGACGTTCTATCACCTCGAAGATCTGATCACAATCCGGCACATCGACAACATGGGCAAGGTGATGCTGGCGACAGGAATGATCGTGGCCTATGGCTATTCCACGGAAGTATTCATGAGCTGGTATTCGGCCAGCCACTGGGAATACTTCATGATGTGGAACCGCATGTTCGGGCCGATGGGCTGGTCGTACTGGGTGCTGATCACCTGCAACATCGCGCTGCCGCAGCTGATGTGGCTGCGTAAATTCCGGTCGAACGTAGGGCTGATGTTCCTCATGTCGCTCATCGTGAACACGGGCATGTGGTTCGAGCGCTTCGTGATCGTGGTGACCAGCCTGACGCGCGATTACCTGCCATCCTCGTGGGGTACGTATCGCGCGACTAAGTGGGACTACGCGACATTTCTTGGCACGCTGGGACTATTCACCTTCCTGTTCCTGCTGTTCGTGCGTTTCCTGCCTATGATCCCGATGTCGGAGCTGCGCATGATGCTGCCGCAGGCGAAGGTGAAGGAAGTTCATGGTGAACCGCTTCCGGAGGCAGGTGACTGATGCCACTCCCTGAAGGAACGTACGCATTGATGGCGGAGTTTGAGACGCCGACGCAACTGGTGAAGGCGGCAAAAGCCGCGCACGGTGCCGGCTACCGGCGCATGGATTGCTACACGCCTTATCCGGTTGAGGAAGCCGCCGAAGCAATCGGCTTCCATCGCGACGAAGTTTCGCTCGTGTGCCTCATCGGCGGCCTGCTGGGACTGGTGGCGATGTTCTCGCTCGAGACGTGGATTTCGGTGTGGGCGTATCCGCTGAATATTGCCGGCCGCCCTTATTATTCGTGGCCGGCATTCGTGGTCCCGGCTTATGAGTGGACCATTCTGTGGGCGGGCTTGTCGGCGGCGTTCGGTATGCTCGCGTTGTGCGGACTACCGAAGCCGTATCACCCGGTGTTTAACGCGCCGAATTTCCGCAACGGAGCAACCACAGACAAGTTCTTCCTGTGCCTCGAGGCGACCGACCCGAAGTTCGAATCAGCAACGACACGCAGCTTCCTCGAAGCACAGGCGCCGTTGTCGGTGGTGGAGGTGGAGTATTAGCGCCGCAGGGTACAGGGTGCTGCGTCCAGGGCGCAGCTTTCGGGGCTCAGCGCTCGGCGTTCGTCAGACTCGCGGTTTCGCGATCGCCTGTGCGGCTGGCGCCTTGCTGTTGGCCGCCGGCTGCCGGCAGGACATGCAGAACCAGCCCCGCATGTTTCCGCAGCGCGGCACGACTTTGTTCGCTGACGGGCGTTCGGCGCGTCCCCAGGTCGAGCACACAGTAGCGCGCGGTCAGCTCTACGAAGATGAGTATTTCTACACCGGCCTGATGAACGGCAAAGAAGCCGACATGCTTCCGTTCCCGGTCACGATGACGGTGCTGGCGCGCGGGCAGGAGCGGTTCAACGTGTATTGCACCCCATGCCACTCGCGCGTGGGCAACGGAGCGGGCATGATCGTGCAGCGCGGATATAAACCGGCAGGCAATTTCCATGATGCGAAGCGGCTTGCCGAACCGCTGAGCCACTACTTCTATGTCATGACCAATGGCTACGGCGCCATGCCGGACTATAAGGCACAAGTAACTCCCGAGGATCGCTGGGCCATTGCAGCCTACATTCGCGCGCTGCAACTGAGCCAGAACGCGAAGCTGAGCGATGTGCCGGCGGGCAACCAGGTGCAGAGCCTGGGCGCGATCGCGGAGAAAGATGGATATCCGGCGAATTACTCCGGGCCGTGGCCGATGCCCTCAACAGCCGTGACGGCGAAGCCTCAGACCGGGATTGCGGCAGGCGCGCCGGCGCAAGCCTCTGGTCCGGCGATCGCAACGGTTCCGAACGCGAAGAGCACGACGGGGCAAACGGCAACCCCTCCGGCGAGGCCATCAGGAGCGCAGCAATAATGGCGAACGATTCGTTCAGCAAAGGATTGTCGAGCACACTGAGCGCGCCGGCCTTCGTGGATGGATGGCGTCGGCTGGCGCTGCGCGTGGGCCTTGCCCTCGCGGTGGTCGGTGTCGTGATTGCGCTCCTCGCACAGAAATTCGACGGTACCGGGCTCGGCTGGGATCATTTCCTGCGGGCGTGGCTTGAAGGGTTCGTCGCCTGCTTCGGATTCTGCCTGGGCGGCATGGCGCTGCTGATGGTGCAGTATCTTTCGGGCGGCAAGTGGGGCCTGATCGTGCGCAGACCGCTGGAAGCGATGACGCGGACCTGGCCACTGATCGTGCTCATGTGGATCCCGATTGCAGTGCTGGGCGCGTCCTACGGCAAGCTCTACCCGTGGGCAAAGTATGCCAAGTGGGAGGATGCACTCAAGGCTGGGCAGATCTCGGTCGATATGGCGCATGCCATTCACTGGAAGAGCCCCATGCTCAATGCCATGAACTTCTATTGGGTCTCGCTGCTCTGCTTCGCGATTTTCGCGGGTTACATTCTCCTGCTGAATCGCTGGTCGATGAAGCGCGATGCCGATGCGGAGCCGCGGGTCGGATACTGGCGGACAAAATTTGAGAACCTGAGTGGCTTTGGCGTGGTGCTGTATGCGGCTCTGCTCTTCATCCTGGTCATCTACTGGGTCATGTCGCTGGACCCGACATGGTACTCCACGATCTACGGCTTCCAGTATCTGGTGGGGCAGGCCTTCATGGTGCTGCCGCTGGCCGTCCTGACGCTGATCGGCCTCTCGAAAGCAGAACCGATCAAAAGCACATTCCGCACCATCGAACAGCACGACCTGGGTAAGCTGTGCTTCGCCCTGGTAATGCTGAACATTTATTTTGCGTTTGGGGCGTTCCTGATTATCTGGTCGGGTAACTCGCCGGAAGAGATTCCCTGGTATCTGGATCGCATCCGCGGCGGATGGGGTGTGATCGCGACCCTCGATGTGATCTTTCACTGGGTGATTCCGTTCAGCATGTTGCTGTCGCGCGATCTGAAGCGGATTCAGAGCCGGCTGGTCCTGGTGTGTTGCATCATGATCTTCGCCGGTTTCTGGGATCTGTTCTGGCTGATCGAGCCTAACTTCAAAGATGCGGCCAGAAACCTGCACCTTAGCTGGGGAATTCTCGAATATATCTTTGTCCCAGGCGCATTGTTCTGCTTCTGGCTGGTCTATTACTTCTCGGAACTGAAGAAGCGTCCGCTGATTGCCACCAACGATCCGCATCTGGCGGAGATTCTGGATCACGACTATGTCCATGCATAACCCGAAGAGCGGGCAGAACCGCGAGAACCTTGATCCCACGGCGCATCTGGACGAGGCGTCGGTTCGCGAGGGCTACGAAGTCACCGATGCGAATACCGGAGGGATCGTCGTTTTCCTGACCGGACTGTTTCTTTCGGTCGGAGTCTTCTTCGTGTTTTGCTTCGGCATGGGGAAGGTGATCAACAGCGGCCTCGACCGCGCCGATGGCCCGGTGAACAAGTGGGTCGCGCCAAACCAGATTGCTCCGCGGAAGGCGATCCAGTCCAATCCGGCGCTGGAGCAGGAGAACCTCGCCAAGCTCACGCAGCAATTTCCGACTCCACGGCTGGAACTCGATGACGGCAACCAGGATCTTTCCGAGCTGCACGATCGCGAGGACCTGCTCCTGAACTACTACAGCTGGGTCGATAAGCCGGGTGGCGCAGTGCGGATTCCGATCGAGCGTGCGATGGAGTTGATAGCGCAGCGCGGATTGCCGGTGGCGCCGCAGCCGCAGCACCAGGCGCTGATGATGGGCGATGCGGAACCGCAGGTGCAGATGCCGCTGACCAACGGCTTTGCGCGAACCGGTTACGAACAGGAGTTACACGGCGGCCCGCAGGAAGCAGGCGAACAGGCTTCGACAAAGGCCAATAATCAGTAGACAGGTGCAGAATATGAGACGCAGCGCGACAACAAGACGAATTACCACACTGGCTATCACGGCCATCTGTGCCTTCGCGCTTGTTAGTTCTGTGCCCGCTTCTGCCCAGAGCCAGTTCTTTACGCTGCAGAAGCCCGGGACGCCGGCAGATCAGCAGCCACTGCTCCTGAAAAAGATCAGCATCCAGCAGAAGCTCAACGCGCAGCTACCGCTGAACCTCGAGTTCCGAGACGAGACTGGTAAGTCAGTTCACCTGGGCGACTACTTCGGACAGAAGCCCGTGATCCTGTCCCTGGTCTACTTCCAGTGTAAGATCCTTTGTCCCGAAGAGATCGACGGCCTAACCGGGGCCCTGGAGATGCTGAAGTTCAATCCTGGGCGCGATTACAACGTTGTGCTGGTCAGCATCGACGCCACGGAAACGCCGGCGATTGCGGCGCGCGAAAAGGCGTTCTACATGAAACGCTTCGGGCGTCCGCAGGACAACAACGGCTGGCATTTCCTCACCGGGCAGGAACCGGCGATTCGCGCACTGGCGACGGCAGTCGGGTTTGGCTATGTGCCCATGCAGGGGCCCGACGGCAAGATGACGCAGTTTGCGCATGCCAGTGCGATCGAGCTTGTAACTCCTGAAGGCAAGTTAGCGCAGTATTACCTCGGAGTGGAATTCTCGCCGAAAGACATTCAGCTCGGTCTGGTGGAAGCTTCGCATGGGAAAGTTGGATCGGTGGTCGACAATCTGCTGACCTACTGCTATCAGTACGATCCGACGCAAAACCGCCACACGCTGATGTATCTCCGAATCTTCCAGCTGGGATGGATACTGACGGTGCTGGCTCTGGGAACTTTTATGGTGGTGAACTTCCGGCGCGACATACGCCAGGCGCGGGAACAGAAAACGCAATGGGTGAACGGATAGACGATGCATTTCATCAGTCCGGTACTTTGGCAATTCTTAATTAAATGGCTGACGTACTTCGCCATCTTCCCGCCGGAAGCGTCAAGCAAGGCGCCGCAGATGGATGCGCTTTACTTTTTTCTGATTGCAATCTCGGCCGTGGGACTGGGAATCGTCGGGTTACTGGTCTTCACCTTCTCCATTCGCTATCGGCGAGACCTGCACCCCGTCGCCACGCAGATCGAGGGATCAACGCTGCTGGAGGCAACGTGGACGATTATTCCTCTTATTCTGTTCATGATCTGCTTCGTATGGGGCGCGCTCTTGTACTACCGGATCTACAGCCCGCCGCCGAACGCCATGAACATCTATGTTGTCGGCAAGCAGTGGATGTGGAAAGTGGAGCATCCGGGCGGCCAGCATGAAATCAACGCGCTGCACATTCCCATTAACCAGCCCATTCAGATCACGCTCATCTCGCAGGATGTGTTCCACAGCTTCTCGATTCCCGCTTTCCGCGTAAAGCGCGAAGCGATTCCCGGCCGCTACAACACGGAGTGGTTCGAAGCCACGATTCCCGGCACCTATCACATCTTCTGCACGCAGTACTGCGGCACGCTGCATTCGCAGATGATCGGCCAGGTGACAGCGATGACGCCGGAGGACTATGAAGCCTGGGCGTCGGGTTCGACGAGCGGCCAGTCGCTGGCGCAGAATGGCGAACGGCTGTTTGCAAGCCTCGGCTGCAATTCATGCCACAACAGCGGGCCCAATGCGCACGGACCCAATCTCGCGGGCATTTATGGCGCGCGCCTGCAGTTGAAGAGCGGGCAATTTGTCACAGTGGACGACGCATTTCTGCGTGACAC
>Ga0335072_10008731_pt1 | contig 14658 bp, 13 predicted proteins | sample Lox_Sample_21_FD_206725 | JGI IMG/M metagenome (GOLD analysis project Ga0335072, IMG submission 206725) | Soil microbial communities from Loxahatchee National Wildlife Refuge, Florida, United States - Lox_Sample_2.1 | ecosystem: Environmental > Terrestrial > Soil > Wetlands | place: USA... | reverse complement strand
GGAACACCTCGGCCATTCCGCCGCGCCCGACGATGCCGTCGAGCTCGTAGCGGCCGCCGAGCAGCCGGGGCTGAGTCATGTCGCGCACTTACGTTACCGTCCTGCTTATCGAGGGCTGCGACCCGCAAGTCAGCCCGGAGCACCAGCCACTTCTCCTGCCCCGCGTGACGCTCTGCCGCCACATACGGGGCCTTCTGCGGCCGCCTTCAGTTCGGGTGATCATGAATGCGCACCCAGGTAGGCCTTGATCACCTGCACGGCGATAGGCGCGGCAGCGTCCGCCCCGAACCCACCGCCCTGCACGATAACCCCGACCGCGATCGGCGAGGGCTGCCCGTTACTGCCCGGCACGAAGCAGGTAAAGACGGCGTCATCGAGGTTACCGTTGTCCAGACCGTTCTGCGCCGTGCCCGTCTTACCGTCGATGGTGATCCCACCGGTCGCCTGCGGACCTGCCGTGGCGTATGCGGTGCCGCCCGGGTTTTGGGTGACCTGGTTCATCATGGACTGCACATAGCCGGCCACGGTTGGGCTGACTGCATTGCTCAGTACTCGCTTATGTGCCTGCTGAATGACTGACAGCCCGGGGCCGACAACCTGCTGGACGAGGTACGGGTACATGAGCGTGCCGTGGTTGGCCACGGTCGCGGCGAACATTGCCTCCTGTAGCGGCGTCACCGCGTCGTTGAACTGCCCGATCGCCGAAAAGGCGGTCAGCGACGGGTCGGTCCAGCCCTTCACCTCGGGCAGCACGCTCGGCACCACCGGCAGCGGGATTGATAGTGACCGGTTCATGCCGTACAGGCTCGAGTACTTGCGCAGCGTCGGCGCCGTCAGCTTCATGCCGAGTTCCCCGAACGCCGTATTGCACGACATCCAGAAAGCCTGGATGATCGGCGGATGGCCGTCTCCGCAGAGTTCGCCGCCGTCGTTGATGAGGTTGTTGCCGTTGGGCAGCACGAGCGGCTCAGGTGCGTTGACCAGCGTGTTCGGGTTCGCGACCTTGTGCTCAGAGAACGCTGCCGAACTCGTGACGATCTTGAATGACGAACCCGGCGGGTAGGTTTCCTGGATGGCGCGGTTCAGCAGTGGCTGGGAGCGCTCGGTCAGCAGCTGGTGATCGACCTTGTTCAGCGTGGCACCGTCGAAGGTCGTGAGCGCATTCGGGTTGAACGTCGGGTAGGACGCCAGCGCCAGGATCGCCCCGGTGCTCGGCTGAATGGCCACCACGGCCGCGTCGTGGCCGCCGTCGGCCGTCAGCGCCTTGTACGCCGCGGTCTGAGCGGCCGGGCTGACAGTCAGGTCGACAGTGGCACCCTGCTTCTCTTTGCCGGTCAGCAGCGCGGTGAAATTGTGCACGGCAAGCTGAGAGCTGGTACCGGCCAGCAGGCTGTTCTCGGCTTCCTCGATGCCGGACTGGCCGTAGATGGTGTCGTAACCGGTGATCGGCGCGTACAGCTTGCCTTGCGGGTAGTAGCGCTGGTAGGTGTCGGTTCCCTTGATTAGCCGGGACTCGGCGATCTTGGCATCGGTCCCGTCGCCGGCTGCAATGATCGCACCCCGCTGGTAGGAGAACTGCTGGTCGAACACCCGGATGTTGCCTGGCTCGGCAGCCAGCTTGCTGGCCTTGAAGGCCTGCAGGTAGTTGATGTTGAGCAGGAGCAACACGAACATGGCCAGGCAGACCAGCGAGATCCTCAGCAGTCCGCGGTTCATGCGGCCCGCACCACCTGGGTCATGCCTTCGTCCTGGATCGGTTGCGGGGCCGGCTTGCGGGCGGAATCACTGACCCTGATCAGCAGGCCAATGAGTATCCAGCTGGCCACCAGCGAAGATCCTCCTTCAGACAGGAACGGGGTAGTAACGCCGGTCAGCGGGATGAGACCGCTCACTCCCCCCACGATCACGAAGACTTGCAGCGCCAGTACAAACGACAGGCCGCCCACCAGCAGCTTCGAGAACGGATCCCGGACCGCCAGGGCAGCACGCAGGCCACGCTGCACCAGCAGGCCGAAGACGAGCAGCAATGCCATGACGCCGACGAGGCCGAGTTCCTCGCCGAACGCGGTGAAGATGTAGTCGCTTTGCACGAGCGGCGTGTGGTAGGGCTGGCCCTGGCCAAGCCCGGTGCCGAAGATGCCGCCAAACGCCATCCCCTCCAGGCCCTGGACCGGCTGGTAGGCGATGCCTGTCGGGTTAGTGCCCTGGAACGGGTGCAGCCAGACGGTGAAGCGCTCCATCACATGGCTGAACAGCAGGGCGGTAAGCCACGAACCCGCCACGAACAGGCTTACGCCTATCAGCAGCCATGAGGTCCGCTGGGTCGCGATGTAGAGCATCGCGATAAACATTCCGAAGAACAGCGCCGACGTGCCGATGTCGGTCTCGAAGATGAGGATGAGCAGGCTGGCTGCCCAGGCCAGCAAGACCGGGCCGAGATCACGGGCGCGAGGCAGGTCGATTCCCAGCACCCGGCGGCCGGTCAGGGCCAGCGCATCACGCTTGTTCACCAGGTATCCGGCAAAGAACACCGCGAGCGCGAGCCGGGCGAACTCGCCTGGCTCGACGGAGAAGCTGCCGAACGTGATCCAGACCTTGGCTCCGTTGACCACGCTGTGGCTGTCCGGCAGCATCGCGGGTATTGCCAGCAGGACCAGTCCGATGGCGCCCAGCGTGTAGGTGTACCGCTGCAGCACTCTGGGCTCACGGATGAGCACCAGGACGGCCACCATCGCGATGATGCCGACGCCGGTATACATCAGCTGCGTGGTTGTAGCCGAGGCCGACATGTCCGTGACCTGGAGGCCGGGATTGCCGTTACGGCCCGATTCGGCAAGACGGTAGATCATGACCAGGCCAAGGCCGTTGAGCAGACCCGCGAGCGGTAGCAGCAGCGGATCCGCGTAGGGCGCGAACCGGCGGACCGCCAGGTGCGCTGCCAGCATGACGGCGCAGAAGACGAGTATGTCGACCGGTAGCCCTGGGGGGAGCTTGCCCTTCAGACCGAACCCGACCGCGCTGTAAGCGAACAGGACCACTGCCACCGCGAAGCCGAGCATCACCAGCTCAGTCCTCCGCCGGCTGTGCGGCATCGGGAGTGACTGGCCGATGTCTGCGGGGAGGCTCACCCGGCCCCCGATCCGTCCGCGCAATAAGACGGCAGCGTGGGCTCCGGCGGCATGCTGACAGACGGGAGCTTGGCTTTCTTGTTCTTGGCCTGCTTCTTCTTGGCGGTGTTATAGGCCTGCCGCTTTTGGGCGTATTCGGTTTCCCAGGCGGTGCGACTGTGGCTGACCACGTCGCAGGTGTGGTCGTGCATGATGTGCCCGAGGGTTGCCCGCGTCTTGGCCAGCGTGGTTGGCGTGGTTGGCAGGCTCAGTTCGCCGGGCACTTCGCTGGTGAGAACAGTGGTCCTCTGGTAGACGCTGGACAGGCTTACGAACGCGATCTTCTGGCTGACCCCGCGGTAGATACTGACGTGTGATCCGTCTGCGGCCAGGTAGTAGTTCCCCTGGATACTCCGGTAACCGAAGTAAAGGCCTGCGGCGATCAGCACTACCAGCACGACCAGAATTGACGTAACCAAAGGCCAGCGCCGATGGGGCACGTCGAAGTCGTCCGCGTCTTCGTCGGAATTCTTCGCCGTGCCCCGGCCGCGGTGACCGTTGAGGCTTGCGTGCGGCGCGGCCTCCGGATCCTGGCCGCTGGCACCCGGGGCACCGCCGGAGGCTGCGCGCAGCAAGGTGCTGATGTCGCCCCCGGCGGCTGCGCCGGCCAGCCTGGCGTCCGTGGTAGCCCGCACCGGGCCCGTGGCAGGGTCCACCACATCCGCCACAATGCAGGTGATGTTGTCCGGGCCGCCGTTACGTATCGCGAGCGCGATCAGCTGGTTCACCGCGTCTTCAGCGTCCGGCAGCGTGCTCAGTATCTGGTGCACGGCCTCGTCCCCGACCACGTCGGTGAGGCCGTCCGAGCACAGCAGATACCGGTCGCCTAGGAGGGCATCGTGCATTGCCAGGTCAGGGTCGGCGTCCGTACTGCCCTGCAGTGCCCGCATGATCAGCGAACGCTGCGGGTGATTGGCCGCCGCTGCCGGGCTGAGGCGTCCTTCGTCGACTAGCGACTGGATCAGCGTGTGATCTCTCGTGATCTGATACAGATCGCCGTCGCGCAGCAGGTAAGCGCGCGAGTCGCCGATGTGGCACACGGCAACCCGGGCACCGGCCCAGAGCATGGCTGTGAGGGTGGTGCCCATGCCTTCGACGGCCGGATCGGAGATGCTCATGTCGTGCAGCGTGGCGCGCGCCGAGGCCACGGCGTCTGCCAGCGCGTTCAGCATGTCGTCATCGCTGATGAGGTTCTGCCGGTCCAGCGGCGAGATGGCCGAGATCGCCACCGCGCTGGCTACCTCGCCCGCGGCGTGGCCGCCCATGCCATCGGCGATCGCGAGCAATCGCGGCCCGGCGTAGGCAGAGTCCTCATTGCCTTCGCGGAGCAAACCTACGTCTGAGCGGAGCGCGTAATGCAGTGCCAGGGTCATCTGCGCAGCTCCAGAACGGTCTTGCCGATGCGGATGGGGACGCCAATGGGCACCGGCGTCGGCCGGGTCACCTTCTGCCGGTCCAAGTACGTGCCATTGGTCGATCCGAGATCCTCAACCAGCCACTGACCATCTTGCGGGAAGAGTCGGGCATGTCGGGTCGAAGCGTAGTCGTCGCTGAGGACTAGCGTGGCGTCATCGGCCCGGCCGATGGTGATTTGCTGGTCGGTGAGCCCGAGACTAGTGCCCGCGAGCGTGCCCGCCGTCACCAGCAGCTGCTGTGGCACCGATCGGCTCGGCCGGGCCGGCTTGGCCTTGGGCTCCGGCTGGGGAGACGACGCGGTCTGGCGCGTCGCCGACCGCCGCCGCCGCTGGCTGGCTGGCCCGAACATGTCAGTCCTGACGACGCCGACAGCAGCGATGACGAAGAGCCACAGGACAAGGAGGAACCCTATCCTGACGAGGGTGAGCTCAAGCGCATTCATCGGGTCATGAGTCCTTGGCTGGCGTGACGGGGAGTCGTGCTGCCCCGTCAGTAAATGCTGTCCCGGCGGAAGATAAGAGTGGTGCGGCCGAGGGTGACCTGGGTGCCGTCGGCGAGCAGAACCCGCCGCACGGGCTGCCCGTTAACGAAGGTCCCGTTGGTCGAGCCGAGGTCGACGAGCACGACCTCGCCGTCTTCGACCCGGATCTCGGCGTGGTGCCGGGACACCCCGGGGTCTACTAGGCGCAGGTCGCAATCGGTACCGCGACCCAGGATGATCAGTGGCGTGGCGATCTCGTATGTCCGCTGGGTGCTGCCGTCCGGGCCGGGCTCGGGACCTGACACCAGCAGCCGAGGGTTGCCGTGGAAGCCGCCGGCCCGCTGCGGAAGGTCACTCACGGGGCGGCGGATCTCGCCGTCCTCCACGGTCGTGCCCCGGATCACCCCGGACAGGATCCGGAAGGTTCCCGTAGTCAGGTCGCGGACACCCTCGAACCGCATCCGAACCGGACCGACGAAAGAATAGCCCTGCTCCTTGGCATACTCGCGGGCAAGCGTGGCAAGCTCAATGCCAAGGCTGTCGGCATATACGTCGAGGCGTGCGTAGTCGTCCTCGGCGACCTCGACCACGAAATCGTTCGGCACGAGGGTCCGGCCCTGTGCCACGATCGCGGCCCGGTCATCCATCTCCCGCTGAATCGCGCTAGCTACCTCGACCGGTTGCAACTCAGACTTGAACGCCCGCGCGAAGGCACCTTCGACCATGCCTTCGAGCCTGTGCTCAAAGCGCTGCAGGACTCCCACCGTGGCGCCCTCCTCTCCATGCCGTATCCGATCGTATCGGCGATGTGGGACAGCTTGCGGACGTGCTAACCTGACTGCTGCTCCCGGGGCGGGTGGCGGAACGGCAGACGCGCACGGTTCAGGTCCGTGTGTCCGAGAGGACGTGAGGGTTCAAATCCCTCCTCGCCCACTCGTGATGCGTGCCTGCTGACGGCCGCACGCAGCCGGGCCGCGCGGTCGGCTAGCTGGCCGAAGCTTAGGCTGTCACCGCCGTTCTTGCCACCGAGATGGCACAGCGATCGCTGTGCTGTGCCTTCGCCGGCAGCACGTTTGGCCCCATTCTGGGGTGTGATCGAGATCATCTCGCAATAGTCTTGCCAGGTGGCTCGGCCGGGTCCGGCCGGGGTCATGGCAGAGCGGCAGTCGCTTCCAGATTGGCGCTGGCGGCTGACAGCATCAGGCACAATCGATAACGTGCCGGAACTGCCTGAAGTCGAGGCGCTCGCTGCCGCCCTGCGCGAGCGCGCGGTCGGTCGCGAGATCGACCGCGCTGACGTGGCTGAGTTCTCCGTGCTGAAGACCTATGATCCGCCGCTGTCTGCGCTGCACGGGGCGCGGATCAGCGGCACCTCGCGGCGCGGCAAGTTCCTCGACCTACGGTGCGCTCCGGCGAGTGACGGCGCCGAGCTGCACCTGGTCGCGCACCTGGCCAGGGCGGGCTGGCTGCGCTGGCGGGACTCGCTGCCAGCGGGCCCAGTCAAGCCGGGGAAGGGCCCGCTGGCCTTTCGGGTGCGGTTCACCGACGGCAGTGGCTTCGACCTGACCGAGGCAGGGACCAGGAAGCGCTTGGCCGTCTATCTCGTTTCCGACCTCGAGCAGATCCCTGGCGTGGCGTCGCTTGGCCCTGAACCGCTGGATCCGGGCTTTACCACCGAGGTTCTGGCCGGGATACTGGCGGGCCGCAGGACCCAGATCAAGGGCGTGCTGCGAGACCAGAAGCTCATCGCCGGGATTGGCAACGCCTACTCTGACGAGGTTCTGCACGCCGCCAAGATGTCCCCGTTCCGGCTCGCCTCCAGCCTGAGCCCGGAGGAGGTGGCTGATCTGCATGCCGTGATTATTGGCACGCTGCGCGAGGCGATCGGCCGGTCCGACGGGCTGGCTGCCAGTGATTTGAAGAAGGAGAAGAAGGCCGGACTTCGCGTCCACGGCAAGGCGGGCGAGCCGTGCCCGGTGTGTGGCGATACTGTCCGCGAGGTCTCGTTCGCCGACTCGGCGCTGCAGTACTGCCCGACGTGCCAGACCGGAGGTAAGCCGCTCGCCGACCGTCGGTTGTCGCGATTGCTCAAGTAGCGGCGGCCATTAGCCGAACACCTGCTTGAGCTTGGCCCAGCGGCTCAGGTCGCAGCCACCATCGACCACGCTCTCGTGCACCGGGCGGCCGAGGTAGCTACCGGTCACCGTCGCGCGGCCGGCGTTGGCCATGATCATCGGACACTCGACATGCGCGGGCAGCGGTCCGAACAGGCTCGTGCCCCGCATCAGCCTCGCGCAGGCGGTGGCGGGATCGGTGACCGTGCCGCCGGCCGGATCGCAGCGCAACGTGTAGTGGGCGGCGGGGGTGGTGGGCGATCCGCTGAAATCCACGTCCAGCGAGATCTTTGCCGTGGCGGTTGTGGCTGGCCCACTGCTACCAGCGGTCGGCGAGCTGGAACTTGAGCCGGCGGCGCCGCTATCAGGAGCAGCTGCGCTGCCGCAGGCGGCCACGAGCAACGCGCACGCGCCGGCGGCCGCGCAGCGTGACAGAAGCCGGCCGGAGTGAGAAGGAGTACGCCGGTCGTGCGACTGTCGCGTCATTGCCATTGGACGTGCGCTCCTCTTACTTGGTTCCAGGCACAGTACGCGACTTGCGGCCGGCCACCACTCCGAAGCTGTGCTACCTGGGAGTTTGCGCAGTTCACCGGGCCTGGAGGCGACGCGAATGGCACCATGAGGCGGTGGGATGGAAGCTCGCCGTGGCACAGCGCGACCGGGACAGGATCGATGGCACCGCTCGCGCCGTGATCGAGTGCGCTGCAGACGCCATCATCGCGATCGGCTCCGACCGTCGCGTTACGGTCTGGAATCCGGCCGCCGAGAGGCTCTTCGGGTGGCGTGCGGCTGAAGTGGTCGGCCTAGAGTCGCCCTTCGTTCCTGAGGAACTGCGGGCCGAGCACAACGCGGTACTCGAGCGGGTGGCTAGCGGTGGCCAGGTCTCCTTCGCCACCAGACGGACCTGCAAGGACGGCTCCATGGTCGACTTGCGGATAGACGCGAGCAGGATGGTCGACAGTGCCGGGGAGTTGACTGGCTGGGTCTGTGTTTGCCATCGCAGCCGCGACGACGAGCCAGTCAGGCACGATATGGCTGAACGGGCCAGGGTCGTCCGCCGCCTCGGCGACGTCGTGGCCGATATGAACGCGCAGCTCGAGCTAGAGGCCGTGCTGGACCGCATCGCGGCAAGCCTGCGCGAGCTGACCAGGGCAGACGCAGGCGGTTTCGTGCTGATCGAGAGCGACCGGCTGCGGCTGGTCAGTCTGGACGGGCTACCGGCCGAGCTGCGCGGCCGGACGGCTGACCTGCAAAGCAGCATGGTGGGCCAGCTCATGCGGTCAGGCAAGACGGTGCTGATGGCTACAAGCGACTCTGGCGGCTTCGATGATCTCATCTGGGCCGCGCTGCCTGGCCTGCACACGATCGCCCTTAGCCTGTCCCACGTAGCAGGGCGCCCCTTTGGCGCGCTGTACGCGCTCTACAGCGGGCGCAAGGTTGGTCACGTCGAGCTTGAACTGCTGGAGCTGCTAGCCGGGCACGCCAGCGTGGCACTGTCCAACGTGACGGCTTTCGAGGAGGTCGTCAGGCAGCGCGCCCACGAGCGGGCGGTGATCGACGCCAGCGCGGACGGCATCGCTGTGCTGGATTCAGATGGCCTCGTCCGGCAGTGGAATCCGGCCGCGCACCGGCTGACTGGCCTGTCCCCGGACCTCGCCACGGGCCGGCGCCCGCCGTTCCCGCTGCCGGCCCCTGGCGAGAAGCTGACCCACAAGCTTGCCAACGGCCGCTGGATTGACCTGCTCTGCACAGGGCTGAGCGGCCGTGGCGAGAAGGTGCTCGACTTCCGGGATATCACCGCAGCCAAGGAACTGGAGGAGGCCAAAGACCTGTTCTTGGCAACTACCAGTCACGAGTTGCGCACGCCGATCACCGTTGTTCAGGGATTTGCCAGCACGCTGGCCAGCCGCTGGGACAAACTCGCCGATGCAGACCGCCGTGCGGCTGTGCAGACGATCGCGGAGCGGGCAGGCTCGCTAGCCAGGCTGGTCGAGCAGCTACTGCTCGGCTCACGGGCCGGGGCTGACCAGCTTCAGGTCAGCAACGGCCCGTTCGACCTGGCAGCGCTCCTGCGCGGCGCAGTGGTAGCGTTCCGGCCGCTCTCGGACCGGCACACGCTCGGCATCGATATCGTCGGGGACCTGCCGCCAGCCAACGGCGATCCGATGGCCACTGACATCATCATCGGGCAGTTGCTGGAGAACGCCTTCAAGTACTCACCCGAGGGCGGCTCGGTGACCGTGCGCGCCTGGACGGATGGCGAGGCGATTGTGGTGGAGGTTGCCGACCAGGGCATCGGCATTCCGCCAGAGGACCGCGAGCGCGTGTTCGAGCGGTTCGTCCAGGGCGAGACAGGCGACCGGCGCCGGTTCGGCGGCATCGGGCTCGGCCTGTATATCGTCCGGCAGCTGGCAGTGGCCCAGGATGGCGAGATCACCGCCGACGAGCACGACAGCGGCGGCACCGTCATGCGGCTGCGGCTACGAACGGCTAGCGCCGGGCCAGCCACCACCACTGCCGGCACATCTGCCAGCTGACCGGCTAACTCTCCGCACCGATTCTCGGATGCAGCCGCCGCCTGGTGCGCGGGTCCCGGTCGATCGGAATTCCGCCGGATGCGTCGATGTACTTGTCGATGATGCCGATGACGTCGTCGCCCTGCATCACGATCTTGCCGCGATCCATCCAGATCACCCGGTTACAGGTCAGTTCGACTTCTTCCAGGTCGTGCGCAACGAGGAAGACTGTGCCTGCGGCGGCCCGGAGCTCGTTGATCCGGTTGTGACTGCGCACCCGGAACTCGGCGTCGCCGGTGGCCAGTGCCTCGTCGATCAGCAGTACATCGTGGTGCTTGGCTGCCGCGATCGCGAACCGCAGGCGCGAGCCCATGCCGGAGGAGTAGGTCTTCATCGGCAGGTTGATGAAGTCGCCAACGCCGGAGAAGTCCACGATGCTCCGGTACTTCTCCTTGGCTTCTTGCTTGGACATGCCCATGGCCAGGCAGCCGAGTACGACATTGCGCTCGCCAGTGAGGTCGTCGAGCAGCGCGGCGTTGACCCCCAGCAGAGATGCCCCGCCGTTGGTGTAGACATTGCCTGCCTCTGGCGGCAGCAGGCCGGCAATCGCCCGCAGCAGCGTCGACTTGCCCGAGCCGTTCCGCCCTATGACCCCGATTGCGTCGCCCCGGTAGGCGATGAACGAGAGGCCGCGGATGGCGCGTACCTCGCGGATATTGGTGCGGGTCTTGCGGCCGAGCGCGCGCAACAGGACCGTGGCGGCGCTTCCGCGGTCACCACCTGAGCCGTACACCTTGTACACGATGTGAAGGTCGTCCACGACGACCATCGGCTCAGCCACGGCCGTACCTCGTCTCCGCACGCCAGAAGAAGAAGAAGCCGACCACCAGGGCAAGCGCGGCCCAGCCAATGCCGTAGTACCAGAAGTGCGAGACCGCGACCTGAGCATGACAGTACGCGCTGTCATATTCCAGCCTGGGCGGCACGGCAGTGCTGCTCTTCACCGCGTTTTGCCACAGGCCACACCTGGCTGCGTTGTACGGCTGGCTACCGGGTGCGCTCAGCCGCTGACTCGCCATGATCGAGTTACGGACCAGGTCGATGTACACCGCGGCCGGATTGCTGGCAAGCACCGGCACTGCCCAGGCCGGCACGTGACTGCTCTTTGACAGGTCAAGGTTCTGGATGCTGAACAGCACGCCAGAGAGATATAGCCAGGTACGCATCAGGAACGGCAGCAGCTGGCTGAAGTCGTTCACCTGCGAACCGAGCCGCGCTGCGAACAGCCCGATCCCGATATTGAAAATCGTCTGCAGGAGCAGCGCCGGGATGACTAGCAGCCAGTACCACGTGATCGGCTCCCCGGTCGCGAGCACGATCGCCACCAGGACGGCCATCGCCAGGGCCATCTGCTCTAGCTCGACCACGACGTAAGCGAGCGGCAGAGCGGCGCGCGGGAACTGGAGCGCCCGGATGAGTGGCAGGCTCTCGGTGATCACCGAGGACGTGGTGATGAAGGCCCGCTGGGTGAAGTTGAACACGAACACGCCGGTGACCAGGAAGGCCAGGTAGTTCGGGATCCCGCGGTTGATGTCCAGCAGCAGGCCGAAGATCAGGAAGTAGACGCCGGCATTGAGCAGCGGCGTGAGTACCTGCCAGATCTGGCCGAGCTTGGCCTCGGTATACATCGCGATGTTTCGCGCGGTGGCGAAAGCCATAACAAAGTGCCGCCGGCGCCACAGTTCCGCCATGTATACGGCGACCGGCGGTCGCTCCGCACTGGGGCGCAGGCCGTGCCGGACGGCATAAGCGCCCAGCGATTCGCTTGCGAAGTCGGGCGAAAGGACCGGCACCTGCGCCCCGGGATCACCGTCGGCCGACAGTAGGGTCGGCAACGGCACCTTCGCGTCGGTCACGCGGCACTCCTGCGGGACTCCGGGTTGCGCGGGGCTGCCTTCACGCCCGAGACTGTACCATTAGTCCAGTTGTGCTATACAACTGTTGCATGGCCAACGAGTCGCCTGGCGGCGCCGAGCTCGAGCACGTGCTGGCTCAGTTGCTCCGAATGCTATCCCCTGCGCTCGCCACCTCGAGCCCGGACGCGCGGGCGCGCCAGGCTGACAACGACGCGGTGCCCGCGGTCTCGGCGTCCGAGGCGCGCGCCCTGATCGAGCTTGTCTCGGCTCGCGGCATCGCACAGGGTGAGCTGGCGGCAGCGCTGGCGCTGGACAAGAGCACGGTCAGCAGGCTTGCTGCCGGACTGGAGCGCAAAGGCTGGATCCGCCGCGGCCGCGACGAGAACAATCAGCGTTACGTCAGGCTCTACCTGACGCCTCAAGGGCGCGAGGTTGCCGGCCGGCTGTGGCAGGCATGGCGAGCGCGGCAGGCCCGGATCCTGGCGGCGCTGTCTGCCGATGAGCGAGCCGGCCTGTCGGCCGGCCTGGGTGGCCTCGTCCGCGTCCTGACCGCCGAGTCCCAGCTCGATCAGGCTGCAGACGGCGACCGCTAGAGGGGATGGCCGGAGCCGGCTGGCATCACCCTGAGCCCGGTGTGCGCTCGCCAGCCGACGGTTTCCGGCGAGTAAGCGCGGGGCATCTCCGCGGCAGGCAGTGCCGCGGGCCGCGCCGCGTGGCACAGGGAGGCCGGCGCTGCACAGGGGGGGTGAGAGTAGCGGGCTCCGTACTCCTGCCGTGCGCCCCGGCGAGTGTCGCGGTGGCTCGCCGGCGGTTGACAGCCGAGCTGACTGCGGCCGGGATCTTCGACGGTGTCGTCTGCGACGCTGTCCTGGTTGTCAGCGAACTGCTGAGCAATGCGATCCGGCACGCCAGGCCGCTGCCTGGCTCGAGTCTTCGCCTCGCCTGGGCTTTGACTGACGGCGCCGTCGAGATTGCCGTGACTGACGGCGGATCCGCCACCAGGCCAATCACCGCGCAGGCGACTGTCTCCTCGCTGGGTGGCCGTGGCCTCGACATAGTCGACTACCTGGCCAGGAGCTGGGGTGTCAGGACCGATGACAGCGGACTGACGGTCTGGGCGGTAGTGGCCGCACCGGCCGGCCGGCCGGGACCGCGCTCCGCTGCGGCGGCACGCGGGCCCGGCAGGCGTAAGCGCTTGCCAGGCCGGTAATACCTCTCCCAGCGGATGCAACCGCATGGCCGTCACCGGGACGCCGTGTGGCCCGGCGATCAGGCGGTCGTCAGCGCCGCCGCGCGGGGCGCGGCGGTCAGAGCGGGGGAACGGTCGTGACTCAGACGCACGGCGTGGACAGCGAGATCGGCCAGCTGCGTACCGTGCTCATGCACAGGCCCGGCGGTGAGCTGCAGCGGATCACCCCCCGGCAATCCGGCGGTTTGCTCTTTCGCGCCTCGCCCTGGGTCAGTAAGGCGAGGGAGGAACACGATCTCCTTTGCCAGGTCCTGCGCGATTTCGGCGCTGAGGTCCTTTACTTCACCGAGCTGTTGCAGGACACCCTGGAGTACGAGCCTGCCAGGGCAGAGGCTGTGAGGCTAGCCGTCGCCGACGCCGGGCTGGGCGACGAGTTGCGCGTGCGGGTGCGTGCTCACCTGGACGACCTGGGGCCGGAACAGCTGGCCCAGGTACTGATCGCCGGTCTGAAGCCGGACGAGCTCAAGATCGGCAGCGGCGTGGTCTACGAGCTTCTCGACCGGCACGACTTCGTCCTCTACCCGCTGCCGAATCTGGTCTTTACGAAGGACTCCAGCTTCTGGATCGGCAACCGGCTGGCAGTAGCGAGCCTTGCCGCGAAGCACCGGCGCCGGGAGACCGACCTGGCCAGCGTGGTGTATCGGCACCACCCGCGATTCGCGGGTACTAAGTGGCTATATCAGGGTGACCTTGAGCACGTGGACGGTGGCGACGTGCTGCTGCTGGCGCCCGGCGTCGTCGCGGTCGGAGTGAGCCATCGGACAACCCCGGCCGGAGCGGAGCGGCTCGCACGACAGCTGTTTGACGCGAGCCTGGCTCATACCGTGCTCGCGGTCCCGATCGGCCAGCACAGCCGCGCCGTACACCTGGACACGCTATGCGCCGTTGTGGACATCGACTCGGTGCTGATGCATCCGGGCATCGCATATGCGCTTACGGCGCACACGATCTCGCCGCAGGGCGAGAACCTGCGAGTGTCCAAGGCACAGCCGTTCTTGCAGGCGGCGGCACAGGCAATGGGCATCGCCCGGCTCCATGTCATCGATTCCGGGCTGGACCCGGTCTGGGGACAGTCGGGCCAGGGCGACGACGGGAGCAACGTGCTCGCGCTCAGCCGCCGGCTTGTCGTGAGCCATGAGCGGAATTCCGAGACCAACGACCGCCTGGAGGCCGCCGGGATTACGGTCATCCAGGTGCCGAGTAGCGAGCTGGGCAGTCTGCGCGGCGGACCGCGCTGTATGACCTGTCCCGTCAGCCGCGACCCGGTCGCCCAAGTCGCGCGGCGCCCGGAACTGACCGCCCCCGTACTGGTGCCCGGCCGCGCCGGCCGCAATCGGGCCGAGCTGGTGCCGGCAACTTAGTAACGCGAGCACGTTAGTAACGACGGCTGCGTGACCGCTTCTCCGACCGTCGGCCGAACCGGACGAAACCAAGCGACGTGCTGATAAAGGCGATGATTACCGCGATCAGAGCCAGCCAGAACAATGTCCGGACGACGGTGGCCGCCACGAAGACGATCACTATCGCGGCGATAAGGATTAGCACTGCACGAAGCATGATTCCACGCTACGTCGCCGCCTGCCGGGATGGCGAGCGGGCTGTCCCTGGAGCCGGGCACACGGTACAGCCTGCATCGGTGCGGCTATGAGATTACCATATTCCGGTCATATCGGAAGGAATCTTCGCAGCAAATCAACCTGAACTGGCCGACTGGATATGCCCATCTAGCCGGCTTAGCGGCGGACCGGTAGTGTGCGGCAGGTGGAGCTAAAGGTCACGACCAGGTCGCAAGGCGATCA
>Ga0335072_10008730_pt1 | contig 14658 bp, 13 predicted proteins | sample Lox_Sample_21_FD_206725 | JGI IMG/M metagenome (GOLD analysis project Ga0335072, IMG submission 206725) | Soil microbial communities from Loxahatchee National Wildlife Refuge, Florida, United States - Lox_Sample_2.1 | ecosystem: Environmental > Terrestrial > Soil > Wetlands | place: USA... | reverse complement strand
AATCGGCGAGGCGGGCCTCGACTATCATTATGATTACGCGCCGCGCGACGTCGCTAAGCGCGTCTTTCGCGGGCAGATCAGGCTCGCCCGCGAACTCGATCTGCCGCTTGTCATCCATGCGCGCGACGCCGACGACGACATCGCAGTGATCCTGGCCGAGGAAATGGCCCAGGGAGGGTTCCGCGCCGTGCTGCATTGCTTCACCTCGTCGCGCGCGCTCGCCGAGACGGCTCTTAAGCTTGGGCTCTCGATCTCGTTCTCGGGCGTGGTGACATTCAAGAAGTCGGAGGATTTGCGCGCCATCGCCCGCGATGTTCCGCTCGACCGCATTCTGGTCGAGACCGACGCGCCCTATCTTGCGCCGACGCCCCATCGCGGCCGCCGCAACGAGCCGGCCTTCGTCGTCTTGACGGCCGGTGTGGTCGCCGAAGCGCGCGGGATTGAGCTGGAAGAGCTGGCGGCGGCGACGCGCGCCAACACGCTCGGGTTTTTTTCGAGGCTTCCTCCCGCCCTCGGAACGCCGCATTGAGCTTAAGGCTGACCATCCTGGGCTGCGGCTCGTCCGGCGGCGTGCCGCGGGTCGGGCAGGGTTGGGGCGCCTGCGATCCCGCGAACCCGAAGAACCGGCGCCGCCGCTGCTCGCTGCTCGTCGAGCGCTTCGGGCCCGCCGGCGCGACCGCGGTGCTCATCGACGCTTCGCCCGATTTGCGCGAGCAGTTGCTCGACGCCGAGGTGAAGCGGCTCGACGGCGTCCTTTTGAGCCATCCTCACGCCGATCACACGCACGGCATCGACGACTTAAGGCCCCTTTGCCTGGTCATGCGGCGGCGCCTCGACGTGCATATGAACGAGCTGACTTCGCTCATCGTCCGCCGGGCTTTCGCTTATATTTTTGAGACCCCTGAGGGAAGCTCCTATCCGCCGATCGCAAACGAGTTGCGGCTCAGAGCCGGCAAGCTCTGCCGCATCGCGGGACCGGGCGGGGCGATCGAGGCCATGCCGTTCGATCTCGACCACGGCGAGATCAGCGCGCTCGGCTTCCGCTTCGGCGCGCTCGCCTACACGCCGGACGTGAAGCAGATTCCGGAAGCGAGCCTGCCCTTCCTCGAGGGCCTGGACTTGTGGATCATAGACGCGCTGCGCTATCGCCCCCACCCCTCGCATTTCAGCCTCGACGACGCGCTTCATTGGATCGAGAGGATGCGTCCGCGTCGCGCGATCCTCACCAACCTGCATACCGACCTCGACTACGAGACCTTGCGGACGAGCCTGCCTGCGCATGTGACGCCGGCCTATGACGGGATGCGGGTCGAGGATTTCCGGGGGTAGGGGGAACACCATAAGACGAGGAAGGATCTTGCCAAAAGCGTAGAATGTTATCACCCTCAAAATCTTTAACAGTTCGCTCGAACCAAGGGCGGCAGGGCAGGAGGAATCGGACATGGTCGGAATCAAAGCGCCGCATGTTTCGGCATCGCGTCACGGATTTGTTTTCAACCTTCCCTCCGTAAGCGATGCGGCCAACGCGCTGTATCGTTTTGCCACTCCTGAGATGCACGTATGGCGGTCGGTTAATCACACGTTGGAACGTGCGTTCTTCACTGAGGGGGGCCGCGAATCTTTCCGCAAAGGCCTGGAGTCCGGCAAGTCTGGAATTGAAGGCGCGTCAAAGTCAGTCGGCGTCGCCGCAGAAGTCGCCAGCCAGGCGCACAAATACGGGAAGGCCCTGACGGGATCGATTATCTACGGCGAGCAGATCAAACAGATGGCGCAAGATATCATGCGCCTGAAGGCCGATTACAGGACAGCGGAGATCGCCGCCGCAGCCGGACACAAGGCCGCTGCTTCGATGCAAGCCTTCCTGCACGCCCCGCTCCGGGAGGCCGAAGCGGCGCTCCAGCGGGAAACGACCGTGTTGTTCGATTTCTACCGGCTGGCGGAGCACTCGGGCGCGGGCATCACCGGGAGGGTGGCGAAGCTCGCGCTGGCGGGCGAGAAAATGCTCGGCAAGTCAAGTCTGGGACGACAGATCATCAAGACCAACCGCATCATGAAGAGCCCCCAGTTGGAACACTCGCTGTTGGCAGCTGGAACTGTGATCGAAGCGTGGAAAGGCTGGGATAGCACGAAAGGGGTCAGTCAAAGCGGACGCGCGACGGCCGCCGCGGTCTGGGGGGCCGTGACTTACGGCTTTGACAGATCGATGGGCGAATTGGGCATCATAGACCTCGGCGTCAAGCACATCGGCAAGGCGATCGGCAACGCGGCAGGCGTCGAACCCAAGGTTGCCGAAGAAACCCTTGAAAGCATGAGCTTTTCTAAGTGGAAGGAAGGGACGGCCAATACGTACTTTCAAATCGGCCGGGCCGTGCTGCATTGGGACGCGTCGCCGCTGAGCGATCTCCATCGAGCCAACATGAAGGGAGAGAACGGTCGGATCTTGCAGGGATACGCGATGATTGGGGAGACGATATCGCATAGCGCGGTCGCGGACCAGCTGATGGATGGCGCCATCAGCCTTTCCAGCACCGTGTCGAAAGGTTACACCCGATCTCTACAGTGGTGGAGGTCCGCGGGTTTTGCATCGGGACCCGCGCATACCGGTTTGCCGTGAAGCGCTTTGCGACAGCGGTCCACGCCGTCATTGCGAGCGCAGGGGAAGCAAGGCAGGCGTCGCCGGCCGCCTGGGTGCTTCGTCGCTCATGCAGCTCGCAAAAGCGGCTCGTAAGAGGAAACCGATATGTCCGCCGAAACTGCCATTCGCAAATTTTTGCTGAGCGAGCGGGAAGCCGAGACACGCTTCCTCGCCGAGATCGTGAAAATTCCCTCGGACAATCCGCCCGGAGATTGCAGCCGCTCCGCGGAAGTCGTGGCCAAGCAATTGGAAGACCTTGGCTTTCAGGTCGAGCGCCACAAGGTTCCGGAAAACCTCGTCAAGGCCAACGGCATGGTGTCGGCGACCAATTTGATCGTAAGGCGCTCCTTCGGGCAGGGCGGGCGCACGATCGCGCTCAACGCGCATGGCGACGTGGTGCCTCCGGGTTCGGGCTGGACGCGCGATCCTTACGGCGCCGAGATCGTGGACGGCTGGATGGTCGGGCGCGGGGTCGCGGTGTCGAAATCGGATATCGCCACTTACGCCTTCGCCATGCTGGCGCTCGAAAAGTGCGGCGCGGCGCTCAACGGCGCGGTCGAACTCCACGTCACTTATGACGAGGAGGCGGGCGGCGAGATCGGCCCGCGCTACCTCATCGAGAGCGGCCTCACTCATCCCGATCTGGCGATCGGCGCGGGCTTCTCCTATGCGGTCGTCAACGCCCATAACGGCTGCCTGCACCTCGAGGTCGAGGTCCTCGGTCGCTCGGCCCACGCCGCCCGCCCTTCGACCGGCGTCGACGCGCTCGAGGCGGCGAACGCGATTCTTGCGGCGCTCTATGGCTGGCGCGGCGGCCTCGCGGCGCGGACCTCGGCCATTCCGGGCATTGGCTCGCCGCAGATGACGGTCGGCCTGATCGCGGGCGGCATCAACACCAATGTCGTGCCGGATCGCGTGACCTTCCGGCTCGACCGGCGGATCGTGCCGGAGGAAAATCCGGCGGGGGTCGAGGCTGAGCTGAGAGCGGTGATCGCCCGCGCCGCGGCGCTCCATCCTGCCGCCAAGGTCGAGGTCAAGCGCATCCTGCTCGCCGATCCGCTGACCCCGGCGCCGGGCGGGGCGAAGCTGACCGAGATCCTGTGCCGGCACGCGAGCCGCGTCATGGGCGAAAAGGTCGCCGCCTCCGGCATGCCGCTCTACACCGACGCCCGCCACTACGCGAAGGCGGGCGTGCCGATCGTGCTCTATGGCGCAGGCCCCCGCACGATCGAGGAAGCCAACGCCCATCGCGCCGACGAGCGCCTGCCGCTCGCGGATCTGCACAAGGCCACCGAAGTCATCGCGCTGACCCTGGCCGAGCTGATGCGGGCCTGATCGTCAGCGACGAAGCGGGCCTACGCTGGATGGGCGATGTCCACGCCGAGTTTCTGGAAGCGGATTTTCATCCGGCGGTTGAACTCCCGCTGCACCGGCCAGCGGCCGGAATCGGTGCATTCGATCTGGCCGACGATCGTCACCGTCGCCCCGTCGACCTTGTCGACCCCCCAGAGATCGAAGTCGCTGCGCATGAGCGATTTGAACCGCGGCTCCCGGCGCATTTCGGCGGCGATTTGCTTGAGCACTTCCCCCGCCCGGTCGACGTCTTCGTCATAGGCGAGGTTGACCGAAATCGCCGCGTTTCCGATGCCGCGATTGGTGTTGGTGACGCTGGTCACCGAGCTGAACGGAATGATGTGAACCGAACCGTCGCCGGCGCGAAGCCTGATCGATCTCACCGAGAGGTCTTCGACCTTGCCCGATAAGCCTGACACGGTGACGAAATCGCCGACCTGCATTGCGTTCTCGAGCAGCAGGAACACGCCGGTGACCACGTCCTGCACCAGCTTCTGCGAGCCGAAACCGACTGCGATGCCGACAATGCCGGCGCCGGCCAGGAGCGGGGCGATGTTGACGCCGATGGCGCTCAAGGCGGTCAAACCGGCAATGGTGAGGATGGTGACGATGAGGGCCGTGCGCAGCAAGGGCAGAAGCGTCCGGAGCCGCGCTGCGCGCGCGTAGGCACCTTCGCTCGCGTAGCGTGCGAGTTGCCGCTCGATCGCGCCATTGCAGGCTTCCCAAACGACGACCGCGATCGCGATCGCGAGGATGACCGACGAGAGCTCGGAAACCAGGATCGCGCCGACGTGGCCGGGATCGAACCAGCTCACAGTGTCGACGCCCCACGCCTCCAGCAAAACGCCGATCGCAATGATCGCGATGATCGTCGAAATCGCCAGACGCAACACCGGACGGTAACGAGCGACGAGAACCTGGGCGATCGGGTGGCCCATGAGAAAACCGGAGCCCGGATGAAGCGCCCGGTCGACGCCGCCCACGGCAACCGCCCACGCCACTCGGGCGCCCGCGAGAACCAAGATGGCCGCCAACGCGTAATAGGCGACGACGCTATAGCCGTTCGGGATCCTGAACGCCCAGATGGCCCACAGGGCGAGGTTGGCGAAAATAGCGACATAATGCCAGACGTCCGCGAAGCGATTGCGCAGGATCGCCAGGAGGCCGCCGCGTCCGGCAGGCGCGCGAATGAACGAGGCGACCGCGTGGCGATATCGGAAAGTGACGACGACGAGCAGGAGATGCGGGATCAGGACGACAAGTTTCACCAGCGCCCAATAGCCGCGCCGCTCGAGGCCGAGCGCCCTCGCGATATTGGCGAGAGCCAGGCCGAAGACGGCGACGCCCACGATCCTGCGCGTCCAGGTCTCGGCGGCCGCGACAGCTTCGGCGGGCAGGGTGAACAAGCTCGTTCCCGCGGCCGAGGCGCCGATCAATGCGCGCAAAACGCTCATCACGATGCGGCAGACGACATAGGCGTTCACCAGGGCGAGGATGCCGATGCGGGCGATCGGATCGGCGCCGATGTCGGTGGCGAGCAAGGAATTGCCGATGGCGGCGAAGGCGGCGATCGGCGCGAGTTCGAGGAAGAGACGCGCCACGACATATGGCGTCCGGGCAACAGTTCGCCGCAACCCCGTCGCGCGGCGGGCGTCGGAGACCGCAGCCAAGTCGTCGCCGAGAGGCTCGACGGGGCTCGTCTGAACGACGTCGCGGGTCGCGCGCGTCTGCAGCGCGGCGACCGGGCGGCGCAACGCAAACTGCACGGCGCGTTCCGCGAGCAGCGCGAGCAGGGCGACGGCCACCGCCCGCCAAAGGAGGCTCGTGAGGAGCTGCTGCGCCTGCGGATCGCGCGCCGTATTGCTGAGCCATCGCCAGAGCAGGTGGAACTTCGTCGTTGCGCGGACGGTGTGTCCGAGCTCGGCGGACAATTCGCCGATCTTGCTCGACGCTTCCGACAGCACATCCGCGCCGACTCCGTCGGCCGCTTTGGCCTGGGCGACTGCGGCCGGCGCGGCCTTCGCGACGGGGGCCGACGAAACCTTGGCGATCGCGCGCAGCGTGTCGATCAGCTGGTCGCGCTTGCCCTGGTCCTGCAAAATGTCGAGAGCGCGCTGGGCCTCCGTGGGGCTAAGCGTCGCATGAGCGTCCGCGGGCGCCGGCGGGGTCTGCGCGCGCGCCGGATGGAACATCGCCAGAGCGAAGATCGCGAAGAGAAGCGCGCCGACGGCCGCCGGACGCGAACCGCGTCCTCTTTGACATTGATTGCGGAGACCCATGTTCCTCCATCTTCAATTCGTGGCTAGGAGCCGACCTCGAGGCGCGCGTTTTGAAGCGATTTGCGGGCGACTCTATGGCGACCGATTCCCTGCGCGCCCTTGATGAGGCAGCGCTTCTCGTCCGCTTCCTTCACCGCATCGATACGCCGCTCCGGATCGGTCGCGGCGAAATGACCCGCGCCGAGGACCGGGTCGTGACCCTTGATGAGAGCGCCGCACGGGCGCGCCCGAGATGCGGCGTCGAGCGGCGCCCGATTCCCGGCCCTGGCTTCCCAGCTTTAGGTTTAGGTTCCATAATAACTATTATGCGAATCGAGGCCCGGTCTCCACCGGCGCGGGCGGCGAATCGAGTTGCGAAAAAGAGGCCTGATATCAGAGGCTGAGCCTCTGCGCGGGCAGCCGGTAGAATTCTCGCCTAGTCGCGGGGAGGTATGGACCGATCTAAGTTATTTGAAAAAATGGTCGGAGTGGCGGGATTCGAACCCACGACCCCTAGTCCCCCAGACTAGTGCGCTAACCGGGCTGCGCTACACTCCGACTTGACGCTCCTTATAGGGAGCGCGAGCGCGCCATGCAATGTGATGGGCGGCCCGCGGGCCGCGTCAGGCGACCGGCGCGCGCGCTTGCGCGAGGATCCGTTCGGCGGCCGCGATTTCGGCCAGGGCTTCGCGCAGCGCGGCGATCTCATCATCCGCGAGCCTGGGGCGGATTGCCGCCGCGTCCGGACCTTGCGAAGTCTCGACGGGAGGCGCCGCGGCGCTCGCGGCTTCCGCGGATGACGCCACGGGCGACGCGGCGGCGGACGACAGCGCCTGAACGCCCTGCTCCTTGAACAGCTTCTGAACCCCCTTGATGGTGTAGCCTTCATCGTAGAGCAGGCGCTTGATGAGCTTCAGCCGCTCGATGTCGTCGGGGCGGTAATAGCGGCGCCCGCCAGCTCGCTTGAGCGGCCGGATCTGGGGAAAGCGGGTCTCCCAGAAGCGCAGCACATGTTGGGGCAGATCGAGCGAATCGGCGACCTCGCGGATCGTCCGATAGGCTTCCGGGCTCTTCTCCACGGCCGAGTTCGCTGGCGAGAGAATCATGGACGCCTCCTTATGCCCGGCGCCTCACTATCGGCTGATCAGAACGGAAACGCCAGGGCGCCGTTCGCGCGCGGCGCGCGCCCCGCGGAAAGCCCCTACCCCTTTTCGGACTCGTCGCGCCCGTTGATCTTGGCTTTCAGCACATTGGACGGCTTGAACACCATCACGCGGCGAGGAAGGATCGGAACCTCGACCCCGGTCTTCGGATTGCGCCCCACGCGCTCGCCCTTGGAGCGGACGACGAACGAGCCAAAGCCGCTGAGCTTGACGGTTTCGCCGCGCGCGGCCGCATCGCAGATTTCGTCCAGAACCGACTGGACCAGCTCCGCCGACTCGGTGCGCGACAGCCCGATCTTCTGATAAACAATCTCCGACAGATCGGCGCGAGTCACGGTCTTTCCGGATTCGCGGCCAAGCCTAGCGTTCGCCATATCGAGCCCCAATCAAATTTCCCCGCCGCGCGACGTCAGCCCTTGACCGCGCAGGCCCCCAAGGCGCAACGGCCCCATTGACCTATCCGCATCGAACTTTCTGGTTCCGGCCGTCCTAAGGATCGAGCCTATAATCGTCGCACATCAAAATCCACGCTTCACGTTGCGGTCAAGCGCAACCAGCGCCGCTGCGACCCGGCCCTCCTCGTCTTGCGTCCTCCCGCGATCATGCCTCATAGGCGAGCCTAGCAAATGACGTGGAGGGTGTCGATTGAGCGCGTCAAGTCCCGAAAGGCCATCCCGGATCGCCCTGGTGACCGGGGCCTCCCGCGGCATCGGCCGCGCCGCGGCCGTCGCCTTGGCGAGGTCTGGCGCGCATGTCGTCGCGCTCGCCCGAACCCAGGGCGGACTTGAGGAGCTCGACGACGAAATTCGCGCGTTACGGCCTCGGGAGACGGAGGCGACGACGACGCTGGTCCCCATGGACTTGCGCGATTTCGCCGCCATCGATCGGCTGGGCGAGGCCCTTTATCGCCGCTGGGGGCGGCTCGATGTTCTTGTCGGCAACGCTGGCGTTCTCGGCCTTCTGACCCCTCTCCATCACCTCGATCCGAAGACCTGGGACGACGTGATGACCGTCAACGCGACCGCCAACTGGCGGCTCATTCGCGCGCTCGATCCGCTCTTGCGCCGCTCCGCCGCAGGACGCGTCGCGTTCATAACCTCGGGCGCCGCAAGCAGAGCGGACCTGCGCGCCTATTGGGGCCCGTACGCGATTTCGAAGGCCGCGCTCGACGCCCTCGCCCGCACCTACGCGGCCGAGACAATCAACACGTCGAACGTCCGCGTCATGCTCATCGATCCGGGGCCGCTACGCACGCGAATGCGGGCGACCGCGATGCCCGGCGAAGACCCGTCGAGCCTGCGCGCGCCCGAAGAGCTCGCGCCCAAGATCATCGAGATCTGCTCGCCCGAGTGGACGGAAACGGGCAAATTGTACGATTTCCCCTCGGACCGCATCCTCAGCTTCCGCTCGCCTGCCTGAGGAACGAACGGCGCCGAGGGCTCTCGCTTTGGGCCAGAGCCGTCGCTTGGCGTTAGCAAAATGTAACTTAACGGTCAGGACTCTCGCAGTGGCAAACCCCTATCCGGCGCTTGCCCGTCGGCTGGTCCCCACTCGTCGACGGGCGGCGCCATTGGGGGTCGCTTGATGGCGCCGGCCCCGCCCACTCCGCACCTGTGGGCGGGGCCTTTTTTGAGCGCGCCGCGCCTCAGTTCGGCGTCCAGCGCTTGCTTGTCCGCCACTTTGCCGGCGACCTCTTCCGGGGCTGTTCGTTCCGCCCCGTTCCCTCGCGGCTTCGCCAACGCGCCCGGCGGGATTTTTCTTGCCGGGGGCCCAAAGTGCGGATATGAGGGCCGCGTCGTTTCAAGTCCCGCCGGGGGCTGAACGGAGGGTTGCGCGCTCGTTTTTCAAGCGAGCAAAGCGGCAGGGCTTTGATGGTCCGTCCTCCCGTGTTCCCGCCTTCGAACGATCCGGTTCGAGCCTTTCCCGGGCTCGAGGGGCTCCGCGCGGGATGCGAAGGCAGTAAGATTGGAAAGGCCCAAGAATGGCTCTCTACGAGCATATCTTCCTGGCGCGCCAGGACGTCACGCCGCAGCAAGTCGAGGCGCTGACAGAACAGATCAAGACGAAGATCGCCTCCCTCGGCGGCGCGGTCACCAAGGTCGAGCCTTGGGGATTAAAGTCGCTCGCCTTCCGCATCAAGAAGAACCGCAAGGCGCATTTCACCTTGCTCAACATCGCCGCGCCCTCCGAGGCGGTGGTCGAGATCGAGCGGCTGCTCAGCATCAACGAGGACGTCATCCGCTATCTCACCATTCGCGTCGACGAACATGAGGCCGGCCCGTCCGCGATGCTGCGCAAGCGCGACGACGGCGACCGTGACGACCGGGGGCCGCGCGGACCGCGCGGGGACCGGGGCGAGCGCGGGGACCGGCCGGACCGCGGGGATCGCTCCGATCGTCCGCCGCGCCGGCCGCGTGAAGAAGCGAATGTTGGAGCGAACTGATGGCTACCGCGCCCCGCCGACCCTTTTTTCGCCGCCGCAAGTCGTGCCCGTTTTCGGGCGCCAACGCGCCGAAGATCGACTACAAGGACACGCGCCTCTTGTCCCGCTACATCTCCGAACGCGGCAAGATCGTGCCGTCGCGGATCACCGCGGTCAGCGCCGGCAAGCAGCGCGAGCTCGCCCAGGCGATCAAGCGCGCCCGCTTCCTCGGCCTCCTGCCCTATGTGATCCGCTGAAGGCCGCGCGGCGTCGCCGCGCCTCAAAGGTCCAAACCCGCCGCGGCCTACGCGGCGGCAGCTGGAGGCGGCCGGCCGGCCCCTTCTAACCGCAAACCAAGCGGGACAGCGCTCGTCATGTTGCATCGATTGATCGTCGCGGTGGGAGCGGGATGCGCCGCGGCGCTATTGTTCGTGGTCAGCGCCCAGACGAGCGTTCTGGCGATGGCGCTCGCCTATCTCGCGCCGTTGCCGATCATGATCGCGACCTTAGGCTTTGGCCTCGACGCGGGCGCGATCGCAGGCGCGATCTCGGTCGCCGTGCTCGCCGTTTTGGCCGAGCCCTTGTCCGCCCTTGTGTTCGCGGCCTCGGTCGCCGCGCCCGCCTGGGCCTTGGCCGCGTTCGCGGTCACGCCGCTTGCGCGCTATTTCGGCGGGCGGAAGCCCGACGCTCCGGCCTACCCCTCCGTCGGCGCCGTCGTCTCGCTCGCGGCTTTGTTCGGCATGCTCGCCAGCGCCGCGGTGCTGACGACCGTGATCGTTCTCTACGGCGGCTACCGCGAAGGCGCCCGTCACGTCGCCGACGCGGTCACAACCCTTGCCGCCGACGCCTTCGACGGCGCGCCCGGCGCCCTCACCGCGCGGGAATTCGCCGAGGCGCTGGTGCGCTTCGGCCCCGCGGCGATCGCCGCCTCGACGCTTCTGATGCTGAGCGTCAACCTCTATGGCGCGGCTCGTTCGACCCAACTCTCGCGCAACCTCAGGCGGCCCTGGTCCGATCTGCCGACGTCAATCGCCCTACCCTGGCCGGTCGGGGTCGCGTTCCTCGCCTGCCTCGCTGGGGCCTACGCCCTGCCCGCTCCTACCGGGCAATATTTCTCCATCGGCGCGGGCGGGCTCGGGGCGGCGCTGGCGCTGCAGGGCCTCGCGGTCGCGCATGCGCTCTCGCGGGGCTTGAAGATGCGGCCGTTCATGCTGGTTGCGCTCTACGCCTGCTGCGTGCTGCGGGCCAAATACACCCTCCCCGTCCTCGCCGCCCTCGGAATCATCGACGGCTTCCTCAAGCTGCGCTCGCGCGCGGCCCTCATTGCCCCCCCACCCCGACTGGACACAAAACGGAGATAAGCCCCATGGACGTCATTTTGCTCGAGCGCGTCGGCAAGCTTGGACATATCGGCGATACGGTGCGCGTGAAGGACGGCTACGCCCGCAATTTCCTTCTGCCGCGCGGCAAGGCGCTGAGGGCGACCGAGGCCAACAAGCAGAAGTTCGAGCTGAGGCGCGCCGATCTCGAGGCGCGCAATCACGAGCTCAAGCGCACCGCGAACGAGGTTTCGGCCAGGCTCGAGGGAGTCTCGGTGGTGATCATCCGCCAGGCCGGCGAGACCGGCCAGCTTTATGGCTCGGTCTCCGCGCGCGACATCGCGGAAGCGCTGACCGCCGCGGGTCATCGGGTCGATCGCGGCCACGTCGCGATCCAGCACCCGATCAAGACGCTTGGCCTGCACGCCGTGCCGATCCATCTGCATCCCGAGGTCGAGTCGAAGGTGACCGTCAATGTCGCGCGCGCGCCCGAGCAGGCCGAGCGCCCGGCGAAGGGCGAAGACCTTACGTTGCGCGAGCAGACCTCGATGGACGACCTCGGCCTCGAAGTCGGCCGCGCGCTGGCCGAGGCCGGCCCGGGCGAGAGCCTCGGTCGGGAGTAGGCGCGCCGCGCACAAAGTTACGCGCAGCAATGATTTCAGCGGCTTGACTGCGTTTTCGCGCAACTTTTTGCGCTCCTTTGGCTTTGGCCTTCTCGGACCGACCTCGCTCCGAGGCGCCGCGGAGCGCCGGTCGCGGCCGGGCGGCCGAGGCCCATGCAAGCAAACGCGAATAAACGCTCATAAACGCTAGTAAACGCTAGTAAAAGTGCTGGCGTTTACTAGCGCTTATTTTTTCGAATCGAGACTTTTCAATGGGTTACAGCCGATTGAAATAAGGAAATTCGACCAGCGTCTCTGGTTCTGCGCGATGCGTCTCAAGCCTGCCTCTCCATTTCGCCTCGCTTTTCTCCTCGCCGCCCGAGGTCCCGCACAGGGTTTAGATCCGGCGATTGGGAAAAAGCATAACATAAATCCTGGTTATGGCAAGACGTGTTTGCTTTTGACAGCGAGTTTTTCTTCGAAAACAATTCTCTATCTAGACAAATTAATGTCAAACGTTATCGGTGGCGCTCAGGCGCCAGTTTCAGTGACACTTTACTCAATCCCTAAACCGGAAGGCCTGCTTTTGCGCCGTCAGCCACCCAGAGCGGGTCATGAGATTGGGGATTGAGTAAAGTGTCACCGTAACCGTTCTTGGCGTCCGTCGCGACGAGAACGTTAGCGCAATTCCTTGCTACCCAAACCGGAATTCGGTCACGTGGTGGTACTCGTCGTCGGGCCAGAGCACGCAATCGCTGAAATGGCGGCGGTTGGGGGAATCCGGGAAGGCTTGCGCCTCGAGGCAGAGGCCCGCGTGGGCGCCGTAGCGCGCGCCCCCGAGGCCGGGGACCGGCACGTTGAGGGGCGCCGCATCGTAGAACTGGACGCCGGGCTCGGTCGAGAACACGTTCAGGGTCAGGCCGTTTCGCGGCGAGCGCACCGTCGCGATTTGCGCGAGGCCTTCTTCGTCGGGCTCGAGCGCGGCGACGAAATTCGCATCATAGGCCGTGCCGGTCGGATTGCGGACCGGGCGGGGCTGACGAAAGTCATAAGGCGTGCCGGCGACGGCGCGGATTTCGCCGGTCGGGATGAGCTCGGAATCGGTTGGCGTGTAAAAGTCGGCGAACAGCTTCACCTCGTGATCGAGAATGTCGGGCGAGCCATCGAGGTTGAAATAGCTGTGGTTGGTGAGATTGACGACGGTCGGCGCGTCCGAGACCGCGGAAAGCTCGATCCGGAGCGTCGCGGGCTCGACGAGGCGGTAGACGCAGGTTGCGGTGAGCGCGCCCGGGAAGCCGGCGTCGCCGTCGGGAGACTCGAGCGTCAGCTCGACCGAGGACTCGTCATAGGCGCCCAACTTCCAGATCTTATGGCCGAATCCGTGCGGGCCGCCGTGCAGCGTGTGCTTCTGGCCCGGCCTGCGCTCGAGCTCGTAGGCGACTCCGTCTAGCGTGAACCGGCCATTGGCGATGCGGTTGGCGAACCGCCCCGGCACCGCGCCGAACGAGGGCGAGTAGGCGACATAATCCTCGATCGTGTTGAGGCCCAGCACAACGCGCTGCAGCCCGTTCGCGCTTGGCGCGACGAGGTCCCGCACCACCGCGCCATAGGTGAGAATTTTCGCGCTCGCCCCCGCGCTCGAGGCGATCGTCACCTCGAACACGGGCGATCCGTCGATCTGGCCGAAACTGCGTGCGCTCATTTTGCCCCCTCCCCTCGCCTTCCCTTTAAGCCCGCGCCCGAACGCCGATCAGGCGACCGGCGCCTCGGAACCCGCGCGGTCAAGTTCGGCGCGGACCTGCGCGAACACCTCGACGAACATCGCCTCGGTCAGGACGCCGGTGTTGGTGTTGTAGCGCGAGCAATGATAGCTGTCGAAGAGGCTGATCGAAGCCGTGACCGGATGGCGCGCGCCATGGGCGAAGGGAAACTTCGCCGGGCTCGCTTTCAGCGCGCGCGCGACGCTTTCATGGGCGATCCGGCCCAGCGCGAGCATGACCTTGAGCCGCGGCAGGCCTGAGATCGCGGGCGTGAGGTAGCGGCGGCAGGTGGCGATCTCCTGAGGCGTCGGCTTGTTTTGCGGCGGAACGCAGCGCACGGCGTTGACGATCGCGCAGTCGACGAGCTTGAGCCCGTCGTCCGGGCGGCGATCGTAGGCGCCGGACGCGAAGCCGAATCGACGCAGGGTGGCGTAGAGAAGGTCGCCGGCGTAATCGCCGGTGAAAGGGCGTCCGGTGCGGTTCGCGCCGCGCAATCCGGGCGCAAGGCCCACGATCAAAAGGCGCGCGTCCGCTTCGCCAAAGGTCGGCACCGGCGCGTTCCACCAGTCCGGATAGGCGGCGCGGTTCGCGGTCCGGAACGCGGCGAGGCGCGGACAGTCGGGGCAGTCGTGCGGCGGGCCGGGATCGAAGGCCACGGGCTCGCTTGTCGCCGAAAGCCTACTCGCGCAGTTCCTCGGCCGGCTGCTGCTGGACCGGCGCGTACTGGCCGCGGCGATGGTCGACGGGACGCTGCGGCCGATCGCCGGGATCGCGGCCGATCCTCTGGATCAGATGGGCGAGATCGATGAATTCGTCCGCCTGGCGGCGCAGTTCGTCCGCCACCATCGGCGGCTGGGTCGAAATCGTCGACACGACCGCGACCCGGACGCCCTTGCGCTGGATCGCCTCGACCAGCGACCGGAAGTCGCCGTCGCCGGAGAACAGGACCATGAGGTCGAGATGGGGCGCCATGTCCATGGCGTTGACCGCGAGCTCGATGTCCATGTTGCCCTTGACCTTCCGCCGGCCGGTCGAGTCGACGAACTCCTTGGTCGGCTTGGTCACGACGGAATAACCGTTATAGTCGAGCCAGTCGACCAATGGGCGGACGGAAGAATATTCCTGATCGTCGACCAAAGCGGTGTA
>Ga0335072_10008729_pt1 | contig 14661 bp, 8 predicted proteins | sample Lox_Sample_21_FD_206725 | JGI IMG/M metagenome (GOLD analysis project Ga0335072, IMG submission 206725) | Soil microbial communities from Loxahatchee National Wildlife Refuge, Florida, United States - Lox_Sample_2.1 | ecosystem: Environmental > Terrestrial > Soil > Wetlands | place: USA: Florida... | reverse complement strand
TGGGCGCCACTGCCAGTGGCCGAACTTGCGGTGCCTTCGGCGCGGCTGTTATCGCCCAGGGCGGTGCTGCCGTTGCCGACCGCGATGCTCGATACGCCAACCGCCGTGCTGTTGTTCCCGCGGGCACGGCTGTTAGCCCCGGCGGCTGTCGCTTGCGTGCCCGTTACGCTGGCATCGTCGCTGCCGGCGCTGCCGACCGATACGGTGTCGGCGACATTGGCGATCGAACCATTACCCAGCGCAACGCTGTTGTTTGCCGACGCATCGCTGTTCTTGCCGATGGCGATGCTGGATGTTCCGGATGCGTAGGCATCGTGGCCGAAGGCGATGCTATCGTCGCCATGCGCTTGCGCCGAGTAGCCGAATGCCGAGGCGTAATCGCCGCTGGCGAACGTGCGATTGCCGATCGCGGTGGAGAAATTGCCCGGCGCTTTAGCCTGCGCGCCACAGGCAAAAGCGTTCGAGGCGGCGACGGGTTCCTGGCCGGCCACGAATGAGCCTTCGCAAACATCCGCATGCGCGATGGAGGGAAGCAGTGCGATGGCGACCAGGGCGGCCAACGTGTTGCGCAGAAGCGAGGTGCTGCACGGTTGGCTGCCCTTGCCGATCACCACGTTGCTGCTGGCCAGCTCGGACGCGACCACGACGGCGCCCATCGAAGCATTCCAAACCTTGCTGTAGATCTTATTCATGACTTGGTCTTTTCTCCATGTTGTTAGGCCGCAACCTATGCATCTCGATGCGACGCTGAATAACGGGCGATTCATAAGCGCCGTAGCGCGGTCTGTTCCCCGTGCAACCCATGTCGATGACGGTTCATGACACGGTCGCGCAGCGTTGAGCATCCGTTCACGCGTAGAGGTGTGTCACGCACACAAATACACGGAATATCACCGTGTTATTCGAAATATCACGCTTTATCACATCGAGACATGTCGCCGACGAAGACACGCGCATGCCGCGAAAATGGCGTTGCGCTTGGCTTGGGAAGAAAGGGCGTTGTGGGTGTTGCTCTCTCGGACAAAGTGGGTGGGATATCGAGAGAGAATGCTTGCGAGTTATCTGACAAGATGTACTGGAATAGGCTCGCGCTTTCAGAGTTGGTTGCCGTCAACGCAGGAATTTTTGCTGGCAATGCGTCGGCAATCTTGTTTGTGCCTGCGTTCGTCCGCGAGATGGGTATGGCGATGTTGGGGTTCGCGTACGCTCACCACCAACCTACGCTTCGGTTCCGGCTTAAGTTCGGAACATCGGATCAAGTTCGGGGTAGGCCCTGCACGCAGGAGGGGCGTTTCGGATGACCGCTACGCATTGCAAAGCAACAGGTAGCCTTTGCTGCGCACCGTGATGAGTGGAAGCGCTTGCCCTGTTTGTGCGGACACTTTCCGGCGCAACCGATAGATGATCATTTCCAGGCGATGCGGGTCGGAGTGATAGGCGTCCTGGATCAGCGCATTGGCGAGCGCTTCGCGTGATACGGGGTCATCGCCGGCGGCGACCAGGGTGGTGAGTATGCATCGCTCGCTGGCCGTGAGGGCAATCACCTGGTCATCCGGCGACACGAATCGCCAACCGCCAGCGTCCAGCCGCCAGCACGCGGGGGAAGGTTGGTGATTGGCCTGACTGCGTTGCAACCCCGGCGTGGCAAGCCGGCGCGCGAGGTTATGCAGCGTGGCTGCCAGCAGGTCCGCATCGACGGGCTTGATCAGATAGGCATCCGCTCCGTGTTGAAGCGCCTGGATGTGATGATCGCGATGCGCCCAATCACTGAGGATGACGATGCCGACGTTCAACGTTGCACGCAGATGTTGCGCGACGGAAAGTCCATCATCATCTGGCAGATGGATGCCAAGTACGACAATATCGAACTGCTGCGTAAGCATGCGCCGGTAAAGTTCTGCTGCGCTCGCCATGCCGCGCGCGCTGAAGCCTCGCTCGTGAAGTGCGCGCAACAGCGTGTTGCGATGGGATGCCTTGTCCTCCAGCACCGCGACGCGGATGGCATGCGTAGGTGCATGGGATATCAGCGGCGGAAGGTCCCTCATCAAGATGCTCATCAATCGCCCCTCCTGCCGCCAAGCTTAGGCGAAGAAGGCAGCCATCCATCAGAGGACTATGCCTTTTGGTACTGTGGCAGAGTGCCTACACTGCCTGGCGTGAATGCTTTTGTTGGCCGTAGGGAGCCCCCCATGCACTATCTGGTTCGTTCGCTTGCCATGCCGGCGCTCGCTGCATGCTGCAGTGTGGCGCTGGCGTCTGCGCAAGTTGATCGGGCGCCCCGTGGAAAGTTGCCCAGCTGGGCCGTGCCGTTGGCTTACAAGCTGGCCTTCAAGGTCGATCCTGCGCGGCAGACATTTTCCGGCACGAGCATCATCAAGGTGGATTTGAAGCAGGTGTCTAATTATCTGTGGCTGGATGGTCGTGGCCTCAACGTCTCCAAGGTCACCATCATGGATGCCGCCGGCCAGACTCACGATGGCAAATACGTGACCGTGGCGCTGAACGAAGGGGTATCGCGCATTGATTTCGGCAGGACGCTGCAACCACAGCAGCTCACGCTCACCATTGACTACAGCGCGCCGTTCAATCAGCAGCTAAAGGGCTTGTACAAGGTGAGCCATGCCGGTGTGCCGTATGCGATGACGCAGATGGAGCCGAGCAGCGCACGCTTCGCCTTCCCTGGTTTCGATGAGCCCGGTTTCAAGACGCCCTACGACATCTCGCTCACCGTTCCTTCCGATCTGGCGGCGGTGGCCAATACCAGGCAGATCAGCGAAACCGCAGCCGGCGACAAGTGGAAAACAGTCAGCTTCGCGCAAACCAGGCCGCTGCCGACTTATCTGGTGGCCTTCGCGGTCGGCCCGTGGGATATCGTCAATGGTCCGGTTATTGCGCCGGGGGAATACCGCAAAGGGGTATTGCCGGTGCGCGGGATTGCCGTGCATGGTGAAGGCCAGCGCATGCAGCGCGCGCTGAGTGAAACGCCGGGCATCATCCATGCGCTGGAAAACTACTATGGGTTCGGCTATCCGTTCGGCAAGCTCGATCTGCTCGCCGCGCCCGATTTGTCCGCCAGCGCGATGGAAAATCCCGGCCTGGTGACGTTCCGCGAGCGGCTGCTGCTGCTCGATGCGGACGCGGCGGCGAAGGATGTGCGCCATTCGTTCAACGTCACCGCGCATGAGCTGGCGCATCAATGGACCGGCGATACCGTTACCTTGGCGTGGTGGGACGACTTGTGGCTCAACGAAGCCTTCGCCACCTGGATGCAGCAGAAGGTCACCATGCAGGTGCATCCGGAATACCGTGCCGATCTTGATCGTATTTCCGGAGCCCAGGGTGCGATGCAGAATGACAGCCTGGTCAGCGCGCGCAAGATCCGCCAGCCCATTACCGGCAACGGCGACATTGAAGCCGCGTTCGACAATATGACTTATCGAAAGGGCGCGGCCGTGCTCGGCATGTTCGAAGGCTATGTTGGCGAGGACGCTTTCCGCAAGGGCATGCGCGCCTATATCCAGTCGCACAAGTTCGGCAATACCGTGGCGGCGGATCTGGTCAACGCCGTGGCGGCGGCGACGCATCAGGGCGAATCGTTCAAGCATGCGTTCAACAGCTTTCTCGATCAGCCTGGTGTTCCCTATGTGCAGACGAAGCTGGAACAGAAGGATGGCGAAACCATCCTGCACCTGGCTCAAAGTCGCTATTTGCCGGTGGGTAGCAGCGGCGATGCCCAGCGCGTGTGGGGTATTCCCATCTGTGTGCGCTACGGTACTGCTGGCGGCAGCAAGGTAGGCTGCGAGATGTTGGACCAAGCGATCGGTACGATGGTGCTTGCCGGCGCCAGCAAGCCGACCTGGGTGATGCCCAATGCCTACGGGCGCGGCTACTACCGCTTCGGCCTGACGAAATCGGAATGGAGCGAGCTTACCCGGCACATCGGCGCGCTGAGCGATACCGAGCAGCTTGCCTATGCCGACGGCGTCGCTGCCGGCTTCCATCATGGCGATCTGGATGCTGGCGACGCGCTCGCCGCGCTCAAGCCGTTGGCGGCTGCGCGCACGCGTGAAGTGGTGAGCGCGCCCTTGGCTACCGTGCTTTGGATCTACCGTCATGAGGCCACCACGGATGCGCAGCGTGCAAAAGTCGTGGCCTGGGTGAAGGATGCGTATCTGCCGCGGATGGAACAACTGGGCTATCAGCGCAAGCCTGGCGAAGCGGAGAGTGATGCAATTCTGCGTGGCACGCTGGCCCATGCGCTGGCGTTGGATTACAAGCTTCCAGAAGTGCGCGCGGCCTTGCTGGAGCAAGGCGATGCCGCGCTGGCCAGGACATCAGATGGACGTCTGAATCTGGCCGCTGCCAACGCCGATTTGCTCGGTGACGCCTTGGCCGTGGCGGTGCAGGCACGTGGCAAGCCAGTGGTCGATGCCTTGATCGCGCAGCTGCCGCAGACCACCGATCCGACCTTGCGCTACGCCATGCTCACCGCGCTGAGCGCTGCCGATACGCCGGAGCTGGCCGATCAGGCACGCGATTTCGCCTTGACCAAGCAGGTGAAAGTGGGCGAGATGGCGGCGATCCTGCGTGGCGGACGTGACACACCGCAGGCGCGCGACACCCTGTGGCATTGGTTCATCGGCCGCTACGAACAGGTGCTGGCCCGCACCGGCAGCTCCGCCAGCAGCCTTTTGCCCAGGCTGGCGGGCGGCGGCGGTTGCTCGACGGCCGAAGCAGATCGCTTGCAGGCGTATTTCCAGCCACGCCTGAAAGACCTACCCGGCGCAGCCCTCGACCTGGCGCAGACGCGCGAACAGACGCTGTTGTGTGCCGCGCTCAAGGCCAGGCAGGATCCTGCCGCGATCCTGCACTGATTCATCATCCCTTTCCCCAAGCATGGAAGGGATTCTTTACGGCGACTCGCCATCGGAACCTTATGCCGCACAACCACTCGCATCCCACCCAGCTACGTCAGGCACTCAGCGATGCCACGCAACGCCTCGGCGATCGCGTCGATGCGGAAGTGTTGCTTGCCTATGCCCTGAGCAAACCGCGCAGCTGGTTGATCGCGCATGCGGACGATCTGCTTTCGCCCGATCACGCCGCGGCCTATGCGGTGTTGATCGAACAGCGCGAAGCGGGTGAACCCGTGGCGTACATCACCGGTCGGCGCGGTTTCTGGTCGCTCGATCTGCACGTGACGCCCGCCACGCTGATTCCACGGCCTGAAACCGAATTGCTGGTGGAACTTGCCTTGGAACGCCTGCCGATCGACAAGGCATGCCGTGTGCTCGATCTTGGCACTGGTTCCGGCGCGATTGCCTTGGCCATGGCGCGCGAACGTCCGATGGCGCAGGTCGTCGCCACCGATGCAAGCGGCGACGCGCTCGCCGTAGCGCAAAACAATGCACGGCGTCATCACATCGGCAACGTCAGCTTTGCGCAGGGTGACTGGTTTGGCCCGCTGGATGATCGCCGCTTCGACGTCATCGTTTCCAATCCGCCGTATATCGAAGCCGATGATCCGCATTTGCAGCAGGGTGATCTGCGCTTTGAACCGATCAGTGCGCTCGCGTCGGGCCGCGATGGACTCGATGACATTCGTCGCATCGTGCGTGATGCCGGTCTTCACCTGGCGAGTGGCGGATGGCTGTTGTTCGAGCACGGCTGGCATCAAGGCGATATGGCGCGCTCACTCCTTCGCGACGCAGGTTTCGCGGAGCTTTCAACTGCGCGTGATCTTGAGCAACGCGACCGCGTGAGCATGGGACGCTGGCAATGAGTGGCACTTGGCATTCGCCGTAAAGTTAGGCGTAGACTGCAGCGACTGAAGGGGCCCGGATTCCAATCGGTGCATTCGGGCGTAAACACACCACGTTTACCCCGGATGTGCTGCCATGAATCGTCGTGTTGCCGCTGGTTCCATGCTTGTGCCGCGCTACTTGCTGCACGTGATTCGCCTGTTGCTGATCTCCCTGATCGCGCCTGCGGCGATGGCGCAGACCAGTACGCCACCTGCGGCATCGAGTGCGGCTGCACAACCGTCTTCAAGCCGCGACGAGCAACATGTGACCCTGAATGAAGTCATGGTGACGGCCAACCGCCGCCGTGAACCGGAGCATGATGTGCCCATGCACGTCGACACGGTGCAGGCCGCCACCTTGCAACAGCTCGGCGCGAAGAACCTCAACGATTACGTGTCGTATCAGCCCGGCGTGTTCTTCGCGAGCGCGGGCGGTACGGGGCAGGGTGAACTGGTGATGCGTGGGGTGTCGACGGGCAACCAGACCAGTCCCACCGTCTCGCTCTATATCGACGATGTGCCGGTGGGTGGCAGTACCGTGTATGCCGCTGCGGCGACGTTCCTGTTCGATCCGGCCCTGCTCGATCTTGATCACATCGAATTTCTGTATGGGCCGCAGGGCACGTTGTATGGCGCAGGCTCCATGGGTGGCCTGGTGAAATATGTGACGGTGAAGCCCGACCTTAGCGGCTTCTCGGGCAGCGTGGGTGGCGATGTGTCCAACACGAATCGCGGCGGTACCAGCTATTCCGAACATGCGTCGGTCAATCTTCCGCTGGTCAAGGATAAGGCCGCCGTGCGCGTATCCGTGGTGGATCAGCACATCACCGGCGTGTACCAGGCGGTAGGCGAGACACCGGCGGGCGGCGCCGATCGTACGCATACCAAGGGTGCGCGCGTGCAGTTGGAAGTCGATCCGACCGACAAGCTCACCTTGAATGTCACCGCCATGGCGCAAAAGATCATGGCGGATGGTTTGTCGATGGGTGATTTCAATCTGCAAGGGCAGCCCATTTCAGGCGGCCCGTATAACCGCGCGCTCAATCATCGCGAACCTTTCACGCAGACCTTGCAGCTGTATTCCTTCCACGCCGGCTATGACTTTGATTGGGCGACGGTGGACTGGATTACCGCGTACCAGGATTTCACCAATCACAGTGTGCAGGATTATCCGGATTCATTCCTGGGCTTGTTGAACGAGCTCGGACCCTTGTTCGGCGTGGATCAGCCGCTCAGCTCGCTGTACGTCGACTCGCAGTACACCGTGCACAAGACTTCGCAGGAGATCCGTTTTACGTCACGCAAGAACCAGACGCTCGATTGGCTGTTCGGGATTTGGCTGAACCGCGAGGATGTGTGGGAGCAATATGCGCTGCAAGGCGACAATCTGCCGCCGCCCGGCACCACGCCGCTGATTGCGCAGGCGGTCGATTCCCGCTTCGAGGAATACGCCGGCTATGGCGATCTCACCTGGCATATGCAGCCCACGCTGGATCTTACCGTCGGCGCGCGCGCCAGCGGCAATACGCAGACGCTGTCCAATTTTGAAGACGGTCCGTTCGCCGGCAGCCCGGGCGGCTTTCGCGAACACACGAAAAGCCAGGACGTGACCAAGATGATCACGCTGAGCTGGCGCCCCACCGGCACCGGCACTTATTACATGCGGGCGTCTACGGGCTATCGGCCGGGCGGTTTGCAGGCGCCGCTGCAGAGTACCTTGCTGGTACCCAATCCCAACGCCACCAGTACGTTCGGCTCCGATAACCTCGAAAGCTACGAGCTCGGCTACAAGGGCAGTTATCTGGATCACCATTTGAATGTGGGTCTGGATGGCTATGACATCGAGTGGCACCACATGCAGCTTTACACCTATACCCTGGGTAACACGATCATCCAGAACGCAGGCGATGCGCGCATCAAGGGCATCGAGATGCAGGGCAGTTATGCCGAAGGGCCGTGGGAGTTCGGTGCATCGGGTGCGTACACGGATGCGTTTACCGATAATGGCGCGCCGCAACTGGGTATCCAGCCCGATGCAAAGTTGCCGTATTCTTCGCGATGGGCGGGCACGCTGAGCGGCAAATACAAATTCATCCTCGCCGGCACGCATGCGTACATCGGCGCCGTGGTGCGCGGTTCCAGCCATCGCAATGCCGGTTTCGATGGCGACGCCAGCGACCCGAACTTCAAGCTGCCCGGCTGCATGTTTCTGGATCTGAACGTCGGCGTGACATTGCACAGCGGCGCGAATGTCGATTTCTACGTGCGCAATGTAACGAACCGGCAGGTGCCGATCGGTACCTTGAACGATGAAGCGGTGAATTTCCTCGCCACGGTAGGCGGACCGATGCTGGTGCAGATGTCGACGCCGCGGACGGTGGGGATGGCGTTCAATGTGCCGTTTTAATCAGAATGTGCCGCCTCCCCTACTGTCGCAGGGGAGGGTACGCATCCCGGTGATCTTTGGACCGCAGATGCGATTCCAGCCCACGCTCAATGCGCCGTCCCACTTATCTGCCTGGGCGGCTTGATCGCATACAACAACGCCGGCAGGAAAATAAACGTCGCCAGCAACACCGCCACCAGGCTCACCAGCAGCATGCTGCCCATGCTTGCCATGCCCAAGTCATGCGACAGCGCGAGCGAGCCGAATGCGGTGCCGGTGGTAAGCGCCGAGAACAGCACCGCGCGGGCGGACGCCGAGCTCACGAAACGCCGCATGCCGGCACGCCAGTTCATCACGAAGTACACGTTGAACGACACGCCCACGCCCAGCAACAGCGGCAGCGCGATGATGTTGGCGTAGTTGATCGCCATGCCCATGGCGCGGGCGAGCAGCGCGGTAAGCAGCGCGGACATGCCCAGCGTCAGCAACACGATGCCGGCGTCCTTGAGGCGGCGGATCACCAGCATCAACACGATGGCGATGGCGACGATGGCCAATGCCGCCGCCTGCTTGAACGCCTGCATGATGGTGTCGGCCGATGCAATCGTGGTGACGGCGGGGCCGCCTGCGTCCGGCGCCACGCGCTGGACGGCTTCCACGAATTTGCGCAGGCCGTTTGTGTCCTCTTCGTTGACGGTCGGCGACACCTGGATGCGCACCTGGCCATTCGGGCTGATCCAGTCGCGCTTGATCGATTCGGGCAGCGATTGCAGCGTCACGCCGTGGGCGTTCAAGGCATCGCGCAAGCTGTCCAGTTGCTTGGGCAGGAAGCGGCTCACTGCTTCGTTCATCATCATCAGCCGGTCATCCGGTGCCTTGGCAAGTTTTTGCAAGGCGCCTTCGATGCTATGCAGCGGCGAATCGGGCGTCATTTCCGGCTTGGCGTCGTTGATCGCGTCCAAGGTATCGTTGATGGCTGCGCGCAAGGCTTGCGGCGTGACCGGCGGCGCGGACGGATCGACATCCAGCGACGGCAGCATCAGCACCTGCGCCTGATTGAGCTGATCGAGCGACGCTTGCTGATCGGCCGGCACGAACGTCGCCCCCGAAATCACCTGGGATACTTCCGGCAGCTTCGATAGCTTGTCGGTTAGCGTGCGCGCGGTGTCCAGGTTGGGCACCATGATGTTGATGTTGAAGGGATTGGTGACCGGATTGTCGGCCAGGCTGCGCAGCGTGCGCATCGGCTCGGAATTCGGATCCTGCGTGTTGAGCGGGTTGGCGTCGAACGGCATGCGCACGCCCGCGACAAAGCCGGCGATGCCGAGGACGGCGAACACGATCAGCACCGGCTTGTAGTAGCAGTGCAGGAAAGAATCGAGTTTCGGGCCGAACGGCAGCGACAGTTCCTTGCTCTGGCGCGCGGGCTTGGCCAGGCTCAGCAAGGCCGGCAGCAAGGTGAGCGTGCACAGCAGTGCGATGCCCATGCCCACGCCGGCGATGGTGCCCAGTTCGGCCACGCCGACGAAGTTGGTGGGCGAAAACGCCAGGAACCCGCACGCGGTGGCGGCGGCGGCGACGGCGATCTGGCTTCCGGACACGCGCGCGCCCTGGGCCAGCGCCACGTCGATGTCATCGTGCAGCATGCGCTGCTCGCGCAAGCGCACTGCGAACTGGATGCCGAAGTCCACCGCCAGGCCCACGAACAGCACCGCAAACGCTACCGAGATCACGTTCAAGGTGCCCACCGCCAGTGCGGCAAAGCCGGTGGTAAGCGCAAAGCCGACCAGCAGCGTGATCAGGATCGGCACGATGCGGCGGAGCGAATGCATCGCCAGGTACAGCCACAGCGCGAGCAGGAGCAGGCTGACCACGGTGCTGGCGACGATGCCCTTGGTGAGCGCGCCGAACTGCACGTCGGCCAAGGCGACCGAGCCGGTGTAGTCGACACGCACGCGACCGGCCTTGACGTCCGGCAAGTCTTTGGCAATGCGCTCCAGTGCCTGGGTCGCGGCCAGTCCGGGCTGCAACGAGCCTTCTTCGAGCACCGGATGGGTGAGCACGAAGGTCGCATTCTGCGGCTGCTGCGTGACGTCGGAGCCGAGCAGGCTTTGCCACGACAACGGGGTGGGATGGCCGTCGGCGGCGTTGTTGAAGACTTTGGTGAGCTGATCCAATGCCGGTTTGTACGGGGTGAGGTCGGCATGCTGGATGCGCACCCCCGCGGCCATCAGCGATACGCCGTTCAACAAACCACGCGCCGAGGGATCGGCCGCCAGCGGACCGAGCAGCGGCTGCGCGTTCATCAGCGAATTGAGCATCTTGCTCAAGTCGTCCGGACCGAGCAGCAGCAGGCCTTCCTGGCGGAAGAACGGATCGGCGTCGGGCCGGTTCACATCGATGAAGTGCTTTTTGTCCGCTTCCAGCGCCTTGGCCAAGGCGGCGGCCGTTTCATCGGATTCCTCCGGGGTGGCGCCACGCACCACCACCGCCAGCACGTTGTTGAACTGCGGAAACTCCTTGTCGAACGCCATGGCGTGCTGACGCCACGGCAGCGTCTTGGCAAAGAGGTTGTCGGTATCGGTATCCACGCCCAGGCGCCCGGCGGCGATCCACACGCTGACGCCGGCAAGTGCGAAGAAAAGCAGCACCACGGCCACGGCGTAGCGTCGGCAGAACTGGACGAGGCGGACAATGAACTCGGTCACGGGCCGGGCGGCTCCTCTGGCCTTGTATGAAAAACGTTAAGGATAGTGCATCTCGCACAGGTTTCCCTTAGGCGCGGGTAACTACCCCATACGTTTTGGCGTGAAAGAGGCGTGGAATGTGCGCATGGGTGGGGCGAAGATTCCGCTCAAGTGCAGGTTGGCGGTGAGCGCATGCGAACCCCCACGCCGCCATGCACACCGCCGCGTTGGGGTTCGGCTACGCCTCACCGTCAACCTAAGCCTGTGCCTCGACGGCCTGCGGAAACCGTCCGCGAATCGCCTTGCGAATACCCGGCAGATCCAGCCCGGCCTCGCTCAGCACCTCCTCGCGGCTGCCATGTTCCAGGTACGCATCCGGCAGGCCCAGATGCAGGATCGGCAGGGTGAGGCCGTGCGCGGCCAGGCGTTCGGCAACTGCCGAACCGGCGCCGCCGGCGATGGCGTTGTCTTCGATGGTGACGAAGGCTTCGTGGCTGCTGGCCAGTTCGCGCAGCAAGGTTTCGTCCAGCGGCTTCACGAAGCGCATGTTGACCAGGGTGGCGTCGATCTCGGCGGCGATGTCGGTGGCGGGCGCGAGCATGGCGCCGAAACTCAATATCGCCAGGCGACGGCCGCGGCGGCGCAGCTCCGCCTTGCCGATCGGCAGCGTATCCAGTGTCTTGCGCACCGCTACGCCGGGGCCGCCGCCACGCGGATAGCGGATTGCGGCGGGACCGGGATGGCGGAAGCCGGTGCTCAGCATCAGGCGGCACTCGTCCTCGTCGGCCGGCGCCATGATCAGCAGGTTGGGCAGGCAGCGCAGAAAGCTCAGGTCGAAGCTGCCCGCATGCGTGGCGCCGTCCGGCCCGACCACGCCAGCGCGGTCGATGGCGAAGGTGACATCCAGGTTCTGCAGCGCGACGTCGTGAATGGCCTGGTCGTAGGCGCGCTGCAGAAAGGTGGAGTAGATCGCCACCACCGGCTTGACGCCTTCGCAGGCCATGCCGGCGGCGAGCGTGACTGCGTGCTGCTCGGCAATCGCCACGTCGAAGTAGCGCTCGGGGTAGGCTTGGGAAAAACGCACCAGTCCCGAGCCTTCGCGCATGGCGGGGGTGATGCCGAACAGGCGCTCGTCCGCGGCGGCCATGTCACACAGCCAGTCGCTGAAGACGTCGCTGTAGCTCAGCTTGCCGGGGCCGGCTTTCTTTACCACGCCCGCCAGCGGATCGAACGGGCCGACCGCGTGGTACTCGATCTGCGCCCGCTCGGCCGGCGCGTAGCCCTTGCCCTTGGTAGTGATCACGTGCAGCAACTGGGGGCCTTTGGCGTCTTTCAACGTACGCAGCACTTCCAGCAACTTCGGCACGTCGTGGCCATCGATGGGGCCGGTGTAATGGAAGCCCAGTTCCTCGAACATGGTGCTGGGCACGGCCACGCTGTCGTCGCGTTTTTCCAGCCGCTTGGCGAGGCCGCCCACGTTTTCGCTGATCGACATGCCGTTGTCGTTGAGCACCACCAGCAGGTTCGCGCTGAGGTCGCCGGCGTGGTCGAGTGCTTCGAATGCCATGCCGGCGGTCATCGCGCCATCGCCGATCACCGCTACGAACTTGCGCGTCTCGCCCTTGTGCTGCGCGGCGATCGCCATGCCCAATGCGGCTGAAATCGACGTAGAGGAGTGGCCCACGCCGAAGGCGTCGTATGCGCTTTCCTCGCGACGCGGGAACGGCGCCAGGCCACCTTTTTTCTTGATGGTGGTGATGCGGTCGCGGCGGCCGGTGAGGATCTTGTGCGGATAGCACTGGTGGCCGACATCCCAGATCAGCCGGTCGTGCGGGGTGTCGAAGACGTAGTGCAGCGCTACCGTCAACTCCACCACGCCCAGGCCGGCGCCGAAGTGGCCGCCGGAGCTGGCCACCGCTTCGATCAGATAGCCGCGCAGCTCGTCGGCGATGGCGGGGAGCTGCTCATCGGGGAAGCGGCGCAGGTCGGCAGGGGACTGGATGGACGCGAGACGGGGGAAACGGGAGAGCTCGATCATCCCCGTATTGTGCCCCGTTTTTCTCCCGCTCCCCTTTCGGGGAGCGGGCTGGGGCTTGCCGAAAGCTGCTACACCAGCGCCTCGCGCCGATGCCGCGGCAAATGGCTCACCAGAAACTCCATCTGGTCCGCCAGGATGTTGCGGTTGGACAGGATCAGGTGCTCCACCCAGCTCGGCCGGTACGGCACCGCCAGCAGTGGCATGTTGGCTTCCTGTGGCGTGCGGTTGCCTTTCTTCAGGTTGCAGGCCAAGCAGGCGCTGACCACGTTTTCCCATTCGTCGCGACCGCGCTTGGAGATCGGCAGCACGTGGTCGCGGGTCAGCTCGCCGCGCGAGAAGCGCACGCCGCAGTACATGCACAGATAGCGGTCGCGGCTGAATAGGGCGACGTTGGTCAACGCTGGCGCGGGGTCGATGGCGTGGTCGTGGCAGTGACCGCGGCTGGCGACGATCGGGTGCAGCTCGATGCGGCTTTGCCTGCCCAGATGGCGGTTATGGCCGCCATGCACGGTGAGGCAGGGATCACCCAGGGTCCAGGCGACGGCGTCGCGGACGTAAAGGCATACCGCGTCCTGCCAGCTGATCCAGTCAAGAATCCGGCCGGCGGCGTCCAGTGACAGTACCCGGGTCGAATTGAGGTCGGCCCTATGTGGCACTTCCATAAGCATGTGTTTCGTCCTTCACCTTTAGCGAAAGAGCGTCTCTCGATGCAATGGCGCTCGAATTTTCCGCAGCATAGACCAATTTGATTGCAAATCGCATGCAATCGGTAGCGGGTGGCTGACGGAAAGGCGGGGCGAAGTGCCAACTCGCTCCGGAAATCCGGCGCTGATATAGTGGCTGTTCATCCGTAGTCCCGACGCCGGGCTTGGGAGGGGGAGCCGTGGGTGGCGACCCCGGCACGGCGGGGCAGAGGTAAGTAACGTGGCTGAAGTACTTTTCTACGAGCGCCCGGTTCCGCTCAACCGCACCGTACACAAGGATCTGCGCATCAAGGGGCTGCAAAACCTCAAGTTCGCGCACAACGTGCACTCCGTGCCGTTGACCTGCACGGAATTCCCGGTCGCCGCGCGCGACATCCCGATCCTGTTCGCCGGCCCCGACGAGACCAGCGCCGGCCCGATGGCCCTGCTGGGCTTGCGCCAGAACGAAAACCTGTTCCTGGATGGCACCGGCCAGTGGGCGCCGAACGTGTACATCCCGGCCTTCGTGCGCCGCTATCCGTTCGTGCTGGCCGAAAAGCCGCCGGGTGCGGAAGGCGACGACTTCACCGTGTTCCTCGACGAAGCCTATGAAGGCTTCAACAGCGCCGAAGGCGAGCGCCTGTTCAAGGAAGACGGCAGCGAAAGTGACATGCTGAAGAACGCCGTGACCTTCCTCGGCGAATTCCAGCAGCACGTCGCGCGCACCAAGCAGCTGATGGAAGACCTGCACAAGTACGACCTGCTCGAGCCGCGCAACATTCGCCTGGAACGCAACGGCAACGTGATCAACCTCAATGGCCTGTACGTGGTCAGCGAGGAAAAGCTGCGCAAGCTCGATGCCGCAACCACGCACCGTTTCCTCACCGACGGCACCCTGGGTTGGATCTACGCCCACCTCTTGTCGCTGATGAACATCGATCGCGTCGGCCAGCGTCTGGCCCAGCGCGAGGAAGCCGAAGCGGCGAACGCCACCAAGAACTGATCGTTCGAAGCGGCTCGCAAGACACATCATCCCCCGTTCTCCGGAACGGGGGATTTTGTTT
>Ga0335072_10008728_pt1 | contig 14661 bp, 18 predicted proteins | sample Lox_Sample_21_FD_206725 | JGI IMG/M metagenome (GOLD analysis project Ga0335072, IMG submission 206725) | Soil microbial communities from Loxahatchee National Wildlife Refuge, Florida, United States - Lox_Sample_2.1 | ecosystem: Environmental > Terrestrial > Soil > Wetlands | place: USA... | reverse complement strand
GGATCATGCGTGACACGCCATTTGACGCGGTTTGGTGTGACCGTGGCCTGTCAGGCATGTGGGGCATGCGTGAGAGGCCACGGTCGCGGGATTCGCGCTCGAGTGGCAGGTTACGCATGCTCCGCGGCGCTCCGGCACGGATAGGGGGACACCACACCCATGCTCCAGGTGCCGCCGTTAAATGCCTCGCTGACTCTCAGCCATCCAAGGGTGCGCGACAAACGCCCGCAGGGCATGGACGCCCTGCGGAACGGCCCCATGGACGTCGAGCGCAGCGAGACCCAGAGAAATCAGCCGCCCAACACGCGTTCGGGGTGCGTGTAGACGTTCGTGCTGCCCCGCCGGGTGAACCCGCACAGCGTCATCCCGCGGTCCTCGGCGAGTGAGACCGCGAGTGAGCTGGGGGCGCCGACGCCGACGAGGATCGGGGCGCCGGCGACGGCCGCCTTCTGGACGAGCTCGAACGACAGCCGGCCGCTGACGCACAGGATCCGCTCGCCGAGTGGGACGAGGCCGTCGAGCAGCGCGCGCCCGACCACCTTGTCCATCGCGTTGTGGCGCCCGACGTCCTCGCGCGTCAGCAGGAGCGCGCCGGTCGGCTCGAACAGGCCGGTGGCGTGGAGGCCGCCGGTCCGCTCGAACGCCGGCTGCTCGAGCTTGTCGGGCAGGCCGGCGAGGAACGACCGGGTGACGGTCGGCCCGGCGGGAAGGGGTGCGCTGTGGACCGCGACCTCCTCAAGCGCGCCCTTGCCGCACACGCCACACGACGAGGTCGTATAGAAGCGGCGCTCGCCGGGGTTGCGGGTCAGCGGACCGGTGACCTCGACCGTGTTGTTCGCGAAGTCGTCGGTCGGACCCGCGGCGTGCGGTCCGTCGATCAGGCCCTCCCCGTACAGGAACCCGAGCGCGAGCTCCTCGTCATGGCCCGGCGTCCGCATCGTGATGACGAGCGGGACCCCGTCGACCCGGATCTCGAGCGGCTCCTCGACCGCGACCTCGTCGTCGCGGCCGTCGTGGTGGACCTTCGTGAACGTGAAGGCGCTCACTCCGCCGGCCAGAAGTCCGAGTCGATCACGGAGTCGCCGGCGTGGTGGGGCCCGACGACGACGAACTCGAGCCCGTCGGGTCCGGCCTCGAACGCCCGGGCCGACTCGGGGGCGGTCCGGATCGCGTCGAGTGGGCGAACGTCGCGGATCTCGTCGTCGATCTTGACCCGGCCGCTTCCGCCGAGCACGACGAACACCTCCTCGGCGTGCTGGTGGCGGTGGCCGAACGCCTGCCGCACCCCCGGGCGCAGGCGCTGATGGCTGAGGCCGGTGCGGACCGTGTCCAGTGGCCGGTTCGCGAACCGCGCCTCGCCCTGCTCGCCGAACCCGAACCGCGTCGCCATGTCCTCGACATCCTCGAGGTTGACGAGCGTGTACCCGGCGCCGCCCGCGAGGTAGCCGACGCCGCCGAGTGGCTCGAGCTCGGTCAGCTCGGGGTTGGTATCGAGCAGGGCGTTGACCTGTGCGACGCGTGCCTTGCCGGCGTCGGTCTGTAGTTGCTCGAGGGAGCCGTCGAGCGCTTCCTGGCTCAGCCACAACTCGGTCACCCACACGACGTCGGGCTCCGAGACCGCGCGGTTGATCAGGTAGAGCTCGCAGCCGGCTGCCTCGCGGAGCGAGTCGGCGGCCGCCAGCAGCAGCTCCGCCAGCTCGTCGCCGCGACCTGGCTGCGCGGTGAACTTCACGTAGCGTCCGACTCCCGTCACCGGGAGTAATCCTATGAGAGGGGCGGATTCAGGCGAGGGCCGGCTCGGCGCGGAGCTCGTCCTCGTTGGACAGCAGCTCGCGCTCGAGTTCGCCGTCCGCCCCGATCCGGTACGCGCCGCTCCGGGTCAACGGCGGCGAGTAGGCGTGGATCGTCACCGCGGGACCATCGCCGGCGTGGAGCACGCGGTGGATCGCGGTCGCCGGCACGGTGAAGACGTGGCCGGGGCCGACCACCCGCGAGCGCGGCTCATCCCCAAGCCGCAGGCGGTCCTCGCGGACCTGACCCGAGATCACGGCGATCGCGGCCGACGACTCGTCGTGGTCGTGGTAGCCGGTGTCCTGGTCCTCGCTCCAGCAGATCACCCAGGCGTTGACGTCTTGCTCGTCGACGATCTGCTCGTACACGCGGACGTCGGAGGCGTGGTGGACGAGGTGGCGCCACCGGTCGGGGGTGGCTGCCAGTTCCGCGACGAAGTCTTCGAGCTCTGCCGGCGTGAAGCTCATCCCGATCGAATATAGCACTAAATCGATTGACTTACTATTGAGGAGAATAGGGGCGCGATGAGGGGCATACCGCGGCCGATCCTGTTCAAGCTCGCGACCAGCGAGCGGTTCGAACGCTCGGTGCGTGGCGCGCCCGGCGGTGAACGGGTCGCGTATAGCCTCGCGTCCCGGTATGTCGCGGGCACGACCGCCGGCGACGCGCTCGCGACCGCGCGCAGACTCGCGGCGAAGGCGGTCCACTCCTCGATCGACTTCTTCGGCGAGAACGTCACCGATCCGGATGAGGCGGACCGCGTCGCGGACGCGTACGTCGCGCTCGCCGGCCGACTCGCAGCAGACGCGCCACCTGGGACGTACCTCTCGATCGACCTCTCCCACATCGGGATCGACGAGCCGGGGGACGGCGCCGAGAGGCGTCTCGAACGGATTGCCGGCGCGCTCCCGGCTGGCGCCCGCATCCAGGTGGGCGCCGAGCAGGCCGGGCGGGTCGACCGGATCCTCGACGCCGTGCTCGCGGTGGCGCGGGGCGGCGGGCCGGTGGCGGCGACGGTCCAGGCCAACCTCCGTCGGAGTCCCGCGGACGCGGACAAGCTCGCCGAGGCAGGGGTGCCGATCCGCCTGGTCAAGGGCGCCTACGTCGAGACGCCCGCGCTCGCCCACGCCTGGGGCGACGAGACCGACATCGCGTTCATCGACCTCGCGTACGCGCTCCACAACGCCGGCGCGACGCTGTCCCTGGGAACGCACGATCCGGTGATCCGCGAGGCGCTATTGCCGGCGCTCGGCGGCGCCGTCGTCGAGATGCTGCTAGGCGTCCGTAGCGAGGAGCTCGAACCGCTGGCAGCGAGGGGCGTGCCCGTCCGCGTTTACGTCCCGTACGGCGACCGCTGGTTCCGGTATGCGATGCGCCGCGCCGCCGAATCCCGCGGCGCGCCCTGATCAGAAAACCCCCGCAAGATCTGCTCGTTGAATAGCGTTCGGTAGTAAGGGACCGAACGGCACAGGCCGCTGCCTGCCGGGCTGGGATCCGTGCCTCCTCGAACCGGTCCGGGTGCACAACATGCCTTTGAAGGGAGGCTGATATGAGGTCGAACCGGACGCGCCTTGCGTGGCTCAGCGTCGGAGTCGGAGCGATCGCATTGGGAGTCTCGGCGGCGCCGGCGGGCGCACAGGGCGGGTGCTGCACGCTCGCCATGTCCGGCGCGCCGGCGGGAACGGTCGGCACGGCTTACGCGATCACGTCGACCGGGATGGACGTGCCGCCTGACGAGGGCCCGTACTACCTCGAGATCGATGCGATCCCCGCGAGCTTCACGACCACCTGCCCGACGGGCTACCTGAACGGATCGCAGCTCGCGGCGAGCTCCGGCGGAAGCTTCGTCGCGTTCGATCAGCCCGAGAGCACCGATTCCAGCGGGAACTTCTCCGGCCTGAACGCGTACACGGCGAAGTCAGCCGGATCGGAGCTGTTCTGCGGCTACACCGACGACGGCTTTGGCGACACTCTGGCGGCCACCTCGATGATCGTGAACTTCACGACTCCGAGTCAGGGCGGTCAGGGCGGTCAGGGCGGTCAAGGCGGTCAAGGCGGTCAAGGCGGTCAAGGCGGTCAAGGCGGTCAAGGGCAGGGTGCGGTTGCGCCCGCCAATACCGCTAAGCCGCGCGTGACCCGATCGGGAAACCAGCTTCGCTGCACCCGCGGCACCTGGTCGAACTCGCCGACCCACTTCGCCTTTCACTGGGTGGTTGGCGGCAAGACCAAGGCCGGCGCGACCAGCTCGAAGCTCACGGTCACGCATGGCGTTCGCGGCCACAAGGTGCAGTGCGGCGTCAGGGCGTCGAACGCGGCCGGATCGAGCTCCGCGCTCAGCGCGCCGTTGAAGGTGCACTGACGCGTGTGGTCCGCGCCGTGACATGACGTAAACGTCTGGGGCGCGAGCGCCCGGTACAACTAGTGGATGCGTGACTCCGAGCTGCTGCTGCGTCGTGCCCGGCGGCCGCTGGTGATCGGCATGGGCGGCGGAGGCGACGTCGTGGGCGCGCTCGCCACCGCCGAGCTGATCCGGCTGTACGACGGTGGCGATCCCGTGCTCGGCGGCCTGACCTGGGAGCGCCGGCCGTTCGACCCCGTGCCGGGGCCCCGGAGCGCCGCCGAGATCACGGGCGCCGAGGAGGTCGCACCCGGAATTCTCCTGGCCGGCCCCGACACCCGGCTGCGCGACCGGGACGTGTTCTTCGCGGAGTCGCGGATGGCCGAGTTCCTCGGACAGCGCACGCTGCTGATCGACATCAACGACGGTCCCGGCCCGGTGGCGGACGGGCTGGCGCACGCAATCGCGGCGTTGAAGTGCGACCTGCTCGTGCTCGTCGACGTCGGCGGCGACGTGGTGGCGCGGGGCGACGAACCGGGGCTGCGGAGTCCTCTGTGCGACGCGTTGATGCTGGCCGTCGGCGGCCTCTTGTCCAGGCGCGGCCAGCCGGTGCTGCTGGGGATCTTCGGGATCGGGTGCGACGCGGAGCTGACCTCCGACGAGGTGCTGAGGCGCGTGGCCGAGGTGGCGTCGGCCGGCGGGCTGTGCGGCGCGCGCGGTCTGACCGGTCCGGTCGCCGAGCGGATGGAGGCCGCGATCGAGCTCGTCAGCACCGAGGCGAGCGCGCAGGCGGTCCGCGCGTTCCGTGGCGTCTCGGGAACGACGACGATCCGGGGCGGGACGCGGACGCTCGAGCTGACCCCGGCAGCGGCGCTGACGTTCTACCTCGACGTCGACATCACGATCAAGGCCGTCGGGCGCCTGGCCCGCGCGGTCGGCGACGCCGGCAGCCTCGAGGAGGCCAACGACGCGCTCAACCTGCTCGGCGTCGGGACCGAACTCGACTACGAGCGCGAGGCGGCCGGCGTGGCGACGGGCTCCTAGGGCTCGGGCTGAGCCCTTAGCTCGTGGGCTTCTTCTTGAACGCCGACGTGTAGTCGACGCCCTCGACCTCGATCGCCACGTTCACCGTCCTGCAGCGTGCGCACCTGATGCGCAGCTTGCGGTTCATGTACTCGGGCGGCATCGCGACCGCGAGCAGGTTGCCGCACTCGACGCACACGTAGTCGTCGGGCCCGTTGCCCTGGAACACCGGGCGATCGACGTCTTGTTGGACCGCGGTGCCGCCGTCGCGCGGGACCTCGCCCTCGCGCACGTGCCGCATCGCCAGCGTCGCCATCTCGGGACCCGCCTACAGCGCCGCCAGGTTCTCGGTGAAGCTGTTGATCAGCGCGTCGAGCACGTTCTGGACGACGCCCTCGCCCATCGACGCCGCCTTGCCGGTGATCTGTGCCGCGGTGTGGATCTTGCCCCCACCGTCCGACAGCTCGAACGTCACGTCGGCGTTGGCGTGGCCTTGCCCGCCGGCCTCGCGGGACTTGACCTGGAGGACGGCGCGGTGGGCGTCGGCGTCCTGCTCGATCACGGCCACGGTGCCCTTGAACGTCATCGACATCGCGCCCATCTTGACCTTGATCTGAGCCTTCACGTTGTCGGGGGCGGTGGCCTCGGTCACGCTGCCGCCCTCGACGCAGGAGACCAGCTTCTCGAGGTCGAGGATCGTCTCCCAGTTGTGCTCGATCGGCTTGCCGTTCGAGTACGAATGGTCCAGTTCAACCATTGATTGTCTCCTGGGTTAGGGTTGCGGATATGTCACAGAACTTCGGACCAGAAAACGGGAGCCTCAAGATCAGGACCGGCCGGACCGGAGGCGCCGCCAAGGCCGGCCACGACCTGGTGATCGAGGTGGAATCCTGGCAGGCGACGCTCGACCCCGACGCTTCGCCTGCGCTCACGCTGACCGCGGACTCGCGCTCGCTGCGCGTGCTAGAGGGCTCAGGCGGCCTCAAGTCGCTGACGGACAGCGACAAGGGCGACATCAAGAAGACGATCGACAAGGAAGTGCTGAAGGGCTGCGCGATCGAGTTCCGCTCGAGCGAGGTGTCTTCGGTGCCGGGTGGGCTGGCGGTCCGGGGCGAGCTCAGCCTGAACGGAAAGCAGGGCCCGGCGGAGTTCGACCTTTCGATCGGCGACGATGGCCACGTCACGGGCCGCGCGAAGGTCGCGCAGACAGCGTTCGGGATGAAGCCGTACTCGGCGCTGTTCGGGGCGCTGAAGGTCGCCGATGAGGTCGACATCGAGATCGACGCCAAGCCTCACTGATCCTTGTAGACGGTCTGCGCGTCGAGCCCGCCCTCGACCCCGGGCGGAAGGACGCCGGTGCCGTGCGCGTACAGCGCGATGTCGGCGATCGTCTTCGGCTGGGCGGGGTCGGCGCTCGAGACGAACGCGCCGTCGTCCCAGGTGATCGTGTCCGGCGAGGTCTCGAGCGCGGCGGCCGCGAGCAGCCGTGCCTTGTCGAGGATCTTCCCGGTGGCGCTCTGGATCGCCGCCGGCGTCTGTGCCGAAGGCGAGGTGTTGTAGCCGTGGCCGGCTCCGAACCGGTCCTCGTCGGCCGGGACGACCTTGACGTCGAGCGCGGGGACGCCAAGCTCGCCGGCGACGAGCTGCGCGTAGCGAGCCTCCTCGCCGTCGGACTCCGTGGTCAGGCTGAGCACCATCTTGCCGGTCGGGTGGACCCTGAGGAACACCGCCCGGTACGCCTCGTTGGCCATCACTCATCCTCCTCTGTCGTTTGATTCGAAGCCCCGCCACCAGCCAGCCGCTGGCGCTCCTGATGGGCGGTCAAAGCGTTGTGTTCCTCGAGATCGCAGAAGCTCGGCTGCGGGCCGCCGAGCGGGTGCGGCGCGACCGCCGGCCGGTCGCACCCGGGGTAGATGCAGATCTTCGGGCCGGGGTCGCTCATCACCCTCCGAGCGACCATCCGGGCGTCGTCCGGCCCCGGCTCGGCCCATAGCCGCTCGGCATCGCCACCGAGCTGCCCGGCACGGGCGTCGCGCTCGGCCACGGCTCCTCCTCGGGCTCGGGCTCCGGGGCTTCGAGCGAGACACCGAGATCGTCGGCGCGCGGCGCACCGATCGCTTCGGCGACCTCGTCGAGCGCCTCGAGGCTGTGGCCGCTCACGAGCGCGTCGCAATGCGGCAGGGCCGCGACGAGACCGCCCGCACGAGCCTCGAATCCACGCGCGCTGACGCGCGGGTTGACCCACACGATCCGGTGGGCCAGGCGGCGCAGCCGCTCCATCTCGCGCCCGACCAGGGCCGGGTCGCCACGCTCCCATCCGTCGGACAGGATCACGATCACCGCGCCGCGGGCCATGCCGCGCCGGCCGTGGCGGTCGTTGAACGCCTTCAGGGCGTCACCGATGCGCGTGCCGCTCGACCAATCGGGAGCCGCGGCGGCGGCGCGCTGGATCGCCCGTTCGGGGTTGCGCGAGGACAGCGCACGCGTCAGGCGGGTGAGTCGGGTGGCGAATACGAAGGCCTCGGCGCGCGTGGCGCCCGGGCCGCCGGCCGCGGCGGTCACGAACTGGAGATACGCGCGTGCGTACGGCTCCATCGACCCCGAGATATCGCAGAGCATCACCAGTCGGCGCGGGACGACCCGCCGCCGCCGTCTCGCCAAACGGATCGGATCGCCGGCGGTGCGCAGGCTGCCACGGAGGGTGCGGCGCATGTCGATTCGTTCACCGTGGCGCTCGCGCTCGGCCCTCCGCGTCCGCCGCGCCGGCGTGGCGAGCCTGATGTGGGCCATCAGCCTGTAGAGCCGCGCGAGCTCGTCCGGCGACAGGGCGTCGAACCGTTTGGAGCGCAGTACCTCGTCGTCACTGGCGAGGACCGGGACCGGCTCGTCGTGCGTGACCTCGGCAGGTTGGCGGGTGGACGCGTCCGAGCGCGTCGCGCCCGACGGTGGCGAGTCGAGGCTGTCGGAGCTTCGCCGCTGCTCGTTCGCCGGGGCCGGCTCGGTTTCGGGGACGGCGGGAACGGGCCCCGACGGATCCTCCGCCGGGGCCGCGCCGAACACGGCGGCGAACACGCGGTCGAACGCCGGCACCTGCATCCGGTCGGACACGAACGCCGCGCGTGCGGTCCAGTACAGCCGCCGGCGCGAGATCGGCTCGACCACCGCCAGCGCCTCGGCGAACCAGGCAGCGCGCTCGACCGTCACCGGCACCCCGGCGTCGTGGAGCCGGCGGCTGAACGCTCCGGTGACCCCGGGCAGGTCGAGGGCGAGCGTCCGGACTCTGAACGGCTCCGCGGCGGGGGTCATCGTGGGATCACCAGCTCGTCCAGCCCCGCGGCGCGGATCACGTCCTGGTCCTCGGAGTACTTGAGCACCGACCCGAGCGTGCGATCGATCGCGGCCACGTCCAACTCGTCGACGCCGAGCACGGACAGCGCCGCCACCCAGTCGATCGCCTCGGCGACGCCGGGCGGCTTCTGCACGTCGCTGTCGCGCATTCGCGCCACCGCGTCGGCCACCTGCACCGCGAGCGTCTCCGAGGCGCCCCGCACGCGCCGGCGGACGATCTCGACCTCGCGCTGCGGCGTCGGGTAGTCGATCCACTGATACAGGCAGCGGCGCTTGACCGCGTCGTGAAGGTCGCGGGTGCGGTTCGAGGTGAGCACGATGATCGGCGGGTGCGTCGCGCGGATCGTGCCGATCTCAGGGATCGTGACCGCCGCCTCGGCGAGCAGTTCGAGCAGGAACGCCTCGAAGTCGTCGTCGGCGCGATCGATCTCGTCGACAAGCAGGACCGCCGGCCGGGGCCCAGGGTGCTCGAGCGCGCGCAATAGCGGACGGCGGATCAGGTAGTCGCGACCGAACAGATCCTCCTCGCGGAGGTCAGCGCCGCGTGCCTCCGCGACCCTGATGCTCAGTAGCTGCTTCGGATAGTTCCATTCGTACAGCGCCTCGGCCGCGTCGATCCCGTCGTAGCACTGGAGCCGGATCAGCGGCGTATCGAGCACAGCCGCGAGCGACTTGCCCGCCTCGGTCTTGCCGACGCCGGCCTCGCCCTCGAGCAGCAGCGGCTGGGGCAGCCGCAGGCTCAGGAACATCGATGTGGCGAGTCCCTCGTCGACGAGGTAGTCGACGGCGGCCAGGCGCTGGGCCAGCATCTCGACGTCGGGCACCAGCTCCCGGATCTCGTCCGCGGCCTCGCCGGTGACCCGGGTCATGCCGCGTGCTGGCGCTCGAACGCCTTCCGGCACCCCTCGCCGCAGAAGTAGTGGGTGTCGCCTGCGTGTTCGGACGTGAGCACGTCGCGACTGATCACAACGGTCATCCCGCAGATCGGGTCGACCGCCGTGGTGGGAGGCGCCGCCGCCCACGAACGCGGCGTCGTACTCGACCGCCGGCGCACCTCGATGATCGACGCGAGGATCGACAACGCGATCTCGGCCGGCGAGCGCGCTCCGATGTCCAGTCCGGCCGGCGTGTCGATCCGCGCGAGCAGGTCCTCGGTGACCCCGTCGGCGCGAAGCTCGCCGAGCACGCCCGCGCCGCGCTTGCGACTGGCCACGAGCCCGACGTACGGGACATCGGCCTCAAGGGCTGCGCGTAGGATCGCCAGCTCGCCGCGCCCGTGCGCGGCCACGATCACCGCCAGATCGTCCGCGGACGGCACCGGCGCGCCGCTGTCGCCGCCGCGGGAGTCAATCGCGTCGAGCCCCAACTCCGGGCCTAGCCGCAGCAGCGCCGCCGCGATCGGCGTGTCGCCGGCGACGATCATCCGCGGCGCGGGCAGGAACGGCTCGAGGAACACCTCGATCGCGCCCCCCGACAGGCACGGGTTCTGGACCGTTATCGACCCCTCGTCGTGGGCGATCTCCTGGCCTGCGTCCGCCGCCGCCTCGGCCTCGTGCTCGACGCCGGGTCCCGGTCCGTCGGGCAAGATCCGCAGCAGCAGCGGCTCGCCGCGCTCGATCGCCTTGAGCGAGTACAGCCGCACGCTGTTCTGCGCGCACACCCCGCCGACGAACCCCTCGATGCTCCCGTCCTCGTGCACGAGCGCGACGTTCCCGGGCCGCGCGCTCGTCGGATGCTCGACGCGCACCACGGTGGCGGTCACGAACGCGGCCCCGCGCTCGGTGAGCTCGCGCGCGCGAGCAGTGAGGGGCCCGCTCAACATCACTGCGGTGGCTCGGGACGCCCCTGCATCGCGGCCCACACCCGCGCCGGCGTGCACGGCATATCGATGTGGTCCACGCCGTGGCTGTCGTGGAGCGCGTCGATGATCGCGTTGACGATCGCCGGCGGGGAGCCGACGTTCGGCGACTCGCCGACGCCCTTGGCGCCGAGCGGATGGTGCGGGCACGGCGTGACCGTCTCGCCCAACTCGAAGTCCGGGCACTCGAGCGCGGTCGGGATCAGGTAGTCCATGAACGACCCGTTCAGGCAGTTGCCCTCGTCGTCGAACGTGATCACCTCCATCAGCGCGATCCCGATCCCTTCGGCGAGGCCGCCGTGGATCTGGCCCTCGACGATCATCGGGTTGATCCGCACACCGCAGTCGTCGACCGCGATGAAGCGCCGGACCTTGACGGCCGCCGTGTCGGGATCGACGTCGACGACGCAGATATAGGCGCCGCACGGGTAGGTCAGGTTCGGAGGGTCGTAGATCACCTGCGCGTCGAGACCGCCCTCGATGCCCTCGGGCATCGCCTCGCCGCTGTACGCGTACGCGGCGATCTCCTCGATCATCGCGCCCTTCTCGGGGTCGCCCTTGACGTACCAGCGCCCCTTCTCCCAGGCGAGGTCCTCGGTCCGGGTCTCGAGCATCGTCGCGGCGATGAGCCGGGCGCGGTCGCGCACCTTGCGCGACACCACGGCTACGGCTGCGCCGGACACCGGGGTCGAGCGGGACCCATATGTCCCGAGCCCGTACGGCGTCTTGTCGGTGTCGCCATGGCGGACCTGCACGTCCTCGGGCGGGATCCCGAGCTCCTCGGCCACGATCTGCGCGAACGTGGTCTCGTGCCCCTGGCCCTGGGTCTGCGCGGAGATGCTGACCACCGCCTTGCCCGACGGGTGCACCCGCAGGTCGGCGCCGTCGTTCATCGCGAGGCCGAGGATGTCCATGTGCTTGCGCGGTCCGGCGCCGACACCCTCGGTGAAGAACGAGGTGCCGATACCCATGAGCTCGCCGCGGGCCCGCTTCTCGGCCTGCTCCTTGCGCAGCTCGTCGTACCCGGCGATCCGCATCGCCTCGCGCATCGTCTTCGCGTACTCGCCCGAGTCATACGTCCAGCCGGTCGTGGTCTCGTACGGGAACTGCTCGGGGGCGATGAAGCTGTTCATCCGCAGGTCGATCGGGTCGACCTTCATCTCGAGCGCGAGCGCGTCGACCATCCGCTCGACCAGGTACACGGCCTCGGTGATCCGGAACGAGCAGCGATAGGCGACGCCGCCCGGGGCCTTGTTCGTGTACACGGCCTTGACCTGGACGTGCGCGGCCTCGAGGTCGTACGAGCCGCACACGATGTGGAAGAAGCCGGCCGGGAACTTGGTCGGCTGCGCAGTCGAGTCGAACGCGCCGTGGTCGGCGATCACGTCGACCCGCAGCCCCGTGATCTTGCCGCCCTTGGAGCACATCTCCGCGTGCATCACGTAGTCGCGGGCGAACCCGGTCGACATCAGGTTCTCGGAGCGATCCTCGATCCACTTGACCGGCACGCCGGCGACGATCGAGCCGGCGATCGCGCACACATAGCCCGGATATACCGGCACCTTGTTGCCGAAGCCGCCGCCGATGTCGTTGCAGCGGATCCGGATCATGTGCTCGGCGAGCCCGGCCACGTGCGCGTACACCGTGCGGTGGGCATTCGGCGCCTGGTTGCCGTTGTAGATGTCGAGCTGGCCGGTGTCCGGGTTGAAGTCGGCGATCATCCCGCACGTCTCGAGCGGCGCGGGGTGGCACCGCGGGTAGATGATGTCCCGGGTGACGATCGTGTCCGCCTCGGCAAAGGCACGATCCGTGGCTTCGGAATCGCCGGCCTCCCACAGCGGGCTCGCCAGGTTGTCGCGCTGGCCGTCCTTGTCGTCGCGGATCAGCGGGGCGTCGGGATCGAGCGCCTTGCGCGCGTTGACGACCGCCGGCAGCGGCTCGTACTCCACGTCGATCAGCGCCAGCGCGTCACGCGCCGTGTACTCGTCGACCGCGATCACGAACGCGACCTCCTGTCCCTGGAAGCGGACCTTGTCGCCGGCGAGCACCGCCTGCGTGTCGTAGGAGATCGTCGGCATCCAGGCGAGGCCCAGCGTCTCGAGGTCCTTGGCGGTGACCACCGCGGCGACACCGGGGTGGGCGAGCGCCGCTGACGTGTCGATCGAGACGATCCTCGCGTGCGCGTACGGGCTGCGCAGCATCACGCCGTGGACCATCCCGGGGAGACGGATGTCGTCGAGATAGGTCCCCTTGCCGCGGATGAACCGCGCGTCCTCCTTGCGCTTCAGTCGACCGAAGCCAATCGGGCGTTCGGTCGTGGCGGTTTCCATCGTGGCCATAGTGTGTTACGCCTCCTGCTTGGTCGCGGCTTCGTGTTCAGCGGCCCAGCGCACCGCGCTGACAATGTTCTTGTAGCCCGTGCAGCGGCAGATCGCCCCCGAGATCGCGGTTCGGATCTCTTGTTCGGTGGGATTGGGGTTGTGGTCAAGGAGCGCCCGGGTCGTCATCAACATGCCCGGCGTGCAGAAGCCGCAGTGCAGCCCGTGCTTCTCGTGGAAGCCGAGTTGGACGGGGTCGAGCTGTCCGTTCCGCTCGAGCGATTCGACGGTGCGGATCTCGTGGCCGACGCACATCGCAGCCAGCGTCGTGCACGACTTGACCGGCTTGCCGTCCATCAGCACCACGCACGCGCCGCAGTTGGACGTGTCGCACCCCCAGTGCGTGCCGGTCAACCCGGGCGTGTCCCGGATGAAGTGCACGAGCAGCGTGCGCGGCTCCACGTCGCGCGATACCTCCTGCCCGTTGATCGTGATCTTCACTTCCATGTCAATGATCCTCCTGGCGGGGCGCGGGCTTCATCTGTCCTCATGCTGGAGGGCGCGCGCGGTGGCGCGCCGGAGCGCGCGAACGCTGAGCACGCTCGCGAGATGGCGCTTGTAATCGACCGGGCCGCGACCGTCGGGGACGGGCGAGCAGTCCTCCTTGGCGATGCCGCCCGCCTGCGCGAACAACTCCTCCGACGGCGGCTTGCCCTTGAGCAATTCCTCCGCGCGAGTCGCGATGATCGTGGTCGGTCCGAGCGCGCCGAGCGCCAGGCCGGCATCGGTGATCACGCCGCCCTCGATCCACACCGCCGCCGACACCGCCGCGATCGCGAAATCGCCGGCGCGCCGCTCGACCTTCTCGTGCGCGCTCCCAGCTCCGGAGCGGAGCGGGATCCGAACCTCTGTGAGCATCTCGTCGGCACCGACCGCGGTCGTGAACGGCCCGATGTAGAACCCGTTCATGCCCGTGGTTCGTTCGCCTTCCGGTCCGCGGAGGACAACGGTTGCTTTCAACGCAGCGCACACCGCGGACAGGTCCTCGGCGGCGTCGGCCTGGCACAGCGACCCCCCGATCGTGCCCCGGTTGCGCACGACCGGATCGGCGATCACCTCCTCGGCGTCGCGGAATACCGGCGCACGCCGCGCGAGCAACTCGGACTCGAGCAACTCGGCGTGCCGGGTCAGCGCCCCGATCCGGATCTCCGTGATGCGCTCGTCGATGTACGAGAGCTCGTCGAGGTCGTTGATGTCGATCAGGTACTCGGGGTTCGCGAGCCGCAGCTTCATCATCGGAAGCAGGCTGTGGCCGCCGGCGATCAGCCGCGCCTCGGGGCCGATCTTGGCCAGCGTGGCGATCGCGCCTTCGACCGTGGTCGCGCGCTCATACTCAAACGGAGCGGGGGTCTGCACCGGATCTCCTTATCGGTCGTCGTTCTTGAGACGGCGCAGGAAGGCGAGCCCCGACTTCACCACGCCGCCCTCGGCCGCTTCGGTCTCGGTCGGGGTCGGCTCGGACCCGGGCGTTCCGGCCACGCCGGCCGGCACCGGCATCCGCTTGCGGACACCTGGGGACTCGCTCGGCTCGTACTGGACCGGTGAATCGGTGCCGATGATCGGGGAGCGGGCCAGCGACGCCGGTCGCATCTGCCTGACCTCCGGATACAGCGCGCGGGCGGCTGTGCTGCCGTAGGCCGGGTTCCGGAGCGCCGGGCCGTTCGGGCTGGCGGCCGCGATCGGGGCTTCGCGTCCGAGCCGGGCCAGCGTCAGCGTTCCCTTCGTGTACACCTCGCTGATTCGCGGTGCCTTTGTCGTTTTGCTTTCCGGGAAGTTCCTGAACCCCTCGGCCGCGGCGCCGGGGTAGAGGCCGTCGACCAGGCCGACGGCGTCCTGCATGCCGGCTTTCTTGACGAGCAGACCCTCGAGCAGGTCGACGCCGGCGTCGAGGTTCGTGTTGATCGAGGTGACCACGTCGTCGACGG
>Ga0335072_10008727_pt1 | contig 14663 bp, 16 predicted proteins | sample Lox_Sample_21_FD_206725 | JGI IMG/M metagenome (GOLD analysis project Ga0335072, IMG submission 206725) | Soil microbial communities from Loxahatchee National Wildlife Refuge, Florida, United States - Lox_Sample_2.1 | ecosystem: Environmental > Terrestrial > Soil > Wetlands | place: USA... | reverse complement strand
ACGTTCACGCATTCGATCTTTGAGCACGCGATCGATCGCGGCTGGGCGCGGGAGAACCCCGTGCGTCGCGCGACGCGGCCGGGGCGGCGCAGGCGCGGCGACGCCGAGCCCGACCTGCAGTTCCTGACGCTCGACGAGCTCGAGGCCGTGCTGCGCGCGATCCCCGACGAAGTCGTCGTTCGGGCACCGGCGCCGACGCGTAAGGGCCGGCGCGGACCGGCTCCACCGCCGCCCTCGGACGTCCTCGGGCCGGTGCTGCGGGTGCTCGTCCTCGCCGCGGCGGTGACCGGCCTGCGCCAGTCGGAGCTGCTCGGGCTGCGTTGGCGCGACGTCGACTGGACGGTGCAGCGCATCCGCGTGCGCAACACGTTCGTGCGCGGCGAGCACTCGACCGAGGGGAAGTCCGACCTGTCGACACGCCGCTCGGTGCCGATGGCCGACCGCCTCGCCGCCGAGCTCGACCGCTGGTCCAAGCGCACGCTGTACAACGCCGACGACGATCTCGTCTTCGCCCACCCGCAGAAGGGCACGCCGATCGACCGCTCGAAGGTGACCAAGCGCTTCCAGGCCGCCTGTCGCGATGCAGGTGTACGTGTGGTCAAGTTCCACGACCTGCGGCACACGTTCGCGACGCGGTTGGCCGCATCCGGGCGGCCGCTGCGAACGATCCAGGAGTTCCTCGGTCACGCGGACAGCAAGACGACCCAGATCTACGCGCACTACGCCCCTTCCGAGCACGAGGTCCAGATGGTCAACGAGGCATTCGACGGAGGTGCCGAGGTCGGAGTGACGCGGGCAACCTGACGCAAGGGATGTATCAATCTGCATCTAGCTATCGTATTTCGCTATATTGGTGCAGATGCCGTCAACGACAGATGCTCCGCTGCGGGACGTCCCGATTCGCGATCTGCCTGAGGCGCTGATTGCTCGCGGGCGCTACGGCGTTTCGCTGCAGGAGATCCGCGAGCTGACGGGGTTGAGCGACGCCGCGATCGCGAGCGGTCTGCAGCGCCTGCGTCGCCAGGGTCGTGTCTTCTCCCCGACGCGTGGACTCTACGGCGTGATCCCGCCGGAGTTTCGCTCGTGGGGAGTGACGCCGGCGGACTGGTTCGTCGACGATCTCATGCGCCATCTCGGGCGGCGCTACTACGTCGCCCTGCTGTCCGCTGCCGCCCACTACGGCGCCTCCCACCAGGCGCCCCAGGTCTTCCAGGTGATGGTCGACGAGCGCGTGCTCGATCGGGCGATCGGGCGGGTGCGCCTGCGCTTCTACGTCAACGAGCACACGGCAGATACGCCGACCGAGACTGTGACTGTGCACACCGGCGCCATGCTCGTGTCATCGCGCGAGGCCACCATCGTCGACCTCGTCCGCGAGCCGCGAGCTAGCGGCGGGATCAGCAACGTGGCGACGATCCTCGCGGAGATCGGCGAGCTCGACGGCCCGATGCTGGCGACGCTCGCGGCGCGTCACAGCCGGACGCTCGTGCGGCGCACCGGCTGGATGGTGGAGCGCTTCGGTTCGTGCGACGATCTCCAGCCGCTGCGCGCTGCCGCGAGACCTGGCTCGGGAGACCCCGTCCTGTTGAGTCCCTCGGGACCGCGCCGGGGACACACCGATCAGGCGTGGGGGATACGCGAGAACGTCTCGGTGGAGCCCGACCTGTGATCGCACAGGCCTATCTGAACGAGTGGGCGTCGCATGCTCCGTGGCCTCAGCAGGTTCAGGTCGAGCAGGATTTGATCCTTTCGCGGCTGATCGTCGAGATCGCGCGGCACGAGCTGCTCAGGGACGAGCTGGCGTTCCGTGGCGGTACCTGCCTGCACAAGCTCCACCTACCCGCACCGCTGCGCTATTCCGAGGATCTCGACTACGTGCGCCGCACGCACTCGGGCATCAAGCCGTACCTGACGGCGATACGCGAGATCGCTCTCGGTGTCGGCCTCGTCGAGCGCGGCACCGACCGCAGCGGTCAGATGGTGCACATCGTCTTCGATGGCGAGCCGACGAACGCGCCCGGGCGCATCCGCATCAAGATCGAGACGAACATCGCCGAGACCGAGTCGTTTCTGCCGCGCGTGACGCGTCCGTACTCGGTCGAGTCTCGCTGGTGGTTAGGAGAGGCCGACGTGAGCACGTTCGAGCCCGACGAGCTGATGGCCACCAAGCTCCGGGCGCTGTACCAGCGGCGCAAGGGACGCGACCTCTTCGACCTCTGGCTGGTGCTCACTGAGCTGGGCCTCGACGGGCAGCGAGTCGTCGACGGTCTCGCGCACTACATGCGAGACGAGCTCTTCAGCTACAGCGAGTTCGCGAGCAATCTCGCGGCCAAGCTCGAGCGCCCCGAGTTCGTCGCCGACATCGAGCAGCTGACCGCCGATGTCGCGCAGCGCTACGACGTCACCGCGGCCGCGGACCTCGTTATGGAGCAGCTTGGCAGCAGGCTGCCGGGGGCTCCCGGGCTCGACGGGGTGCGCGGCGGTCGCTGGCGCTCGGCTGATGCGTGACGCTTCGAGCCGTCCGCCGCCGAGTGCCGGTTGTCGAGACGGGAGAGGCCAGGATGGCCGATGCGAACGTATGTCCGGGGAACAAAACGGGGAACAAAATGAGCAAAACCGAGGAGAACTGAGGACCAGAAAGGTCAATAAATCCGGGCCTTTATGCCCCAGCGGCACCATGATCTTCGCGCTGGGGGCCGGGCGGTCGCAGGTTCAAATCCTGTCTCCCCGACTAGGTTGTCGTTGGATGCTGGCGGGGGCTGGAGATCGCCTGAGCATCGAAGGATTGGCTTGGGAGTCAGGAATCTGGAGTGTGCAGGTACCGAGTACTCGCTGGGTGCCGCGAGACAACTTCGGGCGTGACCGCCCACGAAACCGCCCACGCGGATGGTCGTGGGCGGTTCGACTAACGACCAACACATGGCGAACCGGCAAGCAGCCGATTCGAGGCGCTGCCATAGCGCTCGGCCGGCTCCTCGGTGACGGCTGTGGGCGGTCGTCACCGCTGAGGCACCCGCGCCATGCTCACGCTGGGCGTGGAGATGTAGGATGCCAATATGCGGAACGGTGTCGAAACTCTTGACTTGGTCGTTCGCATGGGAGATGGCCTATCCTTGACGCTCGGAGCCGCGTCCATCGATAGCGAGCGGATGCTGCTGGTGGGCGCGCTGATCGACCGGGAGGTGCCGATGCAGATCGGCATGACGATCAGCGTCGTAGCTACTGGGGAGTTGCTGGAGGGGGCCCATATCGAGCGCGAGACCGAGGTCGCGCTCGAGTTCGACGGTGAGGAGACCGGCTTCTCTTGGCTCGTAAGCGCGCACGACCTTGGCGATGGCTTCGCGCTCCAGGACGCTCGGGTCGAGACCGAGGCCGGACCGCTGCGCGCGTTCGCGATCGAGGATCTTGCGTTCCTAGCGGGCGCTGGCCTGGCAGTCGCGGTCGGCGCGGGGCTCTGGTGGGACAAACGGAAGCGTGAAGGCCGCATACGGGAGGACTTCGGAGCGAAATGGCGGGACTGCCTGGAGCGCGGCTGGCAACCCAAGCTCGACTGTGCGATCGAGGATGTCATCGGGCTCGAAGCGAACGGGACGCCACGCATTAGATCTGGCGCCGGCTACAGCATGAGCTGTGTACCCCCGCCCGACCGCGGATAGCGCGTCGACGGGCACGGGGAGATCGCGGAGGGGCGGCCCGCCGGTGCGGGCGGGCACTCCCCGACGATTCGCGGATGTCGCGGGGCGCGATCAGTTCCCCTCTCCCGCTCTACAGGGTCGTTGGACGTGGGAGGGCGCGGCAGCCGCTGTGTCGGGCATGGGGCGCTGGCAGCCGGCACCATCGACAACCGGCGTCCTGAACGTGGCGCGTGATCCGCGGTGTAGACGCATTGGAGGCACGAAACGTCCCGCCACTGATCCAGGAGAGCCATATGCACGAGACCGCACACCCCGTGAAGACGGTCGAGGTGACCGTCACCTTCCCACTCTCCACAAGAGAGCCCTACCACCACAAGGCCCACGAGACCGAGACGATCGGCCAGATCCGCGAGCACGCCATGCACCACTTCCACGTCCAGGAGGAACCGGGCAGCGAGTACTACCTCACCAACGATGCCAACCACGACGCCCGCCTGCCGGACTCCGACACAGTTCACGATGTCGCCGGCGAAAAGGACGTTCTCGAGCTGACGCTCGTCAAGGACCTCGTCCAGGGATGAGCCTCGACCGCGAAAGCGAACTCGCGCTCGCCGCAGATAACCCCGCCGCGGCCGACTTCCTGGCCGGCCGCGGCGGCGCCCTGCATCCGCCCATAGAGACCGACCCGGGTGCCTGGTGGGCCGAGATGCATCCCGCCGCCGACCTGGCCGAGACCTACTACGCACGGATCGCCTGGAGCCGCTACCCGACTTCCCCGCCATCGGTCAAGTTCGCACACGCAGTCGGCGCCAGCCTCGTCGACCCCACTGCCTGGCCGCTGATCCCCGGCTACCGCCCAGGAAGCCTCGACATCTGCAAGCCCTTCACCGCGGAGGGGTTCGGACTACACCCCGACTGGGCCAACACCAACCAGGCCTGGAGTGGAACCGGCAACCCGTTCCTCGCCGTCATCCGCGAACTGCAACGAAACCTCAATAGCTCGAGCTACCAAGGCCGCCACCGATGAGCACACGCGCCATACCCCAGGGGCTCCTTCACCGCATCCACGCTGACGTCGCCTGCCACGGCGCCCGCGACCGCGAGACCGGCATGTTCCTGCTCGCATCCCGCGGCGCACCCACGATCACCACCCTCGCACTCGTCGGGACCGTCGGTGTGACCCGGCGCCGGGGGCACTTCGCCGTCAGCGGCAAAGCGCTCGCCCGCCTCTTCGCGCACGCTCGCACCAACGACGTCGTCGTGCTCGCGCAGATCCACTCCCACGGTGGCGCGGCATTCCTCTCCGAGGTCGACCTCCGCCACGGGTTCGCCGTGGAGGGGTTCACGACCTCCGTCATTCCCGACTACCGGCGCCCACCAATCGACCCCGCCGCCTGGGGCTGGTGGCAGCACGACGGACACGGCTGGAAGAGCACCGCACCCTACACCGCCATCCCCGGTGACGGGCACACGATCACCTTCGACGAGGCCACGCTGCATGCGTCCTGATGCTTCCCGCACGATTCGCCTCGCCGCCCGCGCCGCACGCGCGAGCGAAAGCGAGCTCGAGCACGCTCTCGCTCGGGCCACCACGCACCTCCGCGTCCAGCATGACCTAGCTGGTGCCCTGCCCTGCGCCGAGCTGCTTGCCGCCACACTCCTGCGCGGTCCCGGCCGGCTCATCATCGACCCCACCGGCATCCCCGCATCCTCTCTCGCACGCTTCCAGCATCTCGCGCTCGCGATCAGGCCGGGGCACCCGCTCGAGCTCGGCCCGCCGGCCGAGAACGCCACCCAGATTGCGATCGGCGAGCGCGACGCCGAGATCGCGGTGATTCCTGACAACCACGGGGCTCGGGTCACCCGCGGCACGAGGCCGGCCCAGCAGCGCCCGCCGAGCATCCTCGGAGTGCTGTTCGCCGCCGCGCTCGCGGCCGGGGAGGCATTCAAGGACGCGGCCCGGATCAGCGACGAGCACGCCGTCCGCCACCAGAACCTCGCGTTCTGCCCCGTCACCCTCACCACCGACCTCACAACCGCGGCCGCCGTCCCGACCGGCTGGCGGCCCGAGATCACGCTCGCCGGGATCGGCGCGATCGGCAGCGCCCACGCCATTTTGCTCGCCGGCCTCACCGGTCCCGGCGGCATAGTCCTGATCGACCGCCAAGGTTACGCGGCGGAGAACCTCGGCACCTACACGCTCGGCGAGCACGCCGACGTCGAAGCCGCCACGCCGAAGGTCAGGCTCGCCGAACGGGCACTCACCGGCTGGCGCCACCACCCCCACGACGGCGACATCGCGACCGCCCTCACCGCCGTCGATGCGGGCCGACTGCCATGGACGCCCATCGTGCTCGCGGGCCTCGACAACCACGACGCGCGCCGCGAGACCCAAGGCCTGCAGCCCGACCGCCTGCTCGACGCCGCAACCGGCGACACCGCCGTCGGGCTACGTGACACACGCCCCGATGGGCCATGTCTTCACTGCATGCTCAAGACGCCTGCGGCCCGGCCCTCGCCTACCAAGGCCCTGACCGACCTCGGGATCCCCTTGGCACTTGCCAAGGAACCCGGGGAGGCCGTCGTGACCGATCAGATCATCGCGCACGCCTCCAGCGAGCGCGCCCGCGACCTTCTTCGCTCGCAGCGGGGTACCCCGATCTGCGGGCTGCTGCGCGCCGCTGGCCTCACCGACGTCGACGATGACGACTACATGCCCTCAGTTCCGTTCGTGAGCCAACAGGCCGCATGCTTGACCGTCGGGCGACTGCTCGCAATCCAACTGGGCATCGACGCCGGCCTCCCGAACTTCTTTCAGTACGACACGCTGATAGGCCCGCACCGCGCGATCGCCCAGCACCGCCACGCCGACCCCGCCTGCGCCTGCCAGCAACGGGCGGAGATCATTAGCGTCGTCCGCGACGAGCGCCGACGAGGACCGCGGGCATGAGTACCGCCAATCCGACACGGGCCCAACGCCCATGAGCGCGGCGCTCACAGACCGCGACCTCCGCCGCCTGAAGCTAGCCGGTGCCGAGGGCGCCTGCGGGGACCCGAGCGTGCTCGCGCTCCTCGCCGATGTGATCGCCCGCCACCCCAGACACAAGATCCACTGGCTACCCGACGATACCGACGAAGTCCTCGCGGGCTGGATCGCCGCCCGCCTGTTTCACGGCAGACTCGCTGAGCTGATCGACCGCTCCTCAAGCATCAAGGGTCTGCGCGCCGACCTCGTAAGAGATCTCCAGCAATATGCCAACGACGAGCGTGCCGGCGAGCTGCCAACCCGCCTCTTTAAGCGCCTCGAGGCGCTGCTGCCCGGAGACCCCGCTCGCTACACGATCATGATCCCCTCGACATCGCCGGGCTCCACCTACTGGACGCTGACCCTGCGGCCTGCCGTCGCGATCTTCTCGCCGCGCGAGAAAGAGCTGCGCGCCCACGTCCACGCCCTGAACCTCAAGATCCTGCCGCAAAAACCGATGGCAAAGAAGCAAACCCAGTTCCTCACCCCCCGGGAACTTGACCGCTACGCCCACGGAATGCTCGAGCGTACCGCCCGCGGCCTCTCACTCGACCAGCTTGTGCTCGGCCTGACTGAGGCGTTCGCGCTGAAGCCGACCAGTGAGCCCCTGCCCGAGGAGGACCTGCTCGGGCGGCACCCCTTCGAAGCAGAGCGCCACGGCATCGCGACCGCCGATCCACCCGGCCTGCCCGACGACCCGGCGGCGGGCTCCGCCGCCCAAGCTCTGCTCGACATGCTCACCGACCGCCAGCGCGACGTGCTCGCAGCGCTTCCGGCGCTAGGCGGCAAGGAGCTCACCCAGCGCGCGCTCGCCGAGCGCCTTGGATGCTCGCCGCCGAGTATCGACAACGATCGCCACGCGATCGCCTCCGCGCTCGCCAGCTGCGCCGAGCCCGAGCAAGAGATACAAGTCCTACGCAAAGCCCTCGATCTGATCGACGGGAGCACGACATGAGCGAACACGCACCCAGCCAACCCGCCGCACCCGACAGCGCCACCGGACAGACGAGCTGGCGTACCGCTAGCAGCGCCTACCACGCTCTTTTTGCCGACCGGCAACCCCAAGGCCCGGTTGCTGGCGAGATCTGGACGCTCGCAGCCACGACCCCCACACCCGATCAGCCGCTCGTGATCGCGATCGTCACCCGCGCCGACAGCGACGCCGTCACGGTCGTTCCGCTTAGCGCGCAGACCCTCAGGGCCACAGAATGGGATCTCGAGATCCCCGGTGCCGTGCTCGGATATGCGACCGTCGCGCAGGTCAAGCTCGCCGGCACTATCACCGAGGCACAGCTGCGCGAGCGGCTCAGTTCGCTGCCGCCCGCCATCCTCGGCCAGCTGCACGAGCTATGGGACTGCGCCGAGCAGGGCGCCTCGATCCCGCCCGAGCACCTGTCGGTCGGCCCGTGGGTGCTCGACGAGGCCGACGAGCGCCTGCGGGCCCGTGCCGAGGACGCCCGGAGCCTCGCCCGCTACCTGCACCCGAGCTTCGAGAGCCCGTTCTCGCAATGGGAGACGTTCGGCTCGATCCTGCTGCGCCACTCCCGCGCGATCGGGGTCGACCTCGAGCGGCTGATCGACCCTGCCTGGGCCCTCAAGCTGGCAGCCGACCGGCTCGACCTGTACAGCAATGTCCCCGCGCGGCGGCTGGCAGCGCTGCTCGCAGACCTTCACATCGGCTGGAGTGAATGCGTCAAAGACGCGTTGTACCGGGTGACAATCGAGCGCTACACCGGATCTGAGGTTCTGCGTGGCGCCGCGCTCGGCCGACGGCAGGGAAAGCGTCGGGCAGGGGCCCGGGCTAAACCCTCTGGGGAGCAGCGCGAGGAAGCCGCCGGTGAATACGTTGACGCAGTTGAAAAGGCTCTCTCGGAGCTGTGAGCGTCGCGGTCTGCAGCGAGTGCGGCGCCCGAAGCGTGCTGCGCAGCCGCTTCGAACTCGAGGGCGAGTGCCCGGAGTGTGGCGCCGACGAGGCACTGCACGCCGAGGACGCCTATGACCCCGAGCCGCTGGAGCTGATCTGCACTGACTGCCGCGCGCGCGTGGATGGTGGTCCCGCCGGCACCGGCGCCAGGGGCGTCGAGCACGAGGGCCGGCACACCGTCGAGGATCCCTGCCCATACTGCAGCACCGAGGAGGAACCCGGCGAGCTCGTGCCGCTGGAGACCTACAACACACCGCGCGAGCTGCCCGAGGCGCCTCTGGCGAGAGCCGTCGCACGTAAGCTTCGCGCGGCTCACGGCCCGGAGATCCCCGTCGACGTGATCGCGATCGCCCGCGTCGCCGGGCTGCAGGTCGTGTTTGGACCCTTCGATCACGCTGGGATGTTGATCGACGGCACCACGATCGAGGTGCCCGAGAGCGACCCCAAGACCCGCCAGCGCTTCACAGTCGCCCACGAGCTCGGACACGCAACTCTGCGCCACCGCGTCCCGGCCGAGAAGCTGGAGGTCGAGGCGAACGCTTTCGCCTCCGAGCTCCTACTGCCTCGTGAGGAAGTGCGTACGGCGGTTCGAGACGGTCTGGGCTTCACCGCGGTCGCATCAAGGTTCCAAGCTAGCCGGCACGCCACCCTGCTCGCCCTTTCTTCCGCTGGACTGCTCGGCAAGCTCGCGGGCTAGCCGAAGCCTCCCGTCGCGATCCCAAGGACCGCGCGACCCCGCCCCCGTCTCGCGGCCGCTGCTCACCGGTCGTGCGTCGTCGAAGCTTCTCACCCCGCTGTCGGGACGGCGCGCCCTCTACAAGTCATCGACAAAGCGGTCTTATGGAAGAACGAACGATCTCGACGGACTAGATGGACAGGACCGTGCGGCGGGATCGGTGCCCCATGGGGTCGCTCATGCCTTCAAGGACACAGCAATTGCTGTGTCCTGGCACCCCCGTGCATCTAGTCTGTGCAGACCTCGGTAGCTCTGCGACGGCACGGCAGGGGCGGTGCCGCTATGTGGTTCAGCGTCGGTAGGACGACGATCAGCGAGACGCGCGCAGCAGCTTCTCTGACCGCGCGAAGATCGCGGAAGCGGGCACTTCGAGCGCGTCGGCGATCTTGAGGATGTTTGCGAGCGAGACGTTCCGCTCGCCGCGCTCGACGTCGCCGTAGTACCCCCGGTTCAGCCCGCTCTTGAGCGCGAGCCGTTCTTGAGCGATGCCCTTCTCCTTGCGAACCTCGCGGATTGCCGCACCGAAAGCCGCGTGAGATGGCGAGAGCGCTGGCACCACACAAGTCTGTCTGCTTCGCCCGCTATAAGTCTACACGTTATACGAGTCAATAAGTGCCCCGGCGCGGCGGCAACCGCCCGGGGCTGGCACGGAAAGGACGGACCTTCCCATGCAGCATGAGCGTATTCCAGCTGAGCAGCGCGGCACCGGGCTCTCTGAGGACGAGCTCGACAACACCGTGGTTAGCTTCCTGCTCGACAAGCCCTGGTGGCCTTGGAGCCTCGAGGAGATCGGGCGCGAACTCGGTGATCGGCCAGATGCCGAGGACGCCGTGGCCCGACTGGCGGGCGCTGGTCTGATTCATCGGCTCGGGGACTTCGCGTTCCCGACACGGAGCCTTCGACGCGCCAGCAAGCTGCGCCTGGACACGGTCGATTGAGCCGGGCTGTAAGTCGTTGGCCGCTGTGATCGCTTCGCGGTCTATAGCCCATGTGAGGACACGTCTCGCCGTTCATGCGCCGATCGCAGCTTCGCCTACGCAGGTCGTCGAGCGATACGTCTCGCGAGCGGAGCTGGCTCGGATCATGGGCGTGAGCACGGCGACTGTGGACCGCCTCGTCTCAGAAGTATGCCGTCGGTGACGTGGGGACGGCGTACGAGGCGATTCCGCGCATCGACTGCGATCGCGTGGGCCGGCGAGAGGCGACGCATCGCATGAGCCTGACGAAGCTCCCCTCGGGTCGCTGGCGCGCGCAGGTCTACGACCCAGCTCGGGGCCACAACGTGAGCGTCTCGCGCGTGCTGGGCGTGTCTGGAACATTCGCGACAAGGGCCGAGGCAAAGCGAGCGCGTGAGCTGGCGCGGGCGCATCTGGGCGAGGATCTCGCGAAGCCCGTCACGCTCGCGGACTTCTGGGAGCGATGGACGACCGATCCGCTATTCGCGCGGCCGAAGGAGTCGACCAACATCCACAACCGCGAGCGAACGAAGAGGTTCGTGGCTCGATATGGCGCACGGCCGATCGACGCGATCGACGACAGCGTGGTCGCGAAGTGGCTCGCCGGCGGCTCGCGCAACGGCACAGTCCCGGCGCTGCGAGCGATGTTCAATGACGCGGCCTCGGCGAAGGCGGGGCGAGTCGCTCGCAGCAACCCGTTTGCGCGGCTGGGGATTTCTCGCGGCCCTGGCCGGCGGCACGAGCAGCCACCGAGCGAGGAGCAGGTCTGGAAGATCATCCGTTGCGCTCGCGAGCTGGCAACGCCGTCGTTTGCCGCATGGCTGCAGGTCGCCGCGTTCACAGGTCTCCGACCCGGCGAGCTGGACGCGCTGCGACGCGTGAACGTCGACCTGGCGCGCTCGCGCATCCGCGTCGTCGAGCAGTTCAGCGCCGCTACGCGCACGTTCACGCTGCCGAAGAACGGACAGACACGAGAGGCGCCCCTCACCGACCCTGCCCGCGAGGCGCTCGTGTCGCTGCCGATCGAAAGCGAGTTCTGCTTCGCACCGATCCGAGGCGAACACTGGACTGCTTCGGCGCGTGCCTATCACTGGAAGGCCGTAAGGGCAGCGGCAAGATGGGCGGGCAGCCTGTACCTCGCCACCAGGCACTTCGCCGGCTGGTACATGGTCAACGTCCTGGAGTTGCCGTCAGAGGACGTCGCGATCGCGCTCGGTCACACAGACGGCGGCGAGTTGGTGCGACGGCTTTACGGGCACCGCGACCACGATCGCGCTCTTGATCGCGTGGCGAACGCCTACCGGCAAACGGCGAGCCAAACACAGCTGAGGCTGGTCTGAGCGCCCGAATCAGACGGAAGAGTCCGCAACATGTCCGATGATCTGAGAATGCCAAGAAGGGCGCGTCTCGTCTGGGAGCACGGCGCAAGGGTCAAGTTCCACTACACCGAGCCCGACCACGCCGCGAGAATGCTCGCCGAGCAGGTATTCCGCGTGCCCGAGCGACCGGGGAGTGCGGGGCCTGGGTTGTACGTGACGACCGTGCAGCCGCGCTCGATGGCCGATGAGAAGCTCTTGGATCTGCTGTTTGCGCGAGGTCGACCCGTGGTCGCCATCGAAGGTGTCGTGGTGCTGCGCGACGATACCTTTGCATGGACGCGCTACTCGCATAGGAGCTATGTCCACGGTGCCTCTCCCGGGGAGATTCTGGACTTGTCGCTCGCACTGGTTGGGGTCGGGGTACGCCGTCGCGGCAATTGGCTTTGGTCGGATGGCATTTATCTACCGCCTACATGAATGTCTGCTAATCTGACATGCAAAAGTTAGATTGAGCAAAAATGAACTCTTCGCTGCAAAGCCCGATGCCCCTGGTCCGCGCCGATGGCGAGGGTTATACGTATGCCGGCGAGTGGCTCGACGGCTTCGCTGATCGGCCGGAGCTACCGCTGCCGGTCCGCGTACGCCTGGCGCGTTTGGGTGAGCGCTACGCCCCTAGGAAGCTCTCGGCGACTCAGCGAGACCTGCTGGCATCCCCAATGGCAGAGCGAGACGCGACACGCCGGCCGTCGGCGGAGCTGGATGGCTTCCAGGCGAACGTACAGGAGATGGAGCGGGCTTTCGAGGACGGCGTTTACGCCGAGCTGAGCCTGAAACAGCAAGCGTGGGTCGCGGACCCCGGCTCGCACCCTGGGCTCGCGAAAGACGTTAGGTATCCGCTCACCCTCGGCCAGCTCCACGTTCTGACAAAAGCGAGCGAGCGTCAGCTTCGGCATTGGAGCGATGAGGATCTGATCCCATCTCATCGGGCCGGTGCACATCGTCGCTACTACAGCGCAGCCGTCGCCCGAGCACTGCTTTTGGCAGAAACCGCTCCGCAGCAAGTCGCGACGCTCATCGCGCTCCGCCGGGGTGGGAGCCCCGCCCGTCGCCTCTGGGCGTTGATCGGCGGTGTTGACGGAAGTCTCGCCGACGTCGCGTCCTAGCGCCGATGAGACATCGCTACGCGACGTCGCTCGCCGCGGACGTGTCGCTCGGCGCTTGCGTGGTCTCGGGTGGAGGAGTGACCTCGACTTGCGCTTCTCCAGCTGATTTTTCCTCGGGCTGGGTCCAGTCCTCGGGTGGTTCGATCTTGGCCGTGATTCCCGCGTGCTCCTCGAGGAGGTAGAGCAGGTTGCTTCCGCTGAGCAGCTCTAGCGGCTTGTTCTGAGCGAATTCGAACGATGCTTTGCCGTATCCGCTTGTTGTCACGAGGATTCCCTTACTTGCCCCCTCGTTTTGCATAGTCCCGAACAGATCTCGGACAGCGCTCACACCAACTGTGTGCTTGTAGCGCTTGGCTTGAATAACAACCTTGCCGCCGAAGATGGGGCGCGGATCGTATGCGACGCAGTCAACTCCGCCGTCTCGGGAAGGCTGCGTTAGCCGCGTCTCGAGGCCCATCTTCTCGAACAGATTCGTGATCAAGGTCTCGAACTCCCCAGGTGTTAGCTCCATCAGGTTGGGCCTGTGGTCAATCGAAGCCAGGACGTCGGTCTCCTCCACGAAACGAGGGTCAACCATGCTGAACTCCAGGACGGGACGCACGGGGGCAAGCTCCGCCGGATTGCGGGAGACCGACGCACTGAGCCCTTGCAGGCATGCGCCGGGCTCGACCAGGGCGAGGTCAAGGCTCCCGAAGAGTTCACCTGTCGTGCGGAGTGTGATCAAGCAGGGATGGATTGGCTGCCCTGTCCGAGGGTCGATCGTCTGAACGTGACCGTTGAAAACGATCGACTCGACATGACCGGCGCGATCTGCTTGGAGCGCCTCATGCACGGATCGCAGCGTGACTTGCGCAACGACGTTGGCGTAGAGCGTCCTACGTTGAGACGCTGGCCGGGCTTTGGCCGTGATCTCGTCTTTGGCTTTGACATAGCGGTACTCAGCCACGTCTGGCACCACGTCGAAGGTCGGCAGGTCCAGCTCGATTACAAGCTGTCGAGACTCTGGCACGTAGGCAATCTTGTGCTGCTGCGGAAACCCCTCCGGATACGGGCTCGCGGCGAGCACCATCGAGCTGTAGCTGACGACCGCGTCAGGATGGCCTGCCTCGTAGGCGGCCTTGAAGGTGTCAACCTCCCTGTTGTGCCTCGCAACGCGCTCGGCCTCCGCTTCGACGCGCTTCTTGTGCTCGTCTTCGGCGGCGGCAAGAGCTACCTGCCGGGTTCGCTCGGCCTCGACGGCCTCGGCAAGCTCGTCGGCATAGCTGGCCTCGGCATCTGACGTAGCCTGTTCGTGCTTTGCCTTCGCTCCGGGTAGGAGTTTCGCGAATATCGACGGAGCTGCTGGCAGCGTCTTGACAGGAGGATCGATCGGCGTCGCAAGGTCGCCGGGATCGAACGGAATCGTGGCTGGCTGCTCCTTGAGCGCTTCGATGTTCAAGGAGTGCTCGGTCGACAAGGAGGCTCTGAGGAGTCCTTCCAGCTGCTCGATGCGATCGGCGATTTCGCGGGTCATCTGCTCGGCTTCGTATGTCCGTTGCTCGGCATACAGGCGCTTCTGCTCTTTCTCGTCGTAAGCCCGCTGACGGGCCGCTTCTTTCGCTCGACGCTGCCGCTCCCTCTCGAGCGCACGGGCCGCGCGCTCGGCTTCACGCCGGCGACGCTCGGCTTCACGCTGCATCTGTACCCAAACGCTACGGCGCGCCATATCCATGACTCCTTGCGAAGTGGCCGCGACAGCCCGAACGCCGCGATCCTAGTGGCTGGAACTATTGAAAGAACGAGCAACGGTACAAGAAGCCGTGGTGTTGACAGAGTGGACTCCAAACGCGTGCGGCGATCGTGCGCGATAAGCCATGACCTATCATGCGGCCTATGGTCGAGACTCCGAGCAACTGGCCGAAGGGC
>Ga0335072_10008726_pt1 | contig 14663 bp, 11 predicted proteins | sample Lox_Sample_21_FD_206725 | JGI IMG/M metagenome (GOLD analysis project Ga0335072, IMG submission 206725) | Soil microbial communities from Loxahatchee National Wildlife Refuge, Florida, United States - Lox_Sample_2.1 | ecosystem: Environmental > Terrestrial > Soil > Wetlands | place: USA... | reverse complement strand
GCGGTGATGGAAGGGTATGTCGACTACGCCTTTGCGCAGCCGCGTGTCTTTGATTTCGTCTTCTCCAAGATTCGTCCCGGGGCGCGCCAGTTTCCTCAGGACTTCCGGGAGCGGCGCTCTCCCACGCTTAATCCGGTCGCCGACCTGCTGGCCGCGGAAATGGCCAAAGGCAGGCTGAAAAAAGATGATGTTTGGGAAGTGGCCTTAGCTCTGTGGGCGCATGTCCACGGCTACGTGGTGCTTTACCGCGCTGGGCGTATCGATCTCTCCGAAAAAGAGTTTCGGCAATTGTTGCACCGTTCGATGAGGAGGTTCCTGCATGGACTCAAAGCCTAATGTCACCTATCTCGCGGCTCCCTGCCTGGCGATTTCCGCCGCGCTGTTCTTTCTCGGAACTGGCCTGACCCCGCTTTGGCCGCTTACCTGGCTGGCCGCTATTCCGTTGCTTTGGATTGCTCCGCGCGTTTCCGCCGGGCAAGCGTATTTTGTTGCCGCAGCCGCTTATGGGCTGGGCCAGTTGAACGAATGGAGCTATTCGCGGCGGGTTTTGCCTACGTTCGTGGTGGCCTCAGTGTTGCTCCTCGCAGCTTGTGTATTTGCATTGGGCGTATTGCTATTTCGCAGCTGCATGCTGCGACGCAAGCTCTGGCAAGCCGCGCTGGTCTTCCCGCTATTCTGGGTCAGCGTGGAATTTGCCGTAGCCATGCTCTCGGTGCATGGCACCTTTGGCAACATCAGCTACTCCCAAATGGACTTTTTGCCGATTCTACAGATTGCTTCCGTGACTGGCATTTGGGGCATCAGCTTCTGCATCTTTCTCTTCGCTTCGACGGTCGCGGCCGTTCTTCATTCGGAGCCAGTATCGGCGAAAATCCCTGTGGCTGTCGGTACGTTTTTGTTTTTGGCAGTTGTGCTGGGCTTCGGCTTCTGGCGTCTGGCCGCCACGCCCAAAAACTCGCCCACGATTAAGGTGGCGCTGGTCGCCTCCGACGCACCGGAAAACATCAACGCAGAGACTCCGGCGGGAGCAGCGCCAATTTTCCAGCGCTATGCAGACTATATGAGGCCCCTCGCGCAGCAAGGTGTGCAGCTCTTTGTGCTCCCGGAACATAGTGGGCCCATTACCAACGGTTCTCAGGCCGATGCGGACGCTTTCTGGGGCCAACTGGCGAAACAAACCGGGGCGTTCATCGCCATCGGCATCGATCGAATTGAACCCAACGTGTCGTGGAACCAAGTGCGACTCTACGCTCCCAGTGGCGAATTCATCGGCGCTTACAATAAGCATCATCTGCTTCCCCACTGGGAAGACCAGTTTGCCCCGGACGTAAAACGCACGGTGCTTTCCATGCCCTCTGGCAAGTGGGGCTTGGAAATCTGCAAAGACATGGATTTTCCGCGTCTCAGCCGCCAATATTCTGACGACGGCATTGGCTTGCTGATCGTGCCGGCATGGGATTTCGTCGACGATGGCTGGCTCCACGGGCGCATGGCGATTCTTCGCGGCGTGGAGAGCGGCTTCAGCATCGCGCGATCGGCGAAACTCGGCATCCTCACCGCGACCGATGATCGCGGCCGCATCCTGGCTCAGCGCAACACCCTTGGCCCCACCTTCGCTTCTGTGATCGTGAATGTGCCCGTGCGTCACGACCCGACGCTCTATTCGCGATTCGGCAACTGGTTTGCCTGGCTCTGCGCCATCCTTTTTGTTTTGGCTCTTGTGACCGCACTCCGGCCCCCGGCTAAGGCTCAATAAGCCCTGCGTATTCGAAACTCGCATTCGTAACAACACAACTTTCGATGGTATTCCTTACGAGAAGCTTATGCGTCGCTCTCTAGCATCTTTGCAGAGGTCGTCGCTCCACCTTGCAATTCACCAGGCGAGTTTTTCAGTGTGCTGGTCCGTTGTGCTTGTCGCTGATCCTGCTTGGGAGTAGGACTCCCTTAGCAATGGCGCAAAGCGCGGATCCACCCGCTACGATCAGCGGTGCTGATGGCGGCGCTTCCGATAGCGCCATCGAAAAGTCCGACAATACCGCAACCAAGGGCGGATTCTTGCGCCGACTCGGCCAAGCGTATTGGCACGACTGGACGAAATCGTCCGATGACCCCGATTTGCCGCGCCGCGGCTATCCCGCTCCGGTGTCTTCTCCTCCCTTCCCTTTCTCGGATTGGCCCTACGGTGGCTCCCCGGTCCTTGGCGCTCCCGACACCACCGGCGGACCGCTCATGCAAGCGATCTATTCGGGCAAGCATGGCAAGGAGTGGGAGAACAGCCGCATCAAAATTTACGGCTGGATTAACGGCGGGTTCAATGTAAGCACCTCGGACAAGCACTACGGCAACGCTCCGGCAGCCTACTATATTCAGCCCAATTCCGTGCAACTCGACCAGTCCGCGCTGTACGTCGAGCGCCTACCCGATACGGTGCAAAACGATCACTTCGACTGGGGCTTCCGGCTGACGCAGCTTTACGGCCTGGATTACCGCTTCACCACCGCGCTTGGCTACTTTAGCAATCAACTGCTCAAGAACAATAACAAGTATGGCTACGATCCGGTCATGGCTTACGTCGATCTCTACTGGGGACAAATCGCCGATGGCGTGAACGTTCGCATCGGCCGCTACATTTCCCTGCCGGATATCGAAGCGCAATTGGCTCCCGACAATTACACCTACAGCCATTCCATTCTCTACACCTACGACGCGTACACGCAGACGGGCATCAACGTCACCACCAGATTGAACAACCATTGGATGTTTCAGGTTGGTGTTTCCGCTGGAAACGACGTCGCTCCGTGGGTCGGAGAGCCCGACGCCAAGCCCACCTTCAACGCCTGCGTCGGCTACACCTGGACGCACGGCGAAGACAACCTCTACGTCTGCGACAACTCCACCAACTCCGGCAAGTACGCCTACAACAACCTGCAAGCGTATTACGTCACCTGGTATCACAAGATCAATCGTTCCTGGCATACCGACACGGAAAGCTGGTACATGTGGGAGAAGGGCGTGCCCAACGTCGATAATCCTGCGGCCCTGCCGCTGCTGATTACCGGAGCAAATGGCGCGATTTGCAGTTCTCCGCTGGATGTTACCTGCTACGCGCCGGAGTGGGCCATCGTCAATTATGTTGTGAAGGAATTCTCAACTCACGACTATCTCACCATCCGCAATGAATATTTCAACGACATCACCGGCCAGCGCACCGGTTACAAAACGCAGTATTCCGAGCACTTGATCGGCTGGGGACACTGGATCGGCGACACCATCCTGATTCGCCCGGAATTGCGCTTCGAACATGCCTACAACTCGCCCGCCTACAATGACGGTACAAAGAAGAGCCAGTTGGTCTTCGCCAGCGACATCATCTATCACTTCTAGTGCGAGTATTCGCGGGCGTGCAGAATTTCGAAACCCGTCGTAAACTACCACCGGTCTATCTCGTCCAGGCGAAACTCCAATTATTTGCGCTGGCCAGCGTGAAGGGAGAAGCAATGTTGAAAGGCATCATTTTGGGTATTGTCGTAGGAATTGTGCTCGTCTTCGTTGGTGTCTTTTACTACTTTTCCAGTGGCCATGCTCCGGTAGCGACCAAAGCGCCAGAAATGCTCTTCGAACACAAGCTGGCCCACATGGCCCAGGATGCCTATTTCGATAAGCTTCCCCATACGCCGTCGCCCGTACCGGAAAATGAAGCCACCTACCTTGCCGGCGCTAAGGTCTACAAGGAGCATTGCGCCGTTTGCCATGGCCTGCCCGGCGAGCCAAAAACCGCCATTGCCGATGGGATGTTCCCAGCCCCGCCCCAACTGTTTCGTGGCACCGGTGTTACCGACGACGAGGCTTGGGAAACGTATTGGAAAGTGGCTGGCGGCATCCGCATGACCGGCATGCCCGCTTTTTCCGACCATCTCGGCGAAACCAAAATGTGGCAGGTGAGTGTGCTTCTGAAGAACGCGGACAAAATTTCCGACGCAGTTAAGGCGGAGTTAGCCAGCGAACCGGCTCCGGTTGGCGCTTCGCCCGCGGCTCCCGCGCCCCAAGCCAACGCACCCGCGGTCACGTCACCAGGCGGTCCAGCGCCGGCGCCTCACAAATAGCGCATCGCTCTGAAGTGAGACCACGCACAACGAACCGGCAGGATCGCAGATTCATCAACCTCGAGTTCCCGCGAGCCTGTCGGCTTTCCGCAACTCCGGAAACAACCACGCCCAAAGAACCACCACAACAATGGTGCCTACGCCACCCAGCACCACTGCGGGCACGGCTCCCAGCCATTGAGCGGCCAGGCCCGACTCAAACTCACCCAATTCGTTAGAAGCACCAATGAAAATCATGTCGACAGCATTCACGCGCCCACGCATTTCATCAGGCGTATCCAACTGGATCAACACTCCGCGGACGACCACGCTGACCATATCCGCCGCACCCACCAGCACCAACGAAATCAGCGACAGTAGCAGACTTCGCGACAGTCCAAACACAATCGTAAATACGCCAAATCCTGCCACGCACCACAACATCGTCGCTCCCGCGCGCCGCCGAATCGGCTGATACGCAATCAGCAACGCCATCAATCCGGCGCCGATGCCCGGAGCGCTGCGCAGCAACCCCAGTCCCCACGGGCCCGTGCGCAGAATCTCTTTCGCATACACTGGCAGCAAGGCCACTGCGCCACCCAGCAAAACTGCGAATAGATCCAGCGAAATCGACCCAAGCACGAGCTTGTGCGTCCAGAGATACCGGAAACCCGCCAGCACTGTTTGCACAGCGAAGGGTTCGCGCGGCCGTGGTTTCCTCTGCGTTTGAATTCTTAATGTCGTGAGTACCGACACAGTGCCGGCACAAAGGGCCACCGCGTAAACCAACGCAGGACCATGCGCTACCGCATACACCAACCCACCTAGCGCCGGCCCCAGGATCGTGGCGCACTGGAAAATCCCCGAATTCCACGCCACCGCGCTCTGAAAATGTTCCTCTGGCACCAACTGCGGCAGAAGCGCCCGACTCGTCGGCATGCTGAAACTTCGCACCACTCCCACTAGAAACAAAATTGCAAAGATGGGCAGGACCGTCTCAGCGCGATGCAGGACTTGGAACCGCAGCGTTACCACGAGCAACAAGGCCGAGGACAAGGCGTATCCCGCGTAGCACCACGTCAGTAATTTTCGCCGGTCAAAACGGTCCGCCGCGTGGCCCGCCAGCAGAAACAAAAACATGCCCGGCAAAAATTGCACCAGCCCTGTCAGCCCGAGGTCCAAGGGACGCTTGGTGATGTCATACACTTGCCAGCCCACGGCCACCGACTGCATCTCTGTGCAGAACACGATGCAGAATCGCGCCAGCTCATAAAGCAGGAAACCGGAAAACTGAAAGGCGGCAGTACCCGAGCCAAGGCGTTGATCGGTGGTCGCCATGTTTCTTTAGCATGCCACAAGCGGCGGCGTTCCTCGCGCGCGCCCCCGGGAAATGTTTGGCTTGGAGTACTTGCATGGGGCCGCACCCACTTCCCAAAACGCGGCTGTCGTTGTAGAAGTAGAGAACTCCGCTCTCGTGTTCTTTTCATTCCACGATGAGCAGGCCATTCAGGAGTGACCGTTGTTTCTGCGACCTGGCACCCTCGACGAAGCTTTGCAAACGCTCGCGCGCACTCCTGCCACCGTCCTCGCCGGTGGCACGGACTTGTTCCCAGGGACCCTCAGCAGCCAATTGAAAGGCCCTATCTTGGATATTTCCGGTATTGCCGAGCTCAAGGGTGTCCGCGCTACTCCGGAGTTTTTTCACATAGGCGCCCGAACCACCTGGAGCGAACTCCTCGCGTTTCCTCTGCCCCGTGGTTTTGATGGCCTGCGTGCCGCGGCGCGCGAAATCGGCTCGATTCAGATACAGAATCAGGCCACTGTAGCGGGCAACATTTGCAACGCTTCGCCTGCTGCTGACGGAGTGGCTGCGCTCATGGCCCTTGATGCCGAAGTGTCTCTGGCTTCGCATAACGGCACCCGCAGCCTTGCGCTCAGTAATTTTATTCAGGGTAATCGCAAAACCGCCCGGCAGACCGACGAGATTCTCACTTCTATCCGCGTGCCTCGGCGGTGGGAGAATGCCGCATCGTGTTTTCTGAAACTGGGAGCGCGGCGCTATCTGGTGATTTCTATCGTCATGGTGGCCGCGAATGTACTGTTCGACGGCAACGACCGCATTCAACAAGCAGCGATATGCGTAGGCTCCTGCTTGGCCAAGGCTCTGCGCTTAACGGAACTGGAGCGCAGCCTGGTCGGCCTTTCCGTTGACGCCATCGCGCAAATTCCTCACTCTGGCCACTTTGCCGCACTCTCCCCCATCGACGATGTTCGCGCCACCGCCGAGTATCGGCAGGAAGCCGCACAAACACTGGTACGCCGCGCGCTGGCCGATTGCGTCCGGAAGGCGCGTTGAGATGGAGACACTGACCGAATTGTCGATGGTGTTGAACGGCAAGACCGTGCCGGTGCGCTCTGATCCGCGCTCACGCCTCTCGACGGTGCTCCGCGAAGAGTTTCGCCTTACCGGAACGAAAGTGGGTTGCGACGCCGGCGACTGCGGCGCTTGCACCGTCGTGATCAATGGCCAAGCCGTCTGCTCTTGCCTGACCGCGGTGGGCCAGCTTGCCGGCGCCGAGGTGCTCACCATCGAGGGTCTGCGCGATTCGTCTCCCGAGTTCAAGCGCCTGCAAACATCTTTTCTGGAACACGGCGCGGCTCAATGCGGCGTTTGTACTCCGGGTATGCTCGTCACCGCTGCGACCTTGCTGCAAGCGCATCCTGAGCCCAGCGAAACGGAAGTGATGGATGCGTTGGGTGGGGTGCTCTGCCGCTGCACCGGCTATCGCAAGATTATCCGCGCGGTGATTCATGCGAATCAGAGTCAACAGCTCGCCGGCTCGAATGGCAACGCAACCACCGGTGCCGCGCTTGGTGGCACTAGCGTGGGGGCGATTCACCGTGGCTCCGTCGGCGAGCGCATCGTTCGTCTGGACGGCTTGCGCAAGGTTAGCGGTCAGGACGTTTACGGCGCGGATGAGTGGCCCGAAGATTCTCTGGTGCTAGGCGTAATTCGCTCTCCTTATGCCCACGCGGAATTTTCGTTCGGCGATCTCGCTGCATTTGTCGAGGGAACACCCGGCATTCATGCCGTATTCACGGCTTGCGACGTTCCCGGCAAGAACTGTTACGGCGTGCACCCGGCTTTTGCGGACCAGCCTGTGTTTGCGGAGAAGATAGCGCGTTATCGTGGCGAAGCCGTTGCCGCCGTGGTGGGGGACGCCTGCAGCATGGCCACCTTTGACCCCGCGGCGTTTGCGGTGACCTGGAAGCAACTTCCAGCACTTCTCACACCAAGCGAGGCGCAATCGCCTGGCGCTGCACCAATCCATACAGCAAGGCCCGACAATATTCTCGTGCGCGGCCGCGTCGTTCATGGGGATGTCGAAAGCGCGCTACGCGAGGCCGCGGTGGTCGTCGAGGCCGAATACGAAACCGGATTCATCGAGCATGCCTACATCGAACCCGAAGCGGGCTTTGCCCGCCGCGTCGGTGATCGCGTCGAAATTCAGTGCTGCACGCAATCCCCGTACGTGTCCCGCAAAGATATTGCCGCGATTCTGGGTATCGCCGAGGCTGCCGTACGGATTATTCCCACCGCGGTTGGCGGCGGCTTCGGCTCCAAACTCGATCTATCCACGCAGCCTTTCCTGGCTGTTGCCGCCTGGCATCTTCGCCGGCCGGTGAAAATGATCTATTCGCGGACCGAATCGATTCGCAGCACCACCAAGCGCCATCCATCGAAAATTCACTGTCGCGCCGGAGCGACCGCGGATGGAAGATTGCTCGCTATGGATCTGCAAGGCGAGTTCAACACCGGGGCGTATGCGTCCTGGGGACCGACCGTCGCGGCCCGCGTGCCCATTCACGGGTCCGGACCTTATAAGGTGCCGCACTATCGCGCGCTTACTCGCGCGGTCCACACTCACCTGGTACCCGCCGGAGCCTTTCGTGGCTTTGGCGTGCCGCAAGGAACCATTGCGCAGGAACAAGTTTACGATGCCCTTGCCGAAAAATTGCGAATGGACAAACTTGAGTTTCGCGCGCTGAACGCCCTCACCGATTGTGATCCGACGATCACCGGCCAAGTGCTTGGCGAAGGTGTTGGCATTCGTGCTTGCTTCGACGCGTTGCGCCCACGCTGGAAAGCGGCGCACGAGGAAGCCGCCGTCTTCAATGCGCAAAATGGCTCTCAGTTGCGCCGCGGTGTGGGCGTGGCGGGCATGTGGTATGGCTGCGGCAACACATCCCTGGCCAATCCCTCCACCATGCGCATTGGCCTGCAGCGCAATGGCAGGATCGCCATTCACATGGGCGCGGTGGACATCGGGCAGGGCTCCTTCACCGTGGTTACGCAAATTTGTGCCGACGCTCTGGGCGTCTCCGTGGATCGCTTCGATCTTCTGCCCGCCGACACCGATGTTTCTCCCGATTGTGGCAAGACTTCCGCGTCCCGGCAAACCTTTGTCAGCGGCAATGCGGCTCTGCTCGCTGGGAAAAAACTGCGCGAGGAAATTCTGAAGGTGGCCGGAGGCTGGCCGGAAAGCACGCACCTTCACCTTTCTGATGGCGGCTTACACCTGTACGAGAAGTCTTTGCGTAAGCATGTTGTTCTGCACAATCTGCCGCTCGACGCGCGTGGTTACGTGCTCAGCGCCGAAATTACCTACGACCCTCCCACCAAACCGCTCGATCCCAATGGTCAGGGAATCCCTTATGCTGTTTACGGTTTTGGCGCACAATTGGCCGAAGTCGAAGTAGATCTGGAACTCGGCACTGTAAAGGTTTTGAAACTCACTGCCGCACATGACGTCGGCCGGGCCATTAATCCCACGCTGGTCGAAGGACAAATTGAAGGCGGCATCGCGCAAGGCTTGGGCATGGCGCTGATGGAAGAATTTATTCCCGGCAAAGGCGAAAATCTCCACGATTACTTGATCCCCACCATCGGCGATGTGCCGCATGTCGAATCCATTCTCATTGAGGATGCGTCTCCCGTCGGTCCTTTCGGCGCCAAAGGCATTGGTGAACAGGCCCTGATTCCCACCGCCCCGGCTATTCTTAATGCGCTGTATGATGCGGCGGGCGTGCGCATTCATAAGCTCCCGGCGACGCCCGACAAAGTCCGCGCCGCGATTCTCGCCAAAAGCGGCTCAGGGAACGCCCATGCCTGAAGTATTTCCCAAAGACACGATTCGCTGTGATGCTTGCCCCGTGCTCTGCTACATCAAACTGGGGCAAACCGGCGCCTGCGATCGTTACGGGAACATCGCTGGCCAACTCGTTCGCCTCGATCCGCACATCGTGCTGGACCGCGCCAAATCCCAAGGCACTCCGCTGGTGCCGTTCCTGGAACGCGCAGGCGAATGGGACGGCGCGTTGATGAAATCGAAAGAAATGTTCGTCACCGCCATTGGTGCGGGCACCACCTATCCCGATTACAAGCCCGCTCCGTTCATCGTTTCCTCGGAAGTCGATGGCGTCGACATGGTCACAGTGGTTACCGAAGGAATCTTCAGCTATTGCGGCGTGAAATTGAAAATCGATACCGATCGCCATCTCGGCCCTGAGCGCAATCTCGTGCGCTGCAAACGCGAACCGGTTGGCCACGTCACCACCGCCGAGTACGGCTCGCAGATGCTTTCCCTCGGTGGAGTCCATCACTTGACCGGCGGGACGAAGAGCGAAGGCCGGGTGACTTGCGAGACGCTGCTGGATTTGTGCAACGGTAAAGAAGTTGCGCTGACGATTGACGAGGGAGCGAGCATCAGCGTGGCTGCCGGAAAGCCCCCCATCGTGAACGGCCAGCAGGAAGAACGCATGCGGGTGGGCTGTGGCTCGGCCACGATCGGCATGTTTGCCAAGCAATGGTTTGGCAAAGTCGACGAGGTGGTGGTCGTCGACGATCACATTACTGGCGTGTTGTCCGAGCACCAGGCCGGCAAAATGCTGGGCGTGCGCGAAACCGGCATCAGCATTCAAGGACGCCGCTCGACGCCGGGCCGCTACTTCCAGGTGGCGCAACCGGGAACAGGTTGGGGCGGTACAAACATTTCCGATCCGCTCGCCATTCTCAAGCCATTTAAGGCGAAGATCGCTTGGCCGCACCTGCGGCTGCTGATGGTCAGCACCACCGGCGAGCATTTTGCCTATTACGAGCTGGACGAATCGCTTCGTCCCATCGAAAAAGATTTGCCGGAGCCACTGCGCGGGTCGGTCGAACGCATCCGCGAAAATTGTGAACCAGCGCTTGCTACCGTGCTGTTCATGGCCGGGGCTGGCGGCTCGCTGCGCGCCGGAGCGACGGAAAATCCCGTGAAACTCACCGATTCGGTGAAACGTAGTCTCACACGTGTCACCGCCGGAGGCGCGCCAACGTATGTTTGGCCTGGCGGCGGCATCACGTTTATGGTCGATGTGTCGCGCATGCCAGAGAATGCCTTCGGTTATGTGCCCACGCCTGCGCTTGTCGCGCCGATCGAGTTCACCCTCAAGAAAAGTGATTACGCCGCACTCGGTGGACATATGGAGTTCGTCCGCACACTGGACGAGGTCACGCGCGAGAAGCAACGACAGCGCCAGCTTGCTTCCTTACCCGAGAATCCTTGGCCTCTGAAGCCTGGGCCCAAAAGCGAAGGCGAACAATGAACACGCGAGCCACAATTCGCCTTTTGCCCGATGGACGTCGCCTGTACCTGAATGACGGCCCCATTGACTTGATCGTCGGGGCCGATGGAGCGAGCGAGGAAGTCGCGCGTGCTTACCAAGCCGCTGCTAGCCGCTTCGTAACCATCCTCGACGAACTTTGCGAAGAACTGTCGCTGCTGCGCACCCGGGCAAGCAATCATTCCCCTTTTCCGAAGGGGCACATTGCTGGTCGCATGAGCGATGCCGTTTCTGCTTATCAGGAGCGATGCTTTATCACTCCTATGGCGGCTGTCGCGGGTGCGGTGGCCGAAGCCGTTCTCGCCACCATGACTGAGGCTGCCGAACTCCAGCGCGCCTACGTCAACAACGGCGGAGACATCGCGCTGCATGTTTCGCCCGGGCATAGCTACGCCATCGGAATGATCGAACGGCCGGAAAACCCCTCGCTCTTCGGCAAATTTGATATTTCCTTCACCCTGCCGGTTCGCGGTGTTGCTACGAGTGGCTGGCGCGGTCGTAGCTTTTCGCTGGGCATCGCCGATGCTGCTACCGTGCTCGCAGCAAGCGCGCCTGCTGCGGATGTGGCTGCGACGATCGTCGCGAATGCAGTCAATCTGCCCGACCATCCAGCCATCGCGCGGGTTCCTGCTCGCGAAGTATCCCCCGACTCCGATCTTCTGGATCTGCCGGTTACCCGTGCAGTAGGTGCGCTCTGCGCCGAGGAAATCTTCGAGGCTCTAAAAGCCGGCGCGACCGTAGCGCATGAACTCCAAGCCAAAGGATGGATTCACGCCGCTGCGGTTTGCCTGCAAGGCCAGGTGCTCTTAGTTGATCCTCCGTTCGATCCAATTGGACTCAAATCTACAGGCATTCTTCCTCCTGTCGTTGCCAGAGAAGTGAACAACGCCCAGTCCCAAAGGAGAGCTCGTGCCTGAAGTGCAGCTACGCAAACGCGTCATCGTGGTCGAAGAAATTTTTCATGAGGGTGGACCGGTCGCCGCAACACCGTTGCGCCGCGCCGCAGCACTCGCCGTCATCCACAATCCCTTCGCAGGCCGCTACGCGGAAGAAATCGCCGGCTTCATGGAGGATTTGACGCCACTCGGCCTGGAAATGGCCAAATCCCTGGTGGCCGCACTGGGTGGCAACGCCAAAATAGTGGAGGGCTACGGCAAAGGTGCGATCGTCGGCCAAGCCGGCGAACTGGAACATGGCGCACTGTGGCACGTCCCGGGTGGCTATGCCATGCGCGAACTTCTCGGCGGAGCCAAGGCTATCGTGCCTTCCACAAAAAAAGTGGCGGGCCCCGGCACACGGCTCGATGTCCCGATCACGCACATCCATGCTTCCTACGTACGCAGCCACTTCGATTCGATGGAAGTCGGAATCGCCGACGCGCCACGCGCCGACGAAATTCTCTTGGCTTTGGTCATGACCACGGGCCCGCGTGTTCATGCCCGTGTCGGCGGATTGAAAGCTTCCGAAATTAAAGGCGAGGACGGTCTTCGATGAAATCGAAAATCCGCAAAATCGTTACCTTCCTGGAAGAAACTCACAGCGAAATGGGCCAAACGGTTCATCCCCCAACGCGCCGCGCGGCCGTGGCTGCGGTGATCAAAAATCCGTTTGCCGGGAAGTACGTTGCCGATCTCACCGAACTCACCGAAATCGGAGAGGAGTTAGGCACGTTGCTGACCGAACGCGCTGTCGCCGCGCTGGGAATTCCCGGCCATGCGGCCGAAAGTTACGGCAAAGCCGCGGCGGTGGGCGAAAATGGTGAACTCGAGCATGCCGCCGCGATTCTTCATCCCAAGCTCGGAACGCCGGTTCGCAAAGTCCTCGGTAAAGGTGCGGCTTTGATTCCTTCTTCGAAAAAGCGCGGTGGTCCCGGAGTGTCGCTCGATATTCCTCTCGGCCACAAAGATGCCGCCTTCGTCCGCAGTCACTTCGATGGCATGGAGATTCGCGTGAACGACGCCCCGCGGGCCAACGAAATTCTGGTGGCCATCGCGATCACCGACAGCGGCCGCCCGCTTCCCCGCGTGGGTGGGCTCACCAAAGATCAAATCAAAGGGGAAGACGGTCTCCGCTAATTTTGGAGTGCGGCGGCTAACCGCCGCTTTTACGGTTGTAGCGCCAATAAAGATTCTAATCGGGGCCAAGAATCTCACTTCACCACCACAGGCACTCGCGTCGCGGGGGGCGTATTCCTGCTCCTGTCACTCCGCACCATTCCATCGATGACCGCCATCCCAATTCCCGGAAGGTCTCCCAGCCGCACGCTTTCCAGCAGATTTTTTCCCGCGGAGTGCTGCGCCGCATCCATAAACACAAAATCCGCCGCCCGCCCCACCTCGATCATTCCACAATCCAATTTGCGCATTCGTGCGGTATTCCCGGTCGCGAAACAAAAGACCGTCTCCGCCGGAATTTCGCTCAGCGAAGATAGTGCGGCAATTACACGCAGAATCCCCAGCGGCTGAACGCCCGATCCCGCCGGTGAATCTGTACCGAGAATCACGCGATGCAACTGGTTCATTTCTTTCGCGGTCCGCAGAGCAAACAAAGCCGCGCGCTCATTCCCGTTGTGCACAATCTCCATCGCGCGGGCCGACTTCTCACATAGTTCCCGGATCTGCGCATCCGGCAGCGCGGTGTGCCCTCCATTGATGTGCCCGATCACGTCCGCGTCCGCGGTCAGGACTACGTCCTTATCGATCAAGCTCGAGCCGGGAATCGATGGCCCGCCGGTATGGATCGTGCTCTGGAGCCCGTGTTTGCGCGCCCACGCCACCATTTGTCGCGCGGTGGGCCCATCCTTCACGCTGCCCAGCCCGACTTCGCCTAGCAGCGTCACGCCCGCCTCAGCCAGCGAGCGAAAATCCTCCTCCACCATCCCGTGCTCGATCACCGGCGCGCCCGCCAACACCTTCACGCCGCTGGGCCGCAGCGCCGCAAATGTGCGTTGCGCAGTGATGGCCAGGGCTTTCACGCCCACAACATCCTTTGGCCGGCCTGGCATGTGCACTTCCCCCGCGGAGATCATCGTGGTCACACCCCCGTGCAAAGAACTATCGATCCAGCCAAATTGATTTTGTCGCGGGGTCCACTCGCCCGCTACCGGATGCACGTGGCTATCGATCAATCCAGGTACGAGCGCCGTTCCCTTGGCGTCGATGATCCCCGAGGCACCTTCGCAATCCACTTCGTTTTCTTTTCCAATCGCACTGATGCGCCCGTCCTGCACCACCACGGTGTTCGCATCAAGAATGGGGCGCTCCAAATCCCCGCTGAGCAGTAAACCAATATTGCGAATCACCAGCTTCGTGCCAGCGCCCGTCTTTGCTGTTTGTTCTACCGACATATCGCGCCGCCTCCCTGCACTCAAGGCCACTCATGCAATCAAATTTGCAGTGCGAACGAACCTCCGCCTCACGCAAACGAGGGAGGTCTATCCGCCAATGCGGCACCAAACTTTTCGTTCGGCTGAGCTCCCATTTCAATCACGAATTTCCCACCTTCGGCGATTTGTGCATGACTGAACCAGCTCTTGGTGTGCGGCTGGCCATTCCAGGTAACCGATTGCACGTAGGGCTTGTCCAGCGCGTTGCTCACAGATTCAATTATTAGGGTTTTGCCATTTCCCAACTGAATGGTGGCGCGGTCGAAGAGCGGCCCGCCGAAAACATAATTCCCGCTCACCGGGTCCACGGGGTAGAAGCCAAGCGCACTCAGAACGTACCAGGCGGACATTTGGCCGCAATCTTCGTTCCCGGCCACTCCATCGGGATCGTTGTGATGCATGGTCTCCAGCAGCATGCGCACCCGCGCTTGCGTTTTGTAATGCTCGCCGGCATACGCATAGAGGTAGGCCACGTGATGGCTCGGCTCATTCCCGTGGGCGTATTGTCCAACCATACCCGCGATATCCGG
>Ga0335072_10008725_pt1 | contig 14665 bp, 12 predicted proteins | sample Lox_Sample_21_FD_206725 | JGI IMG/M metagenome (GOLD analysis project Ga0335072, IMG submission 206725) | Soil microbial communities from Loxahatchee National Wildlife Refuge, Florida, United States - Lox_Sample_2.1 | ecosystem: Environmental > Terrestrial > Soil > Wetlands | place: USA... | reverse complement strand
CTGGCAGCCATTGAATGCTCTAGATAGTACCGTTTTGGCCTCTGTCAACTCTCCTCGGGCATTGAAGAGATTACCTAAATTCCATATCGTGTAAAGTGCTAGTCTAAATCTCGCAACAGTCACAGGGCCGAGTGCCTCCTGGTATCCTTGCAGTGCTTGAGGGTACATCTCCTCCGCTTCAGCCAGCTTGCCTTGGTCTGCGCAGAGCAAGCCTACGTTATTGACCATCATGAGCGTTTGATGTGCGCTTTAGTCTAAGTGCCTCCTCGTATCCTTGCAATGCCTGAGTGTACATCTTCTCCGCTTCGGCCAGCTTACCTTGGTTGTGATAGAGGATACCTAGGTTATTGACCGTCATTAGCAATTGGTAGCGATAGAGTATGCCTTACTTTTTGAGCTCGTAGCAACACTCGAATTTATGCCGCTTGCTATTGTTCAAGCGACCGCATATATCAGTCAGAGAGCCCCACGATGCTTAATACAGGAGTACATCGAGAAGTTCTAGAAGACGGATAAAAGCAAGACGAGTCTTTTAACCTACGAAGCAGGACATCTTCGAGACTGAGATGCGAAGAACTCCATCATCATTACCTGGCAGATATCGTTTGATTATATACAGGAAGAAAGGCTATTGGCAGTTGATCTTCTATTGCAAATGAGTTTTTTTGATCGACAGGGGATTCCTAAGAATATATTCTAGAATAGGACTGAAACAGGAAATATATATAAAAACTTGGAAAACCCGGATAGCAACAGCGATAGGAGTGGCGAAGAAGACAGCGGATCAGAAACCAGCGCCACCAACGAGTTTGGGGACGATATATTAATGCTAAGAAACTACTCCTTCATCTTTGTTAATATAGATAAGATAACTTTTAGGATGCACCGGCTAGTGCAGTTAGCTACCTAGAAGTGGCTCGAAGCTTATAGACAGCTTGAAAGATAGAGGTAGTAGTATATTAAGAACTTCTATGTGGAATTTTCTCTTGGAAAATACAAGAACTAGGCAAAGTGTAGGGCTCTTTTCCCTTATGTACAATTAATACTAGCGCAACAGCCTAAGGGGGAAGATTCTTTAAGAGAGTGGGCTCTACTGCTATACAACGCAGCATGGTATGCCTAGTTGAGAGGCAGCTTTAGCGACGCAGAGAATATGTTAATAAACTCGATGAAAGTAAGGAAGAAGTAGCTTGGCTAGGAGTATAACAAGACATTGAGTAGTCATGTAATGGTAGCATTAGCTTATAAGCTAGGTGGACGATGGAAGGAGGCTGAAGGGCTAGAGGTGCAGGTAATGGAGACGAGTAAGAGGGTGCTGGGCCAGGAGCATCCTCTGACGCGGACCAGCATGGCCAATCTAGCGTCGGCGTACTAGAATTAAGGGCGATGGAAGGAGGTGGAAAAGCTAGAGGTGCAAGTGATAGAGACGAGGAAGAAAGTGCTGGGCTAGGAGCATCCTTCTACGCTGACTAGCATAGCTAATCTAGCGTCGACGTACCAGAATCAAGGACGATCGAAGGAGGCCGAAGAGCTAGAGGTGCAAGTAAGGGAGATGAGGAAGAGGGTGTTATGCTAGGAGCATCCTTCCACGCTGACGAGCATGAATAACCTTGCATGGACATAAAAAGGCCAAAATTGGGATGCAGAAGCCCTCGACTTAATATCTTTGCATCTTATTAACTCAAGTCTCGAAGCTTATTTAGCTAATTTAATATAATCACATGATTAGGTGCGGAAGAGATAACATAAGTAAACACGCTAAGCTATTATAGACTAATACCTCTCGCCAAGAGATAAATCTCCTTATAATTTGAGTATTTATATCATGCCCTTTATACTGCCCCTAGTCGTAGCCGTCCCTTTTTTTGTAGAGCAATGAGACAACCACTTGTATATCAATTAGAGCAACTATTATAAGTGCTGTAGGAGTTTGAAGTTATAGAGACATTATTAAGACATAGAGATACAGTATGCGATAAGTTGGCAAAACATCAGCCTGCATAGATTATAATTCAGAATATAACAAATCTACACCGCCACAAGATATAGGAAAGCTGTCACATGGCTATAAAGAGCGCAGAACCAGCAGATTAGGTCAAGTCGTCGGCAATAGAAGAAAATTGTTCTGTGATGAGATTTTTAATATTTTCGGGTCGGAATTACAGGGTCCACATTTACACAGGGGCTTTTCGCTTCGCAGGGACGTCTCTTATGTACATGGGAAGCAGATGATCCTTCTGTAAAGTAATATACTTGTTTGGCTATTAGAATTATAGCTGTCCAAAGTATTGAATGGCGAGTAAGAAGCTGGCCTCCACTCAGGTTGAACATAAAGATCGTCGACGAATCGTTAAAGCTCAATCAAGCGGTCAAACTTGCAGACTGGCACTTTGGCTGGTACGAGATCTTCTTATCGTATCGTCACTGTTTGTCTTCCCTTTTTGCTCTCGATGAACTCGTCTATGCAAACTCCTATAATCTTGTACTGACCCATGAGGTTGTTTCTGCATATCAGTAGATTCCCGGAGCCACCGGTTTGCACATAACCGTACTCTCTCATCGAATCCGTCATGCCGTGGGTGAATTCGTCTCTCACCAGGACCCTGCCCCTGGGAAATATTAGCTTAGGGACTACGGGATTGTCAACCTTTGTGCTCCTGCAGCTGCGGGAGTAAGACTCGTAGAAGTCGACATCACCTCCGAACGCTGCCAGGCTGAAGGTCCTGCCTACGTCTCCGACCTGTACCAAACCCAGTCCGTCTCTCAGAACTATCCTGTCTTCTTCTAGGGTCGCGGAGGTGCCACCAAGGGAGCTCCCCTCCATAGCGGTTATGGCTTCAAATATCAACGAAAAAGGAGCTGTTATCGTGCATCCGCAATTCACTCGGACTGTGCAGGAAATGCTTGCCGTGCTTTCGTTCTCGAGGCGGGATCCACAGCCGGTTATTTTTCCCATCCTGTAGATCATAGACCTGTTGTGGACCCTGAAGAAAAAGGGGTTTGGATTTTCCCAACCAGTGCCGCTTACGCATCTGTCTTCCCACCCCATGGGCTTCGCATTGGGGTCGCTGGTCTTCCAATGTGGTTGGAGCTTGCGGAGCAGCCTCCTCCTGTACTCGACGACGTTGGAGCCGGGATCCATGATGCTTCCCAGGATCGTTGCACATTGCACCAGTATCCTGCCCGTCTCGTCCCCGACTACGTCCCTGGGTTGGTCGTGGATGGGTATCGGCTCGCTGCTGAAGAGGCCGGTCTTTTCTTTCTTCCCGCAGTTGCAGCCCATGAACACAAACTGGAAATCTCTGTTCTCCATCTCCTGGTTGAGAAGGATCTTCATATACTTCCGCGGGGACCCAACGAGGCCGGTTATCGCTGTTGCCTTCGCCAGATTCGCCACGCCCTTTTGCTTCAGCCTTCCCAGGTTGACAACAGCAGCGAAGCAGTCGGTAGTCAAGATCTTGCTGTGATTCGCTACAACTGGTATCCAGTCACACTCTCCCCTCTCTTTGCTGCTTATCGCCAGCTTAGTCCACGCGTACCCAGTCTTGATGGACAGCTGCTTAAAAAAAGCAAACGAGATCTTTTCCATATCGTCTCCCATAATCTCCTTGTCTACCTCCTCTGGGGTGAACAGCCCGTTGAAGACGCCTAGGAGCCCTCTAAAGATGTCTCTCATCTCCTTGCACCCCCGCGGTCTTATGGAGATGGCCGAGAATATGTTGCTGATTCCCTTGTGGTTTTCGTACCACCAGAAAGGGCCACCGCTTATGATATCCGTCCTCGCGGAGCTAATCCCCCTGACCTGCGTCTGCAGGCTATCGAGGATCAGGCAATCCTCATCTATTACCCTCAGTATTGCGTTGACCGATGCGGTTCTTAGGACTCTGGAGGTCGTTATCCACGCCCGTAGCTTGTATGCTTTGTCTTTGGAGTCTGTGGCCAGGTCCATCCAGGTATCGAGCTCTCCGATACAAGATATGCTCTTGTCGTTTATTCCATACATGGTTATGTTTTTTCCGAGGAGCATTTCCTGGAACGTCCACACCCTAGAGAAGTACAAATTGTTGAATAGCGACGTAACTCGGTCGATGCACGTTGAGTAGCAGTTTAGTACGCCCATGTCAATTGCGGCGGATCTCACTATTGAGGCGTCTATAGGGAAGGTCCAATTCGTGTTCACCCACGTAGACAGGCGTTTCGTCAAGTTCTCCCCCAGCCTGGCCTCCGAGGCTATCGTTGCACTGCCCATGTAGTACAGTATGTGGTCAATGAACTTCAAATCGTCCACGATCTCCAGAGGGCTCCACACCTCGTCCATGTCCATTAGGATATAGCACATGCGGGCGCTCTTGTAGTAATGGTACATTTTGAGTACCTCGATGTCCATCTCCTTCTTGTCTTCCTGGTTCAGACACACGCAGTCAACCCACAAGTATTGAACGTTATCCTTGATCATCAGCCTCTTGATGTCTTCTAACTTCTGCTTGGAGATCGTCACGTTCCAGTTCACGCCATCGATTCCGCAGTTGTATGGTTCTATCGTGTCCCCCCACGTGTAGGTGATGATATCGAACTGGTCGGGGCGATTGTAAGCAGAATTGCGGAAATCGAAGACCTTGAAGTTGCCATTGATGTGGCCTAGGAGCCTTGTGGGGAGAAAAGATGCCATAGCGAAGCTCGTATTGGAAGAAGTGCACCTGTCCAAGTCAAAAGGTTAAATCGCAATGCTGAACAAGGATACTAACTATGAAGTACAAGAATCAGATTGACAGCCTTGGTCTGAGGTGGACAAGACTGTAGTATATCCATGATAAAGAAACAGAGTTCAAATTGAAGTATGTACAGCAGGCCGGTCAGGCTATGGGACTAGGCAACAGGTGGGAAAACGCCGTCACATTCTCCCAGGGTGACAAGATGCTGGATGCAGGCGGCTGCATCTCCTGATAAACCAGGCCCGGCCAGGGTTCTCCCGAAGCGCCACAGCGTGTCGGGGAACGGTGTGGGCTCGTGCCATGATTAGTCGCTTCTGCATTGTACTGTAACAGGCCAATATTAGCGAACGATCAACAAAGCTGAAAAGCTGAAATGAAGCAATTCGAAGAATCCTTGTAGATGGCTTGCACTTTCGACAAGGTGCTTTCAGTGCTTCTCACCGAAAGTCCTCTTGTTACTAAGACATATCTTGTCACCACAATCCTTTTTGTAAGCACAGTTTCTCTTATTACAGTACAATAAAGAAAGCAGCACATTGCAATTTTGACGATCTGGCTCTCGCTTATTTGGCCAATGATATACCGTATTCGTTCGAATATGTAACTGAGTTACACATTCGAATGTAGTATATCGCGAGTTGAATGCACTTTGCGAAGCCTATCCGCTCAAAGATATTTGATGCGAATAATAAAAGAATTTGAGACTTTAGTAATCACGAGACAGGATCACGAGACCTTATTTAGTATCTTGAGCTCTCTCTTTATGGAATGATGAAAATAATTATCCGGACTGAAGTCGGAATAAGCATATTCTGCGAGTTTTGCATTACGCGTCATTTTGCACGGGTCGCTAGCGAAATCGGCTTCGGCTTTGAACACTTCCCGAAAGTACTGTAGACAGTAAATTATGCTATACACTAATGCTCAGACGCTTTCTAGCTGCACTAGCAAAATTCTGGCAAGGGAGCATTTATCTCGATATGATCACGGTATGCAATCCGGAATCATAGTTCCTGGCTGTTTGTTGTCAAACCTCACCCGGTTAGGCTAGTAAGAACACCAAAAGTAATAAACCGCGCCCGCCCCCCATCCTGCTCTCCCTTGCTGAACCTCCCTCCCCTCCCCTCCCCGCCCCCATCACAACCCCGCACTATCTCCTAATCCCCCGCCCCCGGGGGCCCATTGCGATGAAGCTGCTAATTCCCTCTCCACAATTCTCCTACGCAGCTCCCTCTCCCTCATCTCAATATCCTGCAACTGCCGCACCCGTTCCTTCTGCACTCTCAGCGCCTCAATCTCCTTCATCTGGGTCAGTTCGGCATCTTCTCCATCATTATCCGGGAGTGCTGATGAAGACACATCCGCCGTAACCGGGACTGATGTGTGCGTGGGTTGTGACGATGACGAAGGCTTATGTGCCGCAGCGTGAGACACTGGCGACGAGTCCGGAACGTGAGGCGAAGTCGGAAGCTCATGGTAGATGACGAACGAAGGGTTTTCTAGCTCTGAGACAGTACGAGCAGGAGTGGCAGTTTGGGGGCTGACGGGTGTGGGATCTACTTCTGCAGCCCGATGATGCGGCATTGGATATTCTGCTGTGGGGTAAGTGTCGATTTCTGAAGGCATGGAGCTGCAAATTTGGAGTATGCTGGCGTGGGGCTGGGCTGTTGTGGAGAGTCGATTTCAGCAAGCCTTTGATCTTGTGCTAGCTCGGGCACTTGGGCGGGTCCCTGATATCTTGGATCGAGTATTGCTGGCTCGTTTGGCTGCTCTGAAGGGACTTTGGTGTTGGTTATTGTAGTTGCTGCATACTTCGCTTCCTTCTCAAAGATCACATCTCGGTTTTCTGCTTGCTCAACTTCCTTGGTCAACATTGTTCTAGGGGGATTTTTTTTTGATTGCTGGCGTCGAAAACGCCAGAGCAGGAATGCATCAATGAGAGCAAGGAGGACAACAGCAACGGCTCCAACGGCAATGCCAGCTTTTGCTCCTGTTGATAGGCCGCCACCGTTTGCAGATTGGGATATTGGGAGTACTGCGAGGGTACTCGAGGAGGTGGCAAAAATGTTGGTCGAAGTTGGGCTAAAGGGAAGATTACTCGCATTCGGTGAAGGCGAGAGAGTTGTTCCAAAGAAGTCTGATATAGTGGCAGAGCTCAGTGTGCCTATGGAAGTTATAGTTGATGGGATAATGATTACAGCCGTGGATACGCTTGTCGAGGCGGCTGGCGATGTGGCGATAGGCCCCGATACTGACGAAAGTGCGGAAGATGGCCAGCTAACGCCGAGCACTATTCATAAATTCGTCAGCACAAGAAGACAAACATGCTGACTGAATTATCTGAAGTTGGTTAATGACAGATGCAATTCTGGACAGCATCCTGAGTCCAAATTTGGATATCAGCATCACTACAAGATTCGTCGATGCAAGAATAAAATGCATCTATGAAGCCTTGGCTTAGGCATAGGCACGTAAGATCGTCGTTACATGAAGTTAAGTAACTGTTATAGGCATCGGTGACGCATGAATACTGCCGTTGGAATGTTGTCAGTACATGAGCTTGTGGAGTTGAGAGATTACTTACTCCGCAGGCAGGAGTAGTCATAATATAGGTAGTACGATTCGAATAGCGCCTTTTCTGTTGCGATCCGAATGACAGATCGTCGTTGGTCGAAGGTCGTAGATTTCTATCTCGCAGAAACCGTGCCTGCTTTTAGCTAGATCTGGAGGCTTTATGTCAAGCTTTTATGGCGTCTCCACCACCATTTGCAGGGCCGGAAATACTTCCTCAATCTGGCGATTTTATGTCACAATATTCCGAATCGAGCATTTTGAGGCTTATTGAATATCTACCGAGCCTATTAGAGGTCTTTTTGAGACGGTGATTTTAAGACGGATTTACGGGTTTAGTGTTAGCGGTGGCGTTTTTGGCGCTTTGGCGTATTTTTGACACCTTTCCTGTCTGAGCGTCCAATTTGAACCGTGACGGTTAAATATTAAATCCCACACGGTCAAAACTTTTGGCCCCAAAACCCAGAAAAGAAATAGTTTTGCATAAGAAAACGCTTCGTACTAACATGACCCAATTTTTTGATTGAAATCTTTTAAAGTATATTTCACGGCTGAATAATTCATAACGAGAGCTCAAGTGCCGATGTGCACCTTCGACTTCCCGCAGTCGAAGGCTACTGGTATAACCAAGGCCCCTACGGGGTCATAACAGCATCTACTCAGATAGGCACCTATCAGCCTACCCAAAGGATATGCATTTAGGTACCCAATACTCACCTGGTCGCATATAAGTAAATGCCTACTCTCATTCTCCCCTTCCCGACTTGGAGTCTACTAGAAGTAAGTCATTAGCACTTGCAAGGCAGCGCATAGCGATACTAAAGTACTAAAGCTATCGCCCCATGCTTAAAGCAAAATCAAGCATGAAACACAGAAGAGAAACCAATGAAGAACAGGCTATTACCATTTTGTACAGACTTTTACATACATCTAGCTAATATATACCATGTCAGAACCGCCAAAGGCGGGTATCACAACAGATTGTCCCCCTCCCAAAATATTCCTTCCAATATATATACACTACCCACCCGCCTCCTTCCCCCTCACCACCTCTCACCCCGAGAACGTACTCGGCGTGACTGTAACCGTCGCCTTAAGCTTATGCGTCTTCGTCTGCGTCACCGCCGTCGTGCTCACTGGGCGCAGCATAGTCGTAACCGTCTTGACCGGCAGCGTGATCATCTTCTCGACCGTGCCTGAGAACTTTGTGAACGGCGGCGGCGTGATTGTCGCTGTGGACGTCACATCTGCCGTTGAGATTGTGGTTGTTGTGGAGCTGGCGGGGAGAGTGATTAGCGTGGCGGTCACGAAGAGTGTTGTGCTTATTGTGATAGGTAGGCCGTCGAGGCCGTCACGCTTAGCGAGAGCGCAGGCGTCAGGGGGGACAGCGGAGCGGAGGAGATGACGCTTTATGAGGGGGATGGTGTTTGGGGTTGCGGGGTGGTCAGCGGCGGTGGCGGTGATGGTGACAGTGGTGCAGGCTGGGCTGGCCTTTTTGGTGGTCATGGATGTGGTGATGATGGTTATGACTGTATTAGAGGTGCGAAGTGTGGATAGGATTGTGATGATTGTTGTCATTCTGCAGATGATTAGATATGTTTGACGTTTCTTAAAGGTTCGCCGGACCTACGGAGAGTGTCAATGTCTCTTTAGTGATAGCAGGTACAGTTTTGGTTGAGGTCGGAAGTGATTGTACCTGGAATCGTGACCCTCACGAGGTTCTCAAGTGTTACAGTTGGCGTCACCGTGCCGGTAGCAGTTATTATGCTTGTAACAATAATCGTCATCTGCGTATTCACAACGGCGGAGCCTCGTTCGAAACCTATTTCAGGGAAAAAATCGTATAGGTGCCGGCTAACATTTGTCCATGTTGAATAGGGCTGCTCCTTGTCAGCGAGATATTTCGAATGCTTCAATTTACCAGTCCGTCTCTTCTGCACCCAAATCCATGTCGGTGGCCGACCATGTATTCTGGGCCCCGTCGGGAAATTGTAAGATCGGTGTTGTGGTGCCAAAGCACTGGATGAAAATAGTTATGAAAGAAAATGGGGCCAGTAAGGCCAAGTTGTAGTAATAAATTCCTTTCATTGGCGTTGAATTGGGAATTGGTGAGTCCTGCTATCATGAAAAGGACCGCATTAATGGAAGTCATGCATTCTAGGGAAACATAGCGAAAGGGACGCAAAGGAAACTGAAATGACAGTTTATTGAGAAATGGGATTGGAGAAGAGGAAGGAGAGAATGATCAGCAAAAAGCCCAAGAACATTACAAGACCACATGGCAATAGTTATATACCTTTGCCCCAATTAAGATATCGCGATCACAACCTAGTGCGGAATGACAGTACATGATACAGTACTTGCAGCTGCGTATAGTTACCAAAGCTGGGGGCACAATCAGCCATGCCTGAGATTGCAGACATGAAAGTTGAAAATGGAAAAATTAGTTTCGCGGAGGTGATGAATGGTTGAATGAAAGATTAGTTAGTACGAAGAAAGACACCACACTAGTAATTCGTAGAAGGCATCCCTTATAGATTAGCGAATATATAGGGCACAAATTCGTTATTTATTAGTTAGCAACTCTTGTTCCTAGTCCCATCCAGCCAGATAGCAGTTATATCCCGGAGCTAAGTAAGGCTGATTTAAAGCTACCGCCGTAGCGTAATAGAAATACCAGCGATGTCATTTGTCACTTTTCGACTGACGCGTCTGCGATGACACCGCCAAGACCCGAAAACACTCCCGCCCTTAAAGAGCTTTCTTCTACGCAGGTAAACAGCATGTTAAGTTCAGATAGTAAAATCCAAGAAGAAAAGAAGCGCGATTTCAACATCTCAGTCCTTCCAGCTGTCTTCTAGCTATCTTCTAACGTGGTAGTCACATCTAAGCTGCTGTCATACCTGGATGGTTTGGATTAACTTGCCGATGTCTCCGAAGTGAAGTGGTGTGATTGAGGGCAAGTAAAACACAGCGACGTTGACGTTAAACCTGATTTTCGAGACCAGACCGTGGAATGTTTCTGCTGCTAACCAGCATAGCAGACAATTTCACATCGCCAAACAGGTCACGTCCAGCTTCTCTCTGACTTTCATCTGAATTCTCCCAAGAACGTGGCCGTGCTATGGTGTACATTTCGAAGTTGGAGCTATGTATCATTCGGCTATCAACCACGACATGTGCGCAACTCCCAAACTCCAGAATCAACTCGTTATACCCTAGAATGGAAATCTCTCGCGGGACGATTGCACAGAAGACTATCATCATCATAAGAGCAGCAAATCCATTAGAGAAGCGTACGATGGCGAATATAGAGGCTCCGTATTTCAATATAATATTACCCAGTGATCTTGAGTTACCGGCTCTATTATTCGAATCCACAAAGATCTTTGTCACAACGGGTCACATGTCAGAGCCTGATGCTATCTATACTATCACGAAGCCACGTAGATTTCACGCGAGATACAACATGAACTTCGAAAGGCAAGGTGACGAAAATTACTCGACATCTTCTTGACGACCTACACGCAGGAGAGATTCGGTACGCCGTACATTGGTATTTCCGATAACTACTATTTCATATCTTGGATTCTGAGAAGGTTCTGCCTTGATCGACCTCTAACAGGTCTCCATGGATCACTGTCACGTAGACATATCGGAGATAGCAAAACTGCGACGAGGCTGAACGATCCTCCTTTCGATTCTGCAGGCTTATCTAGAGTTGTTGTGGCTCAGTGACGCTTGGAGAAGCGAGAGACACGAGCGTGACAATTTTCTGCGGTTTTCATCGATCTTTATCATCATACCCTAACATTCAAACCACATCCGCTTTTTCAACTGTTATAGGCAGTATCAACTACTCATGGAATTGTGTACACACAATGGATCCAGTGTCGGCTCTCAAGGATAAAATCTTCCATTAGTTAGATAGAGTCCAGACCAGAAGACAAAGTGATTGAAGCAATTTGCCAGACATGCTCAGACGTTTCGACCAAACTACTTGCATGGTTTCAAAAGCTCCAGTTACAGCCAGGCGTCAAGCAACGGAGAGGGGAGAGCTTCAGAAGCACGTAAAACAATATAGCTGAAGGAGAATATAGAGATTATGGAGAAGCGGTTGCTCGCCTGCTAGAAAGAGCGTAATTATCAGTACCTGATTAGTAAGACTTCACCACTCCTCCTACTGTAACCTTCTACTCATTCATGGAAATCATTAGGAAGTAGGATAATATATTAAAGCTTACAGATAAACAAGTGTGGGTGTGGGCGTATGCGCATAGGTGTAGGAAAGTGCTATAAATGTGAGCAGCTGTAACTTTGGCATTTTTTAGGGAATCCGAGGGCCGGCCTCAATAATCAGATGCAAATGGTCTAGCTAGTCCACAATAGATGTGGGTAGTGTTCCAGAGCCGTAGATAGTCTATAGTTACCTTGCAAATAGAGTAATAGTACTGTTTCACGAAATTCGCTACCGACCCCACACATCCTAGCCTCAATAACTTAAGTGTCTCCTCAGGAAAATGAGAGCTAGCGCTTTTGCACTATATTTACATACTAATCAAGCGCAAGCAAGCGTACGATGTCACTTAATAGTCTAAAGAGTCTTTAATTGCCTTGCAAAGCAATCAGTGAGTAGTGTTTTCTACAAAAGCGCTAGACATTAGTGTTAATAAAACCTTGGGGCGTTTAGGGATAGGCACATGGAATTTGTGTGTAATCAACCAATTAGGCTTCAGGAGCTGATATTCCAACAAGGGCGTCAATGGTTACGAGATACTAAACGATACTAATAGTAAAAATTTCACTTCCATCGAAAGCCTCATATTCCGACTCTGCTAACTCCGGGAGTCCCCCTTTCATGATTGCTTCCACTTCCTTGGTGATAGTGGTCGTGAAAGAACCAACCCTGCGGTATTGCCCTTGAGCTAATCTGGTAGGTTCAAATACTAGCCCTTGCAAATTGTACCCATTATCATCCTCGTCATAAATCATCTCCTCCAAAGACACTGGTACAATAAATAAGCTCGAGTACATGCTTGAATCCGGGCTGAGATTCTCGTCTGGATGAAAGGCTATCTCGTTAAGACTCTCATCAGTATCCAATTTCAACCCAGGAAAGTAGCGGGCATCCTTGGCAGCTCTGCCCTTCAGCAATCGGCACTGAATCCGTAGCACGCCAGCATCAACTGGTCCAAAAGGATCAGTACTACTTAGATTTATGGAAACATCAAGTGTCTTTATCAGAATCTCGCCGCCTGAAGGCGCCCATCCAGACCAGATAGGCCCATCAATTGAAGCCCAGCACCAAGACGGCGCCCTATATTCACGGCTTCGGCTAGCAATTCCCATACCTTCTACCCTCCATAGAAGTTGCCTCTCGAGATCTGTCCGCCAGATACCGGCTAAGTACTCACTGCCGCCGAACTTTGGTTGGAATATTCGGGCAAGACCTGCGATCGCAAAGAGCTTGTCGCTGGAGCGGGTTAATCCACCCATTGTGAATACCGCAACCATATCAAGCCATGCATCGCGTGCCTCCGTAAGATTTGTGATCTCAGACTGTGCCCTCACAAGTGTCTCACTAGCACCATTGTTGTAGAAGTTGATGAATGGCTCGCCGGTGGGAAAAGTCTCGGAAGCGCGGCAAGTCGAGCATTCCCAGTAAATCTCATTGGCACCGAAGTGGAGAATGCGCGGAGAAAGTAGCCGTTCTTGACAGACCCAGGCCCGCTTGTTCAAGCTCGAATTTCTGACGAAGTCAGTCCAACGCTCAGAGTCAAAGCAGATGAAATTCGATATTGTAGACGGTAGTGATACTGATACTAGAAGGGGTCGAAGCATTTCGGTATCTCGGAGAGAGAACATTCCGCGTGACTGGATTGAGCTGCTGCCGTCTCCTGTAGCGGCTATGTTACACCAACAATTGCCATAAATTTCGGCCATACGAGGAGCTTCAGCGCGCCATTCCTCTTCCGAATCCTGTAGAATGCAAAGAGAGTCAACCCAAAGATGTCTAATCCCATACTTCAAGCAGAGACGTCGTGTGATTGTGATTGCATCTTGAAAGGTCTCCGACAGTTCTACTATTGGAATTTCCTTCATGAATGCCGCATTTGTTTCTCTAGTTAAGGTAACGACCTTCGTCGTTCCCCAACAATAGCTGAGTGTAATATATTCTGTATTTGATGGCAGTGAAGATGATAGGCACAGAAATGGTGGGCTATTTTCATCGCCCACGTCAATAAGCCTTTTAGGTAACGCACTGTACGGCGATAGTAGACGATTGCAGGTTACATGAAAAGCTGTGCAGTGATCTAACCATGTTGTACACCGTGCCCAGCTTGCTTCTGAACCAGTGTCATCACTAGGAGGATCTATAAAATGTTCGGGGAGGACGATGTATTGAACATCTAACGTTCATGAAGTCAGAGCATTAGCCATTATAGGCTCTAAGTCTGGAGGAACGATGAGAGCGATCGAGAGCGCTAATGCGACTGAAGAGTACTCACATGTGGCCCCTATAAAGAAGAATACAACTTGCAGTAAAGCCTCAGTATCAAGCTCGGCGTCTCCAAAATTAGTCATTCTCGGACTTTTACTATCCTCCGTAGGATCGGACTCGACGGTGTTCATTGCATCCAAGTCTACCTCGGAATCGCTCCGGTCATCACCATCATCACTATACCTAAAATTATAAACCAGGGTATAACAGAAAGGTTCCTGCTCATCATCGAACACCATGTCCACGGATATTCTAGGGTATTTATGAGCAACAATCTCAACTGCCTCCTCGGCATCTTCCACTCGACTTATTCCAACGTAACCATTTAGTACTTTCGTCCTAAAAATATGCAAGAGCTCAGAGCAGAGACGGCAGCCTTCTCTGGAATGTTTCCGTATGATATCAAGATCGGGACGAAGTGCATTGCCACTCCGGGTGTGCAGCTGAATTGGAAGGGTGTCATCGTCGGGATTGAATCCGCGGGTTAGCACATCAGTACATAGTTCGCAAAGGATGCGATCTCCGAGAGCTACCACCAAGGCTGCCATGTTGTTTTCAATATTATAGCAACGTTCGTAGACTCTTGGTGCTGATCAAAGGAATACTATCTGAAAGCTGAAGTCGGACACGTCAACGCCATCTTCCCCACAAAAATCCCACTAAGCGAGTGCTGGAATCGTGCTACCAGTTTCCATTCGCTCCTGCATTTTTGGATATACAATAGTCCGTATCCTCCGTTCATATCTCCACCAAATCCCGTTCCGATTTTTTAGGACTCCGCCAGGAAGGCGGCCGATATACACGGTGTGGGTACCAAGAGAGTGGACGGATGAGCACTATCCTCGGTTTAGGGCAGCAGAGCCGCAGCTGCAACAGGCAT
>Ga0335072_10008724_pt1 | contig 14665 bp, 8 predicted proteins | sample Lox_Sample_21_FD_206725 | JGI IMG/M metagenome (GOLD analysis project Ga0335072, IMG submission 206725) | Soil microbial communities from Loxahatchee National Wildlife Refuge, Florida, United States - Lox_Sample_2.1 | ecosystem: Environmental > Terrestrial > Soil > Wetlands | place: USA: Florida... | reverse complement strand
TCTCCAATACTTGCATATAGTGACTTCTGAGATTAGACTCAAGACAATGTGTGTGCGGAAGAATTGAATAACCATCAAAAGTCAAAAAATGGTCATTGACCAAGAATTTAAAGCTTGAACGCAGTCACAATGATCACTGGCCATAATCTTCTTTGTTAAGGAATGATTCGAGGGGCCTTCTCCGTTTGCGGTAACATTTCGAATTAAAGAAAAGAACAAAGAGATCGAATAAAAGATAGCTCCCTTGTCAATCCCCTAGGAAGAAATATATAGCTGACGAAATTGGTCGTATTTCATGAGTGGAAAAGATTTATTGTGTATTCAAACACAGGCTGGCCAGACACCAAACGCCATAGCCATCTACCTGACTTGTCTTGCCCTACTTGCTACTTACCAGAATGAACCTTGTACTACTTTCTTGAAGTCCTCTGCGTAGCCTAATGTGTAGCCACATCCACTGTTTGATCTCGCTTCTTCCGCCTTCGGGAGCCATTCCGTGATCCTCTGAATTCTGTGCTCATTCTGTAGAGGGAGGGCATTAGTCAGCCAAGTACAGACGGAAATTCTCGTATGCAAGCTTTTGAAATCAAACGACTCACTGAAGGATGGGTTGATAGCCATTCAGGTGGCGCGCCTCTCTGCGCGTGCTCCATCCTCTCCCAAAGTCCAACTGCTTCCTTGGGATCATAACAACTCTGCGCCATCAATAATAAGCCCACGTAATCCGCCTCACTTTCTTGTTGTCTGCTGCTCGGTCTCATGACTCCTAAATCTAACAGAAGACTTCCTAGCCAATTCCCTAAGCCGCTAGTGGTCCCAGTGAAGTAGAGGTCGAGCCACATTAGACCCCAAATGATTGGTTGAATCATCACCATGGAGGACATCCGTTCTGCAGTATGGCCGCATAAATTATGAGCTATCTCGTGGCCTAACAAAGTTTAGTTAGTATTTTTCGTTGTCACCAGAGATAAAACACGTAGTGTGACCACTCACCCAGGACAGCCGCCAGCCCAGAATCATTCTGGCACACAGGCAGAATTCCTGAGTAGACGAATACTTTGCCACCAGGGAGAACAAAGGCATTCATAGTCGCTGCAAGGTTCCAGTATATCAGCTTCCCGGAGACAAATTTGCGTTCTCATCAGAACTCACAATCATCATGTATAACATTAATTTCCCACCCTACCGGCTTCCCCTCCGCGGCCCCAGTCCCCAAATCCCCCCCCTCAATCAACCTCGCCATAACCCTATGCACCATCCTTGTCCTTGAATCCCACTCTCCCAATATCTTCCCTTGGCGTCCCTCCTGTTCCAAAATATGCCTATACGCCATCTCGCCCTGCGCTTCTGCCGACTCCGCGCTAAAACAGTTGAAGCGCTTCCGCCCTGATACAGGTACCGTCTCTATGTGCGTGAAGTAGAAGACCGTCGCGCCGCCAGTTGAGAGGGCAATTATCCATTTGAAAGAGGGAGATTTAAAGGCTGAGGGGCTGAGGAGCGGGCGCGCGTTCTGGTAGCGATGGTAGTCGTCTTGTCTTTGTTGTTGCCATTCACGGCTCCACTGTTGGCGCGATCTTGCAGAGAAGCGAGCCTGACTGTGAAATGCATGAGAAGCAGGTGTCTTGCTTGTGGAGGGGAGAGGACGAAGGAAGAGCGAGGGTTGTTTCTGGTTCCGGAGAGGAGAGATAGCTATTGTAGCTCTGGGCATGCGATGTAAAGATCTTGTGAGGCTGGTTCCTCTCAAGAACTTCATGATGAACATCTAATTAGCAAAGTCCCCTGTGGAGACTTGCGGGCTGGTGTACCCAGAGTGTTGAAAGAATGTTGGAAGTCTCGGATATCAGTCCTTACGCTGCGACTCTAATGTCCGATAAGTCCTTCTGTTGATGCCTTAGCGACCCGAACACGATATTCAGGCCATGAAAGCCTAGAATTAGGCATCGAATTAGGCATCCATTAATAAATCTACATTTTTATATTGATATAAAAGTTGTAGTTGCCAAGTAATAAGGAATCAAATGTTCTATAGCAAGAAGGGACCAAAGGTATCAGATCTGCATTTCAGAGCTCTAAATATGGCTTTGTTATTGAGATTTATCCTGCTATTGAGAGGTTCTGATAATCTATACAGATGGAAAAGAGGAGAGCTGATGCAATGCCGCGATACCAGTCTACGCATGCCTCTGCTCGAATCAGATAATCAGAATTATATCCAAAAGTGACTCCCGCTCCTGACGCCCTCGCTGACCCCATAAACGCGTTGCATTGCATCAAGAATTAGTCGTAATTATATGTGACTGGTCCAAATGTCCACCCAACTCAATTTGTGCGTCCTTCAAGCTTCCAAACAGGTCTCAGGAGGTCCGGGGACGATTATAAGTATCATGCTCCTCATCCTCGTCAATATGAATGTGGGAAGTGCCTTTGGTCATTGTATAAAATGCCGAGGGTTGCGTACTCGGATATTCGGACGGCTGGCTGCTTAAGTCACTCATAGCATCGTCACTCTCCTCTTCGATAGACAAGGCTTTCTGTTCCTGGCCAGATTCTTCATCGCCCACATCGTCTCTGATACCTTTCCAGCCCTCATCTTCTGGCTGGCGTTCATGATCCGGCGCTGAGTCGAAGTCGTCTACATCATGATCTTCATCAAGTCCCAGCTCGTCCGTAATGCTACCATGTTCATCATGGTCATCCAGTCCCATACCGGTAACACTATGAGGCCGAAAGTCTACGTATGGCGCATTGCTATGCGGCGTGGCATACGCGAAAGGTGTGGTTCCTCGCTTCGGTTCTACTGCTTCTTCAAAATAGTAGGGGCTTGGAGGGCCAGCGCTCCAGCGTGGAGTATCGCGGGGTCTACTGGGAGATCGGGAGATACGACGCCGCTTCATGTTGAGACCTGCCGACGGGCGGATGGGGGACGACTGAGGAGAACGGGGGCCATGAAGTTCAGGATCAAAAGAAGAAATCCGCCGTTTGGCTGGAGGTGGCGAGAGTTTGAGAGGACCAATCAAGGGCATAGAAGTGGTACGCGAATGCAATGGGCGCGGTCTTTCAATGAGCGGAGATATTTGTCTGGTATGAGTAACAGATGTAGGCGTGGTCGAGAGAACAGGAGACACAGCAGATATAGAGGACTTATCAGATTGCGAGAAGTTAGAATGCTGGCTGGGAGCTGCTCGTATACTGAGAGACGAATGTTGAGAAGTAAATGACGAGTGAGCGCTTTCAGGGGGGTCAAGCCGTCCATCCCACTCCCAGCAGGCTTCCCTGGCATCGGCCTCACGGACTTCAGAGCTAGACTGAGCATCAGGAAAGACACGAGGTAGAACTCTCAGTTTCTGCCACGTCCAATTGGTACTCGCGGGGTCCGGCTGCTGAATATAGCTTTCACTATGCGTCACGTACAAACGCTTGACACCTGTGGCTCGCATCACGACACTCGATGAGAGGAACGATGCAGTCCATAGGGCAGGAGTGACCATCTCCGAGGGATCAAGGAATCGCAGCCTTGAGTCCTTATGCAACTTTCGTAAGGGAATCCAGGATGCTTGTAAGCCATAGAAACACGCCAAGGAATCCGGCACTTGCTGGCCTTCATTATTGCCTATGTGCAATATTTCTAGCAGATCACCAAACGCCGCAAGCATTGCAACTTGAACATCTCTAGCTTCAGGGCCCGTCACCTCAATCATTCTAACCAAGCCTCTACTCCGAAGTCGTTCTTCGACTTTACTCCGTTGACCACAGGCCTTTGGCACAAGCATTTCGCTAGCGTTCTGAGGCTGCAGGTGCAGATCTTCCCAGCGCCGCTGACCTGCTGCGAAACTCCTCAAAGCATGCGTACCGACTAGTTTGCTATACTGGGATTGGGTCCGACTGTCAGCACCCATGCTGTTATTTCTGGATCGCTGGCTAGAGATTTGGTCGATGGTAGACCAGATCCCCTTTAGAGCGGTCCCAAATGGGAGGAATACAACTTCAACCTTCCATGGGTGGCCACATGATGGCAGCGTCAATGAACGAAATTCGCTAAATTGGGATTCTAGATTATCAAGCCGTGCAGAGAATTCGGTACGTTCAATCGCCGCAGATATTAGCTCAGAAGACGTCTGTGATGCCATTGAGCTATCGCCGTCATCTGTGTGTAGAAGACGCCGGCGAAAACTGCTGACACCACTAAAATCGTTCATGGCAGCCTGAGCCTTCTCGAGTTCTTCAACTCGCCCTTCAACCTCGCCGATGCGTTCATCGACCAGATCAAAGCCCTCATGGATCTCCTGGGCGCTTGCGTATGAGCATGAAACATTCTCGAGCAAGTCTATTCTTTGCTCGTGGTTTTGAACCCTTGTACTCAACGTTGGATGAGCGGACACGTGCTTAAGGATAGATTGCAGATGGAATACCGTAGGTCGAGCCAAGGTAAGCTCAGGTCCGTCATTAACAGCTATGTTCAGGTTGGTGGCTTCCGTTACAGGTCTAATTGCAATAGATGTGACCTTAGATGGACCATAATCACTTCGACCGCCTTCACCAATTGCTATAGATGGATCAGGAGGTTGACCGCAAAGGTTGGCGATAGCACTATGATCATCAACATCTCCCTCTTTCACGGATGAAAATTCATTAGTCTCGCCAGAAATTTGGTAAACGCTGACGCGATTGTCCTTGGTAGCCAGGATATCAAGAGCAGCCTGAAGGCTTGCAACATGGTATTCGAGTTTATTTTCCGGTCCTGGATGTGGAGAACCACGTGGACTTGGTGTAAGAACTTCAGTAGCGCTTTGCGCAAAGGATTCGCCTTCACCAAAGCCAGATGGGAGTGACTGGTCGGAAGTAGAACGCTGAACCGGCGATACTGTGCTTTGACCTGCCTGATTTGACTGTAGAGCACGGTCACCCCCAGGCTTTTCTTCCACAGGATTGCAGTTGCCTCCTGGAAATGATTGAAAGGATTGGGCATGACCACTAACTCCCCCTGAGCTGATATCAGGCGGGAGATAGCACTGGGAAGGAATTGGAGGTAATCCGGGCGCGATTGAGTCAGATTGGCGTTGGCGATCCGATAGCACGGTGTCAGGTAAGCCACTTTCTGTCAGGTGCTTATTTGCCTGAGTCTGCGTTTTCTTGCCACCGTGTATGCGGGCCGAGTCTGTCTCAGTTGAAATCGATGCCTTGCGAAGTTGAGATATATGACGATCCGTATTTTGACTCGGAAAGCGGCTTGAGAAGGATGACTCCCCTCTCCTCGAATGTTGGGTAGAAGCTCGTAAAGCGCCAGAAGCCCCAACCTGATGGCTCGTAAAGCTGCGCGCAGGTACCAAATCATGGTAACACGCGTGGTGAGAACACATGCAAAAGCCAGGTCGGTCAGAAGCCACATGGTCCAGTTCGTTCTCTAATGTAGTCTTCGCATATTCTAGCTGATCCCAGAACCGCTGACAACCACATCGCGGAGGAGATACCCCTCCTACATTCAAGTTTGTGAAATTGCACGGCCCATTTGGGAGGCGGTATGGTTTGCCCTGAGCAGTGCCATTGCTAAACTCATTCAGGAGTGGAATGTTCGACGCAATCTGTGAGGAGGGAGGGGCAGCCATTGGCGGGAATAGGATTTGGCGAATTCGAGCACATTAAAGTCGTGAGGTTTGACAGCCAGACTGCTGACCGAGTACTGGCTAGGCATGTACGTTGGCAAATATCCGTATTTTTCGATTGCTCCGCGGTCATCGAGTAGCACGATGTTGCTGGCAACATCCGCCGAGCTTGCGCAGAGCAAGATCGCGGTCAAGATCAACCGGCCGGCCCTTGGACAATTCTAGGACATTGTAAAGCTACCGAAAGCATTGAGGTCAGCTTGGGTCTCCAAGAGGCGTGGAGGGGCACGAACAAAGACATAGAGACGACAACTATGAAGTGTGAAATCGGAGCAGAAAATGAAGGTATATCTCTGTAAGAGAGTGTCGGCGAGCACCACACGAGCATCAAAGCTGGCCTGGGGTAAAGCAAAAGTGGAGAAGAAGTGATGGGAAAAGAGAGGAGTCATCCTTCTCTCGCGCGGCAACCTGGTCGCTAGCGAAGGCGCTGCATGGGAAACCTGGTATTTTAAGCCCTTATCACGCCCTCTCACCGACACGTTTGGGACGCCTGCACAGGTGCCTGAGGGAAAGGCGCCGACTTGAATACTGGCGCGTTGATTGTGGACGAATTAATTAGATCGCGTCCGCTCAGACGCGTTACGGCTCGTTCCCGTTCGCCTCGGAAAAACTAATTAAGACCGCGTGTCACCATATCAGCCAATAGCATTGTATGAAGGCCATATCGGCAAAAGTTCCTCGTAACCCTTTTCTGGTCCTTCAAAAGTATTTAGATGTTCATCTTGAACAGTCTGACCTACTCCCATGGTATCTCTTTTTATCTCACCGACAAACGGCCCGATTGGAATATATGTGTATTCTTTCTGTTCCGTAGTGTAAGGAATTTATATGGGTTCTAAATGTCCTCGTCGATGCAATATGCTCCTCACTTCAGTACCGCCCCGCCACTTAAAACGCCCTGAACCTGGAAAAGAGGTCATACCTATAGATTATGATATAAATCATAATATATTAACAGTATTCCATCCTTCTTATGCACCGATTTCTTCCAAACTGCTTAATCGTAACAAAAAAACATCTATGCCAGCAGACCTTACGCCTCACCCCATGCGCCAGCACTTGCTATGAGTGATCCGGAACCTATGCTTCCATTGATATCCCAATAATGCCGACTTGATCCACTGTTTCTCCTCGCGGACTTTCTGGTACTCTGACTAGCACAGCTTGAACCTCTTCTGTGCAGAATAGGGCTATTAGGCATAGTAACTTTGAATGTACGTCTCTCCATTGATTTTTGTCGAGTTACAAGTGGGTGGTGCTGCCGGACTCGCGCTATTCGAGCTGCAGCATCTTGTGAACTTGATGTAGCTAGATGAGAGGCATCGCGCGAGAATGGTGGATGGGAGGCAGGTCGAGATGTGAACCGTGATCGAAGGTATCGGAAAACCATTTTGATATCCAGTTGTTTTTCCCATTCTTCCTTGGTAAATTCCGCATTAGGGTCTTCGGTCTCCAAATTTCGATGTATTGGAGCTTCCGGTCGAGGAGTTGCATCCATATCGTAGGTCACTCTTTCGGCCTCATAAGCAGAACGTGACAATCTTCCGGAGATGTCAATAGGTTGTGTCGATGCCTGGAGAGTCGGTCGGAAGTCTGGTGCCGAAGCTGCCATTGTCGATTTTCCAGTCTCTTGTGGAATATCTTGGACAACTTCTGGAATGATAGGTAAACCCGCATACGGCAATGGCATCTGCTGGACTTTAAGATATGTCGAGAATGCACCAGGATGGTCGGATAATTGATTCACAAGTAATCCAAGCTCTCGGGCAATGCGATTGAGAAGTCGATACTCCCAGCTAGCGTTCTCCGTATCTGCCCTAACCATTGTGTCAAGAAAAGAAAACCTGTTGGCAGGAGGTGTCAATGATAGTTCTAAATCTTCGGGTAACGCTTCTCCAAAAAGAATTGACAAAAGATTATCATCGATTCCCATTAGGTCTTGGATAACTCGTCGAGTGATACGACTCCAGAAGCCATCATTCTCATGCTCAGGGACTCGAGTTTGGAATTCCAATTGCTCTGACTGGCTGTCAAGTACGCTACCCAGCGTAGCCTCCTCCTCTTCCTGGCCATCATGAATCATGCTCTTCCGCTCGCTTGACAGTGACTGCTTACGCCGCCTTGTCTCCCTTTGTATCTCATCAAGGAGAGCCCGACTTTGGCCCAACCGCCACTCCTCTATTCTTCTAGTTCTCTCGTGCTCAAAGATACTTTCATTTTCCAATGCCATTTGTCCAAGCTCGAGGCTTTCTCTCCTTCTCTTTATCCGCCTTGGATTGTATTGTTCGAATGCATATAGATGCTCTTGTATACCTTCGCCCATTGCCATTCGATCAATGCGGAATGACCCAAGGCCATCATGTGTCGGCAAAACAGGGATTCCCCCAACATTCATGTCTTCCGTCGATGATTCTCTGAAGGCACTTGTCTCCGCCCGGAACTCATGTAGATGGCTGTCCAAACTATCCAGCTCTCCATCTTCCTCTTCCTCTATTATAGCTTCTGTATGTTCTGAAGCATCTTCCTCATAGCCATGAGATTGTGCGGCCGTCTCGAAACTACCGTATTCGCTCCTCCGTGACTGGCCAGTAGTCCATCTGGTGCGTTGACTCGAGGCGGTGTATGTGCGACCCGTAGTTGAGGGTAGAATCGGAGAGAAAAGGATCCATTCTTGAGACTCGTCTAGTTGCTCACTCGGTTGAGGTGATTGAATAACAGGCGACGCCTCTTCTAGGTCAGGATACCTTTGTGGATGGTGGTGATGGTAGGCTGGCTGCCGGAAAGCCATCACTGAATCCCGTATATAGACCTTGACAATGAAAGCTGGGTATCACGGCACGTATGGCGTATGTTTCTGAAACCTCCTCAAATTCAATATCGGGAGAGTGTATGTGATGATCTCTTTATAGTGCCTCGGAGACGGAAAACCACGGCCGCAAGCTCTAAAACAAGGCTCACACCCCTGTATAAGATGTTGCGGAGTTAAGGCGCTCAGTAATCTTCAAAAACGTCAGCGTGGCCTGGATCTCGAAGTAAAGTGATGCTGTCGTCTTCCGTGGCGATGTCTCGGTAGTGATATGTCTGTCGTGATTGTCTCCAGGATAAGAGTAGTGAAGGGGTTAATGCTGGTTGTCGCTTGCCCGGTTTATGTGATGTGAATAGAATAGGTTCAGCCAACAAGACAGAAGCAAACAAATATACTTCTTTCCCGAGTGGACAAGAGCGCCGACGATGCCAGTTGCAAAACAAAAGAACCTTGCTTATGCGGTCATCATGATAATGATGCTTATGCTGTTTGGGCTGAGCTGACTGTCAAAGCACTGTGGCGCCAGGTCACACCCGATGTCGTTCAGATGACAGGGACAGTACGATAAGGCGGCCAAACTAGTGTAATCAACACGAGATCAAACCGCAGTTACTCCGAACCAACAATGTGCCGCCCCGCTATCTAAGATCTTCTCCTTTTAGATCTGACGTGCAGCACTTTCATGTGTCAGCATTCGTATCAAAATATAGAATTTCAGTATCGATAGGAGCCATGATTTTGGGCCGATGGAGTGGAATTATTTGCGCTGATATCTGGCCAGTTATCCTGTCTCACGGTTGAAATTTGGTTGGAAGGCCTTTCCCAGCGCGTCATATGGTCTCTTTTCTAGCAGTGAACAAAACATAGAGTTGAAGCATCCGTGAAAGGCCAGAGCCATAGCTATTGCCCTAAGTACAGAGGCCGAGATCTCAGTTCTCGAAACAAATTACCATTGCTATCTGCGCCTTTGCTATTCCTCTACCACTCCCAACAAACCACTCTATGCCTCGGAGAAAGCCTCTGGGAAGCGCTTGATGTTTTGAGCAAGACTGCCGTGTGTGGTTAAGAACTGAACATATGCACCATCAACCTTCACCTTGCCACCATTCTTCTTGTCCATGTACTCTTCCCGGCGGAGGGGAGTGAAGCCCCAGTTCTTTGAAACAATGATCTTTTGACGGCCAGGGAACTTGTATTGGGAACGACGGAGAGCCTCAAGAGCGGTAGCACGGTCTGAGAGTTATGTCAGAGGCTGCAACAACACCGTCACACATTCCGGGAGACTTACTAGAATCGCGAGTTCGAACACTCAAGATAATCTGACCAATGTTGACCCGGGCAACAGTTCCGTTTGGTTTTCCCCAAGCACCACGCATTCCAGTCTGTAATCTATCGGCCCCCGCGCACGACAACATCTTGTTGATACGGACAACGTGATATGGGTGAGCGCGGACGCGAAGATGGAAACTTTCCTTTCCACCGACCTTGACAAGGTATCTGGACATATAAATTAGTATCTGAGATATCTGGAATTGGATGTCTCGCAGTGTAGTATGGGAATGGCCTCATCGTCAGCCTTCAGCTACGACGGATGCCTCATTTGACATAACCACCACGCAATAAGATGTGACACTCACTTGTTGGCACAAATACGAGCGGCCTCAAGAGCTTCGGAGCTTAGTTGTTCATACTCGTTTGACACCAAGTGGATGCAAAGAGGGAACTCATCAACTCCCGCCTTTTTTCGGCCAAGATCAAAGATACGGATCTTAGGGTCGGGGACACCGCGGTTGAATCTTGATTTCGGATACGGCTATAGATTTAAAAGTCAGTCCTCAGCCTCTGACAGACTCACTCATTTGTCTCCCTGGACTTCCTTTGCAGGACATGTATAGAGCGACAGTGGCGATGATCCGTCCCATAAAGACAATGCAATTGTGAAACTTGGATAGCCTGAAGAGGTGACGTACCTTATTCTTGCAGTAACGATAACATCTCGCTGGACGGCGCGCCATTTTGATCGATTTCAAAAAGGTAGAGGCTTGGTTGAAAAGAGTTGAGGGAGGATTGCCAACTCCAGCTCGGCGATAAAGTGGCTGTCACTGAAGTTTGCTTAGAAATTCGCTTATTTGCCTAAAAGCTTACAAACCCTAAAAATCGCACAAATGTAGTAGGCGAGTTGGTGGGATATGGTAATATGAACTTACGAATTATGAACCGAGGCAGTATGTGTTATCGTGAATATTGAACTTTGAGCGGTTCAATGGAACAAACTCGTCAATTTAATTGTATGTAGCTCCTAACTATCTATAAGAATAGGAGCTTTCGAAGGTTTTTCGCAGTGGCGTATATTACACAAGGAAGGTTCATGAAAGGCATTTCACGACACATGAGAAGACAAATGAGAGAAAGGGAATGTTATATTCAACAGCAAATATCACCACCATAAATTCACAAAAGTAGAAGAGGAGCAGTGTATTGAACCATAGCACATCTATTTGCTACCTAAGTAGGCTACCTATGACACGCTTCATGACCTTCCCGCGCCAACAATGCTTTTCTGAAAAATGCATCATGAACTACACTTAAGCTGGCTGCCCACTTAATATATCGGAATCTCCTGCATCCAATACAGCCATTGTGGAGCACCTGAAGAGCTTTCCGCAGGCCGTTCCGAGTTCGATCTGCAAACGATCGTGAGCAAATGAGTATTACCCTCCAAAGTCTTCCATGAAGACTTTATCGCTGGGTAAGCCCTCGCAGACGCGGGGTCTTGTCGCCGAGCAAAGCGAAGGAGCAAAGTCCAAACGCCTTCGAAAATGAGGAAAATGAGAGTCTCTGCTTACATTGTTACCAGCAAAGTGGTGGACATTGCACTTTGAAAGCATAGAATAGTACCTGTACCGGGTTAGGTTCAATAAAACGTTATATTATTGGGAGCATAACTTACTCGAGTTCACTCTTGCGGAGAGGAGCGGTGTTGCCAGCAATGATAACTAGCTTCGCTTTTCCGGATCGGAGTGCCTTGAGAGTAGACTTGTAACCTAGTGTGACTGTGATAAAAGTTACTCACTCGAATGCAAAGGTGAGAGGAGAAGGCTTTCCTACCTTTACCGGATTTCATCACAAGGGCCAGGCGCGAATTGATGCTGTCAGCGGTCTTCTTCGTTTTCTTTGTTGGTGCCATCTCTGCGCTTAGGATGTCTTATCCTGTGTTGGTGATGATTGAGCGCTCCGGACTTTGGACAAAGTTTCTGACTTCAACATTGTGTGGAAGCGATATAGGCTAGTAAAATATATACACGCTAGTGAATATTAGGCATGATCACATGACCTTCAATTTATCTTTCAAGATGAACCACAGAGACTGTGTGGAATTCAGCAAGACATACCAAAGGACATGCAAATTAATCAAGGGATAGTTGGGTGATTGGTGTACGCGAATCTGACGTCCATACTTCATAGTCTTTGGTCCGATCATATGTAGTACGAATTAGATGGTCTTAAAGAGGAAACTTCACACTGTACACCCCGAAATGTTCCTTCGAATTTCAGTCTAGCATGATCTTCACATGCTTCCAGAATAATACATTAGCAATAAATGACACGTTTCAAACGTGAGACATCGGCCTCCAAACCCTGTAAATCATGCATACATGCCTCGACCAAGGAGCGATTTAGTAGAAATCGCGTCGCGAGGCGCGATTCTTAAAGTAGTCAACACATACTTGTCATCCCTTTCTCAAAACATGTGCCTTCAATTGCGCACACAAAGTAATCTGCTCAACATCATGCCAATCATGAGCAGATCTGCTAGAAAAATGTGACCGGCTATAAGCTCAGCCTCTCTAAGTCCAAATATAGTTCTTTATCAGTAGCGAGCTAGCCAACTTTTTTGACTTTTGCCGTCGACAACCCGGCCTGATTTGCGCTTCGATATCTCAACATATCTTTAATAACATCATCATGTCCACGGTTTCCAAGAAGCCTGCGACACCGGGTAACAGTCTTGGACGGCGTCCTTCGGCAGATCCATCTCTCAATTCAAATACACCAGCTCGACGCTCTCCAACACCTTCATCTACTCCCTCAACGAATGGCATAGCTCGGAACCGGTCAATTAGAGGAGGAACACCTGTATCTGCCCGAGCAGCCATGCAACGAGCCGGCGTGGGAACTTCGAGCCTGAATACAAACAGTGCTTCCTCTGAGACAGAAGACGACTCCCGTGCCGAGGTGGTTTCTTTGTTGGACGAACTCAAAGAAAGACTTCGCACTTCCGAGATCAATTCCGACAGATGTGAGAAGGAAGCTGAAGTTTTACAGTCTAGGCTTGATGAGGCTTTGCTAGAACAGGGGAAACTGGAGGATAAGTTGCACGAGACCGAAGAAAGGTTAGAGATTTCCGAGAATGAGAAAAGGGAAATGTCCAGACAAATGAGAGAAATGGAGTCAATTTACGAGGCGGAAAGAGTTGCTATGACTCGCGAGAAGGAAGATATGGCGAATAGGGAGGAGGAGATGCAGACTGTGATTCAGAGGCTGAAAGACAGCTTATCCCAAAGAGCTAATCTCGAAGATGAGGGTCGTATTTCCAGACATTGTATGTTTTCCATAGGTGTGATTACTGGGTTTAACTAACAGCAGCAAGCAAATAACTCTTCTCCGAGCATCGAAAGTGGCCATTTCGCACCCTCCGCTGCCTTACATCGGAGTGACTCGCGCAACAACTCAAAATTGATCCTGCAGAAAGATAGGCTGATTGAATCACTTCGATTGGAACTGGCCGAAGCGCAAATTAAGCTTGTGGAAACTGAGAACATGGGAGGTGGCCGTCTGCAGGAAGTGGAGAGGCTTTTGCTCGAAGCGCGTATGACGAATGCCCGATTGATGGAAGATAACGAAAGCTTCCAATTACTTTTGTCGGAGAAGACCCTTAATGGAGATTTCACAAAGAACGATTTTGGATATATGAGCAGTGCTTCAAATGCAGATGCATTGAGTGCTCTTGAAGGGCGGACGGTCACTTCAAGTCTTGCAGATGAGCTTAAAGAAGTTGAGAGCGAGAGCTATCGACGTCTGGAAGCAGAATTGAAGAGTGCGAGGGCTGAAAACAAGGCTTTGACTTTATACATCAACAAAATCATAGAACGACTACTTCAACATAAAGATTTTGAGGCAATCTTGGACCAGTCGTCAGACTTTAAACCTGGAGGGAATGTGGATAAAGATCTCCCACCACCACCACCAAAGGATACAGCTCCAGGAACCTCCCTTTTACAGCGCGCCAAGTCAGTCGCCATGGGAGCTGGCAGAGCGAGGCCTCGGCCAATATCGCATTTGCCCGCGGCCCATTCCGCGCTTACGGACCCAGACACGGCTCCCAGTATCCCATTCGGCCTTGGACGCTCTTCAAGTGTACGTCAGAGTCGGCCGCAAAGCGAGCAGTTCACTAAAGGGGCTGCCAACGTCATCAATCAAATGTACAAAGGCCCAACAGCCCAAGTCTCCCCTCCTCTACATAGCCCCCAAACACCACGAACCTCACAATCCTTCTTCACGCCACCAGCAGTAGGAGGGAACCCCAATGCCGGCGCCAGATACCCCAGCGGAGGCCAGGTCCCAACCATGGCCACATTCCCCGGCGGCAAGACCAGCGAGACCTCAAGCACAGCAAGCGACCAATCTGGGGATATCTCCCCACCCCCATCCAACTCCCCACCCAGACCCGAGAAAGGAGCAACATTCGCAGGCAACAAACCCCGGCCCTTAAGGCTAGTCCAAGACCACAACGAGAGCGTGAAAGATGAACAGAAGACCAACAGGCGAGCAAGCTGGATGGGCTGGGCGCAAAACATCGTAGGCACCAAGAAGGATGAGATCAGCACGGATTCGATCAAAGAATGAGCTGGGTGTTTGATCGCAGAGGTATCACCTGCATAGGAAGGTCTTTCTCACTACGGTTACTACTTACTACTCTATCCTCTTGGGAATTTTCATTTGTGTGGCTGGAAAGGCAGGCTTCACGTATTATTACTAGTTTTCGAATACCCTGGGAGGAAAGACCTTTCAGTTTTTTTTACGGTTGGATACCTTGTACCATGCATAGTCTGGTTAAGCATTTTTAGAAAACTTCAATCTACATCTGACTCTAACTTTGTGCTGTGTTGACTGATCCTCTTTCTGTCTTGATTGAGGT
>Ga0335072_10008723_pt1 | contig 14665 bp, 12 predicted proteins | sample Lox_Sample_21_FD_206725 | JGI IMG/M metagenome (GOLD analysis project Ga0335072, IMG submission 206725) | Soil microbial communities from Loxahatchee National Wildlife Refuge, Florida, United States - Lox_Sample_2.1 | ecosystem: Environmental > Terrestrial > Soil > Wetlands | place: USA... | reverse complement strand
GCGCCGCTGGCGTCGTAATTATTCTCGTATGTGGTTCCGAACGCCGAGGTGTTCGGCAAGGGGAAGTAGGCCAGCAGCGCCTGCGCCTGTGGACTCAACCGGCTGGTCGGGATAATGTTACCGGGAAATGGCGTCCTCCCCACACCGGTGTTGGGGTCCCCTGTGGTGGGATCGTAGATCTGGTATTGCGAGCTCGCTGCCAGCCAGTCGCTCAAGTTGCCCGTGCGATCCTGCGCCGTCGGCACGGTAGTTACCAGCGATCCGCCTTGCGACTGCCGGTTCAACTGCGTATCGGCGAAGAAGAACAGCTTGTCTTTGATTACTCGCCCGCCGATCGACCCGCCGAACTGATTCTGCCGGTACGGCGGATTCAGATTCGTGAACGGATTTCTGCCGAAATCCTCGAACCCCGGGGTATTTACCTGCAGGTACTCGAAGGCATCGCCGTGAAACTGGTTGGTGCCGGACTTGGTGGAGTAACTCGCCACACCGCCGCCCGTATACTCGAACTCGGCATCGAAGTTCTGAACCGATTGTTTAACCTCGGCAATGGAATCGAAGGTAGGGTTGATCACGATGATGCCCAGAATCGGATCCTGGTTCGTCGTGCCGTCCAGTTCGTACCCCATGGTGTCGAAAACCTGGCCGTTCACCTCCATCTGGATACTGCCTTGGGGATTTTCGTCGGAGGCGTGCGCCCATCCAAGCGGCGCGGTTCCGGGATTCAGCAGTTCGAAAGCCTGGAGATTGCGCCCGACGCTCGGCAGTTCCTCGATTTGATGGGCATCGAAAGTCTGCGCCACGTCCGCCCGGTCCGTCTGAAGCAGAGGCGCGGTCTCGGTGACGTTGACCTCCTGCGTCACGTTGCCGACTTGCATGGCTACGTCGAACCGCGAAGCTTGGTCGACCTGTACGGTAATGGGAGTGGACGTAGTCTTCTGGAAGCCCGTGTTCTCGATGGTGACTTGGTAAGACCCGGGGATGAGATGTCCTACGTTATAGTTACCGGACTCGTTCGTTGTAGTCTCAAACTTAGTCCCCTTGGCGACATCGGTGACGGTAACCTTGGCTCCGGCGACAGCGCCTCCCGAGGGGTCCGTGACAGTACCGATGATACTGCCGAAAACCTGCTGGGCGTTAAGGCTTCCGCTGAACAACACGAGGAAGACTGCAAACCAAACTGCGCAAGAACAAAATGAGCAACGGCTATCGCGAGACATGGCGATCCTCTCCTCCTGACAGCAAAGGACGCAGTGCAAAAGACTTAGAGTTAGTATATCCGGATAACAGCCGGTGTCCGCGACAATACTTACACTTGGTGTAAAAAGGCGGAAGTGCTTAGTGCGGAATTACACGTTCAGACTACTGAACCTGCTTGGTTTGGCGGGCTTTGAGCCCGTACTAGAGGTTATTCCCCACTAAGCTCTGGCCCATAAGGGCTACCGCAGAGCATCAGAGAGACGGGTGTAAACCGCATTGGTCCAGCCGAACCCCGGTTCGTTACTGTGGTAACCGAACCGGATGGTGCCGGTGGAAGTCCCCAGGTCCGTCACATCGTACTTTTCCACGATGAAGCCTTCCCGCTGATACGACTCGCGTACCAGCGCCAGGAATTTGCGCGCGATGCGATCGGCATCCTGATCGAACCCGTAGCGGCGAAGCCCTTCCACCGCGATCATCTCCAGCGGCGCCCAGCCGAACGGCGCATCCCACTGATTGCCGCTGACGTACGTGCTGGTGCGCAGGCCGCCCGGTTGCTCGAACAGGCTCAGGTTGCTTTTGATGCGCGCAGCCTGCGCCGGAGTCGCGATGCCGGCCCAAAGAGGATAAAACGTGGTCAGGAACGGATAGGAACGGCGTTTCCCGAGTTGGAAATTGAAATCTTCATACAGGCCGCTCGGTTCATCCCACAACAGGCGGTTGATCCGCGCGGCGCGCTCCGCGGCGCGCGCCCGCCAAGTCTTGCCATCCTCCGCCCGTCCCAGAAGGTCCAGGATCTGGCCCGTCTGTTCTTCCATCAGATAGAGCAGCGAATTCAGGCAGACCGGATCGTAATGAATGACGTCCACACTGAACGGTCCAAATCGATTGGAAGGATCGAAGCCGGATTCCCTCATAGACCGGTCGCCCTTATAGAAAAGCGGTTTCAGTCGATCGTGGGCGCGGTCGAAATACTGCGTCAAATCGTAGTCGCCTACGTCATGCGCGCGATAGTATGCCTTTACCAGGTCATAATGGTTGCGCCCTTCGGCGTCTTTCTCGGCCGACAGCACTTCCGCCGCCGGGCCTTCTCCTTCGGCGAAATAGCGCGACAGGCCGGTTGCCGGAGTCAGGTGCGGCTCTTCGGTCCAGAATCTATGCGTCGCCAGAATCGCCGGAAGCGTCTGCCGCAACCACTCCCGATCGCCCGCCGCGTGGTATACGGCCAGTATCATGCCGGTAAGAAACGGGGGCTGCGAGCGGGTCAGGTAGTAAGTCCGGTTGGCGTTGAGTACCTTGCCGTAATTGGCAATTTCATAGAGGAAGTTATTCACCATGTCGCGAGCCAAGGCGGTTTTCCCGTCGTGCAGCAATCCCAGCACGATGAAATAACTGTCCCAACCGTACATCTCGTTGAAACGGCCTCCCGGCACCACGTAAGGCCGTGGCAGGTAGAGCAGGCCCTGCTCGGGCACCGGCTGCCCCGCGGGCGGCAGCTTCCTCAGGTCGATTTTCCGGAAGTCGTCGCCCATTTCCCCCGACAGTTGCCGCCCGATCTCCTCGAGGTTAGCGTTCGCCGGAATATAGACCGGCCAACGCCCGTCGGCCGGCGCCGGGAATTTCGGATCGATCGCGGCGCGCGCCAGGTCGCGGTGAGTGCGGGTGAGCGTGTCCCACGTTTCGGCGATGTACTTCTCGATCGGGACCCGTGCCGGCGCGGCAGCCGTCTGCGCCCACAGCAGAACCGGCGCCGCCAGCGCCGCCCAGGCAACGCCAGTGCGAACCATCCTTCTCATCGCAACCCGAAGGTCACCTCCTTCGAAACATATTCCCCCGCCCTGCCCGCCGGCATTTCGACCACCGCGTCGCTTCCCTCGCGCCGCGCTCCCGCCATGGATGCCACCTGATCCGAACCCCTAAGCCGCAGGCGGTACGTTGCCCCCGCCAGGCCCGACAGCGTGAGCCGCAGGCCGCGGGGCGTCTCCGTCCAATTCTCCGCTATGACTTTCAGGTTCCGGCTCGGCTCCGCCAGCTCGACGGGTGTGCGCACCACCGTGTATCCGAACAGCCCCGTGTGCCGCAGCACGACGCGCGTGGTGCCGGCATGTGCCTGGAGGCGAATGCGGGGGTGCCAATCGCCGTTTTCGCGATCTGCGTCCCATTGCACGGCGGCGCCATCCACCTCCGCCGCGGTCACCCGCGCGCAGGGCGGGTATGCCGGAGCGAATTCGAATGCCACGGCGCGCGATCCCCGGTTCGCGATGCTCAAAGTAAGCGAGGACTGATCGCGCGTCAGATCGAGATTCAGCCGCCCCTCGGGAAGTCTCACGCCGTCAACCCCCAGGCTATCCCAATCGGCGGGAAGATGGGGCGCGAAACGCACGCGCGCCTCGACGGAATCCACGTCCAGCCCCGCCAAGCCCCGCAGCAGCGGCGAGATCACCATCGCGGCCGACCACGTCTGGTGCGGAGAAGCAGTCGATAGAGGCGTCGCCGTGCTGCCCGAAAGCACTTCGGTGGTGTTGCCGCCGGCCATCAAGGCCAGTTCCGCATTCGCCTGCAAATTGGCGAAAGCCGGCTGCGCCCGGTGATAGCGATACTCGCCCACCGACGCCCACCCCGTGAAGAGCGGCCACACGGACCCGAAATGATAGCCCGACGGGTCGTAGATTTTGCTGCTCGACGAGATGATCCGCATGCCCCAATCGGCCGCGTGATCCTCATGCGCGAGCGTCCCGATCATGGCCGCGGCGTGCGCTGCGTCGAGCAGACCGAACCACATGGGAACCGTCGCCAGCACGCTCGGTTCTTCTACCGGATGTCCCGCCGGATCGATGGCGAACGCGTATGTATGAGCGCCGGCCTGCCAAAACATTCGTTCCAGGCCCTGTTGTTTGGCCGCGGCTTCGGTTTCGAGCGACTGCGCTCGCGCGGTTTCCTTGAGGAGCCGCGCGAGCCACGCCATGGAGCGCAGCGATTCCACATAGCAAGCAGCCTGATACAGCTCCAGCCGGACCGGCAGCAAGGGTCCGCCTTCCACCCAGCCCGGTCCCACGTGGAGATTCTGCGGGAACCCGTCCGCGTCGAAAGTGGAGCGCATGAAATCGATCGCCTTCCAAAGCCGCGGCGCCTGCTCGCGGGCGAACGCCACATCGCCGCTGGCGGCGACGTAATCGCGCACCGCGACAATAAACAGCGGCGTCGAATCGGCGGCGTTGTATCCGTAAGGAAAGTCACGGAACCACGGCGTAAGAGAGGCACTCTGCGAGATTTCGTGCGGGATCTTGCCGTCGTCGCGCTGAAATTTCGCGATGAACGCGATGGCGCGGCGCGAATTCTCCCAATCGCCCGCCGAGTTCAACGCGAACGAGGTCCAGAACGAATCGCGGCCGAAAAACCAGGCGAAGCCCGGCCGGTATCCGCCCTTCGACGGTCCGTATCCGGCCACCAGTCCTTCCCCGAGCAAAGGATTATCGACCATGCTTTTCACTTCGCTGACGCGCGACCAATCGTAGGCTTTTTGCAACTCCGCGTCCGGCAAACGAAGCGAGACCGTGCCCGCAAGATAGTCGCCATAAAAGCGGTCCGTCGCGGCGATCAGGTCCGCCGGATGCGCGGTCAAATCGCCATAGGCGGCCAGCGCTTCGTCGGAGCTTTTCAGCGATGCCGCGATGGCGATGGCGCGTTCCACGTGGCCGCTGATCGTCCCCATAGTGAATTCGGTCTCCGTGCTCGACGAGTAGTTGGTGGCATATTCCAACGCTACCGGCGTGGCGCCCGGCGAGCCCACCACCGCCGCAAACTTCTGACCGTCCGCGCCCATGCGAAAGACGCCCTTGCCGCCGTCCCAATGGCCGTAGCCGGACCCGAACGACCCCGGCCACATCAGTTGAAAATCGCGCGTGAACCGGAAATCCACCCGCACCGGATTGCGCGCATCGACGCGCAGGCGAATCAGCGCGCCGCTGGTGTGGCGCGGCACGCATAAGTCCTCGGCGACGCTAAAATCGTCGGCGCTGTAAACGATGGTGTAACTTCCGCCTCGCGATTCGATGCGGCGGGCGATGCTTTCGGCGGGAATCTCGCGGTCGGCGGAGTAGAAGACCAGGCTGAGGTCGCGCAGGATTTTCAGCGGGTAAACGAATGCTTCCAGCTTGCCTTGCTCGTTGCCGAACAGACCCGCGTTCGGCCCGGTGGCATCTACAAATTCCCAGCTATGCACGGGACGCGTGATTTCCGGTTGCGCCCACAAGGCGGCGACGCTCCAGAGGAATGATAGCAGCGCAAGTCTGGTCATTTTCAGTCCGCTTCGCCCGGCAAATTCACCAAATGCCGGCTACACCAGTTTATTCCAGGCTTCCCGCGCCCATCGGATCCGTTTTTTTGGCCCGGCAATTTTTGCCGCCGCCCCGCTCGAAGCTGCATGTAAGTTCTGCGGGCAGCCTCGGGACTTCGCGATTCGTCCGCGTTCGACACCGGGATTGCCCGAAGGCTGCCGCCCCGGGCGGTGCGAAATCAGACCGCTGGCGCGCAGGCGAAATGCTCAATTGCGGGCTTCCGATGGTAGCGTGCTTGCCCTGTTTGATATGGGGAGGCAGCTGAATGAACCGAATCATTCGAAGTTGGGAATGCATGGCAAACCTGGAAAAAGGGGCGCCCGTCGATTTGCGAAAAAGATCCGCTTATTTGTATCGCACGCCGTGCTTGACCACGATATCCACGTTCTGCAGCAGATCGACATACCGCAACACATCTCCGCGGACCGCGATGATGTCCGCGTATTTGCCGGGCGTTACCGTTCCCACCTCGCGGTCCACCTTCATGGCAACCGCCGGCCAGAACGTCGCGGCGCGAATCGCGTCCATGGGATCCACCCCCATCACTCGAACCCAGACATCGATCTCGTTCCAAGTGGTCTGGGTGTGGAACTGCGCGGGAACGCCGCTGTCGGTGCCGATCAGCAGCACCGCGCCGGATTCGCGAAGCTGCTGAAATTTTCGCTTGAGGGTAGGTTTGCGCGGCGGCACCATGCGGTAATACTCGAGTTGATCGAGGTGCTGCAGCGACTCCCGTATATCGGTGACGATCGCGGGCGGCAGGCCTAAGTGCCATCGCGGATCGTTCACCAGTTCCGGATGGTCGCGAATGTAGTCGTAATTCCACAACACCTGCACGGTCGGAGTCCAGAACAGCGGCGCGAGGTTGCCCCGCGCCGTGCGCTCATGCAGTTTCTCCACGATATCGGGCGGATATTCGGGCGCGGTGGCGAGCCCGGTGTGCTCGAAATCGTCGACGCCGGCTTCCAGGCCGTAGCGGATTTCGTTCGGCCGGTGCGCGTGCGCCACCACGGGCAGTTTATGGCGGTGCGCCTCATCCACAATGGCCGCCACTTCCTCGCGCGTCATCTCGTCCTGGTCGATCATTTTGATGCAGTCGACGCCGGCGTCGGCCAGCTTGCGCACTTTTGCCCGCGCATCGTCCACCCCGTGAATCCCCCAACGGAAATATTCCGTTCCCGGATACGGTTCGTGCTGGAGAAACGGGCCCGCAACGTAGAGTGTGGCTCCGGGAATCTTCCCGGCGCGGATGGCATCGCGCACGTGAATGCTCGCCTCCAGCGGTCCGCCTAGATCGCGCGCGCTGGTCACGCCCGCCATGAGGAGCTGCCTGGCGGAGGCGGGCATGATCACCGATTCCATTTGCGGCGGATACGTCTTGTCCCAATGGGCGTAATCGGAATGGCCGCTGAGCATGGTGTGGACGTGCATGTCCCACAATCCGGGCAGCACGCTCATGCCTTCCGTGGAGATCACCTGCGCATCGGGCGGGACCGGAAGCGAACCCACCTGCCCCACTGCCTGGATCTTCTCGCCATCGATCAGGATGACGCTGTTGCGGATGGGGTGGCCCCCGTTGCCGTCGATCAGGGTGCCGCCGACGAGGGCTTTCTTTTGCGCCATCGCCGCAAGCGAGAACAAAAGGAGACAGACAATACGCCGCCGGACCATCGCACGATTATACCCGGGTTGTATACTGGTGAACATTCGCCACACCGGGTCGTTGATATGCCACAAGATAACGGAATCGTCACCATCCCTGCCCGTCACTCCGTGGAAGAAACCGTGCGGCGGCTGGAAGAAATGCTGGCCGCAAAAGGCGTCAAGGTATTTGCGCTGATCGATCACAGCGGCGAGGCGCAAAAGGCTGGCTTCGAGATGCCGCCGTGCAAGCTGCTGATCTTCGGAAATCCCAAGGCCGGCACACCGCTGATGCTGGCCGCGCCCAGCGCGGCGCTCGATCTGCCGCTCAAGATTCTGGTGTGGGAAAAGCCGGACGGCACCCCGTGGCTTTCCTATAACGATGGCGGATGGCTGCAACAGCGCCACCAGCTGCCGGCGGAATTGATGAATAACGTTGCGGTGGTGCCGGTATTAGCATCTAAAGCCGCGGAGTGACATCGTGCTCCGGGCGGCCGGCCAGGGCACCTGACCGCGTGGAAATCTTCGTAATTTCCATCCTGAGGCAAGGCCTTGGCCGGGCAATGCTTCGGGACGCGAGGAAACCGACCATGCGGTCGCGGGACTAATGTCCGTACCGTTTTTCGCCCGCCTCGATCCGCACCGGCAGCCGATTCTCGGGCGGGGGCAGCGGGCAGGTGGCATACGGCGTGAAGGCGCAGGGTGGATTGTAGGCCTTATTGAAATCCAGGACGACGTGCCCGTCCTTCGGCATGTCGGAGTAGAAGAATCGTCCCGCGGGGTAAGTTTCCTTGCCGGAAGTCTCGTCCTTGAAGATATAAAACAATTCCTTCGCGCCGGGTTCTTCCAGGATGGGGTGGAGCGTGAATTCGCGCCCGTGCAGTTGGAAAACCGCATAGCCGGGGCAATCGCTGGGTTCGGTCTGCCCGAGCACGTTCAGGATCGGAATCTTCTTGGGCTCGGCCACCCACTTCGCCACCACCCGGTAAGATTCGTCCGCCGGGAAAGATTGGATGCCCTTGAAGTGGACGCGCGCTTCGCTTTGCGGATCTTTCAAGCGGATTCCGAAGCGATCACCCCGCTGAATCACCAGCAGACGAAGGCGGCCGACCACGACGACATCGTCGGAATCGGGCCTCAGCTGGCGGGTCGTGCCGTCGATGTTCACCGAAACCTTACCATGTTCCAGGTGGAACGCCCCGGCGTGCGCCGGGCCATCGGGCAGCGCCATTTCGCAGGCTGGGTCGGTGCCGAACGAATTGGCGCCTTCGTGCAGCCAGAACAGCCCGGCAAGCGAAAGCCAGCCATCATCGGCCTTCAGTTTGGCTTCGCGGCCAGCATGCCAGGCAGCGATCTCCGACGCGTAATTCGATGCCGCCAAAATAGCGGCCGCGCCCAGCAGTCCCAAAAACACCCGCGCAATCATGCGTTCTCTCCCGGACCGGGAATCAACTGATCGAGCAGCGCGGCGAACTCGGTGGATTTACGGTCGACTCGCTCCTTCAGGCTGGTAAGATCGTTTTCGAGCGAGCGCAACTTGTCGGCGAGGTGGAGGCATGCCAGCACGGCGATGTGCGTGGAATCGGCGTTGGGCGCGCGCGACGCAATCGAGAGCATCAATTCGTCCACGCTCGCCGCCAAGGCCTCCACCTGGCGCGGGTCGTCGGCCGTCCGCAGAACGTACGGCCGGCTGAGAATGGTCACGCGAACGGGCTGCTTTTCGGTTACGCTTTCCATCCGCAAACCTCCCGAAACGGCGCGGCTAACTGCCGCTCAACTGGTCAATCTGCCCGAGCAGTTTTTCGATGCGCGCGCGAACCTGCTTGCGCTCGGCCTGCAAGGTTTTGACTTCCTGCGCCAGCCGGTCCGTCTCTGCCTTGGCCGCGGCGGCAGCTTCCACCGCCGCGTTTTTTTCCTGGCGCAATTGCGCCACCCATTGGACCGCCCGCTGGATCCGGTCTTCCAGACTGCTGAGGGAATCCACTTCGAAATCGAGAGGGCTCATGGTCCGATTTTACGCTTTTGCGAGGGCGTTTTTGGCGGTGGAAACCAGTTGCTGAAACGCGGCGTCGTCGTGGAGCGCGATATCGGCCAGCACCTTTCGGTTCAGGTCCATCTGCGCTGCCTTCAGGCCATGCAAAAACTGGCTGTACGAGATGCCGGCGGCGCGGCAGGCGGCGTTGATGCGCACAATCCACAACGACCGGTAGTCGCGCTTTTTGTTTTTGCGGCCGACGTAGGCGAATTTCAACCCACGTTCCACGGCTTCCTGCGCGGCGCGGTTCAGTTTGCTCTTGGTAAGAAAATAGCCGGATGCCAGACTCAGCGTCTTCTTGCGAGTGGCTCGGCGGTGGGATCCTCTTTTAACTCTCGGCACGTTTCATCTCCTTTTAATATTGGATTGGCGGATCGGGCACGTGCGGCGCACCGTCCGCGCAATGAGCTCACCCTAGTAGGGGAGCATGCGCTTCAGTGCCGGCTGGTCGGCTTTGTCGGCCACCACGGACTGATGCAGTTTCTTTTTGCGCTTGTGCGGCTTCGAGGTCAGGATGTGCCGGCCAAAGGCATGATTGCGAACCACTTTGCCCGTGCCGGTTTTCTTGAACCGCTTAGACGCACCTTTGTGGGTCTTGAGCTTCGGCATGATTGTTACCTGGATCTTTCGAGGAAAGACTTTAGAATTATAGCACGGTGAAAACAGCTCTCACAGAGGCTGGTAGTCCGATACTTCCCCGTCACCATCAGGGAGGGCCTCTGGTGCCAGGCAATCCGTTCGACAGCCCTATCTCCGTGGCGGCCCCACTCCCGAGGCCGCAACCGCACCCGCACGGAAATGTCGGACGACCCGGAGGCTGACGCACAGAGAACTCTGAGGAAGGCGTCGGCGCAAGGCCGCAAAGGAGGTGAGGAAGACAACACCAGGGTTTTGCTTTTCTCTGCGAAGCCGGGAAAAGCCTGCGCACCACTGGATCAAAAGCTGCCCGCCACGAACTGGAGGCGTTTCCCGGCTTCGCCCACAGGTACAAAACCATCTTTATCCCTGCTTGAAATAAAGCTGGGATTTCCCGCAAAACTACACGGTCCCGGAAAACCCCTGCCCCTCCCGCAAACCTGTCCGTCTCTGGGTGTCCGTGTGGACCCAAAAAATTCAAAGCCCCATTTGCAGATCCAAAGCCCGCAGTTCCACTACCGCCTCGCGGATGGTGGAACGCAGCAGAAGCTTGCTGGCGCCGTGGGGTTGCTCGCGGACGAGGCCGTGAATTTCCTCCAGCAGTTTTTTGCAGTGGCGGTGAGCCGAGGTGAACGCGTCGCGTTCGGCCTGCGCGGCCGGCGTCGTGTCGCGGCGCAGTTCGGCCACGGCGGCGGCGACCTTCTCGGCGTTCTCGGAAATCAGCGCGATGACCTCACCGTGCGCGTGGAGGTGCCGGTCGCGGACGGCCGGCGCGATGGCGCGGAAATCCTCCGGCGAGATGCGGGTAAGCTGCGCCAGTTCGAAATAGGCAGGCCCGAATTCTTCCAGGTTGCGGATGACGCGGTTGGCGGCCCGGCTGCTCAAACCAAGATATTTGGGACAGAAATCGAACCAGGTCTCCGCCCGGGTCAGAAATAGTTTCTCGTCGCGCATGCGCCGCAGGCATTCGGCATCGGCGGCGGAACAACGTCCCGCGATGGTGCCGAATGCCTGCCGGCGGCCAATCATTTCTCCCAGCTCAAATACCGCCTGATCGTCTGCCGGCGGGATTGTTTGTACCTCGTCCATGTATGTACACTCCTGATGTTCGAGACAGCCTGTCTTAGGAATCGGAACGGCTTGTTGAAAACAATCAACTTAGCTAAAGGCTTCGAGACAGGCTGTCTTGAGACGTTCCCAGCATGGCATTCCTCCCATTCCGGACCGTTAGCCGGCCGGCACCCTGCGGCTGCAGATTTCGATGCAACCAAAGGAAATTGGCCGCCTGAAATATTTTTAAAGTTCTTGTGAACGCGCCAGAGTGACCGGCGCCGGACGGGACGGAAGGACTCGAACTTCAGTTAGGAATCGGTTCCACAGTCGTGGGTACGAAGTGCCCGGGAATGGGCCGGATGCGCCAGTAGCGCCACGGCCTCACGCGGACAGGCCATAAGATCCCCACACATCATTATGGGCGGAGTTTGATGGCGTGCTTCTTGTGATTCTCGCCCCGCCGCTTGCGCAGCAGGTATTCCTGGCTGTTGATCTTCGGCTTGCCGTCGCTTCCCTTTTTGCGCGTGTATGTGCCGGCCGCCTGCATGTGGCGCGCTTTGACGTTATCGGAAAGGTAGACGGCCAGCACGTCCTCGCGGAGCCTGCGCACCAGCGCGCGATCCAGGATGGGCACCAGCACTTCCACTCGATGGTCGATATTGCGCGGCATCATATCGGCGCTGCCGATATACACTTCTTCGTCGCCACCGTTATGGAAGTAATAGATGCGGCTATGTTCCAGGAAACGGCCCACGACACTCGAAACTTCGATGTTTTCGCTCACGCCGGCGAGCCCCGGGCGAAGGCAGCAGATGCCGCGCACGAGCAGTTGAATCCGCACGCCTTCGCGTGAGGCTTTATATAACGATCGGATGATGTGCGGGTCGCAAAGCGAGTTCACCTTGAGGATGAGGTGGGCCTTGCGTCCCGCTTTGGCGTGTTTGATCTCGCGCTCGATCAGCGCTTCCAGCCGCTCGCGCAGGTTCACCGGCGCCACCAGTAGCCGCTTGTAATCCGATTTATAGGAATAGCCGGTAAGATAATTGAACAAATTACTCACGTCGTCGGCGATATCTTCGTCGGCCGTGAAAAGTCCGATGTCGGTGTATAAGTGGGCGGTAACCGCATTGTAATTGCCGGTGGAGATGTGGACGTAGCGCGCGATTCGGTCCTGCTCACGCCGCACGACCAGGGCCACCTTGCCGTGGACCTTCAGCCCCATCAGGCCATATACCACGTGTACGCCCGAACGTTCCAGCGCCCGCGCCCATTCGATATTGCTTTCCTCGTCAAACCGCGCCTTCAACTCCACCAGCGCCGCCACCTGTTTGTCCTCTTCCTGCGCTTCGAGCAGCGTTTCGACCACGGGAGAGTTCCGGCCCACTCGATAGAGGCAGATTTTGATGGCGAGCACCGCCGGATCGTGCGCCGCCTTGCGCAGAAACTCGATCACCGGCTGAAAGGAATCGAACGGGTGGTGGATCAGGATGTCCTGTTTGCGAATGCGGCTAAAGACGTCCTCCTCATCGTTGAGGGCGGCCAGCACCGGCGGCAGGGCCGGCAGGAAGGGCGGATATTTCAGTTCTGGCCGGTCCAGGTTGTAGAGCCCCATCAGGCGTTTGAAGGACAGCGGACGCGCGATGCGATAGACCTCGCGCGGCGTGATCTCCAGGTTCTGAATCAGGATGGTAAGGATGGACGCGGGCATGTCCTGCGTCACCATCAGGCGGATGGGACTTCCAAAACGCCGCTGCCGGACGCCTTCCTCCACGGATTCGAGCAGATCTTCGGCTTCCAGTTCCTTGATGGCCACGTCGGCGTCGCGCGTGATGTGGAAGGGGTGCGCTTCCAATATCTCCATGCCGGGAAACAAGGCCGCGAGATTGGCGGCGATCACTTGTTCCAGCCACACCAGGTCAACGCGCTTGCGGATTTTCTTGGGATTGGCTTTGGCGGACCCGTTCAGCATCACCAGTTGCGGAAGGGAGTCGGGAACTTTGACGCGCGCGAACCGCTCTTCGCCGGAATGGTCGCGAATCATCACCGCCAGGTTGAGGCTGAGGTTGGAGATATGGGGGAACGGCCGGCCGGGGTCGAGGGCCAGCGGGGTGAGCACGGGGAATACGGTCCCGGTGAAATATTCCGCGGCATCCTTTAATTGGCCGGAGCCGAGATCGGCGTGGTCGCGGACGAAAATGCCTTCCTTTTCGAGCAGCGGCAGCAGCTTATCCAGGCAGCGGTGGCCGTCGTTGAGCAGTTTCTTGTATTCGCGCCGGATGGCCACCAGTTGAGCGCGCGGGCTCATGCCATCGGGGCCGGTGTCGGTCAAACCGCCATCCATCTGGGTGGCGAGTCCGGCGACGCGGACCATGAAGAACTCGTCGAGGTTTGAGCCCAGAATCGAGAGAAATTTGACGCGCTCGAGGAGTGGGTTGGCATCGTCTTCCGCCTCTTCGAGCACACGCCGCTGGAATGCCAGCAGGCTCAACTCGCGATTCAGGTAGAGCGAGGGATCTTTCAAGTCGATACCCGCCGCTGCCCCGGAGGACACCGATGCGGCCGACCCGGCTCCGGCGGCCGCGGATTTTGCGCGCGGTTCTTTCTTAGGCATGACTGTGGCTCATACGAGTTCCGGCTCATATTAGTGTAGTACGGGACCGGACGGCAGCCACGCCCGCGGGGCTAAGCGGCAGGCGGAAAATTGCGGCGCTTTTCGATTTCGGTGAGCGGCCTCAGGCGGTCGCTCGGCCGCCCGTGGGCCGCCTGGTTCGCATTATGGCGTGCTTCAGTGGTTGTGGCGAAGCTGTAAAAGGCCTTTAAGAGCCTGGTTGCTGGTGCCGGCTTTGGTGGCGGGTTCCTGATTGTGATCCATCGCGCGCTCTTACCGCCTTCTACTTTGCCTAAGCTGCTACAATCGCAGAGATGGCCAACGAGATATTCGCTCTCTTCGACACCACCGAAGGCAATTTCAAGATCAAGCTGTTCGCCGACAAGGCTCCCAAAACCGTGGAGAACTTCGTCGCGCTCGCCGAGGGCACAAAGACCGGGAAACCATTCTACGACGGCACCATTTTCCATCGTGTCATTCCCGATTTCATGATTCAGGGCGGCGATCCCGAAGGCACGGGGCGCGGCGGACCGGGCTACAAGTTCGCCGACGAATTTCACCCCGACCTGAAGCATTCCAAAAAGGGCCTCCTCTCCATGGCAAACGCCGGGCCGAACACCAACGGCAGCCAGTTCTTTGTCACCGTGGCCGCCACGCCGTGGCTCGACAAGAAGCACAGCATTTTCGGCGAAGTGGTGGAAGGTTATGACGTGGTCCACAAGATTTCCGAAGCCCCGCGGGGTCCTCAGGACCGGCCGGTAAAAGAAGTCAAGGTCAACTCGGTGAAAATCGAGCGGACATAGCGCGCACGTCTTGAGACTGGCGATTTTCGGCGGTACTTTCGACCCCATTCATCAGGCCCACCTGGCAATCGCCCACGAGGCCATCGGCCGCTGCGGCTTGGATCGCGTGCTGCTGGTGCCGGCCAATAATCCACCGCATAAGAGCGCGCTCACGCATGCGCCTTACCAGGATCGTCTGCGGATGGCTGAGATCGCGTGCCAGGGGCTGGCGAAAGTGGAGGTTTCGCGGCTGGAAGAAGGCACCGAGTGGAGCTATTCCATCGATACCATTGAAAAGGTGCGCGCGCGCCTCGCGGCGGGCGACGAACTTTTCTTCGTAATCGGCGCTGATGCGTTCGCCGAGATCCGCACG
>Ga0335072_10008722_pt1 | contig 14665 bp, 19 predicted proteins | sample Lox_Sample_21_FD_206725 | JGI IMG/M metagenome (GOLD analysis project Ga0335072, IMG submission 206725) | Soil microbial communities from Loxahatchee National Wildlife Refuge, Florida, United States - Lox_Sample_2.1 | ecosystem: Environmental > Terrestrial > Soil > Wetlands | place: USA... | reverse complement strand
AATGGTCTGCCCTCGCGATACCGCCTGGATGCCACGACTCTCTCGCGTCGCGGCGCCCGGTGTGGAAGATTGCGAGCATGGCCGGAGAGGACGCCGAAATAGACTGCTTTGTCTGCCGTAAGCATCGACACCGGGGCTCGCTCGTGCCTGGCGGACCGGTTGCCGAAGATGACCTGGTTCTCGTGTCTCACATCGTGACGCCGGATGCTCTGGGGCGCGACGGCACAACCGCATATCTCGGGCACCTGTTCGTTGAGCCGCTCCGTCATGCACCAGGGCTGGCCGACCTGACTGAGCCCGAGGCGCAGAGCGTGGGCTTGTGGTGCACACGCGCGAGCCAGGCGCTGCGCGAAGTGGCGGGAGCTGAACACGTCTATGCGGCGGTGATCGGTGATGGCGTCCCGCATCTGCACGTTCATTTGCTGCCGAGGTTCCCGGACACGCCCCGCGCATACTGGTGGACTCGAGTGGACGAGTGGCCTGAGGCTCGCCGCGGCGGCGTTGAGGAGATCGGGGTGCTCGTGTCGGAGCTCAATCGATGGCTGGCCACGTGACCGCGGCGATCACGGAGTTGTTCAGCCAGGCAGGATGCACCGGCCAACTATGCGTGCAGTCGCTCGACGGCACACGGGAGGTGGCCCTCGATGCCGAGCTTCCGGCCGTGGCGGCATCGGTCTTCAAGATTTGCGTCGCGCTGGAAGCTGAGACGCAGTTCGCCGAGGGACTTGACCCGCACGAGCGGGTAACGCTAGCCGCATCCCGGCGTACGCCTGGCCCTGTTGGCTTCTCGCTCTACTGCGACGACGTCAGCGTCTCGTTGCAGGACCTCGTCGTGTCCATGCTGACGATCAGCGACAATGTCGCGACTGACGCGCTGCTCGACCGGCTAGGGATCGATGCGGTGAACGCCCGTTGCGCTCGCCTCGGGCTGACCGGGACCGTGATCGTGGCTGACCTGCGCACGACCATCGACTCGATCGGCTTGGCCGCTGGTTTCAGTGGCTGGGATGCGATGTCGGCATGGGCGTCCGAGCCGCGCTCGGAGTCCGATGAGCGGCGGATAGACCAGCTAGTGATGAAAGCTGACGCGCTGACGGCAGAACGCGCGACCCGCACCACTCCGCGTGACATGGTGACGCTGCTGCAGCTGATCTGGTTGGACCAGGCAGGACCGGTTCGGGTCTGCCGACGGGTTCGTCAGCTGATGAGCCAGCAACTGACGAGGCACCGGCTTGCCGCCGCGTTCCGGCCGCCTGTTCGTGTGTCGGCCAAGAGCGGTGGCCTTGTCGGCGTCATCCGCAACGAGGTCGGCGTCATCGAGTATCCCGATGGCGAAGCGTATGCAGCCGCCGTGTTCACCCAGATCAGCGAGCCTGGGCAGGATAGCGCCGCAATAGACCGCGTCATTGGTGCGGCGGCAGCTGCAGCCATCAGCGAACTCCGTGGCTAGCGGTGCTGCTCGTCCACGGCAGAAGCCTCTAGGAAGGCGGGCTGGTCGGGCGCGTACACGGGCCGGAGACTACGGGCAGACGCGGCCGTTCCGCTCGAAGGCAGCGTGGGTCAGCGGCATCAGCCCGGCCCACAGTGATTCCATCTGCTCGGCTACCATCTCGATTTCGCGCTGCGGGAAGGAGGGGAATGTGGCGTCATCGCTCTTCACCCGCAGTGACAGGAAGTTCATCAGTGCACGGGCATTGCAGGTGGCGTACATGGAGGAGTACAAGCCGACCGGCAGCACGGTCCGGGCGACCTCGCGGGCTACACCAGCCTCCAGCATCTCAAGGTATGCCTCGTACGACTGACGGCACGCGGCCTCGACGGTCTCGGTTACGAGCGCTTGCTGCTCGGCAGAGCCCGCAGTGAACTGATACGCGCCTGGCTTACCGGATTGCACGAGCTTGCGCCCGGGGCCCGGCACGTAGAACACAGGCTCGAGCCTGCGGTACCGGCCGCTCTCCTCGTTGTAGCTGAAGGTGCGGTGCCGCATGAACTCGCGGAAGACGAATATCGGTGCGCTGACATAGAACGTCATCGTCGAGTGCTCGAACGGAGTGCCATGACGGTCGCGCATCAGGTAGTTGATCAGCCCTGCCGAGCGCTCGGGATCACCGTCGATGTCGGCAAGCGACTGCTCGCCTTTAGTTGAGACCCTCGCCGCCCAGATCACGTCGGCGTCCGACGCCGAGTGCTTGACGAGCTCAACGGTCATATCGCTGCGGAAAGTGATACCGGGCACGGTCGTTATTGTGCTCGCAGCCACCGTCAGTTCCATATCCGCCATCATGCCGAACCGGCCCCAGTCGGAAAGCGGCGACGCGCGCGATACGCGGGATTAAGAGATCACTTAATCCCGACTCGCGGGCCTTCCTGTGCCGGGGTTAGAGTCGAGATATCCCGCCGGGCGGAAGGATGTCCGATATGAGCGCAGAGCCTGCCGAAGCGCTAAAGGTGCTGCGCGAGGTCTGGCGGGGCCAGGGGCAGACGGCTGCTGACCTGGACGATCCCAGCGGCGAGCAGAAGTCGTGCAAGCGGATGGCCGACGCCGGCGTTGGCTATGACGACTTTGCGGCTGGCGAGAGCGACTTGGCGTCCGCATGGCGGGCCAGGCTGGAGCGCGAGGGCAAGCTGAACCCTTCTGGCGGCAGCATCCGTGATCTTGTCCTGGGCTCGACCGAAGTCCGCTAACTGCAGCACCAGACGGCGAGGAGTTTCGCTCGGTGGAGTATCCCGGAACCGTCGGTGAGCTTACCGATCGCCTGCGGACGGGCGGGTACCTGGCTGATCGCGGCCTCGGCACGTCGCTGCTGGTATCGCTGTCGTTGCACCGGCCGGTGTTGCTCGAAGGCGAGGTGGGCGTCGGGAAGACTGAGGTCGCAAAGGTCCTGGCCAGTATCTTCGGCCGCAGGCTAATCCGGCTTCAGTGCTATGAGGGCATCGACACCAATCAGGCCCTTTACGAATGGGACTACGCGCGGCAGATGCTGCAGATCCGCGCCCTGTCCGAGCACCAGGCGGCGGACGAGCGGTCGGTCGACCGGCTGTTCGGCCCCAAGTTCCTGCTGGAACGGCCGCTGCTGGAAGCGGTGCGGGCAGGCGATCAAGCCGTCCTCCTGATCGACGAGGTCGACCGAGCCGACGATGAGTTCGAGGCGTTCCTGCTGGAGGTGCTCTCCGACTTCCAGATCAGCATCCCGGAGATCGGCACCATCAAGGCGGAATCACCTCCGGCGGTGATCCTGACTTCCAACAGAACCAGGGAGCTCCACGACGCGCTCCGCCGCCGCTGCCTCTATCACTGGATCGGCTACCCGTCCGCTGAGCGCGAGGTGGAAATCGTCCTTGTCCGGGAGCCCGGCGCGACGCGGGAGCTGACCCGCAAGGTCGTTGCCGCGGTGCACCGCCTTCGCGAGCTGGACATGGCGAAGCCACCTGGCGTCGCGGAGACCATCGACTGGGTGCGGACACTCGACTTCCTTGGGGAGACCGAGCTGACCCGCCAGGCTGCCGAGGACACGCTCGGCGCTGTGGTCAAGGACCGGGATGACCTCGATCTCGTCCGCCAGAACCTGCCGGCGATAGTCTCCAGTGCCTGACCAGGCGCATTTCGTGCCGGTGCTGGTGGGCTTCGCGCGCGAGCTGCGCGCGGCCGGGATCACCGTGGGAACCGGCGATGTGCTGACTTACTGCTCTGCGATGGCACCGCTCGACCCGTCTGACCTGCTAGACCTCTACTGGGCCGGCCGTACAACGCTAGTTAGCCGACGTGACGACATCCCCGCCTACGACCAGGCGTTCCGCCGCTACTTCCTGGCAGCGGACGGGCCTGCGACCCCGTTGCTCCTGAGTGCGAGTGCGGTGGCAGAGGCGGAGGCAGCCTTGGTCATGCCCGGCACCGAGCCGGGTCCGGCGCAGGACGAGGAACAGCCCGTCCTTGGCTGGATGGCGTCCGATGTGGACGCCTTGAAGCACCGCTCATTCACGGCGTGCACGCCCGATGAACTTGCCGCGCTCCGTCGCATCATGGCCCGGATCCGGCTGACTCCGCCGCGTCGCCGCACCCGCCGTACCCAGCCGGCTTCGGCTGGGCGCTCGCCGGACCTGCGGAAGACGATCAGGGAGTCCATGCGCATGCACGGGGAACCGGCAGAGCTGTACTTCCGCCAGCGCAAGACACGACTCCGTCCGCTCATCCTGATCTTGGACGTCTCCGGGTCGATGGCCGATTACTCCCGCCACTTGCTCCAGTTCGCGCATTCGGCGAAGCGCGCCGCGGCTCGCGTCGAGGTGTTCTGCTTCGGTACCAGGCTTACTCGGATCACTAGGGCGCTGCAGCATCGCCAGCCGGATGCCGCCCTCGAGCAGGCAGCCCGCGTAGTCGTCGACTGGGACGGCGGCACCAGGATCGGCCAGTCACTAGACACTTTCGTCCGGCGCTTCGGACGCGGTGGGCTGTGCCGGGGCGGGGTGGTCGTCATCTGCTCCGATGGCCTGGACCGCGGTGATCCCGAGCAACTCGCGACCGCCATGGAGCGGCTCTCCCGGCTGTGCTACCGGATCGTGTGGCTGAACCCGCACAAGGGCGACGACCCTAACTTCCGGCCGAGCACACTGGGCATGATGGTGGCAGCGCCGCATATCGACCTGTTGCTGTCGGGTCATGACCTGGCAAGCCTGGAGCAGCTGGCCGAGATGTTGCCGGTGCTGAGCTGAGCACAGCCGGACTGAGCACAGCCGGACTGAGCACAGCCGGACTGAGCACAGCCAGACTGAGCGCGACGACAAGGAGCGGGTCGTGAGGTGGAGTGTCGGCATCGAAGCCGAGGGCGACAAGATCCTCAGCCGCGAGGAAGTCGTCGAGTTGGCCGATGCGATTGCTGCCAGCCACGGCATCGCCACCGGCATCGGGACCAGCCGGTACGGGGCACAACTCGTCGTCGAAGCCGATAACAGGGAGGACGCAGTGAGCAGGGCCACCGAGCGCTTCATCGCGGCAGCGGCTGCCGCTGGACTGCCCCCGGCGCCCATTGTCCGCACCGAGGCTGTCAGCGAAGCCGACGAGATAGAAGATTGGTCTTCGGGGGGCACACGGGGGGCGGAGCCTCCCATGGGTGAGGAGTAGGCGCGGTGATCCGGCTCGGCTCGCTAGCGGGCTACCCGTTTGAAGGGCCGCGGTTGCTCGGCGGCTGGTCGCCGCCTGCAACTGCTGCGGTCTACGCCGTCCTGTACAAACCCGATCCGGACAACAAGCCGGAACGCTACGCGGTCAGCTACGTCGGCCATTCCGACGACCTGTCCACTGAGCGCTTCCCGTTCCAGCATCCGCGCGCCGCATGCTGGGTGAGCCGGGCGGGCTCGAAATGGAAGGTCTACATCTGCATCTACGAGGTACCCGGCGGCGGCCGCGCGCACCGAGAGCAGATCGCCCGCGAGCTGACCGCGATCTACCATCCGAGCTGCAACGAGCAGCAGTACGACAACGCCTGGGAAGAGCACTGGATCGGCGAGTACTCCGCACCCACCACCGGCCCGGTCGCGCGCCGCGGCCCGGACCAGTCCGGCCACCAGTAGCCAGCTGCCTGCCGGCACTAGTTTGCCTCAGCAGCGCGGGCGCAAAGGGCAAGCTTGGTCGATCGTGGCCCATAGAGAGGGGCCACAGTTGCTAACTCACGCCCTATCGCCGCGGCGGGCGGCGGCGATGGCGCGGCGGGCGGCGGTGAAGGGCGCGCGCGGGCTCGCTGGTAGCGGCGGGCGGCGGGTTTGACCGCGGCGGGGCAGTTAGCGGGGGACGTAGCCCACAGCGTCGTGCAGCCGGGAACGGCGGGTGCCGGACGCCGGACGCCCGACCTCCGGAACCTCCGGCTCGGCAGGCCGGGGCGTGACATCCGTGACGATCTCCTCGGCCATTCCGTACAGGAGCGGCAGCGCCCCGGCCACCACAGCGCCCGTCTGGTTGATGTGCTCAACGCCGGGGCCGATCAGCTTGGCATGACCCACGATCGTGCGGACCAGGTCGGCGCATTCCTCCAGGTTGCTGCCGATCCTGGTGAGGAGCGTGCCGACCCAGTACAGGTAGAACGCCAGCCCGGCAATGAGCAGCACGATGTCGACGACAGTCAGGACGACCAGCGTGGTCATGACTTCACCTTTCCGAGCACTCGGCCGAGGAACAGGTGGTGCTGGAGGCCCTCGGCCAGCACCGCCTCTACGCCGTCAGCGACCTGCGGGATAAGGACGGTGTCGGAGGTGTTCGCGGCCGCCGCCTTAAGGGTGTCGCGAACCTCGACCACCCGCCGGTCAATGATCTTCACGAGGTAGATGAGAAGGCTCAGCAGGGCTGCCACGGCGACTACCACGACGAAGCCGATGATGATGGCCCAGACCCAGAGCGTGTGCTCGTGCGCCGACATGGCAAGTACGTGATCAACGCGCATCGGTCAGCCTCCCAGCCTGGCGCGGCCGCGCTGCAGTCCGCCGATGATGATCGTCGCGTGCTCGATGGTTGTGCGCAGCGCGGCGAGGGGTGCGGTGTTGTGGACGGCATCAGTGAGGGCGGCGTCGATCTTGGGTGCCTCGGTTCCGATCGACCGTGCCAACAGGAGGATCGGCACGACCAAGGCCACCACGACCAGCACGATGACGCCGCCGATCGTAAAGCCGAGTATCCAGCCGAAATTGCTAGTTCCGCCGCTCGACGCGAGAGCGACGATCTGGTGATTCATCTGTCTCCAGCTCCCTTGAGGCCGCTCAGACCGTCTCGCAGAAGTCCCTGACGGGCTTCAGGCTCGCGTTCACCGACGTCAGCCGCTCCGGCACGGTACTCGTCAGTTGGGCGACTGCCTGCACACCGCCCGTCGTCGAGACGAGCGTCGCCCGGATCGCCCGGAGGTGAAAGATCACCCGCAGCAGCCCGACGGCAGTTATCGCGATGATGAGCGCAGCGATGATCAGGGTGACCCATGCAGCTGCCGGCATGACCGTTCTCCTTTCTGCAAACCGAGAGGGCTGGCTAGCCCAGAAGCTTGGCCACCGAGCCCGCGTAGCGGACGGCGCCCACCGATATTTCCCCGACAGTGGCGTCCGTAGTGGCTAGTGCCTCCGGCACACCGTTGAGCTCGCCGATCAGCGCCACGCCGCCGGACAGGATGTCATCAGTCGCGTGCCGGATGCGCTCCACCGCGGCGAGCACCCGATTCAGCAGGAAGATGACAACCGGCAGTACCACCAGCAGCAGCACTGCGTTGCCGATCCACCACAAGACCATGGCCGTCTCCTCTACGGGCGGGCGATTAGTGAGACACCGGCTGATAGGGCAGGAAGAACCGGCGGAACACCCGCATCAGCGCCATCCGCGCGGCTCGCAGGCCGAGAGTGAAGCCCCCGGCTGGGCTGGCTGAGGTCGCTGCGATCTGCTCGGCGGACTCGCCGCGCTCAATCCGGCTGATCCGGTCCTGCATGTTGACCGAGAAGTCGTGCATCAGCACTGAGCTGACATCGCTGATCATGCCGCGGCCGTACTGCGCGGCGGCTCCGGACAGCTGCAGGTCCTGAGTGACGTCGACCCGCGTGCCCCGGCCGGCCTTCGCCAGCGTTGCGGTCACGATCATGCTCGCCTGGCCGCGGCCCTTTTCATCGGCGCCGGCGGCATGCACGACCACGCGCCTGGCCGCCTCGTCCCGCTCGGTGATGTCGGCCGTGCCAGCGAACTCCAGCCGGACCGGGCCCATCCGGATCGCCACCCGGCCCTTGTACTTCTCGCCGCCGAGATCCTCGGTAAGCTCAGCCCCCGGCAGGCACGTCGCCACCTGCGGGATGTTCTCGAAGAACTGCCATACCTTCTCGACCGGCTCAGCGACCTCGAAGTCGTTCTTGATCAGCATCGGGCCTCGCTTAAGTAGTCAGGATCCGCCTGGATGAGCGGCGGGCTCGTTCTCGAACGCCTGCCGGCACCCGGCACAGCAGAAGTGATAGATCACGCCGTTGCGCTCCACCGGCAGGCCCTCAGGCCCGGCGGTTACCGTCATGCCGCAGACCGGGTCAATGCTCTGCATACGGGGAACGGCGGCCTCCGTTGCCAGTGCCCCGGCGGCGCGCAGTTGCACGAGCTCAGCGAGGATCGCGACGGCGATCTCCCGGTGCGTCGTGCTGCCGAGATCCAGTCCGGCGGGCACCCGCACGTGCCCCAGCTCGGTCTTCGGCAGGCCGCGGTCGGCAAGGTAGCCGAGCAGGGCAGCACCGCGTTTGGCCGACCCGACCAGGCCGAGGTAGGCCGGCCTGGCGGCAACAGCGCGCTCGAGCACCTCCTCGTCGTTATGGCCTTGGGTCGCGACCACGACCAGGGACCGCGCGTCGGCGTCAGCCGAGGTGAAGTCGGCCCCGTCGATCAGGTCGGCGCGCCAGCCCAGCGCCCGGGCCAGGTCGGCGAGTGTCTCAGCCATCGGGGACCGGCCGACAACCACCAGGTGCGGAACGGGGAGTACCGGCTCGATGTAAACCTCGAGCGCGCCCTCGCTCTGGCAGGAGATCGGCACGATGGTGACGCCCTCCGGTGCAGTGGCGAACTGCGCTGTGCTGCCGAGCAAGAGCAGCCGGGCCTTGCCGGAGGAGATGACGCCCTGAGCCTCGCGGATCACGGCCGGCTCGGCGCACGCACCGCCGATCCAGCCGCGCAGCTCGCCGTCGGCAGTGATGATCGCGCGGGAGCCGTGCTGGCTTGACGACGGCCCTTGCCGCCAGACGACGGTCGCCAGGGCGAACGCCGTACCTTGCCGCGCCAGCGCCGCGGCCTGCTCCATGACCTGCCAGCCGTCCATCGTCCTTCCCGCTAGTCGTCTGACCGGACTGGCGGGGCGCCAGATACGTCCCGGCGGTAGGTGATGGCCTCCCACACCCGGTCCGGCAGCAGCGGCATGTCGATGTTGCGGACGCCGGTGCCCGACAACGCGTCCATTACCGCGTTGACGAAGGCGGCCGGGCCGCCCACGGCCGCGCACTCGCCGATGCCCTTGGCCCCGATCGGGTGATGCGGGCAGGGCGTCACAACCTCGCTGTGCAGCTCGAAGCCGGGCGTCTCCCAGGCTGTGGGGAGCAGGTAGTCCATGTAGTTCGCGCCCACGCAGTTGCCGTCGGCGTCGAAGGTGATGAACTGCATGTTGGACATCGCGTATGCCTCGGTCAGCCCGCCCATGATCTGTCCCTCGACGATCATCGGGTTGATCCGGACGCCGCAGTCATCGACCGCGACCATCTTGAGCACGTCCCAGACCCCGGTCTCCGGGTCGACCTCGACAGTGACGATGTAGACCGCGAACGGCCAGGTCAGGTTTGGCGGGTCGTAGTAGGCCGTCGCGTCAAGGCCGGGCTCCATGCCGTCGGGCATGTTGGCATACGCGGCGATCGCGCACTCCTGGATGGTGACCCCCCGGTCCGGAGCGCTCCGCACGTAAAACCGGCCGAGTTCCCACTCGATGTCCTCCTCCGAGACCTCGAGTAGGTGCGCAGCCAGCTTCCGGGCCTTCGCCCGGATCTTGCGTGAGACCATGGCGACCGCTGCGCCGGCTACCGGTGTGCTGCGGGAGGCGTATGTGCCCATGCCGAACGGCGCGGTGTCGGTGTCGCCTTCCTCGACCACCACGTCCTCGGCGGGAATCCCGAGTTCGTGCGCGACAATCTGCGCCCAGGTGGTCTCGTGGCCCTGGCCCTGCGTGCGGGCGCCGGTACGGACGATTGCCTTGCCGGTCAGATGGACCTTGAGCTCGGCCGAGTCGAACATCTTGATGCCGAGAATGTCGTACTCGCGGCTGTTCCCGGCCCCGAGCGGCTCAGTCATGGTGGAGATGCCGAGCCCAAGCAGCCGTCCACGGGAGTGGGCCTCGGCCTGCTCCCGGCGGAAGTTCTCGTAGTCGATCGCTGCCAGCCCCACATCCAGGCACTTGGCGTACTGGCCGGAGTCGGTCAGGAAGCCAAACGGGGTGCGGTGCGGGAACGCGTCGTGGGCTACGAAGTTCATCCGCCGAAACGCGGCTTGGTCGATGCCGAGGTCGTCGGCAGCCGCCTGGATCATGCGCTCCTGGAAGAACATCGCCTCGGTCACCCGGAACGAGCACCGGTAGGCTACGCCGCCGGGTGCCTTGTTGCTATAGGTACCGCGGGCGGTCAGGTGCGCGACCGGGATGTCGTAGGCGGCGAACGCCGAGTGCATCAGACCGATCTTGAACTTGCTCGGCTGCGCGTCGGAGAAGAACGCGCCGTGATCGGCGTCGGTGTGCATCCGGACGGCGAGGATCTTGCCGTCCCGGCGCAGCGCCACCTCGCCCTTGAGGTAGATGTCCCGCGCGAACCCGGTCGAAATCAGGTTGCCGGACTTGTCCTCGATCCACTTGACCGGGCGCTCCAGCAGGATCGAGGCCAGGATCGAGCACACATAGCCGGGATAGACGGGCACCTTGTTGCCGAAGCCGCCGCCGATGTCCGGCGAGATGATCCGGATCATGTGCTCAGGCAGCTCGGCGACCATCGCGACGGCAGCCCGGATGATATGCGGCGCCTGGGTAGTCATGTAGACCGTGAGCTTGGACGTCGCGCGATTGAAGTCCGCGATCGAGCCGCAGCACTCGATCGGCGACGGGTGCGAGCGCGGATAATGCAACTCGAGCTTCGACACCAGGTCTGCTGCGGCGAACGCCCGGTCGGTGCCCTCGCGGTCGCCGACTTCCCAGTCGTAGATCACGTTGTCCGGCTGGTTTTCCTTGTCGTCCCTGATCACGGGGGCGTCATCGGCGACCGCCTGCGTCGGGTTGACGATCACCGGCAGCGGCTCGTAATCGACGACGATCGCTTCGCATGCGTCCTTAGCGATGTATGGGTCGTCGGCAATGACGCAGGCAACCTCCTGGCCCTGGAACCGGACCTTGTCGGTAGCGAGCACGGCCTGCGTGTCATAGGACAGCGTTGGCATCCAGGCCAGGTTCCGGGTGGCCATCATCTCGCCGGTCAGCACAAGGTGCACACCGGGGATATCCCAGGCCTTGCTGGCGTCGATGGACTTGATCCGCGCGTGCGCTAGCGGGCTACGCAGGATCTCCATGTGCAGCATGCCAGGCAGCACGATGTCGTCGGTGTAGTTGCCCTTGCCGCGGATGAACCGGTTGTCCTCGACCCGCTTCCGGCTCGCGCCGATGCCGCCGATCTTGATCTCGTCTACTGCCTGCGACATGTCCGCCGTTCCCGTCTAGGTGTCTTACTCGGCCGGAGCCTGCGACCGGAGCTTCTCGGCAGCCCACAGCACCGACTTGACGATGTTCTGGTAGCCGGTGCACCGGCATAGATTGCCAGACAGAGCCCAGCGGATGTCTTCCTCGCTCGGGTCGGGATTGCGGTCAAGCAGCGCCTTAGCCGCCATCATCATGCCGGGCGTGCAGAAACCGCACTGCAGCCCGTGCTCCTCCTTGAAGCCCTCCTGCAGCGGGTGCAGCTCGCTGGCGGTCGCCAGGCCCTCAACGGTCTGGATCTCGTGCCCGTCGGCCTGGACTGCCAGCATCGTGCACGACTTCACCGCCTGCCCGTCGACCAGCACGGTGCACGCGCCGCAGTTGGTGGTGTCGCAGCCGGTGTGCGTGCCGGTCAGCCTTAGCCCGTACCGGATCAGGTGGGCGAGCAGCAGCCGCGGCTCCACCTCGGCGATCTTCTTCTCGCCGTTGATGGTGAATTTGATCCGGCGGACTGGCACGTCCTGCGTAGCCTCGCCGCCGTGATCCTCATAGACCACTGTCATGATCAGGCCGCCCTTTCCGCTGGCTCGCCGCCGTGCCCCCGGTCAGCTCTGCTCAGGATGCGATCGACGAACGTTGCCACCATGTGCCGCTTGTACTCAGCGCTGCCGCGGTGATCGGTCCGGGGCCGGGCCGCCGCTGCCGCCAGCTCGGCGGCCTCGCCAATCGAGTCAGCTGTCAGCGGCCGCCCGGTAAGTGCTGCCGCGGCCTCGGTCGCCGCGATGGTCGAGCCACCGACCCCGGTCAGCGCGATCCCGGCCCGGCTCACGACCGAGTCTTTGGTTTCCAGCGCGACTGCAACGCCGACCGTCGCGAAATCACCGACGCGGCGCTCGAGCTTGAGGTAGCCGCCTGAGCGCAGGCCCTGGGCAGCGGGGATGACCGCCTCGATCGCGATCTCGTCTGGCGCGAGCGCGTTCTCGAACGGGCCGCTGACGAACTCGGCCATCGGAATCGACCGGCGGCCGCCCGGGCCCTGGGCGACGACCGAGCCGCCGAGCGCCATGACGACTGAGGCCCAGTCGCCCTGCGGATCTGCGTGACAAAGCGATCCGACCAGGGTCCCCCGGTTGCGCACGATCGGATCGGCAATCACCCGCGCGGCTGCCGTCATCGTCGGCTGCGTGCTGGCCAGCAGCTCGGACCGCTCCAGCTCGGCATGGCGGCACAGCGCGCCGATGCGAAGCGTGCCGTCGGGATCGTTGCGGTGGTAGCTGAGGCCGGGCACATTGTTGATGTCCACCAGCAGTTCGGGTGCAGCGAAGCGGAGCTTCATCAGCGGCACCAGGCTCTGGCCGCCGGCTAGCACCTTGGCGTAGTCACCGCCATCGCGCAGCAGCCCGATCGCCTCGGCCAGCGACTGCGGTGCCTCGTAGCGGAACCGCGACGGGTACATGCGTTTCCTCCGGTCTTAGCGGAAATGAATCGGGGGCGTTCGTCAGCCGGCCTTCGGCTAGGCCGAGGCGTCCGGCCCACTGCGGGTGCGGGGCTCAGAGGCGGGGTCAGAGACCGCAACCGGCCCGGACTCGTAATCGGGGTCAGGCCGCGGCTCCTGATGGGGCGGCCACGGCCCGGAGACAGGCTGCCCGGCGATCTTGAGATAGTCGATCAGCTCGGGCCAGGCCCAAACAGTCGGGCTCTTGCCGGTCTTAGGGGCGTGCTCAATGAGCTCGTACAGTCGCGGATTGCCCCTGCTCTTGCCGTCGGACTCGATCCGCATATGCATGCTCCTCGTGCGGCGGACGGCTTGGTGGCTGCGCAGCGCCCGCCAGGTGGGGGTTAATGCATCGTGCACCTTTGCTTGCGATGCGGCAACTACCCAATAAGCTGTCGCTTAACTGGCCAGGTAGGCGGGTAGATAAGGCAATACAATTGCCGATTTTCAGCTCCATATCGTGACGTACACCGGTGGCTTGAACCTTGACGGCGGCACCCCGGCTGACGGCGACCGCATCAGCCGCATGGCCTCAGGCGTCGTCAGGAACCGGCGCAGCGAGCTCGCCGCGGCGCTGCGGTGCTCTCGTTCCAGGGAAGTGGCGTACCAGCAGGCCTCGACTGGCAGGCCGGGCAGTTCGACGAGCGACAGCTCGCCACGCCGCAACTGGTGCGAAACCATGTGCTCGATCGCCGGAGCAACCCCCGTCCCATCGGCAGCGGCGGCCCAGGCCGCCGTCTGGCTCGGGAACATGCGGATATTGGCCTCCGGCACGCCGATCTGCGCGAGCAGGCGGCCAGTCGAACTGTCTGGATCAGCGCCGGACGGGTCTACCAGCCATCGCCAGCTACGCGCCGGGCCGCGCGGCCGCGACTGGCCGGCCGTCACCACGACCAGGCGGTACTTGAAGATGGGCTCGCTGACCACAGGCATCGGCTGCTCCCCCGCGATGCCCGGCCCGAAGGCCACGTCGGCCAGCCGGTTGGCGACGAGCACGGCCTGCTCGGCCGAGACCGCGACGCCGGTCGACACCTCGACGGGGCCGGGAAAGCGCCGGGTGAACGCTTCCATCAGCGGGCCCGCCACGAATTCGGCGAAACTCGGGGTCGCGACGACCCGGAGCTGCTCAGGTGCGCCCTGCGCGGCGCGTACGGCGGCGTGCGCCTCGGCGCCGAGCACGACGATCTGCGAGGCGGTAGCGAGCAGCCGCGAGCCGCCCGGCGTCAGTGTCATCCCAGCTGGCCCGCGCGTAATGAGCTGGTCGCCGAGGTGCTGCCGCAACGCTGTCAGCGCCTGGGACACGGCGGGCTCGCTGACTCCGAGTGCGCTTGCCGCGGCCGTGACCGAGCCGAGCCGCGCTACCAGCACAAAAGCATTGAGCTGGGTCAGCGTCATGACAATGTCCGAGCGGGCAGCGCATAGCTTCGTACACTCGTGCCCAGGAAGGACGGTTCGGTGCAGGTATCCGCGCAGGTCGAGTACGAGAAGGCCACGAGCGTCGAGCATGCGCTCGCGCTGCTGGCGCGGTACGGCCCGGCCGCGCGGATCCTGGCCGGCGGGCACAGCCTGATACCCATGATGAAACTGCGCCTGGTCCAACCAGAGGTTCTGATTGACATCAACGCGATCACCGACTTCTGCTATATCACCCTAACCGCTAGTGAATTGCGGATTGGCACATTGACCCGGCATGCGCAGTTGCTGGAGTCAAAGCTCGCAGCAGAGCACTTCGCGATCCTGCACGACGCAGAGACGGTTATCGCCGACCCTATCGTCCGAAACTGGGGCACTGTAGGTGGTTCGCTCTGTCAGGCTGACCCGTCGGAGGACCTGTCCGCAGCGTTTGCCGCGCTGAAGGGAACGATGGTCATCCGTGGCCCGGACGGCCTCCGCGAGGTCTCGGCGCGGGAATTCCACACCGGGCCGTACGAGACCGTGATCGGGCCGTCGGAACTGCTGACCG